>Ga0209144_1000309_pt1 | contig 10586 bp, 12 predicted proteins | sample WorMettrBAHAMAS1_FD_187392 | JGI IMG/M metagenome (GOLD analysis project Ga0209144, IMG submission 187392) | Marine gutless worms symbiont microbial communities from Max Planck institute for Marine Microbiology, Germany - Inanidrilus... | ecosystem: Host-associated > Annelida > Digestive system...
CACCCTTGCGTTCGTAAAGCGCGCGGTTCTCGACTGTCCACATCGGGCATCCCTCCACAAAAACCAGAAGATCCCCTCTTCAATCATACCCTATTCTAAAAAATCGTTAACTTCCCGGACAGACACTAAGGGAATCCTGAACCTCAACAGACCCTAGAGCCAACTTCCGCATCCAGAATGTCCAGCAAGCGGCCTAGTGTGTCCGCATCGCGGAATTGCTCGCTGGCCGGTGTCGACTCTATGGATGCATGCGCCCATTTGTTTCGCACCGTCTGGAGCTCTTTGACCCAGTTCCGACCTTCTCTGGGGAGTCGCAGATCAGAGGACAAGTCGAACCAGTTTTGGTCCAGAACCCTGAGGAGTGCGGCCAGATCGAGTTGCTCCAACCGCGTGAAGTCACGCTCCTGAACCATCCGCTGCTGTTGGAAGCTGAGCCGGTCTACAACGTGTTTTTCCCACCACTTTTCCGATAACTTAGGAAGGTAGGTTGAGAGAAGCCGAGTCAGCTCCACCGTTGCAATTTGGATCAGAGCATTCACTTGTTGTCCTCAATTTTGTGGTTACTTTTCCTGTCTCACAAATGTCGACTTCAAGCATATTGCTCAATCTGTGATTGTCTATGTTTATTGTTTACGTCATTGCCTGCGCCGCCAAAGCCATGGAAGTGTAAATTCGCCCGCCCAGACGCCCCGCCGTTCCGACCGAGCGATCTCTTCGAGGGAGACGTAGTCCAAGGAATAGCGGCGATAGGCGACCGCGTGTCCTTGCAACACCATCCAGGCATTCAGGTTTTCTTGTCCGGATCTGCAGACAGCGACGATCCGCTTGTAACGATCGATGTCTTTCTGTTCACACCGGATCGTGCGGCGTCCGATCTTGTCGGCGAGGGCCAGGGCCGCCGCCTGGCCGCATCGATAACGTGACCCGGCCCTTTCGCACAGCTGGCTCCCTTCAGGAGCATCGATTCCGTAAAGGCGAATGCGTTGGCCGCGGATCTCGATCGTATCCCCGTCGATGACTGACGCCCGTCCAACCAAGCCCTGTGCGCTTGCGAAAGATGGCGCAATGAAAAGACCAAGTAGAGCTATGGCCGTGCGGAAAGCCATGCTCAAATCTCCCGCGCAAACCACCGGATCCGCCCAATGATGTTGATCTCGTCCGCTGTCCGTTCGTAGGGGCTGTAAAAGGTATTGTCCGAGATCACCCGAACCTTCGGCGGATCGTTGTTGGGAATGTTCTCGAGGCGCTTGGCGACCAGCCCCATGCCATCGAACAAGACGAAGATGCCAGGCGGGGTCGGTGACTTCCGCGACAGATCGACGAGCACCACGTCGCCGGAATGCAGGGTCGGCATCATGCTGTCGCCCTCGACATGCATGATCCGCAGGCTGGACGGATCAGCCTTCAGGTCATGGACGATCCAGGATCTCTGGAAGTGATAGGGCTCCCCGTCTTCGACCTCGTCGGTGACGAGATTGCCGCCACCCATGGAGGCGGTCACCTCGACAGACGGAATGCTGACGAAGGCTTCCATGGGGTCTTCCATGATGGGGGACTCGCCCTCGATCTCGCCGACGCCATGAAGGAGCCAGTTGCGCTCGACATTCAGAACGCCACACACCTGATCAAGCTTCTCCAGATTCGGGTTTTCGGACCGCCCGCGCATGATGTCGTAGACGAACGACCTGTTGATACCTGCTTGCTCCGCGACCTCTCTAGCATTCATGCCGAGCTGTCTGGATCTCGCCTTTAGCCTATCGGCCATGGTGTATCGCATCGGGTTACCCCAATCCTGTGGATTATGTGGATTAAAAAGGATTGATTTGCCGCGGTCAAGAGAATAAAACAAAAGCGGAACATGAGCGTGCGGGATGTGGCGGATGGCCGGGATCGAAAAAGACTACTATGCCTTGGAGGAGGTCGAAGAACGCTGGGGGCTGCCCCGGCGGGATCTGGCTTATCTGGCGGAAAACGGCCTCCTGAAAGTCTCCGTGCGCCTCTATGGCGTCCGCATCGAACGGGGATCATACGAGGAGACGGACGACGGCCAATGGTTCAGCATCCCGGAGGAACAGACCTGGTTCCAAGGGCTGCAGGATCTCCGTCCACACGACGTCTACAAGCTGTTCCACGAAGGTGAGATTCAGGTCCAGCATTTCGAAGCGCCTGACGCTGAGTATTGCCACGTCCTTCAGCCCGACGAAAGAATCGTGGTCAAGCGGGAAGAGCTTGTGGTCCGCCGCGAAGAGCGCGATCGAGCGGAGGCCAAACATGGACTGGGCGGAACGCCCCGATCGACGGAGAGTGTGTTCTCACAGCGCAACGACTTCAGTGAGGTGACCCTGGGGGATCGGACCTACACCCTCGGTCCCATCCAGGCACAGGTGGTGCGGATCCTCTACGAAGCCGCCACGACCGCATCGCCGTGGCGTCATGGCAAGTTGGTGCTGGCGGAGGCAGGGTCGTCCTGCACCCGCATAGCCGACCTTTTCAAGACCCAGCCCGACTGGCGGATGCTCATCCAATCCGATCGTCGCGGCAAATACCGCCTCAACATCCAGTTCTCTTAAATCCTCTTCCCAAAGCCCGGTTCGCCGGGTTTTTTGTGCGTCTGGGCTCACGATCATCCCCCAGCGATCCCCCAACTCATCCCCTCAAATCCCCCTGATTCATCCTAATTCGTCCCCTAACGGTCCATCGGCGATCCCGACGACGGATTTCTGATCGAGCGCCATCCTCTCCGCAGGTTTTCGAATTGAACCGAAGGAGAGACAGATGACCGTTCGGCATCTCAATCAGATCGAACTGGCCGATCGTTGGAACATCAGCCACCGCACGCTGGAACGCTGGCGGTGGACGGGCGAAGGGCCCGCCTTCCTGAAGATCGGCGGCCGCGTCGTGTACCGCCTGGAAGACGTCGAGGCTTTCGAGGCGGAGCAGATGCGCAAGAGCACCGCCGACAACGCCTTTTCGGCGTCGGCTTGAGGGGAGGCGGCAATGAGCATCCCCAATCGTCCCACTTTGAACGACCTATCCAACATGCCGATCGGCGACATCGCCGACTTGCCGGCAGAGACCCTTGCCTTGCTGCAGGAGGAAGCCGATGCAGCCATGCGTTCGGCCAAGACCGCCAAGGACTGGCTCGACGGAGCCATCACCCGGAAGTTCTCTTCGCGCGCTGCGGACCAACGTCGGTCCGAAGGAAGGGATACCGGTACGGCTCGTTTCCAGAACGGTGCCGTTACCGTGGTGGCGGAACTCCCCAAACGCGTCGATTGGGACCAGGCCCATTTGGCCGACCTGGTCGAGCGCATCAAGGCCGACGGCGAGGATCCCCGTGAGTACGTGGAGATCTCCTTCAAGGTCTCCGAGCGCAAGTACACGGCCTGGCCTTCACACATCCAGTCGGCATTCGCCGAAGCCCGCACCGTCCGTACGGGTAAGGAGAGCTTCAAGCTGATCCTCGGGGAGGGCGAACAATGAGCGCGCTCCCCATCATTTCCGCCGACGAGCGTCTGGCCGAACGGCGCGGCGTCAAGGGATGCATTTTCGGCAAGTCAGGGATCGGCAAGACCTCGCTGCTCTGGACGCTGGATGCGCCGTCCACCCTGTTCTTCGATCTGGAGGCCGGCGACCTTGCCATCGAGGGCTGGCCCGGTGACACCATCCGGCCGCGAACCTGGGCCGAATGCCGCGACTTCGCCGTCTTCATCGGCGGCCCGAACCCGGCGCTCCGCGAGGACCAGGTCTACAGCCAGGCGCATTTCGAGGCGGTGTGCGAGCGTTTCGGTGATCCGGCGGCGCTGGAAAAGTACCGGACCGTCTTCATCGACAGCATCACGGTCGCCGGACGTCTGTGCTTCCAGTGGTGCAAGGGCCAGCCGCAGGCAGTCTCCGAGCGCACGGGCAAGCCCGACATGCGCGGCGCCTACGGTCTGCACGGCCAGGAGATGATTGCCTGGCTCACCCACCTGCAGCACAGCCGAGGCAAGAACGTCTGGTTCGTCGGAATCCTCGACGAGAAGCTCGACGACTTCAACCGGCGCGTCTTCGTCCCGCAGATCGACGGCTCCAAGACCGGCAACGAACTGCCGGGCATCGTCGACGAGGTCATCACCATGGCCGAGGTGAGCCAGGGCGAGGGCGAGCCCTTCCGGGCCTTCGTCTGCCAGACCCTCAACCCCTTCGGCTTTCCCGCCAAGGATCGCAGCGGGCGTCTCGACCAGATCGAAGAACCCCATCTCGGCCGCCTGATGGAAAAGATAGGCGGCCCCGTCAAACCGGCGAGCGAGCGGCTGGCGTTTGGCCGCCCTGCATCCCAGCCCGCCGACACCCCTGTTTCCCAAGACAATGAAGGAGCGTCCTGACCATGACTGGTGCGTGGAACGACTACAACGACGCGGAGTCCCAGAACTCCTACGATCTGATCCCCAAGGGCTCCGTCGTGCCCGTGCGGATGACCCTCAAGCCGGGCGGTTATGACGATCCCTCCCAGGGCTGGACCGGCGGCTATGCAACCCGCAACGAGACCACGGGCTCGGTCTACCTGAATGCCGAGTTCGTCATCCTCGAAGGCGCCCATGCCCGCCGCAAGGTCTGGTCGCTGATCGGCCTGTTGAGCCTCAAGGGGCCCGAGTGGGGCAACATGGGCCGCTCCTTCGTGCGCGGTATCCTCAACTCGGCACGCGGGCTGTCGGACAAGGACAATTCGCCCCAGGCCCAGGCGGCGCGCCGGATCAACGGGTTCGCCGACCTCGACGGCATCGAGTTTCTGGCCAAGATCGACGTCGGCAAGGACGCCAACGGCGACGCCAAGAACGAGATCCGCTTCGCCGTCACGCCGGGCTCCAAGGACTGGAAGGCGTTCCAGGAGAACGGTGGCCTCTGGCGTCCGGGCGGCAGTGCTCCGTCCGCCGCGACGACCTCGGCGCCGGCCGCCCCGGCGCCGCAGCCCGCCGCCAATCCGGGCCGCCCGGCCTGGGCGCAGTAGGAGGACGGGCCGATGCTTCTCCGACCCCGCCAGAAGGTGTTCGTCGAGCGCGCCGTCGATGCGCTCGATGAACACGGCAACACCCTGGGCGTCGCCCCGACCGGGGCCGGCAAGACGATCATGCTCTCAGGGCTCGTCGGCCGGATGCTGGAGGGCAACGACGCCAAGGCAGCCGTGCTTGCCCACCGCGACGAACTGACGGCGCAGAACGTGCTCAAGTTCGCCAAGGTCAATCCGAAAGTCAGCACCTCGATCGTCGACTCCCGTACCAAGTCCTGGCGGGGGCGGACCACCTTCGCCATGGTCCCGACCCTGGCCCGGTCCGCCAATCTCGATGCCATGCCGCCGCTCGATCTGCTGGTGATCGATGAGGCCCACCATGTGGCCGCCGACAGCTACCGGCGGATCATCGACCGGGCGCGGGACCGCAATCCGGACCTCCGGGTGTTCGGCGTTACGGCGACACCCAACCGGGGCGACAAAAAGGGTCTGCGGCCCGTCTTCTCCAACGTCGCCGACCAGATCACCATCGGCGAACTGATCGCGTCGGGTCACCTGGTGCCGCCGCGCACCTTTGTCATCGACGTCGGCGCTCAGGAGGCGTTGAAGAGTGTGCGCAAGACCGTCGACGACTTCGACATGAAGGCGGTCGACGCGATCATGAACAAGGCGCCGATCACCGAGGCTGTGATCCGTCACTGGCGGGAGAAGGCGGGCGATCGGCAGACCGTGGTGTTCTGCTCAACAGTCGATCACGCCCGCAACGTCACCGACGCCTTTCTTGTGGATGGCGTGGCCGCCGGTATGGTCCATGGTGACATGGGCGAGGCCGAACGCCGCTCGGTGCTGCGCTCCTTCGAGAAGGGCGATACCCAGGTCATCGTCAACGTGGCGGTGCTGACCGAGGGCTGGGACCACCAGCCGACCGGCTGCGTCGTCCTGCTGCGCCCGAGTTCCTATAAGTCGACCATGATCCAGATGGTCGGGCGTGGCTTGCGCACCGTCGATCCGAACGAGTTCCCAGGCCAGGTCAAGACCGACTGCATCGTGCTCGACTTCGGCACCTCGACCCTGCTGCACGGATGCCTCGAACAGGACGTCAATCTGGACGGCAAGACCGGGGACGGCGAGGCTCCGACCAAGGACTGCCCGGACTGCGGCGCCCAGGTGCCGTTGGCGGGCGGCGAATGTCCCCTCTGCGGCTACCTTTGGGAAACCGTCGGCGCGGGCGAAGGCGAGGCGACCGCGCTCACCGACTTCGTCATGTCTGAGATCGACCTGCTGAAGCGCTCCAGCTTCCGCTGGTGCGATCTCTTCGGCGATGACGCGGCTCTGGTCGCCAACGGTTTCAGTGCCTGGGGCGGGATCTTCTTTCTGCACGGACGCTGGCATGCCATCGGCGGAGCGAAGGGGCAGCGCTCGCGGCTGCTGGCCGTGGGCGAGCGCACCGTCTGCCTGGCGGCGGCCGACGACTGGCTCAACGAGAACGAGACCGACGAGAGCGCCCACAAAACCCGGTCCTGGCTTAACCAGCCGGCAACGGAACGGCAGCTTCAATACCTGCCGCCCCAGTACCGTCAGGACTTCGGCCTGACCCGCTATCAAGCCTCGGCGCTGCTTACCTTCCAGTTCAACAAGGGGGCCATCACCAACCTGGTGGCCTCGGCGAGTAGCGACGCGCGGAGGGCGGCATGATCCATGTGTCCTCCGTCCGACAATGCTGCCGCTCGTCTGCGTCACTGGCATCCGCGTGGTGTGCTCTGTGCCGTCTGTCGGCGTCCGGCCCGTGGCTTTGGCTGGTCCGACCCGGTGCCCTCGAAACGGCGCCGGCCGTCGGTCTGGTTCTGCTCCATGAGTTGCCAAGGCTTCTGGTCGCGCTTGGCGAAGGAGCGCTGGGGCATGGTTGACCTGACCGAGCAGGAACAGGCTGCGATCCGGTCCGCCATGAAGATGGTCGCCGAGGTCATGGAGGAGATCGGCTGGCAGACCCGTCTGATCGACCTCACCGAGGCCCAGGTGCTGACCCTGATCGAGGTTGCCGTCGGCGGCTTTCAGGACGCCATGTTGGCTACGGCCAAGGGCGAGGATATGGAGAGCCCTTTCTGATGCTGGACTACAACCACTCGGCCTCGGTGGCCGATCGGATTAACGCGCTCATCGACGAGGCCCTGGAAGAGGAGAATGCCGCGAGGCCGGCGCGCAACTACCTCGGCGGCTCCCGCCTGGGCGTGGCCTGCGAGCGCGCCCTGCAGTTCGAGTATGCCGACGCGCCGAAGGACGACGGACGCGACTTCGACGGCCAGACGCTTCGCATCTTCGCCGCCGGTCATGTGTTCGAGGATCTGGCCATCGACTGGCTGCGCAAGGCTGGGTTCGATCTCTACACCACCAAGGGCAACAGGCCGGGCGGCGAGCAGTTTGGGTTCTCCGTCGCGGGCGGGCGCATTCGCGGCCATGTGGACGGCATCATCGATGCCGGGCCCGTGCTGACCGGTTTCCCTGCGCTCTGGGAATGCAAGTCGCTCAACGACAAATCCTGGAAGGACACGGTGAAGCGTGGCGTGGTCATCTCGAAGCCGATCTACGCCGCCCAGATCGCCACCTATCAGGCCTATATGGAACAGACCGTGCCGGGGATTTCCGCAAACCCGGCGCTGTTCACCGCGATCAATAAGGACACCGCCGAACTCCATCACGAACTGGTGCCCTTCGATGGTGGTCTGGCGCAGACGGCGAGCGACAAGGCGGTGCGCATCATCCGGGCGACCAAGGCGGGTGAGTTGCTGCCCCGCATGGCCCAGTCCCCCGATTTCCATGAATGCCGGTTCTGCGCCTGGTCTGACCGCTGTTGGAGGACCAGCGATGGGCGATAACGTGATTGATTTCGAGCGCTGGCGCGACTTCAACGACGCCGAACCCCAGCGCCTCGACGAGACTCGTCCCTGGGACGGCGCCGAGACCGCCGAGGAAATCAAGACCCGGATGCTGGTCAACATCCGGGGCGTACTCTCTTACCTGCTGCCAGGCGGCGTCTTCCAGCGCGGCAAATTCCTGGTGGGCGACGTCCAGGGCAATCGCGGCGACAGCCTGTCAGTGGAACTGACCGGCGCCAAGGCCGGCATGTGGCACGACTTCGCTACCGGCGAGGGCGGCGACATCATCGGCCTCTGGGCTGCGGTTTCTGGGCGAGACACGCGCACGGATTTTCCTGCCATCATGGATGACATCCGAGAATGGCTGGATGGCCGAAGCCGCACCCTGCATGACGACCGGGCTAGCCAGGCAAAGAACCCGCCCACCGACGACCTGGGGCCGGTCACCGGCAAGTGGGACTATCTGGACGAGGACGGCCGGCTCACCGCTTGTGTGTATCGCTACGATCCGCCCAGCGGAAAGCAGTTCCGGCCCTGGGATGTGCTGAACCGCAAGATGAAAGCACCCGACCCGCGGCCGCTCTACAACCGGCCGGGCATCAAGTCGGCGTCCGAAGTGGTCCTGGTCGAAGGCGAGAAGGCCGCCCAGGCTTTGATCGATGCCGGGATCTGCGCCACCACGGCCATGAACGGGGCCAAGGCCCCGGTCGAGAAAACCGACTGGTCGCCGTTCGAAGGAAAGCACGTGGTGATCTGGCCGGACAAGGACGAACCCGGTTGGCGGTACGCCGTGGCGGCCGCGCAAGCCGTCTTGGCTGCTGGCGCCCTGTCGGTGTCCGTTCTGCTGCCGCCGGACGACCGCCCCGAGAAGTGGGACGCGGCGGACGCGGTCGAGGAAGGCATGGATGTGGCCGAATTCATCGCCACCACCGAACGTCAGGCCATCCGACCGGAGAAGGCGTCCCTCGATCTCGCAGACTGGCATGCGACCCGCTATTCAGGCGACGCCCCCGAGCAGCGCTTCCTGGTCGAGGGTTCGTTCCCCAGGGGCGTGGTTTCGATCCTGGCCGCCATGGGCGACACCGGCAAGGGCATGATGACCCTCGACCTGGCGCTGTCGGTGGCGACGGGAAAGGCCCGGTCCATCTCGGTCAGCCCCGAACCCATGGCCTTCGGCGGCCCGGTGCGTGCGTTCGGCACAGCCGTCATCTTCACCGCCGAGGACGATCAGGGTGAGGTACATCGCCGCCTACAACGGCTCGATCCCGAGGAATTGCGGCTTGAGCGGCCGGAACGGCTGATCGTGGTGCCGCTGCCCAACGCGGGCGGCCCGATCCCGCTGGTGGTGTCCGGCAAGGACGGACCCGAGATCACGCCCCAGTTCCGCATGGTGCGCGACCAGATCATGAGGCTGCGCGATCTCAAGCTGGTGGTGTTCGACCCGCTGGCCTCGTTCATCCATGCCGACGTCACCTCGGATCCGGCCGCCGGCAGTTTCGCCACCGGCCTGTTGGCAAGCCTCGCCACCGAAACCGGCGCGGCGGTGATCGTCGCCCACCACATGCGCAAGCCCCAGGGTAACCGGCCCATCGCCTCGGTCGAGCAGGCCCGCGACGCCGTGCGTGGCACCAGCGCCATCGTCGACGGGGTGCGCATGGTCTACGCCCTGTGGCCCGCGCCCGAGGAACACCAAGGCTTCGTCTTCAAGGCGCTCGAAGAGCCCTTCGCCCGCAACGCGGTGTTTCAAGGAGCGGTGGTCAAGGCTAATGGACCGGCCGACCGGACCATTCGCACTTTCCTCCGTGCGCCCACCGGCCTTCTCGTCGACGTGACACCGCGCCTGCGCGAAAGCCGTCTCCCCGAACAGGATCTCATCGACACCCTGGTGGCAGCTATCGCGCGGGCGGCCGAGAACGGCCATCCCTTCACCCACACCGGCGGCTCTGGCGTCTATCAGCAACGACACCGACTGCCGTCTGCATTCCACGAGATGGGCCGTAAGCGCCTCCAGGACATGATCCAGGACCTGCTCAACAGACGTCCTCCGGCGTTGATCAAGGGTATGGCTTCGGGATCCAAGGAGGACAAGTGGCTGGACATCCCGACGGGGCCGTTCGCCCGCGGCGTGGGGCAGTTCGTGCATGGCGCCGACGAGGCGGAGGATTGATGCCCATGGCTGCTCCGTTTCCAGCGTTTCCAGCCTTTGCTTTCCAAATCCGGAAGGGGTGGCCTGCGTTGCCAATTGCCACGTTGCCATTTGGCAATTGCCAGGAATCGGCCGCTTGGAAATCCTATCAACCGATTGAATTCAAACGGAAATCGCCATTTGGCACCGTTGCCATTGCCAAGCGTTGCCAACGGTCGAAAACATCAACGATTTCAATGATTTCCACGTTTTCACCTCCCCTAAAGGGGAGGAGTGTGCCTGGCAACACACACTCCTCCCACCGGCGATTGGCGGGGCCATTGCCAGGGCTCCGTTTCCAAACCGCGCCGATGACCAAAACCGATTTGCTGGAGACTCGCGATGACTGAACCTGGACTAGGGTCTGTTGAGATTCAGGATTCCCTTATGAGCTGAGATGTGGTTCAAGCCTCCTTTTGGAGGAGGCTTGAATGTTGGAAGAGCGTTTTATGATCACGGACCGTCAGTGGGCGCTGATGGAGCCCCATTGCCGTGGCAAGAAGACGGACCCCGGACGGACCGGCGGCGACGGGCGGCT
>Ga0209144_1000310_pt1 | contig 10582 bp, 10 predicted proteins | sample WorMettrBAHAMAS1_FD_187392 | JGI IMG/M metagenome (GOLD analysis project Ga0209144, IMG submission 187392) | Marine gutless worms symbiont microbial communities from Max Planck institute for Marine Microbiology, Germany - Inanidrilus... | ecosystem: Host-associated > Annelida > Digestive system...
GGCACAACGAAAACCCCAAGCCCTACAGATGGACGAAATCAGCCGACGAAATCCTCGCCGCCGTAAAACGCTTCTGCCAGAAAACAGAGAAAACTTTATGCGTCGAACTTTAGATTCGGATGACTAGGTGAAGGTGGAATCGGGCCCGCCCGCGGCCTTGAAGGCGTAGGCCAGGGCCAGCAGCTGGGCGAGAACGGCGATGGTCGCATAGAAGAGCGCGGCGAAGAACTTGCCGCTCATCAGCACCCACCGTTCCACCGGGTTGATCAACAGGGGCTCGAGCGAACCGCGCTCGCGCTCGCCCGACGTGGTGTCGATGGAGAGGTAGACGCCCCCCCATGAAGAGATTGAAGATGAACAGCGGCGGCACCATGAACAGGAAGATATCGGCGATATGCGCACCCGTCGTTACGTTGACGCTTTCGATCATCAGGGGCTGCAGGCTGCGGTGGTCGATGCCGCGCGCGCTGATGCGTTCGCCCCAGATCGCCTGGTTGAAATCGCTGAGGATGGTCGCCACCCGGTTCATCTGAACGAGGCCCGACAGCCTGGACGAATTGACGACGACGGAAATGGGCGCCGGTTTCTCGTTGTCGAAGGCGCCCCGGAATTCCTCCGGCACCACGACGATGGCCTCGGCGATGCCGCGCCGGACGGCGGCATGGGGTTCGCCCGGTGAAGGCACCACGGTGACACGGCGCTCCTTGAGCCAGGACACCAGTTCCGGCGCATGCTCGGCGCCGGCCACCGGCAACACCATGCCCTGCGTCGGCGCGTCGACGGCGACCCGGCTGACCACCGCGATCATGGTGCCGAGCAGGATCGGCCCCAGCAGCGGATAGATGAAGGCGACCAGGAGCGAGCGTTTGTCGCGTGCGTTGTCGAGCACTTCCTTGGAGAACACGATCCACATGCGCCGCCACATGTCACTAGCCCTCCCGCGTCCCGGTGAGGTCGAGGAAACTCTCCTCGATATTGTCGCGGCCCGTTTGGGTGAGCAGGTCGTCGACGGTCCCGTCGGCGACGGCTTCACCATCGGCGATGACGACGATCCGATCGCAGATGTCGATGACCTCCTGCATGATGTGGCTGCAGAAAAGCACGCAGCGCCCCTCCGCCTTGAGCTCGGCGATCATCTTGTGAACGGCGCGCGAGGAACCGATGTCGAGTCCGTTGGTCGGCTCGTCGAGCAACAGGTTGTGGGGCCGGTGGACCATGGCGCGGGCCAACGTCACCTTGCGGGTCTGGCCCTTCGAGAACCCCTTGGCGCGCCGTTCGGCGAATTCACCCATCCCTAAGACATGGATCAAATCGTCGATCCGTGCCTCCAGGCCCTTGCCGTTAAGGCCGTGCAGGCGCCCGTAATAGCGGATGTGCTCGCGGGCCGTCAGGCGCGGATAGAGCCCGCGGCTGTCGGGCAGGACGCCGATCCGTTTCTGCACATCGCGGCGGCGCTCCACCGTGTCCATGCCATCGACCCGGACCCGTCCGCTATCGGGCTTGAGCACCGTGTAGATGATGCGCAGGGCCGTCGTCTTGCCGGCCCCATTGGGGCCCGATGAGCCCGGTGACCTCGCCGTCGCGGGCCGAAAACCGGATGCCGCGCAAGGCCCTGACGGTGCGGAAGGACTTCTCGACGTCCTCGACTTCGATCATGCGTGTGGGTCCACTGGTCCGTTACCGGCGTCACCCGGCCATGTTTCAGTCTAACAATGCCTAGGGGATTGGCCAAAAAAAACCCCCGGCGAAAGCCGGGGGCGAGTTTTAAACAGGGAGGCTTCACGTCTGGGAGACGCAAGGAGTCGCCATGTGGGCGATCCTTTTTCCGGGCATGGGCCCGGAGGGAGGAAAACGATGTTGCGATGCAACATCCAATGAAAGATATATACAAAACCCCCGTTATTGGCACCATTCTAATTTTTGCACTGCACCCATGCAAAAAAACGCATGGCTTGTAATTGAATTGTCACGGTTTACGCAGAGCTCGAAGATCGAGCCGGCAACGGTCACCGATGATCGGCGGCGATCTCGTCGATCAGGAAATCGCGCAAGGCGCAAATGCGCTGTGAATTGCGGAGTTCCTCGGGGTAGACGAAGAAGGTGTCGATGCTGGGGCCGCGGATTTCCGGCAATACGTGAACCATATTGCCGACCTCGCGGCTCATGTAATCGGGAAGGGCGCCGATGCCGAGGCCGCTTTGCACGGCCCGGAAGATGCCGTAGATGCTGTTGACCTTGAGGGTCGGGCGGCGTGGTCCATGTTCGGCGCCGATCTTCAGGAGCCAGTTCAGATTGGCGATCGGCGGCCGGGCGTCCTCGCCGTAGACGATCAGGTTGTGGTTATCCAGGTCTTCCGGTTTTTCCGGTGTTCCCCGTTCTTCCAGATACTCGGGCGCCGCATAGACATGATAGTGCATGGTCATCAACTGGCGCTGGATGAGGTCGGGCTGGCTCGGCGGCGCCAGGCGGATGGCGACGTCGGCTTCGCGCATGGAAAGGTCGAGCTCCGAATCAGCAAGGACCACCGAGACCTCGATATCCGGATAGAGGTTGACGAACTTCTTGATCCTGGAGGTCAGCCAGATAGACCCGAACGCGACGGTCGTGTTGATCTTCAGTGGTCCCTGCGGGCGTTCCTTGCTGTCGATGATGCGGACTTCCGCCATGGCCAGTTTGGCGAAGACGTCGTGCGCCGTCCGGTAAAGGATCTCGCCCTGTTCGGTCAGCTTGAGGCCGCGTGCGTGGCGATGGAATAACGGCACCTGAAGACTGTCCTCGAGGCCGCTGACCTGACGGCTGACCGCCGACTGGCTGAGGTTCAGGTCTTCACCCGCATGGGTGAAGCTGCCGGCCTCTGCCATGGCATGAAACACCCTGAGTTTATCCCAATCCATGCCTTCCTCCTTTTACCGCCGGCCCTCTGCCCCGACGGTTCTGACCGGGTCTATTCCGCCGCTTCCGCCGCCGCCTCCTGGGACGCCAGGAAGTGTTCGGCTTCAAGCGCGCTCATGCACCCGGTCCCGGCCGCCGTCACCGCCTGGCGGTAGGTCTTGTCCTGGACGTCGCCGGCAGCGAACACGCCGGGGATATTGGTTGCCGTCGAGTCGGGCGCCGTCAGGATATAACCCTCATCGTCCATATCGACCTGCCCCCTGAAAAGCCCGGTGTTGGGGTCATGGCCAATGGCGACGAAGACACCGTCGACGGCGATATCCGACGCCTCACCGCTTTTCACGTTCTTGATGCGAATCCCGGTGACCCCCGGCGGCGTACCGCCGCCGAGCACCTCGTCGAGAACCGAGTCCCATACGATCTCGATTTTCTCGTTCTTAAAGAGCCTGTCCTGCAGGATCTTCTCGGCGCGCAATTCATCGCGGCGGTGAATGACCGTCACCTTGGAAGCGAAATTGGTCAGGAACAAGGCTTCCTCGACCGCCGAATTGCCGCCGCCGATCACGGCTACCGGTTTTTCCCGATAGAAGAAACCGTCGCAGGTGGCGCAGGCGGAAACCCCGAACCCCATGTATTGCTTTTCGCTGTCGAGCCCCAGCCAGCGGGCACTGGCGCCGGTGCAGATGATCAGGGAATCACCGGTGTAGATCGTGCCGCTGTCCCCTTTCGCCGAAAATGGCCGGTTCGCGAGGTCGACCTCGACGATGGTGTCCTCGAACATCTCGGTGCCGACGTTCTTCGCCTGCTCGTACATCTGCTCCATCAGCCACGGCCCCTGCACCGGATCGGCAAAACCCGGGTAGTTCTCGACATCCGTCGTGATCGTCAATTGTCCCCCCGGCTGCAGGCCCCGGACCAGGACCGGATTCAAGTTGGCGCGGGCGGCGTAGATGGCGGCCGTATAGCCGGCGGCACCGGAACCGATAATCAGGACCTTGCTGTGGCGGATTTCAGACATCGCTGCGGACTCTCATTTGGCTTGGTTTCGCTCGGTCGCGGCGGGCCGTCGATCGATCGACGGCGGCGGATCGCGATCGTCGACAAAAATAGGTTGGCCGGCAGATTCCCGCAAGCAGCAGGTGAGGGGAAGGCGGCATGACCGTGGTCGCTTCTTCCCTTGGCACGCGGTTCCATGTAATATAATTGCGCTATTTTGTTTCGCAAATATTCGAGGGGCGCGGACGGACCCATGCAGAAAGTGAAACTTGACCGGATCGACCGCCGAATTCTCCGCGATCTTCAGGACGACGGTCGCATCACCAACGTCGACCTGTCGAAACGGGCCGGGATATCGGCCCCGCCCTGCCTGCGCCGTGTCCGGGCCCTGGAAACGGCCGGCTACATCCGCGGCTACCACGCCGACCTCGACGGGACATTGCTGGAGTTTAAGGAAACGTTCTTCGCCCTCGTCGGCCTCGACAGTCAGGCGCAAACGACGCTACAGGCCTTCGAAAACCTGATGAACGACTGGCGGGAGGTGCGTGAATGCCACATGATTCGCGGCGGCGGCGATTTCCTCCTGAAGGTCGTGGCCCGCGATAAGGACCACCGCGACGAATTGACCATGCGCATAACAGCTGCCCCGCACGTCTCGACGGTCACCACCTTCGAGACGATCCGCACGGCAAAGGATCGCCTGGGCATCCCGATCGACGTCAACATCCCCGAGGCCGAGGATTGATCGGCGAGTCGATGCCTTCCGGCCTATAATTTCGGATTTCCCGCTATTCGAAGCGGACGTCGCAGATTTCGTAGGCTTTCGAACCGCGCGGCGTGGTCACGTCGACGGAATCGCCGATCGTCTTTCCGATGAGGGCCCTGGCCAGCGGTGAGGTGACCGAAAGCCGGCCGCTGTCGATGTCGGCTTCGTGGGCGCCGACGATGCGATAGGTGATCTCTTCGTCCGTGTCTTCGTCGGCGACCATGAACGTGGCACCGAAGCGAACCGTGTCGCCGGACAATTTCGAGGTATCGATAACGTCGGCGCGGCTGATGATGTCTTCCAATTCCGCCAAACGGCCTTCGATAAAGCTCTGACGCTCACGGGCCGCGTGATATTCGGCGTTTTCCGACAAATCGCCGTGCTCGCGGGCCGCCGCGATCGCCTTGATCACGGCCGGGCGCTCGTCATTCTTCAACCGCCGGAGTTCGTCTTCCAGCGCCGTCAAACCTTCCTTGGTCATGGGGACCTTTTCCATGGTCCTACCTCTTCAACGCGACAACAAAAAACGGCGCGACCCCGATTTCCAGGGTCACGCGGGCCATCAACACCCGTGACTGAAAACCCTACTCTCAGTATTCGCTTTCAAAATACGCCTGCAACGGCGCCACTTCAAGCTTTCCGGCGCCGAGCGCCTCGAGGGCGTCGATGGCGGCGGACGCACCGGTCATGGTCGTATAGTGCGGTACGTTGTTGGTCAGGGCCGAACGGCGGATCGAATAGGAATCGGCGATCGCCTGGGCGCCTTCGGTGGTGTTGATCACCAGTTGCACCTCGCCGTTGACGATGGCGTCTTCGCAATGAGGACGCCCTTCGAGGACCTTGTTGATGCGCTCCACCTCGAGCCCCTGGGACTCGAGATAACGCTGGGTACCGCCGGTGGCGATCAGCCTGAACCCGAGCCCACTCAAACGCCCGGCCAGCTTGACGGCACCATCTTTGTCGCGGTCTTTCACCGAGATGAAGGCCGTTCCCTCCTGCGGAAGGTGATTGCCGGCACCCAACTGCGATTTGGCGAAGGCCCGTTTGAAATCCTCGTCGAGGCCCATCACCTCGCCCGTCGACTTCATTTCCGGCCCGAGGAGCGTATCGACGTCGGGGAAACGCGAGAACGGAAACACCGCCTCCTTGACCGCCATGTGGCCGCGCTTGGCACGACTCTTCAGGTCGAAATCAATGAGTTTTTCACCGGCCATCAGGCGGGCCGCGATCTTGGCGACCGGAATGCCGGTGGCCTTGGCGACGAAAGGCACGGTGCGGCTGGCCCGTGGATTGACCTCGAGGATGTAGATGTCGCCGTCCTTGACAGCGAACTGTACGTTCATCAGGCCGACGACGCCGAGCGCCTTGGCGAGCGCCATCGCCTGGCGCTCCAGTTCGGCGACCGTATCCTGACTCAACGAATAGGGCGGCAGCGAGCAAGCCGAATCACCCGAGTGGATGCCAGCCTCCTCGATATGCTGCATGACCCCGGCGACATGAACGTCATCGCCGTCGGCGAGCGCATCGACATCGACCTCGATGGCATCCTCCAGATAGCTGTCGAGCAGCACCGGGCTTTCACCCGAAACATGAACGGCTTCCGTCATGTAGCGCTTCAGTGCCTCGACGTCGTGGACGATCTCCATGGCGCGCCCGCCAAGCACATAAGACGGTCGGATGACCAGCGGGTAGCCAACCGTTTCGGCAACGCGCACCGCCTCTTCCTCGGAGCGCGCCAGTCCGTTGGCCGGCTGGCGAAGGTCCAGGTCCTTGAGAAGCTCTTGGAACCGTTCGCGGTCCTCGGCGAGGTCGATGGCGTCGGGGCTGGTTCCAAGGATGGGGATGCCGGCCGCCTCGAGGGCGTGGCTCAGTTTCAGGGGCGTCTGCCCACCGAGTTGCACGATGCAGCCGAGGAAGTCGCCCTTCGACTGTTCGACGCGGACCAGCTCGATGACGTCCTCGGCGGTCAGCGGCTCAAAGAACAGCCGGTCCGATGTATCGTAGTCGGTCGACACCGTTTCCGGGTTGCAGTTGACCATGATCGCTTCATAGCCTGCTTCCTTGAGGGCATAGGCAGCATGGACGCAACAGTAATCGAACTCGATGCCCTGGCCGATGCGGTTGGGCCCGCCGCCCAGGATGGCGACCTTCTTACGCTCCGACGGATCGGCTTCACATTCCGGCGCCCGCGTCCCGTCGCCTTCGTAGGCCGAGTACATATAAGACGTCTGCGACGGGAATTCGGCGGCACAGGTGTCGACCCGCTTGAACACCGGGCGCACCGAATAGGCCAGCCGTTTCGCCGTCACGTCGGCTTCGCTCAACCCACTCAACTCGGCGAGGCGAGCGTCGGAAAAGCCCATCTTCTTGAGGGCCAGAAAATCAAGGTGCGCATCCGGAAGTCCGCCCGAGCGGATTTGCTCTTCGGTGCGGACGATGGCTTCGATCTGATCGAGGAACCAGGGATCGTATTTGCAGGCATGATGGATCTCGTCGAAACCGAGACCCAACCGGAAGGCTTGCGCGATATAACGGATACGCTCCGGTCTGGGCTCGGACAGCGCCGCCTTGACCACGTCGCGGTCGAGTTTGCCGCCGACGAAAGCGCCTTCGATCTCGACCTCGTTAAAACCGGTCAGGCCGGTTTCCATGGACCTGAGACCCTTCTGCAGGGATTCGGCGAAGGTCCTGCCGATGGACATGGCCTCGCCGACGGACTTCATGGAGGTCGTCAACAAGGCCGCCGTCGCCGGGAATTTCTCAAACGTGAAGCGGGGGATTTTGGTGACTACATAATCGATGGTCGGCTCGAAACTGGCCGGTGTGACGCCGGTGATGTCGTTCATCAACTCATCGAGCGTGTAGCCGACGGCGAGCTTGGCGGCGACCTTGGCGATCGGGAAACCGGTCGCCTTCGAGGCCAAGGCCGACGAGCGTGACACCCGCGGGTTCATCTCGATGATGATCAGGCGCCCGTCGTCGGGGTTGACCGCGAACTGGACGTTGGAACCGCCGGTGTCGACGCCGATCTCACGCAACACTGCGATCGAAGCGTTGCGCATGATTTGGTATTCCTTGTCGGTGAGCGTCAGGGCCGGTGCCACGGTGATGCTGTCGCCGGTGTGCACGCCCATCGGATCAACGTTTTCGATGGAGCAGATGATGATGCAGTTGTCGGCCCGGTCGCGGACCACCTCCATCTCATATTCCTTCCAGCCGAGCACCGACTCCTCGACCAGGACCTGGTGAACCGGCGACGCGGCAAGACCGCCCGACACGATCTTCTCGTATTCGGCCCGGTTGTAGGCGATGCCGCCGCCGATGCCGCCGAGGGTGAAGGACGGGCGGATGATCAGCGGCAAGCCGATGGCGTCGGCCGCTTCGCGGGCTTCCGTCATATCGTGAACAAGGCGGCTCTTCGGGCTCTCGAGACCGATCTTGTCCATGGCGTCGCGGAACTGCTGGCGGTCTTCGGCCTTGGCGATGACGGCGGCGTCGGCGCCGATCATTTCGACGTCGTACTTCTCCAACGTGCCGCGTTCGAAGAGCGCGATGCCGGCGTTCAACCCGGTCTGCCCGCCCATGGTCGGCAGCAACGCGTCCGGCCGCTCCTTCTCGATGATGCGTTCCAACATCTCGGCGGTGATCGGTTCCACATAGGTGGCATCGGCCATGCTCGGATCGGTCATGATCGTCGCCGGATTGGAGTTGACCAGGATGACCCGGTAGCCTTCTTCGCGCAGCGCCTTGCAGGCCTTGGCGCCGGAGTAGTCGAACTCACAAGCCTGGCCGATGACGATCGGCCCGGCGCCGATGATCATGATCGAGGAAATGTCGGTGCGTTTGGGCATGGCTAGTTCCGCTCGGTGATCAATTTCACGAACCGCTGGAAAAGATAGTGGCTGTCCTGCGGTCCCGGCGAGGCCTCGGGGTGGTACTGTACGGAGAACACCGCCTTGCCCTCGACGCGGAGCCCCTCGACCGAACCGTCAAAAAGTGACCTGTGGGTTTCGATGACGCCGCTGGGCAGGGTTTCGGCATCGACGACAAAGCCGTGGTTCTGCGACGTGATCTCGACCTTGCCGGTCTCCAGGTCCTTGACCGGTTGGTTGGCGCCGCGATGGCCCATATGCATCTTGTGGGTCTTGGCGCCCAAGGCCAGGGCCAGGATCTGGTGGCCGAGGCAGATACCGAATAGCGGCTTGCCGCTCTCCAGGACCCCCTGGACCATGGGCACCGAGTATTCACCGGTCGCCGCCGGATCACCGGGACCGTTCGACAGGAACACGCCGTCCGGTTCGTGGGACAGCACCTCGACGGCGGTCGACGTCGCCGGCACCACGGTTACCCGGCAGCCGGCGGCGGCCAGGCAGCGCAGGATGTTGTGCTTGGCGCCGAAATCGACGGCGACGACGTGAAAGCGGGGATCGCTCTGCGTCCCGTAGCCACTCCCGAGCGTCCATTCCGTCTGATCCCAGGAATAGGTCTGGCGGGAGGTCACCTCGATGGCGAGGTCCATGCCCTCGAGGCCGGGCCAGGCGGCAGCCGCTTCGCGGGCGGCCTGAATGTCAGGAACGCCGCCGGGAGCGTGGACGACGGCGCCGTTGGGTGCGCCGCCATCGCGGATGCGGCGCGTCAGGCGGCGCGTATCGACCCCGGTCACCGCCGCGAGGTTCCGTGACTTCAACCACTCGTCCAGGTGTTTGGCGGCCCGCCAATTGGACGGATCGGTGATCGATTGACGGAGCACGCAACCGCGTGCCGCCGGTGTCGTCGTCTCGTTGTCTTCGTCGTTGGTGCCGACGTTGCCGACGTGGGGGAAGGTGAAGGTGATGATCTGTCCGGCATAGGACGGATCGGTGAGTATTTCCTGGTAGCCCGTGATCGAGGTGTTGAAACAGACCTCGCCGACGCTGGTGCCGGCGGCACCGGCACCACGGCCCCAGAACACCTCTCCGTCGGCCAGCACGAGGACGGCGTCGGCCCAGTCGGGCCTGTCGACGTAGAGGGGATTTTTTCCGTCACCTTGTCCTGGCGCAGGGAAAGACTCGCTCTCCTGGGACGCTGTCCCCGGAGGCGGAGATTGGGATTCTTCGTTCGTCATGAGCTGAGCAGCACCGGCAAATGGCTGGTTGCGGATTTCTAAGCAATGACCGGGCCAAGGTCAAGACTCCGTTGCAACAAATAATCATTTAATTTCAAGATGTTAAAAACATTGAATCAGTTGCCTTCGGAGTCTTTTTTGTTTACCCTCCCGGTTTCCCGCCATCACCGAGGAGAGATTCCATGCTGCGCACGGAACTCAACGAGGCGCTTAAAACCGCGATGAAGGAAAAAGACGAGACCAGCGTTTCGACGTTGAGGCTCATTGTCGCGGCCCTGAAGGACCGCGACATAGCGGCTCGGTCCAAGGGCAATCAGGATGGAATCGGTGATGACGATATCCTTGGACTGTTGCAATCGATGGTCAAACAACGGCGCGAAAGCATCGATCTCTACGAAAAAGGCGGGCGTGTGGAGCTGGCACAGAAGGAAGCGGAGGAGATCGCCGTTATCGAACGCTTCCTGCCGGCACAAATGGCCGACGGGGAGATGGCGGCGGCCATCGCCAATGTCGTCGAAGAAACCGGCGCCGAGAGCATCAAGGACATGGGCAAGGTGATGGGTGCGTTGAAACAACGTTATACCGGGTCCATGGACTTCTCGAAGGCCAGCCAAATGGTCAAGGAAAAGCTGGCTTAAGGCCGAATCCGGCGAATCGGCCCGCCTATTTCACGAAAACGCCCTCTTTATTTACATCCGGACATCTCGAAAAACCTCCCCTTTGTCGCCGGTTTCTGATTCATTGAGGGAAATGGCCATGGGAGAGAGGAATGAAGGGTCAACTTGGGTTTTTCGATCTTGACGAACGCTACGCGCAGCTCAGTA
>Ga0209144_1000311_pt1 | contig 10555 bp, 11 predicted proteins | sample WorMettrBAHAMAS1_FD_187392 | JGI IMG/M metagenome (GOLD analysis project Ga0209144, IMG submission 187392) | Marine gutless worms symbiont microbial communities from Max Planck institute for Marine Microbiology, Germany - Inanidrilus... | ecosystem: Host-associated > Annelida > Digestive system...
ACGTCCGCCTTCACCCAATCACGAAAGCGCTTGAACACCGTGTTCCACTTGCCGAACCGCGCCGGCAAGTCACGCCACGGGCTTCCCGTCCGGGCAATCCATAGAACCGCCTCCAGAAACAGCCGCTCGTCGCCACCGGTCCGTCCGGGGTCCGTCTTCTTGCCACGGAAATGGGGCTCCATCAGCGCCCACTGACGGTCCGTGATCATAAAACGCTCTTCCAACATTCAAGCCTCCTCCAAAAGGACGCTTGAACCACATCTCAGCTCATAAGGGAATCCTGAATCTCCACAGACCCTAGTGCGCCAAAGCGGCGAGCAGCAGCAACGCGACGATGTTGGTGATCTTGATCATCGGGTTGACGGCCGGGCCGGCGGTGTCCTTGTAGGGATCGCCGACGGTGTCGCCGGTGACCGCGGCCTTGTGGGCCTCGGACCCCTTGCCCCCGTGGTGGCCGTCCTCGATGTACTTCTTGGCGTTGTCCCAGGCACCGCCGCCGGCGGTCATCGAGATGGCGACGAACAGCCCGGTGACGATGACGCCGAGCAGCATCGCGCCGACGGCCGAGAATGCCGCCGCCTTGCCGGCGATGGCCAGCACCACCAGGAACAGAACGATCGGCGCCAGCACCGGCAGCATCGACGGGATCACCATCTCCTTGATCGCCGCCTTCGTCAGCATGTCGACGCACTTGCCGTATTCCGGCTTGCCGGTGCCTTCCATGATGCCGGCGATTTCCTTGAACTGGCGGCGCACCTCAAGCACCACCGAGCCCGCGGCCCGGCCGACGGCGAGCATGCCGAGCGCGCCGAACAGGTACGGCAGCAGGCCGCCGACGAACAGCCCGATCACCACGTACGGGTTGGAGAGCGAGAAGTCGATCTCCAGCCCGGCGAAGTACGGGAACTGCGTGGGATTGGCGCGGAAGAAGGCGAGGTCCTGGGTGTAGGCCGCGAACAGCACCAGGGCGCCGAGACCGGCCGAGCCGATGGCGTAGCCCTTGGTCACCGCCTTGGTGGTGTTGCCGACGGCGTCGAGGGCGTCGGTGGTCTTGCGAACGTCGTCCTCCAGCTCCGCCATCTCGGCGATGCCGCCGGCGTTGTCGGTGACCGGACCGTAGGCGTCCAGCGCGACGACCATGCCGGCCAGCGCCAGCATCGCGGTCACCGCGATGGCGATGCCGAACAGCCCGGCGAGCAGGTAGGTCACCAGGATGGCGGCGCAGATGATCAGCGCCGGGATCGCCGTCGCCTCCATGGAGATGGCGAGGCCCTGGATGACGTTGGTGCCATGGCCGGTCTTCGACGCTTCGGCGATCAGCTTCACCGGGCGGTACTGGGTGCCGGTGTAGTACTCGGTGACCCAGATGATCAGGCCGGTGACCACCAGACCGACGATGCCGCAGAAGAACAGCGTCAGGCCAGTGAACGTCTTGCCGGCGACGGTGAATTCGGTATCGAAGCCGAGCACCCAGGCCGTGATCGGCAGGAGCGCGATCCCCGAGACAACCGCACAGACGATGAACCCCTTGTAGAGCGCGCCCATGATGCTGTTGTTGGAGCCGAGCTTGACGAAGAACGTCGAGATCACCGAGGCGATGATGCAGGCGCCGCCGATGGCCAGCGGATAGAGCATGATGGCATCGAGATTGCCGCTGCCTGCGAAGAAGATCGAGCCCAGCACCATCGTCGCGACAACGGTCACGACATAGGTTTCGAACAGGTCGGCGGCCATGCCGGCACAGTCGCCAACGTTGTCGCCGACGTTGTCGGCGATCACCGCCGGGTTGCGGGGATCGTCCTCAGGGATGCCGGCCTCGACCTTGCCCACCAGGTCGGCGCCGACGTCGGCGCCCTTGGTGAAGATGCCGCCGCCGAGACGGGCGAAGATCGAGATCAGCGAGGCGCCGAACCCGAGGCCGACCAGCGGGTCGATCAGTGCCCGGCCTTCGGCGCCCATGCCGAGGAGGATGGCGTAATAGATCGCGATGGCGAGAAGCGCCAACCCGGCGACCAGCATGCCGGTGACGGCGCCGGCCTTGAACGCGACCTCAAGTCCCTCACCCAAGCCGCGGCGTGCGGCATCTGCGACGCGGACGTTGGAGCGGACCGAGATGTTCATGCCGATATAGCCGGCAGCGCCGGAAAGCACGGCGCCGATGGCGAAGCCCAGCCCGACGGTCCAGTCCATCGCGACGATCAAGATGACCGCGACGACGATTCCGACGATTCCGATCGTCGTGTACTGCCGGTTCAGATACGCGGCCGCCCCTTCCTGCACCGCGCCGGAGATTTGCTGCATACGCTCAGTACCGGCGCTGGCCGCGAGCACCGACCGGCTCGCATAGATGCCGTAAGCGAGCGCCAGGATGCCGCATACGATGACAAAAATGTGCACACCATCCATGGTTCATGGACCCCTTTGTTTTATGGAGGTGACCGGGTTCACGGCAATGGCGGGTGAAATCCACCCCTGCCGGATACGTCCTTCCCCCCGATCACACGGAAAGCCGGGCGGAAAATGCCAGATGCGCCGACATAAAGCAACAATAGTTCGTTGCAATGCAGCAAGACGCCATGTCGGATGGACTATCGGATGGCCGGCTCTAAAGTCTCATTTCGGTGGAGCGTCGACGACTGACTGCACAAGAACGTTGCCGATAACGCCCTGCCCGGCAATCTTGTCGCCGACATATTGCAGCCGTGCTCGAATCGCTTCCACGTCCAGGCGTTCTTCCTTTTTCAACAGCCGCGGCACATAGCCGTGCATGTCGACCAGGAACGCGTTGTTTATGCGCGGCAGGAGGTTCACGAGCACCTTCTCGTTTTCCGCCCCGGTTGTTTCGAGCTTGAGCTGGATATTGACGGTGCCCGCCAATTTATCGCCCTGAAACAACGGGATGATCAGCGGTTCGAGGGCGACAAACCGCGGCGGCTCGGCCGGCGGCGCCTCCTCCGCCGATTCCCCGCCGTCGGTTTCGGTCGCGAACATCGGGCCGATCCCCAGGAACTTCATCGCTGCGACCGCGCCGCCGATGAGCACGAGCAGGAATACGACGGCGATGACGATCTTCTTCATTACGGGACGACCGCGCCGGGATTCGTTGGGGTCACGCCGCGAAGTGTTTCGGTTTTTTGCTCGCCCGGCAATCAGAAATGGCGAAAACCGGACGTCGCCAAGTCGAGCTCCGTGCCGTCGCCTCGGGTCACCCGGACGCCGGTTTGCGCATCCTTTGCCGGCTCGGTCATGGTCCCGATTGCGGTCAACGGAACGCCGGTCTCGGCGGCGATCATGGCGACTGCGTCCTGCGCTTCCGCCGGCGCGGTAAACACCAGTTCGTAATCGTCACCGCCGGTGAGTACAGCATTGAGCAGCGCGGGATCCGCGGCCAGAGCGGCCCGCGCCGCGCCGGAAAGAGGAACTGAATTGGCATCGAGCTGGGCGGTGAGGCCGGAGGCCCCGCAGATGTGACCCAGGTCGGCAACCAGTCCGTCGGAGACGTCCACCGCGGCACGGGCAACGCCGACAAGCCGCAAGCCGGTTTGAATGCGGGGGATCGGCCGGCGGAAGCGGCCGATCAGTTCGGTCCGCTGTTCCGACCCAAGCGTTCCCAAGCCGCCGCGTTCCGCCTCCAGGCCGAGCGCGGCGTCGCCAATGGTTCCGGAGACGTAGACGATATCCCCGGAACGGGCACCGGACCGCCGCAGTTCCCGTCCGGATTCGATCCACCCCAGCGCCGTCAAAGTAAGCGACATCGGCCCCGGCGCCGAAACCGTATCGCCCCCGACCGGGGTTAGTCCGAAGGCATCCTGATCAGCCCCGAGGCCACGGGCAAATCCGGCCGCCCACTCGTCCCGCTCCGCCGCCACGAGGTCCTTGGGAAACGACAGCGAAACCGTATAGGCGGCAGGCGTCGCACCCATCGCCGCGAGGTCCGACAGATTGACGCGGAGCAGCCTCGCGCCCACCGCCTCCGCCAGCATGGACTCGAGGAAATGCACGCCCGAGACCATGGTATCGGTGGTGACGACGAGCGCACGGCCCTCGGGGACCGCCAGCACCGCGGCGTCATCGGTCAGGCTGAAGGCGCCGGTTTCGCCACGGGCAAGCGGCGCGAAATGGTGCGCGATGAGGTCGAACTCACTCCCCGGAAGCGGGCCGGCCATCGCCGTTCTTCCCTGCCTCGGGCGCCCGTGCCGTGGTCGCGACACGGTCGAGAACCGCGTTGACCAACGCCGGCTCGTTGCCGCTGAAGAACGCGTGGGCGACGTCCAGATACTCGGTGATGACGACCTTTGTCGGGGTGTCGAGAGCCAGGAGTTCGAACGTGCCGGCGCGGAGGATGGAGCGCAACAGCACTTCGAGGCGGTCGAGGCTCCAGTCCTTCGACAAGGCAGGCGCGATCAGCGCGTCGAGCTCTTCGGCCCGGGAAGCGGCACCGCGCACCAGCCCGGAAAGGAAGGCTTCGTCGGGATCGGACAGCGGGGGCTCGTCCTCGACGGGCCGCTTCCAGCGTTGCCCGATGAACTCGCCGAGCACGGGATCGACGTCCGCTCCGGCGACGTCCATCTCGTAGAGCGCTTGCACGGCGGCGAGCCGGGCGGCGCTACGCCGACGTCCGAGGCGCGGCCTGTCGGCAGAGCCCATCAGGGCACCAGGCCGAAACCGCGTTTGAGCTCCATCATGCGGAGACAGGCTTGGGCGGCGTCGGCCCCTTTGTTCTTCTCCGCTACGGAAGCACGCACCCGCGCCTGCTCGAACGTGTCGCAGGTCAGGATGCCGAACCCGAGAGCGAGATCGCTGTTCACGGCAAGATCCATCAAGGCCCGGCTCGCCTCGCGGCAGATGTGGTCGTAGTGGTCGGTTTTGCCACGGATGACACAGCCGAGCGCGATGAACCCTCCGTAACGAAGAGTCGACGATCTGATCTCCATGGAGCGGACGGCGTAACGGATCGCCGCCGGAACCTCGAACGTTCCCGGCACGGCCGCGCGGTCGTACGTCACGCCGGCCTCGTCGAGGACGGCGATGGTGCCGCGAGCCATCTCGTCGGCAAGGTCCTCGTAGAACCGTGCCTCGACGATCAGTACATGCACGATAATCTCCCCCGCGGTCCTGCCGATCAGTCTGTCCCGGTTGATTGGATCGGATGGTGACCGGCGATTGTCAGGTCGTATCCTTCAAGTCCGATGATCGTCCGTTTGGTATTCGACAGCAGCACCATCTCGCGGACGCCGAGATCAAGAAGGATCTGGGCACCGACACCATAGTCGCGGAGCTGCGGCGGACCGCTGTCGCTGCCATCCAGCCGGGTGCGCACCCGGTCCGACAACGCGGTCTTGTGGGGCTCGCGGATCAGCACGACGACGCCACGCCCCGCCTCGCCGATCTGGCGCATCGCGTCGTGCAGCTCGAAGTCCTTGCCCGAGCCACGGTCGCCAAGGACGTCTTCGAGCACGTTCAGCGCATGCATGCGGACAAACACCGGACCATCGGCGGTCAGGTGACCTTTGACCAGGGCAATGTGCTCTGCATAGGCGACCCGGTTGACGTACACGTACATACGGAACTCACCGCCAAACCGGCTGTCCAGCGTCGTCTCCATGGTTCGCTCGACGATGCGGTCGTGGCGCAGCCGATAAGCGATGAGATCGGCGATGGTGCCAACCTTCAGGCCATGGAACTGAGCGAACTTCACTAGGTCCGGCATCCGCGCCATGGTGCCGTCGTCGTTCATGATCTCGCAGATCACGCCCGACGGATTGAGTCCCGCCAATCGGGCGACGTCGACCGCGGCCTCGGTGTGCCCGGCGCGGACAAGACAGCCGCCGTCACGGGCTTCGAGCGGGAACACGTGGCCGGGCGTGGTGATGTCATCCTTGTCTTTGGTCGGGTCGATGGCGACGGCGATGGTCCGCGCCCGGTCCGACGCCGAGATTCCTGTCGTCACGCCCTCGCGCGCCTCGATGGAAATGGTGAACGCGGTCTCATGGCGCGAGGCGTTGCGCCGCGCCAGCGCCGGCAAGTTCAGCTCGCGGATCCTCCCATGGTCCAGCGCCAGGCAGATGAGCCCGCGGCCGTGCTTGGCCATGAAGTTGATAGCGTCCGGCGTCGCCATCTGCGCCGGGATGACGAGATCACCCTCGTTCTCGCGGTCCTGGTCATCGACGAGCACGAACATCCGCCCGTTGCGGGCGTCTTCGATGATCTCGTCGATGGTCGACAGGAACTCCGTTCCCGACATGCCGTCAGTCCCGTTCGAGAAGGCGCGCAACATACCGCGCCAGCATGTCGATTTCCATATTCACACGATCGCCGGCCCCGATCAGTCCGAGGGTGGTCACCGCCAGCGTGTGGGGAATGATGTTGACGCCGAAGCGCGTGCTCTCGACCTCGTTGACGGTCAGCGAAACGCCATCGAGCGCAACCGATCCTTTCGGTGCCACGAACCAGGCGAGATCTTCCGGCGCCTCGAACACGAGGCGCCGCGAGTCGCCCTCCGGTTCGACCGAAACCAATGTCGCAACACCATCGACGTGGCCCGAGACGATATGCCCGCCGAGTTCGTCTCCGAGACGAAGGGCGCGCTCGAAGTTAACCGGTGTGCCCTCTGCCCACGCGCCCATCGTCGTCTTCGACAGAGTCTCGGCCGATACCGAAACGGCGAACCAGCCGGGGCCGCGATCGATCACAGTGAGGCATACGCCGGAGCAGGCGATGGATGCCCCCGTCTCCACGGCTTCGGTGTCGTAGGCCGTGGCGAACTCGAAGCGGGTGTCGCCGCCGGCAACCAAGGCACGCACGGACCCGCGGTCGGTGACAATTCCGGTGAACACGCGGCCTTCCCCGATCTCTACCTCAGCCACCCTCGTGAAACGTGCTCAGCAGATCGCCGGCGATGGCGCGGGCACCGGAAAGCACGAAGACCGGAGCGGCATCGACGTTCTCGACTCCCAGGGCCGCTGTCGCCGGTATGCCATCTGCGCCGATCACGCGCGGAGCATGGAACCAGGCCACACGGTCGACCAGCCCGGCGGCGAGAAATGCCGCGGCGACGGCCCCTCCCCCCTCGATCAGTACCCGGGTGATCCCTTCCTCGGTAAGCGCCGCGGCGACGGCCGCCGGGGCCGGCCGGCCGTCATCGTTCGCCGCGACGCGCATCACCCGAACACCCAGAGCGTCGAGCGCCGCAATCCGATCGTCCGGGGCCGCGGCTGTCGTGAACAGCCACGTGGGCACGTTGGCGGCGGTGCGGGCCATCACCGAGCCGGCCGGCAAACGAGCAGTGGAATCCAGAACGGCTCGGACCGGGGATCGTGCCTCGAGATCCGGCAGGCGGCAGGTCAATGCCGGGTCGTCGGCCAATGCCGTGCTGATTCCGACGAGGATCGCGTCGTGATCGGCACGCAGACGATGGGCCGTCTCGCGTGCCGGCGCGCCGGTGATCCAGCGGCTGTCGCCGGTGGAGGTGGCGATGCGCCCATCCAGCGACGAGGCGATCTTGAGGGTAAACAGCGGCCGCCCCTGCGTGCGACTCAACATATATCCGGCATTGATTTCCGCCGCCTCGTCGACGCAGACACCTTCGACGACCTCGATGCCGGCCGAGCGCAACAAAGCTGTACCCTTGCCGGAGACCCGCGGATCGGGGTCCTCGATGGCGATGACGACGCGCCCGATCCCGGCGTCGATCACCGCCTCGGTGCAGGGGGGCGTCTTGCCGACATGGCTGCAGGGTTCCAACGTGACGTAGGCAGTCGCGCCACGGGCGGCGCTGCCCGCACGGCGGATAGCTTCGGTTTCGGCATGCGGACGACCACCGGGCTGGGTCCAGCCCCGGCCGACGATCAGGCCGTCGCGGACCAGCACGCATCCGACCGCCGGATTGGGCCAGGCGGTGCCGAGGGCGCGCCGCGCAAGCCTCAACGCGACCTCCATGTAGCGCAGATCGTTGCCGGGCGTTGCCGGGTGGTGCGAACCGGATTGGGGCTTAGCTGTCGGCACCCAGGTTACCCACGAAGTCCTCGAAGTCCTTGGCCTCGCGGAAGTTGCGATAGACCGACGCAAACCGCACATAGGCGACCTGGTCGAGCTGGGCAAGCTGGTCCATCGCCATCTCGCCGATGACCTTGGACGGAATTTCCGTCTCACCGAGGGTTTCGAGGCGGCGTTGGATGCTGTTGACGATCCGCTCGACACGGTCTTCCTCGACCGGCCGCTTGCGCAGGGCGATGCGCAAGGAACGCGACAGCTTCTCGCGGTCAAACGGCGTCTTTTCGCCGCCTTTCTTGACCACCGTCAGTTCACGCAGATAGACGCGTTCGAACGTCGTCCAGCGCGCACCACAGGCCGGACAATACCGCCGCCGCCGGATCGCCGCGTTGTCCTCTGTCGGGCGGGAATCCTTAACCTGTGTGTCTTCGTGACCGCAGAATGGGCATCGCATGGGCCGTGATACCTCCCCCTGTTCGCCGGTATTCCCGGTCTGGCTACCCGCTTCCCGACGCGACTACAGGTCCGCGTAAACGGGAAACCGGCGGCACAACGCCACCACCTGCTCGCGGACCGCAGCTTCCGCCGCGCCATTGTCGTCGGGATGTTCGCCGAGGCCATCGAGGACGTCGGCGATCAGCTCTCCGACCTGGCGGAACTCGGCCGGCCCGAAACCGCGGGTGGTTCCTGCCGGCGTGCCGAGCCGGATGCCGGACGTGATCGCCGGTTTCTCGAGATCGAAGGGAATGCCGTTTTTGTTGCACGTCAGGTTGGCGCGGCCGAGGCTCGCTTCTGCGTCCTTGCCGGTCACGCCCTTCGGCCGCAGATCGACGAGCATCAGGTGCGTATCCGTGCCGCTCGACACGATGTCCAGGCCCCTCTCCACGAGTGTCGCCGCGAGCACCTTGGCGTTCTCGACGACCGTTTTCGCGTAGGACTTGAACTCCGGAGTCAGCGCCTCACCAAGCGCCACAGCCTTGGCTGCGATCACATGCATCAGCGGCCCGCCCTGCAGGCCCGGGAAAACAGCCGAATTGATCTTCTTGCCGAGCTCGGGATCGTCGGTGAGGATCAAGCCACCCCGCGGACCGCGCAGGGTCTTGTGGGTGGTTGTCGTCACCACATGGGCATGCGGCAGCGGGCTCGGATGGACGCCGGCCGCCACCAGACCGGCGAAGTGCGCCATGTCGACAACGAAGTAGGCGCCGACGGAATCTGCGATGGCGCGGAAGCGGGCGAAATCGATGATGCGGGGATAGGCCGAACCGCCCGCGACAATCACCTTGGGCTTGTGCTCCACCGCCAGCCGCTCGATCTCGTCGAAATCGATCAGCGCGTCCTCGCGCCGGACACCGTATTGCACAGCGTTCAGCCACTTGCCGGATTGCGACGGCGGCGCACCATGGGTGAGGTGCCCGCCTGCCGCCAGCGACATGCCGAGCAAGGTTTCTCCCGGCTGCATCAGCGCCAGGTAGACCGCGCCATTCGCCTGCGCACCCGAGTGTGGTTGGACGTTCGCGAAAGCGCAGTCGAACAGCTTGCAGGACCGCTCGATCGCCAATGCTTCGACGACGTCGACATGCTCGCATCCGCCGTAGTACCGGCGTCCGGGATATCCTTCGGCATACTTGTTGGTCATCACCGAACCCTGGGCCTCGAGCACGGCGCGCGAAACGACGTTCTCCGACGCGATGAGTTCGATGTGTTCCTGCAGGCGGCCGAGTTCGCCGCGGATCGCGTCCTGGACGCCGGGGTCGACGTCGCCCAGGTGGGCATCGAAGAACCGGTCCTGGAAGCTGCTCGGATACGCGGAGTTGGCGACGGTCATGGCTGGTCGATCCCGATGAAGCATTAAGAGGGTTGAGACAGCTTGGCGACCCGCTGGACGTGGCGGCCGCCTTCGAAGGGGGTAGCGAGAAATACTTTCAGGCAATCGCGGGCGACGTCGGCACCGACCATTCGCCCTCCAAAACAGATGACGTTGGCGTCGTTGTGTTCTCGGGCAAGGCGCGCGCCGAGGGCGTCGTGGATGAGTGCCGCGCGGATCTCCGGATAGCGGTTTGCAGCCATGCTGATGCCGATACCGCTGCCGCATACGAGGACACCACGGTCCACCTTCCCGTTCCGCAAGGCCGAAGCAACGGCATACCCATAGTCCGGATAGTCGACCGAACCCGGACCATCCGTTCCGAGGTCGACAACCTCATAACCGAGCCCCGCCAACTCTTCCTTGAGGACGGACTTCAGGTCATAGCCGGCGTGGTCACAGGCAATGGCGATGCGGTTCGCAGACATGTTCGCGCGGGTACTCTATGAGCCAAGGAGACTGGGTGGTGCAAAGGCCGACTAGATACCATATGTCAGTTCGCGGCGCCACCCCGCCACAAGTTCTCGCTCAGGCACGAGAATGCGACGCGCATGCGGTCCAGCAGCACTTTGCTTGAGCGCCGGGAGACCGGCAGGGAGCAGAAGGTGAAAGTCCATCACGGTGAAGGAGTAGCGACCCACACCGACCCTGAGTCATGCGTGGCGTCTCGCGAGGGGCGTCGTGAAGCGTTGACAG
>Ga0209144_1000314_pt1 | contig 10540 bp, 8 predicted proteins | sample WorMettrBAHAMAS1_FD_187392 | JGI IMG/M metagenome (GOLD analysis project Ga0209144, IMG submission 187392) | Marine gutless worms symbiont microbial communities from Max Planck institute for Marine Microbiology, Germany - Inanidrilus... | ecosystem: Host-associated > Annelida > Digestive system >...
CGCAATCGCTGACGCTCGGTCGCGGTGACGGTGAAGGAGATGCCACTGCGCATGCCCCAGAATCGCATGAGTGCAACAACGAGTGAATCCCAAATCGGACTCTTTCGTTCCGATCAATCCACTAGGATCGGCGGCCGACACGATCGGGGGCGTGTGGACTCGACCACACGCCCCTTTCGATTCCGGGTCGCTCAGTCGCCGGGATGGATTGCCGGCGCGGCGTCGTCGATGACCAATTGAACCTTCGTGCGACCGCGCCAGGTGTTCTCGCGCAGCTTTCCGGCGACGTGCAGCGGGCGGCCGTCGTTGTTCCGCAAGCCCGCACCGAGCGGCGTCTCCAGGCACCGAAAAGCGATGGCGTCCAGGCGCTGACTGCCCTCGCCCGCCAGCGCGCACTGAAGGTGGTCCCGTCCGACGGGGGCGACGTGAACAAGACGGGCGCCAGTGACGGCAAAACGGGGTTCGGGATTTCCCGCCCCGAACGGCTCGAGCCGGGAAAGCTGGGCGGCGAGGTCCGCCGAAGCGCCACCGACGCTCACCACGCCGTCAATGTGCAATCCGGGGATCCTGTCGGCGGCGGCGACACTGTCAGCCAACCGATCGACCAGGAAGTCCCGGACCTCCGCCAAACGCTGGCGCTCGACCGTAAACCCAGCCGCCATGGGGTGGCCGCCCCCCTTGACGAGGAGCCCCTTCTGGCGGGCGGCGACGACCGCCGCGCCCAGGTCGCTGCCCGGCACGGAGCGTCCTGATCCAGTGCCCTGATCGCCATCCAGCGAGACGACACACGCCGGGCGGCCGAACCGTTCGGCCAAGCGGCTGGCGACGATGCCGACGACGCCGGGATGCCATCCCTCGCCATACGCAAACACAATCGGGGCTCGATGGTCAGCCGAGGCTTCGGTCTGCGCCGCCTGGTCCAACGCTGCGGCCAGCACCGCCGCTTCGATCTCCTGGCGTTCGCGGTTCAGTTCATCCAGGCGCAGTGCGATGGCGGTCGCTTCGCCCGTATCGTCGCAGGCCAGCAACCGGGCACCCAATCCGGCTTCGCCGATCCGTCCGCCGGCATTGATCCGAGGTCCCAAGATGAACCCGGCGTGGTAGGCGCCCGGCGGCCGGTCAAGCCGGGCAACGTCGGCGAGCGCGGCAAGCCCGGTGTTGCCGCGCCGGGCGAGGACCTTGAGCCCCTGGGCGACCAGGGCACGGTTGATGCCGGTGAGCGCCACCGCGTCGCACACCGTCCCCAACGCCACCAGGTCGAGCCACTCCAGAAGGTTGGGTTCCCTCCGGTCCCGGTACCAGCCGGCCCGGCGCAGGGTCCGGTTGACCGCCACGACAAGGAGGAACGCGACACCGACGGCTGCTAAATGCCCGTATGGACTCGCCTGATCGAGCCGGTTGGGATTGATCACCGCGGTTGCCTGCGGCAGCCGGGCTTCGGCGACATGATGGTCGACAACGATGACATCCAGTCCCGCAGCAGCAGCCGCGGAAAGGGGCTCGAACGACGCCGTGCCGCAGTCGACGGTGAGCACCACCGAGGCCCCTTCCGAGCGGAGCCGCAGCAAGGCTTCGGTGTTCGGTCCATACCCCTCGGTCAGCCGATCAGGGACGTAGACCCGCGTTTCCGATCCGACCGCGGCGAAGAACCGGCGCAACAGCGCCGCCGATGTGGCACCGTCGACGTCGTAGTCGCCGAACACGGCGATGCGTTCACCTTGGATGACCGCCGCGGCCAACCACTCGGCGGCGCTGTCCATGTCTTTGAGATGACTCGGGTCGGGCAGCAGATCGCGCAGCGTCGGTTCGAGGAACGTCTCCGCGTCTTCCGTCCCCAACCCGCGCGCCGCGAGCACGCGGGCGATGATTTCGGGCACGCCCAGACGCTGGGCCAACGCCAGCGCCGTCCGTTCATCCGACGGCGAGGTATGCCAGCGACGTCCACCCAGGGACTTTTCGACACCGAGCACGGCGGACTGGATATCCGACTGTGCCGCAGCGGGCGCGTCGCTCACCTCAGACCTCGTCGACGGGCGACCGTCGGGCGATGCGATGGTGCGCCTCGATGTAGCGGACTTCCTTGCGCCCGGCGCGCAGAACCAGGGAGTGGATCACCGGCACACCGCCATCCAGGCGGGCGCCCTGCAGGATGGCCCCGGTGGTGACGCCGGTGGCGGCAAACGTCACGTCACCCGAAGCCAGATCGGCGGCGGTGTAGCGGCGGTCCTCGTCGGTGATCCCACACTCCGCAGCGGTGCGGCGGTCGTCGCCACCACGGAACACCAGCCGGCTTTGCATCTGGCCACCGATGCAGGCCAGAGCCGCCGCCGCGAGGACACCGTGCGGCGCGCCGCCGACGCCCAAGTAGATATCGACGCCGGCGCTCGGCCAGGCGCTGGCGATAACGCCGCTGATGTCGCCGTCCGAGATCAGCTTGATCCGTGCGCCGGTGGCGCAGACTTCGGAGATCGGCCGGGCGTGCCGCGGCTGGTCGAGGATACAGACGGTGAGGTCGCGCACCTCGACGCACCGTGCCCGCGCAAGTTCCTTGAGGTTGCGCTCCGGGCTCTCGTCGATGTCGACCAAATCCGCCGGCAGATCAGCGCCGACCGCCAGCTTGTCCATGTAGATGTCCGGAGCATTGAGGAACTCGCCGTCGCTGGCGATGGCTACAACGGACAGTGCGTTCGCCTCGCCTCGGGCGACAGCGGTGCTGCCCTCCAGCGCCATGACCGCGACATCGACGGTCGGACCGCCACAGCCCACCCGTTCGCCGACATAGAGATGCTCGGTCTGTCCGCGCTTGCCCTCGCCGATGCGGATGGTGTCGTCGACCGAGATCTCGGCCAGCGCCCGGTGCATCGCCGCCGCCGCTCCTTCGTCGGCGGCGCGTTCATCGCCCCTGCCGATCAGCTCCGCCGCTGCCAGGGCGGTGGCCTCGGTGGCCCGCACCGCTTGCATGACCAAACTGAATTGGCCGGCGGGGCTGTTCACGAATCTCTCCTTTGTCCGCGCGCGAGCCTCAGAACGGTTCGATGCGGATCATCACGGGCTTTTCCACTGCCGCCTCCAAGGCGGCGATCTCGTCGAGCGCCCCGACCATCGCCGACTCCTCCGTCTCATGGATGGTCATCACCACGGGTACGGGCTCACCGGGCAACCGTCCGCGCTGCAGCACCGCCTCCATGGAAACGGCGTGGTCGCGCAGCACGGCGGCAACGTCGGCGAACACGCCGGGCCGGTCGACGACCATCAGCCGCACATAGTAGGCGCCACGATGCCGGCTCATCTCCGCCGGCGGGACTTCGGCGAGTTGGGCGACGGGGACTCCGAAGGTCGGCGCCGACCGGCCGCAGGCGATGTCGGCAATGTCGGCAACAACGGCCGACGCCGTCGGCCACTCTCCGGCGCCCCGCCCTTCCTGCACGATGGTGTCCGAGAAATCGCCATCGGCGACGACAGCGTTGAATACACCCTCGATGTGGGCGATCGGCGCGCTCAGCGGAACCATGCACGGGTGCACCCGGCGCTCCATCCCATGATCGGTCAGCGATGCGATCCCGAGGAGCTTGATGCGATAGCCGAGCTCCTCGGCAAAGGCGATGTCCTCGGGGGCGATGTGCCGGATCCCTTCGATGTGGGTGGCGGCGAAATCGATGGTGCAGCCGAAGGCGACGCTGGCCAGGATCGTCAGCTTGTGCGCCGAGTCGACTCCGTCGACGTCGAAGCTGGGATCGGCCTCGGCGTAGCCCAGCGCCTGGGCCTCGGCGAGGACGTCATCGAAGCTGCGCCCGGATTCCCGCATCGACGTCAGGATGTAGTTGCAGGTGCCGTTGAGGATCCCGTAGACCCGCCTGCGCCGGTTGGCGATCAGTCCGTCGCGCAAGGCCTTGATGATCGGCACCGCGCCGGCTACCGCGGCCTCGTAGCCCAGGGAGACGCCGGCCTCCTCGGCCGCCCGGGCAAGGGCGTTGCCATGGTGGGCAATCAGCGCCTTGTTGGCCGTCACCACGTGCCGGCCGGCCGCAAGCGCCGTCTCGCAGACGGCCTTGGCGACGCCCTTAGACCCGCCGATCAGCTCGACCACGACATCGGTGTCGCCGTCCCGCGCCATCGCCACGGCGTCGTCGAACCAGGCGTAGTCGTCAACGGGGAATCCCCGGTCGCGCCGATCAAGGTCGGCAACACAGGTGATGACGATCAGACGGCCAGCACGTGCCGCCAACACGTCGGCGTTGGCCTGCAACAGCTTGACCGTGCCGCCGCCCACCGTGCCGAGGCCGGCGACCGCCACTTTCAGAGGTTCGGTACTCATGGGTGTTTCGCGGCGACCGCCATCGCGCCTACTCCGCCGCCGAGACGTTCTCGCCGCCGATCTGCTCGACGGCGTTGTGGTAGTGGGCCAGGAACGCCTTGATGTTGCGCAGTGCCTGCCGGGTGCGATGGGTGTTTTCGACCAGCGCGAAGCGGACGTGATTGTCGCCGTACTCGCCGAAGCCGATGCCGGGCGAAACGGCGACCTTGGCCTCGCTCAGCAACAGCTTGGAGAACTCCAGCGATCCCAGGTGCTCGAACGCCAGCGGCAACGGCGCCCAGGCGAACATCGTCGCCGGCGGCGACGGGACATCCCAGCCGACTGCATTCAGTCCCTCGATCAACACGTCGCGGCGGCGGCGGTAGTGCTCGCGGGTCTCGACGACGCAGTCCTGGGGTCCGTTGAGCGCCGCGGTTGAGGCCACCTGGACCGGCGTAAACGCGCCGTAGTCGAGATACGACTTCACCCGCGCCAGGGCGCCGATCAGCCGCGCGTTGCCGCAAGCAAAGCCGATCCGCCATCCGGGCATGGAGTAGGTCTTGCTCATCGAGGTGAACTCGACGGCTATGTCCTTGGCACCGGGAATCTGCAACAGCGACGGCGGCGGATCGTCGCCGAAGTAGATCTCGGCGTACGCCAGGTCGGACATGATGTAGATGCCGTGGTGGCGGCAGAAATCGACCACCTGAGCGTAGAAATCCACCGTCGCCAATTCGGTCGTCGGGTTGTTGGGGTAGTTGAGCACCACGGCCGTCGGCCTCGGCACGCTGTGGTGCACCGCCCGATCGAGGGCGGCCATGAACTCCTCGTCGGCCCGCACCGGGATGTTGCGCACCGCCGCGCCGGCAATGACGAAACCGAACTGGTGGATCGGATAGCTGGGGTTCGGGACCAGGATCACGTCGCCCGGGCTGGTGATCGCCGACGCCAGGTTGGCGAGCCCTTCCTTCGAGCCGAGCGTCACGACGGCCTCGGTTTCGGGATCGATGTCGACGCCGAAGCGGCGGCCGTAATAGCCGGCGACGGCCCGTCTGAGTCCCTTGATTCCGCGCGACTCCGAATACCGGTGGGTCCGCGGGTCCTGCACCGTTTCGGTCAGCTTGGCGACGATGTGGGGCGGCGTGGCGAAGTCCGGGTTGCCCATGCCGAAATCGATGATGTCGTCGCCGGCCGCCCTCGCCCGCGCCTTCATCGCGTTGACTTCGGCGAACACGTAAGGCGGCAACCGCCGGATCGCGTGAAATTCCTGTTCCATGATCTTTGTCCAAACGAATGCCCGACCGTTCGGGGCTGCATCTCGCAATACCCCGCCACGGACCGCGCGTCCAGCCCCGTCTAGAAATCCAGATAGACTTCGGCGCGTCGATTCCCGGCTTCGCCCGACGGCATGACTTCGTAATAGACCGGCTCTTCGTCAGAGTGCGCCGCAACGACGATCTTGTCGGACGGAATGCCGAGGCTGGCCAGTTCGCGGGCGACCGAGTCCACCCGCTGGGCGGAAATCCGGAAATTGACCATCTTGTGCCGGACCGCATCCATGTTGCGGGTGCGGCTGCTGGCATGGCCGACGACGCGAACGGTTCCCCCGCGTTTGCGGTGGAAAGCCGAAACCTTCCGCAGGATCCGCCTGTCGCGGGGTTTCAGCTTGGCCGAGCCGTTATCAAACAGGATCGTCGCCACTTTGATCGTCCCGCCGCTCGGCGGCAGTCCGACCGCTGCCGCCTGGGCGAACCGGGACGGCTCCGAGAACAACGCCCCGCCTTCGATGATCGGCGGCCTGACATCGACCGCTTCGATCCCGGTCGACGACACGACGACGGTGTTCAACGGCCCCTGCGGACCGATCACCAGGGCGTTGGCCGGCGGAAGGCCCAACGCCGCGCCCCGAGGCACGGGATCGCTCAGGCGCTGGCGGAAGGTGTCGCCAACGGTTGTAGGCGCTGTGGGGGCCGGCGCTGTCGCGGCATTCGCCGCGGCAACCGACGTCCCTGATGGAGCCGGCGGCGGTGTCGGTGCTGCCGACGGCGCTGGCTTTTCCGGCATGGCGGCAGGCGCCGCAGCGACGACCAGTGGTGGTGGCGGTGTTGTCCGCGGCGCGGTCCCCGTCGGTCGAGGCAAAGGCTGGACCGCTTCTCCCTGGTGCGGCAGAGGGTCGTCCGCGTACCACCGTCCTCGCGTATCGGCGACCAGGCCGCCGCTCACCGCACGGGGCTCAGAGCGCTCCGGCACGTCGGCGAGACTGGGAATGGGCTTGTCCGCGCCCGGAACGTCCTCGGGCGGCTCGTAGGGCTCCGCTGCTTTCGCGGACTGCTCCGAGTCCTCGGGCGGCGTCTTCGCACCACTGGCGCTCGAGCTGTCCTCCTCGAACACGCTTTCCACGCCCTTGTACCATTCCACCGGATTGAGCGCGTCGGGAACCGACGAGCACGCGCCCAGGGCCGTGGTCATCGTGACCCCTATCGCGAGCAAGGTGCCGGAGTGACGACCTTCGGAGTAACCGCGTCTACGGCTGCTTGCGTGCATCGTTTCCGTTGCCTCCCTGGCCCGGCTGCGGCGTCGATTGTACGACCTGACGCCCCCCGAATTTGCCCCGCCCCCGGTTAACGGGCTATAAATACCAGGTTTTTTTCTGCGCTCCGTGCCTCATGGCGCCCGGCGGCGCAGAGCCTGCGATGGCTGCCCCCCTCCCGGGCTCCGGTGGGATGATAAAGGATTGAGTCATGGTCGATCAACAAGGCACGGACTTGAACCTTCCCAACCCCGAGGAAACCTTTCGCTCCATGGCCGAGGTGGCCGAACGCAGCCAGCAGCTCGTCTCCGAATGGTTGTCGCGCAACGGCATGATGACCCCACCCGGGAACTGGGCCGACCCCCTCGGCACCGGCAACCGCTTCTTCGAACTGACCACTCGGATGATGGCCTATCCGGCCAAGGTCATGCAGGCCCAGGTCTCGTTGTGGCACAACTACATGGCCCTGTGGCAGAACACGACGAGCCATCTGCTCGGTCAGGACGTTGGAAATGCGTCCGAAACGGGCCGGCACTTCTCCAGCGACACGTGGGAAACCAACGAGGTTTTCGACTACGTCAAGCAGTCGTTCCTGCTCGCGCATCGGTGGATGAACGAGACCGCCCGCGACCTCACCCCTCTCGATCAGCGCACGCTGGATCAGATCGAGTTCTTTTCGCAGCAGTTCGCCGACGCACTGTCGCCGAAAGCGTTCGCTTTCACCAACCCCGAAGTCCTGCGCACGGCCATAGAAACCGGCGGTGAGAATCTCGTTGTCGGCCTCAAGAACATCCTCGGCACCCTCGAGCGCGGCATGCTCCCCGTGAAGGGCGATAGCGCGGCTTCAGATTTCGAGATCGGCAAGGACGTCGCCGCGACTCCGGGAAAAGTCGTATTCCGCAACAATATCATGGAGTTGATCCAATATTCTCCAGCGACGGATGAGGTTTTGCGGCGGCCCCTCCTGATCGTCCCCGAGTGGATCAACCGGTTCTATCTTTTCGATCTCCGCCCGGAAACATCGTGGATCCGCTGGGCGGTCGAGCGCGGCCATACGGTGTTCGCGATTTCCTGGGCGGAGCCCGACGGATCCGAATACGCGCGCGGCTTCGAGAACTACACCACCGACGGCGTCAACGCGGCCCTGGCCGCCATCGAACGGGCGATCGGAGAGCGTGAGGTCAACGCGGTCGGCTACGCCATGGGTGGGGCGATCCTCGCCGCGGCCATGGCCTTGGACGCCGCCCGGGACGACCGTCGGATCGCTTCGGGCACGTTGCTCGCGACGCTCCTCGATCTTTCGGAACCGGGCGAAATCGGCATGCTCGCCCAGGAACTGTCGGCGTCGTTCCTCGACGATCCGGCCAATGTTGCCGGTGGCGGCGACGCCACCACGTTTGCGTCCTCGTTCAGCCTGCTTCGCGAGAACGACCTGATCTGGTCGTTTGTGGTGAACAGCTATCTGACGGGCGGCGACGCATTCCCCGCCGACCTGGTCGCCTGGAACGCAGATTCACCGCGAATACCGCACGCCATGTTGCGCGACTATCTGCACGATGTCTATCACCGCAACGCGTTGAGCGTGCCGGGCGGCATAACCATTGCGGGCGAACCCATCGACCTGTGCCGAATCAACGTGCCGACGTATTTCCTCGCCGCCCGTGAAGACCACATCGCTCCCTGGCGGTCGGTGTACGCGGGGACCAAGTTCGTCTCGGGGCCAAAGCGATTCACCCTCTCCGCATCGGGACACGTCGGCGCCATCGTCAATCCCCCCGACGGCGGGCGCCACGGCCACTGGACGTCGGCGACCCTGCCCCCGACCGCGGATGACTGGATGGCCGTCGCCCGGCCGCGCGAAGGCTCGTGGTGGCCCGACTGGGACACCTGGGTCAAGCGGCGTTCGGGCAAGGACCGGGTCCCCGCCCGCAAGCCGGGCAGCCGCAAGGCCAAACCCATCGGCAACGCCCCCGGCACCTACGTGCTGAGCGGGACGTAAAGACTACTCCAAAGCGGTCAACAGATCGCTCGCCGCGCCGTAGGGATCAATCTCTCCGGCCATCGCTTGGTCGAGCAGCCCGGTGAGGCGGCTGCCGCCCTCGCCCAGCAGGCGCGACCGCACGATGTCCTCGGCGGCCTTGAGGATGCGCATCTGCAGGATCTTGCGCCGCCGGATGTCGATCTCGCCGGATGTGTCGAGATGCTCGCGGTGACGACCGATCGCGGCGACGAGATCGTCGATCCCCTCGCCCGTCTGGGCGCTCGTCGCCAGCACCGGAATCTCCCAGCCACTGCGATCGCCGCCGGCCCGACCGAGGCCGAGCATGGTGCGCAGTTCTACCGCCGTCTTGCCGGCGTCGGGGCGATCGCATTTGCTGACGATGTGAACGTCGGCGATTTCGAGAATCCCGGCCTTGATCGCCTGGATCTCGTCGCCGAGCCCCGGCGCCGAGACGACGATGACCGTATGCGCCGCCTGGACGATGTCGACCTCGTCCTGGCCGACGCCGACGGTCTCGATCAGCACGACGTCGAACCCGGCCGCGTCGAGCACGTCGACGACGTCGAGGCTGGCCCGCGCCAGTCCGCCAAGCGCGCCGCGCGTCGCCATGGAGCGGATGAACACGCCGGGGTCGCCGGCGAGATTGACCATGCGGATGCGGTCGCCGAGGATGGCGCCGCCGGTGAACGGGCTCGATGGATCGACGGCGACGATGCCGACCGTGCGTCCCGCCGCCCGGAGCCGCTGGGTCAGCGCCCGCACCATGGTCGACTTGCCGCTGCCCGGAACCCCGGTCAAGCCGACCACGTGGGCGCGACCGGTGTGGCGATGGACCTCGGCGACGGCGGCGCGGGCGGCGTCACCCGATGACTCGGCCAGCGACATCATGCGCGCGATGGCCTTCGGGCGCCCGGCGAGGACGTCGGCGACGAGTCCCCCCGCGGACCGGGCGGCGGCGTCAGCCATCGCTGGCATCGAGGTACTCCCGCGCCAGCTTGACGTAGTGCGCCGTCGTGTCGGCCTGGGCCGCGCGCTCGTCTTCGCGCAGGTCGCGGATCGGCTTGGCCGGCGAGCCGGCCCACATCTGCCCGCTCAACACGCGCTTGCCCGGCGTGACGAGAGCGCCGGCCGCGACCATGGCGCCGGATTCGACGACACAGCCATCCATGATCGTCGCCTGCATGCCGATGAAGCATCGGTCTTCGAGGGTGCAGGCATGGATCAGCGCCAGATGGCCGATGGTCACGTCGGAGCCGATGTAGGTGCCGAACTTGTTGCGGCTGACGTGGACGATGGTGCCGTCCTGGATGTTGGTGCGTTCGCCGACGCGGATCTCGTGGACGTCGCCGCGGAGCACGCATCCGAACCAGATGTTGGAGTCGGCGCCGATTTCGACGTCGGCGATGACCGTTGCCGTCGGGGCGATGAACACGCCGTCCGCGATGCGCGGCAGGACGCCGCGATAGGGCATGATCAGTCCGGACATGGCAAGCCTTCCAATCTAGTGGATTGATTCCAACGTTTGGAACCCTCGGTTTCGTGCTGCGATGATGGCGTTTGGGTCGGCGTTCCAGACAGAGGGTTTGGGTCTATCTGCGCTGTGCTGGTTGATGAAGCGGTTGATGGCGGCCTGGAGATCGACCAGGGAGTGGAAGGCGCCGTGCTGGAGTCTTCGCCGGGTGAGCTTGGCGAAGACTCCAGCACGGCGCCTTCC
>Ga0209144_1000316_pt1 | contig 10510 bp, 10 predicted proteins | sample WorMettrBAHAMAS1_FD_187392 | JGI IMG/M metagenome (GOLD analysis project Ga0209144, IMG submission 187392) | Marine gutless worms symbiont microbial communities from Max Planck institute for Marine Microbiology, Germany - Inanidrilus... | ecosystem: Host-associated > Annelida > Digestive system...
GTGTCCCACCGCCGGCCATATAGAGGATGGCGCTCATCACTTCGCGCATGTCCGTCGTGCGAGGTCGGCCGCCCGTCTTCGCCGGAGAAATGAGCGGCGCCAACAACGCCCATTCCTCGTCCGTCAAATCGCTTGGATAGCGCAGACCGTCCCGGTTATGCTGTCGGCGAGTGATATCATTCCAGGGCATGCATTCCCCCATATCTTCCGAAAAGACAGTTGAATCACATCCCATTGATATCACTCAACTACTTTTAAATCAGGCTCTTAGGGTCGAGAACCATTGCAATCGCCTTTTCGTCGTTGCCCCGCCGACCATGACATGGCTGCGAGACAGCCGCCAGTCAATGCGACATCAGCACTGGTACGGTCATGGCCGAGAGAACGTGCGGCGTCAGACGGCCGCGGGCGAAGTTGGGGAAACCGTAGTTTCCGAATGCCCCCATCACCAGCATGTCCGCGGCCTCGTCGGTGAGGTAGGAGAGCAGGCGGTCGGCTGGGCCGATATCGTGGGCGTCGAACACCAGTTGGTCCAGACGATAGTCCGATTTGCGGATCCCATGGGATTCGAGGAAACGGCCGACATCGGCGAACGGAGCCTCGATGCGCATCTTCGGCTGATCAGCCGGATTGAGCGCGACCACAGTGATGTGCTTGGCTTTGACCAGGAATGGCATCGCATCGGCGAGCGCACGCGAGGCCTCGCGGCCACCATTCCAGGCGACGACGATCCGTTCGCCGAGCGTGTCGAAACGACCGGCGAAGGGCGTCACCATGATCGGACGTCCGGCGTTCTGCACCGTCGTCTCGACCATGTCTGAACGAAGGCCGCCGTCTGCGGTACTGGTATCGAACTGGCCCAGCAGGGAGAGGTCCGCGTGACGCGCACCAACGAGGATCTCGTCGCTGACCTGGTGATCGCTGGGTGTGACGATCGAGAACCACTCGGCGTTGACGCCGGAAGCGCCGACCCGTGATCGAAACAGATCCTCTCCCTCCCGCGCGGACTCGATCACGAACCGGCGGCCCTCCCGGGACCCCGTCCCTTGGACATTCGGGTCGGCGAGAACAAAGAAACCGGTGAGCCGCGCGTCGAAGCGCTGCGTCAGGTTGATCGCCGCTTCGAGCCGTGCAGCGCAGGCAGGGGTATTGTCCAGGTGCACCATGATGTCGCGATAGCTCACGGACCTGCTCCTTCCAGAAAACTCGGACCGGCTGTTTCATAGCCCTTCACGGCATCGGGGCAAAGCATTACCGCGACTCTCGACCGATTGACCGGCATGTTTTTCGTCGTTTCGGCATTGGTGCTACCGTATCCGCACCCCATTTCTGCGATTAGGATCGTTTCTGGCGGTCGATGACGGGTTGAGCCGATGCAGCGTTTCCACGTTTTCCTCGCCTTGATGGCCATGGTCGGTCTTGGCGGGTCCGCGCTCGTCCGCGCCGACGACGGCATACCCCGGCAGATCGCCGAAGCACGGCTTGTCAGCGAGGTGGAGACGATCCGCCCGGGCGAGCCATTCTGGGTGGCTCTTCGTCTCCGGATGACCGAAGGCTGGCACACCTACTGGCGAAATCCGGGGGACTCCGGTCTCGCGACGATGATCGCCTGGGACCTTCCGGACGGATATTCCGCCGGACCGATCCACTGGCCGAGGCCGGACGTGTTCCGCATCGGCCCCATCGCCAACTACGGCTACACGGGCGAAGTCTGGCTGCTGACCGAGATCACGCCGTCCGATCGTGCTGATGATGGCGGTCCCGCGGTGCTGCGGGCCGACGCCCAATGGCTCGCCTGTGAAGAAATTTGTGTTCCGGAACGGGCGGACTTGGAACTCCCTTTGCCAGTTGCCGATGCGGCGATTTTGGCCTCCGCCTGCAAATCCGACTTTGCCCGTGCTCGGGCGGCGTTGCCCGAGCCAGGAACAGGCGGCGCAGTGTTCTTCGCCAACAATGCGAAGATCCGGTTCGCGTTCACGATGCCGGGATTGGCGTCCCGACCTCTGGCGGACGCATGGCTGTTTCCAGCCGAGTACGGTGTCATCGACCACGGCGCACCGCAGCGGATCAGTGTCGAAGGTGAGGCGTTGATGCTGACCGCGGTGCGGGATACGAGCGCCCAAGGCCTGCCGGACTCGTTTGCCGGCGTTCTTGTCGTCCGCCAAGGGGGTGGACAGCGGGCCTTCGCCGTTCGAGCCTTGCCGGAGAAGAAAGGGAGCAATTGATGACTGCGAAACGAACCATTGCCGGTCTGGCCGGCGCAGCGATGCTTGCCTTCGTGTTCGTCGCGCCCGCTGCCGCCGGCCCGGCTGTCGGCAAACCGGCGCCGGACTTCACCGGCACGGACAGCATGGGCAAGACCCACACGCTTTCCGACTACCGTGGAAAGACGGTGGTTCTCGAGTGGACGAACCATGAATGCCCGTATACGGCCAAGCACTATGACGCCGGAAGTATGCAGGCGCTGCAGAAGGAGACCACCGCAGACGGCGTCGTCTGGCTATCTGTCATCTCGTCCGCGCCGGGACGGCAAGGCTACGTTACCGCCGATGAAGCCAACAGCCTGTCCAAGACGCGGAGCGCGGCGGCGTCGGCCGTGATCCTCGACCCCGACGGGACGATCGGCCGACTGTACGGTGCCTCGACGACCCCTGAGATGTTCGTCATCGTCCCGGACGGCACCATCGCCTACATGGGTGCCATCGACGACGAGCCATCGACCTGGGGCGCCAATCCGCTGAAGGCCGAGAACTACGTTCGGCTGGCGATGGCCGATCTTGCCGCCGGCAAGCCGGTGTCGAAGCCCAAGACCCGACCTCACGGTTGCTCGGTGAAGTACAAGTAGTGGTCCGATCCACCAGCGGCCGCGCCGTCGGGCGACGCGCCGTCGTTGCCGGTCTCGGCGCGGTTTCGGCGGCAGCGCTCGCTGGCGGGCCGCTGCCGGTTCGCGCCGAGACGCCGGCCCGGGCACTCGCCGATGCCGTGAACCGCTGGCTGGCGGCGCTCGACGACGGTCAACGGGCGAAGGCGCGGTTCCCGTTTGCCGATCCCGAGCGCCTGGACTGGCACTACGTCCCGCGCGGCCGTCAAGGTCTCGCCCTCAAGGATATGACATCAAGCCAGCGCGACCTTGCCAGGGCGGCGTTGCGACTGGGCCTGAGCGAAGCCGGCTACAAAAAGGCGACGGACATCATCACGCTGGAAAAGATTCTCGGCGAGATCGAGACCTTCGGTTTCTTCCGCAATCCCGGCAAATACTACCTCACCGTTTTCGGCACGCCGGGGGCCGGCGCCTGGGGATGGCGATTCGAAGGTCATCATCTGTCGCTCAACATGACCCTCCGCGACAGCCGCCTGATCGCTGCGACGCCGCTATTCCTCGGCACCAATCCGGCGGTGGTGCCCGTCGGCCACCTGAAGGGCATGGAGGCCATGGGGCCGGAGATCAAGCTCGCACGGGCCCTACTCAGCACGCTGGACGGGGAACAGCGACAGCGGGCGCTGATCGGCGAGCGCGCCTTCGGAGATATCGTCGCCAGACCGGGGCGCGAGGACTCGTTGAAGGAACCCATGGGCGTTGCCGGCGCCGACCTTACCGGTGCGCAACGGGACGTGCTTGTCGCCCTGGTCGAGCGGTATGCCCGGAATCTCCCCACGGATTGGGCGGCCGAAGAATTGGAGCGTGTTCGTGCCGCCGGCCTCGATGGCCTCCATTTTGCCTGGGCCGGCGCCACAAATCCGGGGCCGGGGCGGGGACACTACTTCCGGGTCCACGGGCCGGCGGTGCTGATCGAATACGACAACTCGCGCAGCGACGCCAATCACGTCCATTCGGTGTGGCACGACCCGACGAACCCGTTCGGCCGCGACGTCCTCGGCGCCCACTACCGTCACGGCCACAGTCACGCCTGATCGAAAATCACTCCGCTGCCGTGGCGTCGGCGGGTGGAGTGGGGACCTCGCAGCCCGTCGGGCAGCACCGTCCGGGCTGTTTCGAGACCCGCCGGCCGTCGGCGGCGATGCCGCGGTCGAGAAGGTCTTCGGCCAGCGTCATCTTGTCGGTGACCGGATAATTCCGCCAGATCTCCCGCTTCATCGCCTCGGGTGAGCCGCCGCCGTGCAGCGAGATCACCGAATACCACGTCCCCTGGTGCGAGACGGTGAGGTCCTCGATCAATCGGGCGACTTCGCGGCGTTGCTCCGCCGGGATGTCGGACCGGCCGCCGAACACCGCCGCCAGGGACGCCTGGGTCTCGGGGTTGTGGTCCTCGTCCGGACCGGGGACCTTCTTAAAACAAGCTTGCCGATGTTGGAGAACACCGTCTCCGGCATCATCGCCCCGGACGGATCGCGGGTCCCGTAGACCGACGCCGCGACACCGCAGGCATAAAACCCTTCGGTGATGGTGATCAGCTCGACTATGGCCTCGCGGATGTGACCGTGGTCGTCGGGATCGAGTCCGTTGGCCTCGGTCATCAACGCGCCGGCGCCGATCAGCAGGTCGCCAAAGCCGGCCCGTGCGCCGATGCAGGAGTGGCGGTGATGGGTGGCGTATGTGGTGGTCAGGAAGCCGCCCTCTTCGGTTTCGCCGGCAAGGAACACGCGCTCGTGGGGAACGAACACGTCGTCGAAGACGACGACGCCGGTCGACTGACCGTAGCGCCCGGTGAACGCCGCGCCGTTCTCGCCGGGCCGGCTGGCGGGCCGGGCGATGATGGTGACCCCCGGCGCATCAACCGGCACCGCGCAGCAGACGGCGAAATCGGCCTCCTCCGGTGCCATCGTCCGGCAGGGCATGACCATGAGGTCGTGGACATAGGGGGCGGAGGTGACGATCGCCTTGGTGCCGCGGATGACGACGCCGTCCGGCCGGCGTTCGGTGATGTGGACATAGGTGTCCGGGTTGACCTGCCCACCCGGCCGCTGCGAGCGGTCTCCCTTGGCGTCGGTCATGGCGATGCCGACCGTCAGGTCCTCGTCCTGCACCCGTTCGACGTAGGCGGCGAGACGATCGGCGTAGTCGGTGCCGTGGGCATCGTCGGTGCGCCGAGTCGCCTGATGCATGGCGTTCAGGGAATCGTGGGTGAGATACCGCTGGGCGCAGCCCGAGGTCCGGCACACGAGCCGCACGGCCTCGAGCTTGTACAGCAGGTCCGTCGACGTCTCGTTGATGTGCGCCATCCGGTTGACGGTCTTGCCCGACGGCCCCTGACGGGCGGTCATGATCGCCTTGTGCTCAGGCACATGGGCGAAGTCGTAGGTGACGCCGATGGCGTTGATGCCGGGGGCGAACAGGGGTTCGTCGGCGACGCTGTCGACGGCGCTGCCGTTGACGAACACCCGCGGCCTGTAGGCGCGGAGCGACTCCCTGTAGTCGGCGGCGGTCATCAGCATGGGGACATCCTCCATTTCATCTCTTGTTTAAAAATTTGAACGACGTTAGATTTCGCGTCAAGTTAGAATCGGAACGAGTTGCATGGCGCAAGCGAAACGCAGGCAGGGACGGGCCCGGGCGGTCAACGCGATGAAGCGGGGACTGATCCTCGACGCCGCGCGCCGGGTGTTCGAAGCCGAGGGGCTGGACGGGGCGTCGGTGCGGGCCATCGCCAACGAGGCCGGCTACACCCCGGCGGCGCTCTACTTCCACTTCGAGTCCAAGGAGGCGATCTACGCCGAAGTGCTGCAGGAGTCCCTGGAACGCCTCGGCCAGGCGGTCGGGTCCGCCGTCTTGGGCGTTCGCGATCCGGCGGCGCGGCTGCGTGGAGCGGCGATGGCGTTTTTCGAGTTTTACGCCAAGAACCCACGCGACCTCGATCTCGGCTTCTATCTGTTCCGTGGCGGCATGAAGCCGCATGGGCTGGGTCGCGAGCGGGACGAGTTGCTGAATGCGGGGCTCGCCGGGGCGCTCAGGCCGATGGCCGAGGCCGCCGAGGCGCTGGGGGCGGACCCGGACGAGGCCAACCTGCTGATGGTCGATGCTATCGCCCACGCGTCCGGACTGCTGCTGGCCCATACAGGCCGCATCCGCATGTTCGCGGCGTCCGCGCCCGATCTGATGGAACGTTACGTCCGCGAGCGCATCGACCGGTTGGCGGGCGCGTGAGCGCCTACTTCGGGCCGAACCCGCTCCAGGCGAACCAATAGGCGATGTGACCGGGAAGCCGGTCGAGGGTTTGGCCGTCCGGCCCGACGAGTTGTTCTTCCTCGACCCGCCAGCCGCCGCCCGAAGTATCGGTCAACGTGAATGGAGCCTTCGCGGCGGTGAAATCGCGGCCTCCGGCGGCATAGGCCCGGACCGTTCGACTGGCGGCGTCGCCGATCAGCACCACGTCGAGCCCGCCGGCGTCGTCGTTGACCACGGTGCCGCCGGCAAAGTCGGCGATGGGCCAGGCTTTTTCGTGGCCGGCGAGGCGCAGCACGAAGACCTGATCCTTGGGCGCCAGCCAGTCGTCGCGGACCTGCGCCGGGAACATCAAGTCGGGACTGGCGAAGTAGGCGCCGTAGGCGGCGCCGGGGCGGTAGTCCCGCCGATAGCCGGTTTTCAGCGAGAGCACCGTCGTCTCGGGATGCCGGTCGCGCCAGTCCTTCCAGCGGGTGATCGCCACAGGCCGCACCTTCAGCACGATGCCGGAGTCGACCAACCGGCCGACCACGGGCTCACCGATGAACTGATGCCAGAGCGAGTGGGTGGCGTGGTCGTATATCAGCTTGTTGGAGCGGTAGAGGAAACCCGACGATCCGAAGACGAACCGGCGCGCGCGGCGCGACCAAGGTCTCGTAGAGGATCGCCGAGCCGCACAGCGTGTAGTAGGCCAGCGCAACGGGCACGCCGACGACGACGACGTTGGCCATCTCGTGCCAGTCCAGGATGCGCAGCGGGTAGGCGCGGGCATCGCCGTTGAGGACGACGCCGAATACGGGGTCATCGTCGTTGAAGTAGCGGGCCTCACCGGCCGGAATCTGTTCGGCGTCCACGAGCGCCGGGATGCCGTCCTTCACTACGCCACCCCAGACGATCTCCTCGAGGCGGATCGTGCGCAGCGCGCCGGGCTCGAGGAACAGGCGGAAATTCTCGTCAATACGGGCGTAGAAATCGGCCTTGAAGGCGTCGAACCCGTCGAAGGGCTTGATCTCCGGATGGTCTTCGAACCACAGCATCCAGCCGTTCCAGCCGTCTTCCGGGGCCGCGCCCGTGAGCCGCTGGAGCGTCGCCTCGATGCGCGCGAAGTCGGGGACGAACCTGAGCGCCGAGATCAGCGCCGGAACCACGTCCGTCTTTCCGCGCGTTTGCAGGAGTGCCAGCACGGCTGCAGGAGTGCCAGCATGGCTGCAGGAGTGCCAGCACGGCGCCGCGTTCGTCCGGTGTGCCGCTGAGGAGCGTACGGACGAGCGTATCCGCCTCTCGGTCCGGTTCCGCGGCGGCGACCGGGAGGATGAGCCCCAACGATAGGATCAACGCGACGATCAGGTGACGCACGGACCAACCTCTGTTGCCGTTCATGACACAAGAGCATAGACCTCGACGTTCGGAAATCGAACTCACCTGCAGTCACGTTCCGGAAAGACCACCGTGATCGTGGTCGGGGATTTCGTGCATCGCTTGCCTGTGAACCGCGCGGCCTATACGGTGGCGCGTTTCGGCGACCTCACTTGGGCCCGTTTATTGGACTACGTATCGACCCGCGGCGAAGCGCCCAACCTCGCATTCGACGATGTTCTGCTGACCGGTCTGGCGCGCGACGGCGGCCTCTACGTGCTGGCGGAATGGCCACGCCTCGCCAGCGGCGACCTGCAGGCGATGGCCGGTCTCGGCTATGCCGAGCTGGCGGCGCGGATCATGGCGCCGTTCACCGGGGCAGCGTTCGGCGAGGCGGAACTGGTCGAGATCGCCGCCGACGCCTACGGAGTTTTCGACCACCCGGAGGTGGCGCCGCTCAAGCCCCTCGGCGACGACGCTTGGCTTCTGGAGCTGTTCCACGGACCGACCCTGGCGTTCAAGGACTATGCTCTGCAGGTGGTCGGACGGATGTTCGACCGCGTCCTCGCCCGGCGCGGCGAGCGGGTCACGGTCGTCGGCGCGACCTCGGGCGACACCGGCTCGGCGGCGATCGAATCGCTACGGGACCGCGCCGCCGTCGACGTCTTCATCCTGCATCCCGAAGGACGGGTGTCCGATGTCCAGCGCCGGCAGATGACGACGGTGACCGCGGCCAACGTCCATAACGTCGCTATCCGCGGCACCTTCGACGATTGCCAGGACCTGGTGAAGGCGATGTTCAATGACACGGCCTTCAGAGACCGGTTCCGGCTGTCGGCGGTGAACTCCATCAACTGGGCGCGGATCATGGCCCAGATCGTCTACTACGTTCATGCGGCCCTGCTCCTCGGTGCGCCGAGACAGGCGGTTCGTTTCGCCGTGCCGACGGGGAATTTCGGCAATGTCTTCGCCGGCTATGCGGCGCGGGAAATGGGTCTGCCGATCGCCGGCCTTGTCGTCGGCTCGAACCGCAACGATATCCTCACCCGGTTCTTCGCCACTGGCCGGATGGAGATGGAAGCGGTCGCGCCGACCCTCAGCCCGAGCATGGACATCCAGGTTTCCAGCAACTTCGAGCGCCTGCTGTTCGAGCTCCAGGACCGTGACGGCGCAACGGTGGCGGAGATGCTTGCGGGCTTCCGAGCCACCGGCCGCTTCGACGTCGAACCGGAGCGCTGGCGCCGGGCCTGCGAGTTGTTTTCCGGGGCGCGGTTCGACGATGACGAAACCAAGGCGACGATCCGAGACGTCTACGAAGCGACGGGCGAGCTGCTGGACCCCCATTCCGCAGTCGGTGTCGCCGCCGCACGGGCGCTGCGTGGCGGCGCCGAGGAACCGATGATCAGCCTCGCCACCGCACATCCGGCCAAGTTCCCCGATGCCGTCGAGGCGGCCACCGGCGTGCGGCCGGCGTTGCCCGACCGGCTCGCCGACCTGATGCAGCGCGAGGAGCGGTACACCGTGCTCGACAACGACGTCGGCGCGATCGAGGACCATATCGCCGCGGCCCTCGGTCAGCAGGGAGCGGCGGCGTGAGCGCCAACGGCATCCGAATCTCGACGCTGGCCAACGGGCTCCGTGTCGTCACCGATCCGATGAGCACCGTGGAAACGGTCTCGACAGGCATCTGGATCGATGTCGGGGCCCGTCACGAACGGGCATCCGTCAACGGTGTCTCGCACCTCCTGGAGCACATGGTGTTCAAGGGTACGCGCCGGCGCGACGCCCGGGCCATCGCCGAGGAGATCGAAGCCGTCGGCGGCCATCTGAACGCCCACACCTCGCGCGAGCACACGGCGTTCTATGCCAAGGTACTGAAGGAAGACATCGATCTTGCTGTCGATATCATTGCCGACCTGGTGCAGAACGCCCTGCTCGACCCGGAGGAACTGGAGCGCGAGCGGACGGTGATCATCCAGGAAATCCTGCAGGCGATGGATACGCCCGATGATCTAGTGTTCGACCGCTTCCAGGAGACGGCGTATCCGGATCAGCCGCTGGGCCGTCCGGTTCTGGGGTCGGCGGAACTGATCCGCGACCTGCCGCGGGCCGACGTGGTCGACTACATGCGGGGCCACTATGGGGCTTCACGCATGGTCCTGGCGGCGGCGGGGCGGATCGAGCACGACCGATTCGTCGAGATGGCGGAGCAGGCGCTGGGGACCCTTCCGCCGGGTGAGCCGGCTCCGGGCGATCCGGCGCGCTACGTTGGTGGCGATTGCCGGGACGCACGCGACCTGGAGCAGGTGCACGTCATCTTCGGGTTCGAGAGCGTGGCGTTCCGCGATCCTGACTTCTACGCCATGTCGGTCATGGCGACGCTGCTCGGTGGCGGCATGTCCTCGAGGCTGTTCCAGGAGGCGCGCGAGAAGCGCGGCCTCGTCTACAACATCTACACCTTCCCCGCGGCCTACACCGATGGCGGTCTGTTCGGCATTTACGCGGGCACCGGCGAGCGCGAGGTCGAGGAACTGGTGCCACTGGTTTGCGATCAGATCGTCAACATGTCGGCGGACGTGACCGAGCAGGAGGTCGCCCGGGCACGTGCCCAGCTCAAGTCATCGATCCTGATGTCGCTGGAGAGCACCTCGGCGCGGTGCGAACAACTCGCTCGCCAGATGCTGGTGTTCGGCCGACCGCTGCCGGTCCCCGAGGTGGTCGCCAAGGTCGAAGCTGTCGACCCACAGTCGGTGATGGGCATGGCCCGGCGCTTGCGTTCAAGCTCATTGACCTTCACCGCGCTCGGGCCGGTATCCAATATCGAACCGTTCGATCGGATGGTCCAGCGCCTGACGTGAAGACGCTCTAGGGTCTGTTGAGGTTCATCTTGAGTTGATGATGGCGGCGCCGGCGTAGATCATGGCCTCGAAGCTTGCGTCGGTTTTGTCGCTTCGCATGGCGATGCGCTTGAATTCCTTGAGCTTGCAAAAGAAGTTCTCGATCAGATGTCGCCATTTGTAGATCCCGCCGTCG
>Ga0209144_1000317_pt1 | contig 10509 bp, 14 predicted proteins | sample WorMettrBAHAMAS1_FD_187392 | JGI IMG/M metagenome (GOLD analysis project Ga0209144, IMG submission 187392) | Marine gutless worms symbiont microbial communities from Max Planck institute for Marine Microbiology, Germany - Inanidrilus... | ecosystem: Host-associated > Annelida > Digestive system...
CGACCGTGTGTTCATGAACCCCAACCTCCGCCGCAACCGCCTTGCTCGTCAGCCCATCAGCACATCTTAGAATGATACGGCAACGCTCCGACATTGAACGCGCAACACGGTGACGCCGAACCTGGCCTTGCAAAAATCTCCGCTCTTCTTCGCTCAATTCAACGACCGGCGCTTGCCGGCCCCTGGTAGGCGTCATGACACCCCCCCTCGATGATCCGTCTCGAGAGAAAACCTTATTATGAATTGAACTTCAGTTCCAGATGACTAGAATGGCCGGCAAGGCATTGCGCGACGTTACGGCAGCGGACTCGCCTTACGCCCTGGCGCAGGACGCCGATGTTTCGGCATCTTTCATCGTCGGCGGCCAAATTAAGGGACGCAGGATGCGCCTGTTCCAAATCTATTCGGCCGGCAACTTCATCGAGGCGACAGAGGATACACCGTACCTGCAGATCGGCGAAACCAAGTATGGGAAACCGATCCTTGAGCGGGTCATGGATACAACAATGGGACTTATGGATGCCGCCAAATGCGCCATCGTATCCCTTGATTCGACCATCCGCTCCAATATTTCCGTGGCTCCGCCCCTCGATATCCTGGTTTACCGAAAAGACAGCTGCAAAGTCGCCGTCCACCAACGGCTCGCCGATGACGATCGGTACCTCAATCTCATCAGCGATCAGTGGGGGGAGGGACTACGGCGACTATACGAAGAGCTGCCCAATCCGACCTGGGGCGATGAGATCAGCTAACGGATGCCGGCGGCATCAAATCAGGTAGAAGAGCAGGTATACGAAAAGCAGCGCCACCATCCAGATGACCATGGTGCCTGCCGACTGTGTTCGGGCGAAGATTCCTGTTTCCCCGTGAAACTTCTCGACCAACAGGACGAACTCGCGAAGCGCATTGAGCAGGGACGCCCTGATTTCCTGATCGAATTGATAAATGGACCGTGCGAGGGCGCGAAAAGCGCCAGGTAGCAACTTCCTGTACACGAAGTCGAAATCGAGATTGGTCGATTTGAGTTCGGGTGGATAGATGCCGCTCAACATCAGGAATGTGAAGGCCAGAGCCGAGAACATGAGAAGCTGCAACTGGGTGATAACGTGCGCCGTCGAGTACGGTTCATAGTCGACCGCGAACGGCAGGATCGCGTAGAGCGGATCGGGATAGACACCGATTCCGATGCACAGGAAGGCCGTAATCCCCATTGCCAAAAGCATGTTGAGCGGCGCCTCTTTGGGGCGTTTTCCGGAATCGTGGGCGAAGAACGCGAAGTAGGGGATTTTGATGCCGGAGTGATGGAACACACCGGCCGACGCGAACAGAAGAACGGCCCAGATAAACCAGCGTCCCTCGTGCCCAAGTGCCGTCAGGATCAACGACTTCGAGACGAAACCGGAAAACAGGGGAAACGCCGAGATCGACGCCGCCCCGACGATACAGAAGCCGGTCGTCCATGGCATGGTCTTGTAGAGACCCCCGAGTTCAGACCCTTTGATCGTCCCCGTGCGGAAAAGCACCGCCCCCATGGACATGAACAAGAGCGCCTTGTAGAGAATGTGTGAGAAGGCGTGCGCAGCGGTGCCGTTAAGCGACAGCTCCGTACCAACGCCGATGCCGACCACCATGAACCCGAGCTGGTTGTTGAGGCTATAGGCCAGGACCCGGCGAAGGTCGTTTTCGATAACCGCATAAAAGATCGGAAATGCCGTCATCAGGGCGCCGATATAAATGAGGATCTCCGTTCCCGGAAAACCCCGGGCCAAGGCGTAAACAGCGAGTTTGGTGGTGAAGGCGCTGAGAACGACGGTTCCGGTTACAGTCGCTTCGGGATAGGCGTCCTGCAACCAGTTGTGCAACAGCGGAAAGGCACATTTGATGCCGAAGGCGAGGAAAACCAGTTTGCCGCCGAGCGTATCGATACCGACAAAATCGAAATCGATGGTTCCTTTGTCGGCCAGGATCAAAATGGCACCGGCCAGCAGCAACACCCCCGAGCCGACCTGGATGATCAGGTACCGCATGCCGGCGCGATAGGCCCGTTCCGTCCCCGTTGCCCAGATCAGGAATACGGACGATATGGCGGTCAATTCCCAGAACACGAACAGCGTGATCATGTCGCCGGCGAACACGGCGGCGACGGCGCTGCCCATGTAGACCTGAGCCATGCTGCCCTGAAGCGCATCGTTGTCGTGCAGGGCGTACAGCACACCCAGGAAGGCGGCGATGTGGAAAATGTAACCCCAGACGAGGGCCAGCCCGTCGACACGAAGGAATTCCAGCGAATAGTTGAAGAACTCGACGCTGACGAGAGCACCCGGTTCCAGCGCCACCGTATAGGCGAACCCGATTACCGGCAGTGCCAGCGACAGGACCCGGCGCGCCGTGCCCGAGACCAGGGGCACGAACAGGCCGCCGATGATCATGACCAGTCCTGGATTGAACTCAATCATCGTCGTCGTCCTTGTCGTAGTAGTCCTCTGAACGCATCAGTACCTTGCGCATCATTTTGGCGGCGACGACCAACCCGACACACATCACGAAACCATAAATAGCGTAGAATCCGAAAAACGATTCGGCAGCGAAATAGGGGTGCTTGTGATAGAAACCGTCGGCCGCGAATAGGCCTGTGCAGACGATGACGAGCGCCCAGATGATCTTTCGGACGTTGCGTTTATCGTCCAACCAGCGCGGCTTTTCGCCGTTAATGTCGCTCATGGCGATCCTCCAGCCAACGGCAGCAAGAAGCGATAGACGGTATCGGCATGGAAAAACAGCACCAGGCAACCAAATGCCGTGAAGGCCAATGCGCCAACGCAGGCGGCCGGTGCCTCATTTAGTAGACCGAATACGTTCCAGACATTGGGTGCGGCCGCGTCACCTGGACTTGTGACCTGCGGACTATGATCGTCGTGATGTCCATGGTGATTGTCATGATCGTCGTCGCGAGGCGCCGAGAAGAAGCCGCGAATGACGATCGGCATCAAGTAGGCGACGTTCAACAGACTGGAGATCATCAGCACGGCGACGAAGATTGCCTGCTCGGTCTCGGCCGCGCCCAGTGCCAGATACCATTTACTCCAGACACCGCCCATGGGCGGCAACCCGATGATCGAAAGACTGCCGATCAGGAAACAGAAAAACGTGATCGGCATCTTGCGGCCGAGGCCGTCGAGCTGGCTGATCTCCGTCTTGTGGCTGGCCACCATGATGGCGCCGGCGCAGAAGAAGAGCGTGATTTTGCCGAAGGCGTGCATGGCAATGTGCATGGCACCGCCGACGATGCCGATACCGGACGCCAGCATGCCGCCGAGGACAACGTATGAGAGCTGGCTGACCGTGGAATAGGCGAGCCGGGCCTTCAGGTTGTCCTTGGTCATGGCGACCAGCGAGGCGAGTAGGATGGTGGCGCCGGCGACATAAGACAGCCAATGGCCGGCCCCGGTTCCGCTCATCAAATCGATGCCGAAAACATAGACACAGACCTTGAGGACCGTGAATACGCCGGCCTTGACGACCGCAACCGCGTGCAGGAGAGCGCTGACCGGGGTCGGCGCCACCATGGCGGCCGGCAGCCACCGGTGGAACGGCATCAGGGCCGCCTTGCCGATACCGAAGACGTAGAGTGCCAGCAGCACACCGATTACGCCGCTCGATGCCTTGCCTTCCAGGATTCCGCCGTCGACGAAATCCAGCGTTCCGGAAAGCGTCCAGGTCCAAATGACCGCGACCAGTTGGAAGCCGATCGACGTACCGATGAGGATGCCGAGATAGACGCGTCCGGCACGCCGCGCCTCGTCCGTTCCCGAATGAGCGACCAAGGGGAAGGTCGATATGGTCAGCACTTCGTAGAAAATGAAAAGCGTCAGCATATTGCCGGCGAAGGCGACGCCGACGGCGCTGGAGATGGCGATGGCAAAGCAGATGTAGAACCGGGTTTGGTTGCGCTCGTGATGACCGCGCATGTAGCCGATCGCATAGACCGACGTCACGATCCACAGGAAACTGGCAATGCCGGCGAACAGCATTCCCAGGGGTTCCAGCGTGAACGTGATGCTGAGCCCCGGCATCATTCGCCACAACTCGACGCTTGGCCTGGCGCCGGCGTCAATGTCGTCGAAGAGCGTGAAGACGAGTGAGAAGAGCACGACAGCAGTCACCAATGTCACCGCTTCGCGCAAATTCGGCGAGCGGCCCGTCACGGCTATTCCCAGGGCACCGATCAGCGGCACAGCGACACAAAGCGTGATGACCCATTCGAGACTCATGGTGCACCGCCCATCAGCGCACTTGCCGCGGTCAGGGAGACCTTAAGGGCCGTTGTTGAATCGATGCCGAAATAATATGACGCAGCGATCAGGATGAACATCGGCGCCAGCATAGCGGCCGGCGCCTCCTCGACCACAGCGCCATCCCTCGGCGGGCGGAAGTAGGCCACTTCTACAACCCGCCAAACGTAGATAACGGCGAGCAGGGAACTCAAGACGATGAGCACGGCGATCGGCCACCAGCCGTTCTCGAGGGCGGCCATGACCAAATACCATTTCGAGATGAAACCGACCGTTAACGGGACGCCGATCAGGCTGAAACCGCCGGCTACGAAGGCGGCCATGGTCAACGGCATGGTTTTGCCGAGCCCGTCCATGTCGGCCAGACGAACCGAACCGATCTTGTACATGATGCAACCCATAGCCATGAACAGGCCGCCCTTCATCATAGCGTGATTGAATAGATGGACGATACCGGCGGCGGTTCCCGTGATGTTGCCCAGTGTGACGCCGAGGATCATATATCCGACCTGGGCGACGGACGAATAGGCTAGCATCCGCTTGATGTTGGCTTGATAGATGGCGACGCTGGATCCCGCAAACATGGCAATGATCGCCAGGATCATCAGCGCATTGTCGGCTTCGAACCCTTCGAGGATATCGACACCGCCAAACACCGTGTAGACGACCCGGATCAGGGCATAGACAGCCACCTTGGTCGCCGTCGCCGCCAGGAAAACGGTGACGGTGGACGGCGCGAAGGCGTAGGCGTTGGGGAGCCACATGTGCAGCGGAAACAACGCCAACTTGAGACATAAACCGACGGTCAAAAAGGCCAACGCCGCTTGGATCGTCCGCGTTTCCGCCACTGCGGGGATGAGCTGCGACAGGTCGTGGATGTTCAGGCTGCCGGTCATTATGTACATCATACCGACGCCGATGATGTAGAAGGTGGCGCCCAAGGTGCCCAGAACCAGATAACGGAATGCCGCGGTCAAGGCCCGGGGGTCTTTGCTCATGCTGATGAGCACGTAGGTCGAAAGGGACGAGATCTCCAGGAATACGAACAGATTGAAAGCATCACCCGTTATCGCGATGCCGAGAAGGCCGGCCTGGCAAAGCAGCAACATGGTGTAGAACAAATAGATCCGGTCCCTGTCGATCTCCTTCTCCACACTTTGTTTCGCGTATGGGGTGACGACGGCACCAACCGCCGAAACGATCACGAGAACAAAGGCGTTTAAAGAGTCGATCCGGTATTCAATACCCCAGGGTGCGGCCCAACTACCGAGTTCGTAGACGATGACACCTTGATCGAGGACCTGGCTCAACAAGGCTATGGAAATCGGGAAACAAAGCCAACTCCCGGCCGCGGCCAACAGCCACGTCCAAAACGCGCTCCGGAGAAATATGCAAAGCGGCGCCGCCAGGAGCGGCAACACGACCTGCAGAACAGGAAGGTGTTCCACGATCACGTATCGTCCTCCAGCGCGTGGATCTCGTCATCCTCGATGGTTCCATAGGCCTCGCGAATGCGCACGACCAAGGCGAGACCGAGAGCCGTTGTCGCCACACCGACGACAATGGCGGTGAGGATCAGGACGTGGGGCAGGGGGTTCGAGTAGACTTCGATCCCATCGGCGAGAATCGGCGCCGTACCGCCCTCAACCTTGCCCAGGGATATATAGAAAAGAAACACGGACACCTGGAAAACGTTGAGGCCGACGATCTTTTTGACCAGGTTGGCGTGCGAGATGACGATGTAAAAACCCATCATCATCAAGGCGATCACCACCCAGTAGGCGTACAGTCCCGGGAATTCCATCGGTTATTGGCCCCGGCTCGCAAACGTCACGAATATGGTGATCATCGCTGCGGCGACGGTGATCCCGACCCCGAGCTCAACAAGCAGGATTCCGATATGCTGTCCATGGGTCGCCTCGTGGGCGAGTACGTTGTAATCGAGGAAGTTGCCGCCCAGCAAAATTCCGGCAACGCCGACGCCGGCGTATAGGAGAACACCGACCGCCAATCCCGAACGCGAAACCCACGCTGGCACGACTTGCCGCGTCTTCTCGATTCCGAAAATCAAGCCATAGAGTATGAAAGCGGCGGCAAAAATGACACCGGCCTGGAAACCGCCACCGGGGCCGAAATCCCCGTGCCATTGAACATACAGGGCAAACAGCAGGATAAAGGGCACCAGGAATTTCGACACGACCCGAAGGACGACTTTTTGTTGCATGTCACGATTCATGAGGACGCCTCTTCCGGTTCGTCGTCACCGTCTCTACGACGAGGACGCCGGCTCCGTCCCAAAATGGCAAGGACACCGGCGGCTGCCGTGAAGATCACGAAGACCTCTCCCAACGTGTCGAAACCGCGGTAACTGGCCAATACCGAAGTCACGACGTTCAGCAACCCGACCTCTTTTCCCGATTCCTTAAGGTATCGCGGTGCCACATGCTGGTGGACCGGCGCCTTCGGGTCGCCATACCGAGGCATGTCGAGCGTGCCGTAGATGAGGACACCACCCGTCAACAGCACGAGGAGCCCAGACGCAATTGTCGACGCATCCGGGGTCACTTTTTCCACGTGCGTGGTCAAAGCGAGCGTCCCCACCATCAGGACCGTTGATATGCCGGCTCCGACGGCTGCTTCCGTGAAAGCGACGTCGACCGCATCCATGATCACGTAGATGGCGGCACCGAGAAGGCTGAAGATGCCGGTCAGCATGACAACGGCGAAAAGGTTGCGCAGGCGGGCGATAGCGATACCGAGGACCGCCATGAAGGCCAGCAGAACGGTGACTATAATGTCCTCGATCGGAGTGCCTCCTCGTTTCTCGCGGCGTCGGCCAGTTTTCCACCATCATCCTGACCGGGCGTCAGCGGGGTCATGCCATCGTTAAGTGCCGCACGCGCAACGGCGTGCGATGCCGTCGGGCTGGTAAAAAAGACGAATATAAGAATGAGAAGAAGCTTGCCTGTAATCAGCGTAAATCCGGCCTGGAAGACCAACCCCAACAGTATCAGGCCGGCACCCAACGTATCGACGATCCCGGCGCCATGCATTCGCGTAAAGACATCCGGCAGCCGGATCAGGCCGATCCCGCCGATAATGCACAACACCCCGCCCGAAACGATGAACAGCCAACTGATGATATCGATCAGGAGGTCTATCATATCTCGCTCGATCCGTTATCCGGCTCGACCGGCGCCTTCACCGACGCGAATGTGACGTATTTGATTACAGCGATCGTCCCGATGAAGTTGATCAACGCGTAGACCAGCGCCAAATCCAGGAATTCCGGCCGGCCGGCCAAAAACCCATGCACGGCAATCAACATAAAGGTCAACGTGCCGAAGACATTGACGGCAAGGATTCGGTCGAAAACGGATGGCCCCTTGACGGCCCGAAAAAGGGCCAGGGCCATGGACACGAGAATAGCGGCAGCGGCGGCAGCGAACATCATGGACTTCTTCCAACTCCTGCACCGGTGCTCTCGCCCGGTTCATCGTCTTGGAGCGCCGGTTGGTCGTCGGCGCTCGGGCCCCCTTTGCCCAGCTCCATATCGGAGACGCGCCGATCCATTTCACCTGTTTGCAGGCCTTCGCGCGCCCCTGCGGTCAACGAGTGGACGATGAGATCGTCACCCTTGACCGACAACGTCGCGGTACCGGGCGTGAGTGTTATCGAGTTGGCGTAAGTAACGCGCCCGATTTCAGACCGTTGGCTGGCCTTCAATTCCAGTAAACGCGGTTCGATCGTCATGTCCTTTTTCAGGATCGCCATCACAACGTCGACGTTGGCCTTGACGATTTTCCAAACCAACCACGGAAAGTAAGTGACGACGCGAACCGTTTTATGCAGTGGATGGGTCTCGTGATCGACCCGGTCCATACGATGCGCAATAGCGATGGTCAGAGCGATTGAAGCGGCGCCGAGACTGAGGATCAGGATCAGCGTATATCCGGACAACAGCCACCAAACAACGGCGAGTACAACCGCCAGGCTGAGAACTTGTAGCAACTGATATCCCCCACGCTTCGTTGGCGCAAAACCCTCTCCGGTTGATCCGGATTTTGTTGTGCTTTGAAGATAGATACGTGATCGTCCGTAGGCTAGAAATTTATAACCTGAGCAGGGCGTTGAACAGGCGTCGGATAACCGCTCGCATCCTAGTAGATTGAGTTTATGGAATATTCTCAGCGTCGGTCCCCCAGTCTCCAAAACTTTTTGGCGATTGTCTTGCTTGCCACCGTGGGGGTTTGTTTTGCCTTTCAAACCGCCGTGAGCGAATCGTTCAGACGTTCTGTATTGAGTGTCGAAACCGCGAACGGCGATCACCGCATCGAGGTCGAGATTGCCGAAACCGCGGCCCAGCGGTCCCTGGGGCTTCAGTATCGCCGACAACTGCGCCCCAATAGCGGCATGCTGTTCGATTTCGGCAAAGTGGGTTCCGTAACGATGTGGATGAAGAATACGCCGCTTTCCCTCGACATGTTGTTCATCGATCAGAGCGGTAAGATCGTCCAGATCGAAAAGGCGACGAAACCGTATTCGCTCGACTTCATCAGTTCTAAACGTCCGGTCAAAGCCGTTCTTGAATTGCCGGCAGGGACCTCCGATCGCCTCGAGATCAGAGCCGGTGATTTCCTCCGCCACCCAGTATTCAAATGATACATCCCGGACGTCATGATCCTTGGTTGGGCGCGGCGGCGCTATTCGCGAGGACCGGTTCATGGACGTAAACGCCACAGCAGCCTTGCCGATGTACGATCTTGCAGAGGTCCGCCGCTTGACCGACGACTGGTGGCGTGGATTGACCCGGCATTTGGAGGCGAACGGACTGAACGATGTACCGCACAGCCTATCGCGCCCCGACGACGTCTCTCGTCTGTGGAGAAGCCCTGGGCTTCTGTTCAGCCAAACCTGCGGATACCCCTACGTCAAGGGATTGCGGGAATGGGTTCGGCTTGTCGCCACGCCGGCCTATACGGCAAGAGGATGCGTTGGTGCCCGTTACTGTGCCTTGATTATCGTCCAAGCGAACCAAACGGCCACTCGATTGGCAGACCTGGAGGGAGTCCGGGTTGCCGTCAACGGGTTCGACTCCCATTCCGGATGGAACGCCTTTCGGGCGGCGATGGCCTCGGTCGTCCCGTCACCCGAACTCGGCGTCCCGATCGTCGCGGGCGCCCACCGCGCAAGTCTCGCGATGGTTCGCGGTGGCGAGGCCGATGTCTGCTCAATCGATTGTGTGACCTACGGGCTGATCGAACGGTATGCATCCGATGAAACGGAGGGAACCCGTGTCCTGGCGGAAACACCGCATGCACCCGGACTGCCTTATGTCACGTCAAGAACCGTCCCGGCGGATACGCTCTCGCGCTTGCGTGATGGTGTCGCGGCGGCCTTTGCCGACCCGAACCTCTCAACTGTTCGTGACGGGCTTCTATTGGATGATTTTGAAGTCCTCGACGATCGGGATTACGCCGAGATCACCGCTCTAGAGGCAAAATGGGCGACGAACAAACAAAGCCTTAGCCCAAGTTTCCAATGAACCGTCGGGGCGCCTAAGAAGCAAGGTGCCCCGCACAAGGGCCTAACGCACGATTGTCACGGCACATTTCGCCAGCGAACTCACCTTATGCGACACGCTGCCGAGCAACGCGGCTTCCACTTCGCCGACGCCGCGACTGCCCATGACGATATGATCGATGTTGTTGTCCGCTGCGAACTCGATGACCGATCGGGCCGGTTTACCCTCCACAACGTGGGTCTCGACCTTTTTGGCACCCGCGTCTTCGGCCATTTTACGGCCATCGGCGATAATACCCTTGGTCATGTCGTCGAGCACATACTTGGGCTCACCCATGAGGTTCTCGGCCTGCAGGAACCGTTTCAATTCTGGAGAAACCCTATAGGGGCGGACAACAGTCAAGATGTGGAGATTCGAGCCGAACTTGGCGGAGATTTCTGCTCCCACCTGAACCGCCCGTTGCGCAATATCAGAACCGTCGACACAGATCAGGATATTTTCGAACATGGCCGTATTTCCTATGATGATTGTCCAGCGGGGATTGTTTCCCCGGCGATTTTGAAGGCTGGGAAGTCTTCGAAGACCCAGCCGTTTTTCAGCGTGTCGTAGATGATCTTGAGCAGCTTTCTGGCGGTGGCGATGATCGCCTTTCCGGCGCCGCGCCGGTCCTTGATGCGCCGGTAGAAGGCGTTG
>Ga0209144_1000318_pt1 | contig 10472 bp, 7 predicted proteins | sample WorMettrBAHAMAS1_FD_187392 | JGI IMG/M metagenome (GOLD analysis project Ga0209144, IMG submission 187392) | Marine gutless worms symbiont microbial communities from Max Planck institute for Marine Microbiology, Germany - Inanidrilus... | ecosystem: Host-associated > Annelida > Digestive system >...
CCACTGACGGTCCGTGATCATAAAACGCTCTTCCAACATTCAAGCCTCCTCCAAAAGGAGGCTTGAACCACATCTCAGCTCATAAGGGAATCCTGAACCTCAACAGACCCTAGGCCGTCCAGCGAAGACGACCCACAAAAAGGCGCGGCGACCGAGAGGTCGCCGCGTTTCTTTTTGCCCTGTGCCCTTCGCGAGAAGGGCCGGCTGAGACCGCCGGTTCAGGCCATGCGCAGCATGCCGTCGACGCGGATGGTGAAGCCGTTGAGGTAGGCGTTGTCGACGATGTGCATCGCCAGCTTGGCGAATTCGCCGGGATCACCGAGGCGCGACGGGAACGGCACCGAGGCCCCGAGCGAGTCCTGCACCTCCTGAGGCAGGCCGGCCATCATCGGCGTCTTGAAGATGCCTGGCGCGATGCACATGACGCGGATGCCGGTCTTCGAGAACTCCCGCGCCGCCGGGATGGTCAGGCCAACGACGCCGGCCTTGGACGACGCGTACGCCGCCTGCCCGACCTGGCCCTCGTAGGCGGCGATCGACGCGGTGTTGATGATGACGCCGCGCTCGCCTCCGTCGAGAGCGTCCGCTTCCTGCATGTCCGCTGCGGCGAGGCGCATGACGTTGAAGGTGCCGATCAGGTTGACGCCGACGACATTGGCGTAGGCGTCGAGCGGGTGTGGGCCCTTCTTGCCGACGATCTTGATCGGCGGCGCAACGCCGGCGCACTGCACGACGATGCGTGCCGGGCCGTGGGCGTCACGGGCCTTGGCGATCGCCGCTTCGGTGGAATCGCCGTCGGCGACGTTACAGACACAGGCGACGCCGCCGATGTCGGAAGCGACGCGATTGGCGGCGTCCTCCGCCATGTCGAAAACGGCGACCTTGGCGCCCGCCGCGGCCAGCGCCCGCGACGCGGCCTCGCCGAGGCCCGAACCGCCACCGGTTACGATTGCGCCCAATCCATTGGCATCCATGTTTTTCTCCCCTTGGGTTCCCCTGGAATTGCGGTCGAAGCGCGACGGATTGTCCCGCCGTCGCCCCATCCATGCTCCGAGATCGGAAGTCTCTTTCCTGGTCCGACGGCGCACCGGCCCGCCGCGGGTCGCGGACGGGCCGGCGGCAACCGTCTGATCCTTGACCGGGGCCGGCGGTGCCGGCCCCGATTCCGTGGCTAGGTCAGCCGCTCGATGGCGACGGCCGTGGCTTCGCCACCGCCGATGCACAGACCCGCGACACCCGTCTTCTGGCCGGTCTGCTCCAGCGCATGCAACAGGGTGACGATGATCCGCGCCCCCGAGGCGCCAATCGGGTGACCGAGCGCACACGCGCCGCCGTTGATGTTGACCTTGTCGTGCGGGATGTCGATGTCGCGCATCGCCGCCATGGTGACGACGGCGAAGGCTTCGTTGATTTCCCAAAGATCGACGTCACCGGCATCCCAGCCGGTCTTCTCCAACACCTTGCGGATGGCGCCGATGGGCGCGGTGGTGAACAGGTTCGGCTCCTGCGCGTGGGTGGCATGGCTGTGCATGATCGCCAGCGGCGTCAGGCCTCGCTTCTCGGCCTCGGAGCGGCGCATCAGCACCAGCGCCGCGGCGCCGTCGGAGATCGAGCTCGAGCTCGCCGCCGTCACCGTGCCGTCCTTGCGGAAGGCCGGGCGCAGGGTCGGGATCTTGTCGACATTGACCTCGAACGGAGCCTGGTCCTTGTCGATGAGCTTGTCGTCCCGGCGCACCTTGACCATCACAGGTGCGATTTCCTTTTCAAACACGCCGCCATTGGACGCTGCCTGGGCGCGGTTGACCGAGGTGATGGCAAACTCGTCCTGGGCCTCGCGGGTGAACTGGTACATCTCCGCGCACTCCTCGGCGAAGGTGCCCATCGCCCGGCCTTCCTCGTAGGCATCCTCGAGGCCGTCGTAGAACATGTGATCCTTGAGCTGGTCGCCATGACTCAGGCGGTAGCCGGTCCGCGCATTGAGCGCCAGGTACGGCGCCCGCGACATGCTTTCCATGCCGCCGGCAACGACGACGTCATGCGAGCCGGCAAGGATGTTGTCGTGGCCGAACATCGCCGTCTTCATCGCCGAACCGCACATCTTGGTCAGCGTCGTCGTGCCGGTGCTCCACGGCACGCCAGCGTAGTGGGCGGCCTGGCGGGCGGGGGCCTGCTTCAGGCCGGCCATCAGGCAGCAGCCCATGATCACCTCGCCGACGTCCGCGGCGTCGACTCTGGCGCGTTCCAACGCAGCCTTGACGGCGACGGCGCCCAGGTGCGGCGCGGCAACGCCCTTGAAGTCCCCGAGCATGCCGCCCATCGGCGTGCGGGCAGCACCTACGATCACTACGGGGTCTGATTGAGTCATCGCTCTCTCCCTCAGTCTCTCTATTTATGCGATTGCCATGTCGCGACGCCGCCCGGGGTAACGGATGGCCGTTGAACGAAGAATTCCCCCGAATTCCCTGGCGGGATCATGTGATCCGATCATTGTGCGCTGCCGCAAACCGCGCACGACAGCCGACGAGGATTTTTCAGCCCGAAGGCCCGAACTGTGGGCCATGCTATGCGTTCATCGCTGATCCTGCAAGTGTTGTGCAGCGCGGCAAAAGGGTCCCAAGCGAATCAACCATTCATCGACAATCCGCCGGACACGCTGATTACCTGTCCGGTGATGAAATCGGCATCGTCGCTGGCCAGGAAGGCGACCGCACCCGGCAGGTCCTCGACCCGGCCGAGCCGGCGCATGGGCGTCGCCTTGGCGAAGGCGTTGAGCAGTTTGTCGCCCGTGCCGCTGTCCTCGGCAACGGCAGCGAGGAGGCCGGTCTCGGTCGGGCCCGGGCAGACGACGTTGAGAGACACGCCCTTGGTCGCCATCTCGCGTGCCAGGGTCTTGGTCAGCGCCACCAGTCCGCCCTTGGTCGCCGCGTAGACGGCCTCGCCCGACGAGCCGTTCCGTGCCGCGTCGGAGGCGATATTAACGACCTTGCCGGCACCCCGCTCGCCCATGCCCGGCAAGACGTTGTGCAGCAGGTTGAGCGGACCCTTGAGGTTGATGTTGATGATTTTGTCCCAGACGGCAGGCTCGGTCTTGGTGAAGAACGCCCAGAAGTCCCAGCCCGCGTTGTTGACCAGGATGTCGACCGCCCGCTCGGCCTTGGCCTCGAACTTGGCGATCGCTGCCTTGACGCCCGCGTAGTCGGTGATATCGCAGGCCACGGCGTGGGCCTTGCCGCTGCCGATCTCGGCGGCCGCCTTCTCGGCGCCGGCCGCGTTGATGTCGAAGATGCCGACGATGCAGCCTTCTTCTACGAGCCGCTGGCATATCGCGAGACCGATTCCCGCCGCTCCGCCGGTAACCACGGCGGCCTTGCCGTTCAATCCACGCATGGTGATGGTCCTCCGATTCCCCTAAAGACTTCGGCTTGGCCCGCGGCGCGGATCATAGGTGCGGGGAGAGGGGCGGTCAAACCCCGCCGGTCACGACGCGCCCGGCATCTCGTCGGTGAGGTAGAGGCCGACGACACCGACGACGATGAGGGCGAGGAACACAAGCTTCAGCGCGGTGACCGGCTCGCGGAACCAGAGGATGCCGATGGTGGCGATCAGCGCCGTGCCCACACCCGACCAGACGGCGTAGGCCATGCTGACGGGGATCACCTTCACCGCGAACGTGAGAAACACGAAACTGATGGCGTAGGCCGGAAAAATGATCAGCGACGGCACGAGCTGGGTGAACCCCTGCGACATTTTCACGCAGGTCGTGCCGCCGATCTCGAACGCGATTGCCAGCGCCAACCAAAGCCATGCCATCGCCCGGCCCCTGGTCGTGGTTTCGCCTGGTCCTCAGGCCATGTAGGGGCTCTTGTAACTCTCCAGCACCTTGATGTAGTTGGCGCGCTCGAAGGCCGACGGATCGGCGACCTTCATCTGGCTCATCGACCCCTTCATCTGGGCGATCGACTCGTAGTCGCGCCGCTCCATCCAGGTGGCCAGGTCGCTGACCAGCGTCTCGGCATAGCCGACGCCCTTGCGCAGCAACGCGGACGTGGTCATCACCGCGTCGGCGCCGGCCATGATGTACTTGACCACTTCCGTCGCCGTGTAGACGCCGCGGGTCGCCCCCAGCGAGGCGTTGATCCGACCGTGCAGGATGGCGATCCACATCAGCGGCAGGCGGATTTCGCTCGGGCTGGACAGCTCCAGGTCCGGCATCACCTCCAGCTTTTCGAGGTTGAAGTCGGGCTGGTAGAAGCGGTTGAACAGCACCAGCGCATCGGCGCCGGCGTCGACGAACTGCTTGGCCATGTCGCCCATGGCGCTGAAGAACGGGCTCAGCTTGACCGCGACGGGGATGCTCACCGCGTCCTTGACCGACTTGATGATGTCGAGATAGCGCTGCTCCACCTCGCGCCCGGTGACCTCGATATCGGCCGGGATATAGAACACGTTGAGCTCGATGCCGTCGGCGCCGGCCTCCTGCATCTCCTTGGCGTACTCGATCCATCCGGTGTTTGTAACGCCGTTGAGGCTGGCGATGATCGGCACGTCGGTAGCTTCCGACGCACCGCGCAGCAGTTCCAGGTAGTGGTTCGGGCCGACGTGATACTCCTCGATCGCCGGGAAATAGCTCAGCGACTCGGCGAAGCTGTCGGTCCCGGCATCGGTGAGGTGGTCGAAGGCCGCTTGCTCCTGGCGGATCTGTTCCTCGAACAGCGAAAACATCACGATCGCCGAGACGCCGCCGTCCTCGAGGCGTTTAATGCCGTCGATGCTCGCCGACAGCGGCGAAGCCGAGGCAACCACCGGGTGCTTGAGGTTCAGGCCCATGTATGTCGTCGTCAGATCCATTATCTTGCTCCTCTCCCCCGAGCCTCAACCCTGGCCCATGCTCGCCATGTCTTCGTAAAGCTGCCACTTCCGGTCCACCGCCTCCTGGGCGAGAACCATCAGTTCGTCGGCCTGTTCAGGATTGGTGGCGCGTAGCATCCGGTAGCGAAGCTCGTTGTCGGCGTATTCCTTGAGTTTGATCGTCGGACGCGGCGAGTCGAGCACGAACGGGTTCTCGTTCGAGTCCGCCACCGCCGGATTGTACCGGACCAGCGGCCAATAGCCGGAATGGACGGCGCGGCTCTGCTGGTTCAGACCGTTCTGCATATTGATGCCGTGGGCGATGCAGTGGCTGTAGGCGAGGATCAGCGACGGCCCCGGATAGGCCTCGGCCTCGCGGAAGGCGAGCAGGGTCTGCTGCGGGTTGGCGCCCATGGCGACGCGGGCGACATAGACGTTGCCATAGCTGATCGCCTGTAGGGCGAGGTCTTTCTTGCCGACCTGCTTGCCGGCGTTGGCGAACTTGGCCACGGCACCCAGCGGTGTCGACTTCGATGCCTGGCCGCCGGTGTTGGAGTAGACCTCGGTGTCGAGCACCAGGATGTTGACGTCGCGGCCGGTGGCCAGCACGTGGTCGACGCCCGACGAGCCGATGTCGTAGGCCCAGCCGTCGCCGCCGACGATCCACACGCTACGCCGGACTAGATGGTCGGCGAGCGACAGCAGCATCTTGGCATTTTCCGAGCCGTCCGCCGTCAGAATCTCCCGCAGGCGCGCGACCCGGGCCCGCTGGTGACGGATTTCCGATTCCAGGATCTGTGGCGCATTGATTAACTCGTCGGACAGATCGCCGCCAATGACGTCGCGGAGCGTGTTGATCAGGTCATGGGCCTGGGCGAGATGCTTGTCGGCGGTCATGCGCATGCCGAAGCCGAACTCGGCGTTGTCCTCGAACAGGGAGTTGGCCCAGGCCGGGCCGCGACCCTCGGCGTTCTGCGCCCACGGCGTGGTCGGCAGGTTGCCGCCGTAGATGGACGAGCAGCCGGTGGCGTTGGCGACCAGAAGCCTGTCGCCGAAGAGCTGCGACAACAGCTTCACGTACGGCGTCTCGCCGCAGCCGGCACAGGCGCCCGAGAACTCGAACAGAGGTTCCAGGAATTGGGCACCGCGAACGGTCGAGAAATCGACCCGCGAGCGGTCGTTGATCGGAATGGTCTCGAAGTAGTCGATATTGGCCTTCTCCTCGATGAGGATCGGGTCTTTGATCGTCATATTGATCGCCCGCTTGCCGCTCTCTTCCTTGCTGCGCACCGGGCAGACCTCGACGCAGAGGGTGCAGCCGGTGCAGTCCTCGAGATAGACCTGCAGGGTGTAGCGGATGTCCGGGAATCCCCGGGCGTCGATGGGCGCGGCGCGGAAGCTGGCCGGCGCCCCGTCCAGGGCGCTTTTGTCGTAGAACTTGGAGCGGATGACCCCGTGCGGGCAGACGAAGCTGCAATTGCCGCACTGGATGCAGATGTCCGGTTCCCACACCGGTACGTACTGGGAGATGTTCCGCTTCTCCCACTGGGTGGTGCCGCTGGGATAGGTGCCGTCGATCGGCATGGCGCTGACCGGCAGCTCGTCGCCGCGTCCGGCCATCATCATCGCGGTGACGTTCTGGACGAACTCCGGCGCGGCGGCCGGCACCGTCGGCGGAATCTCCAGGTTGCTGGTCACCTTGGCCAGGACTTCGACCTCGTGCAGGTTGGCAACGGTGTGGTCGACGGCCTCGAAGTTCTTGCGGACGACCTCCTCGCCCTTCACGCCGTAGGTCTTCTCGATCGACTTCTTGATCTTCTCGATCGCCTTGTCCTTGGGCAGCACGCCTGAGATGGCGAAGAAGCAGGTCTGCATGATGGTGTTGGTGCGCGCGCCCATGCCGGTGTCGCGGGCTACCTGGGCGCCATTGATGACGTAGAACTTGAGCTTCTTGTCGATGATCTCTTCCTGCACCTTACGGGGTAGCTTCTGCCAGACTTCGTCCGGGCCGAAGGGGCTGTTGAGCAGGAAGGTCGCACCCTCGGCCGCCTTGCCGAGCACGTCGGTCTTTTCGAGGAAGTTGAACTGATGGCAGCCGATAAAGTTGGCCTTGTTGATCAGGTAGGTCGAGCGGATCGGCTCGGGGCCGAAGCGCACGTGGGAGACTGTCTGCGATCCCGACTTCTTGGAGTCGTAGACGAAGTAGCCCTGGGCATGAAAGTCGGCGTCCTCGCCAATGATTTTGATGGTGTTCTTGTTGGCGCCGACGGTGCCGTCGGCGCCGAGGCCGAAGAACATCGCCCGAATGACCGAGTCGGGTTCGATGTCGAAGGTCGGGTCGTAGTCGATGCTGGTCGACGAAACGTCGTCGACGATGCCGACGGTGAAGTGGTTCTTGGGTTTGTCCTTGACTGACTCGTCGAGCACGCCCTTGACCATCGCCGGGGTAAACTCCTTCGACGACAGCCCGTAGCGGCCGCCGATGACCCGCGGCATTGCCTGGGTCGGCAAGGTGCCCGCGGCGTTGGCCTCGTTGAGCACGGTAAGCACATCCTGGTATAGCGGCTCGCCGATGCTGCCAGCTTCCTTGCAGCGGTCGAGAACGACGACCATGCGGGTGGAGGCAGGCAGGACGGCGAGGAAATGCTCGGCCGAGAAGGGGCGGTAGAGGTGGACCTGGATGGCGCCGACCTTTTCTCCCTGTGCCGACAGATACTCGACGGTCTCGCGGGCGGCCTCGGCGCCCGAGCCCATCAGCACGACGACCCGCTCGGCGTCGGCGGCGCCGAAATAGTCGAAGAGCCGGTAGCGGCGTCCGGTGACCTCGGCGAACTTGTCCATCGCCTTCTCGACGATCCCCGGGGTGCGGGCGTAGAAGGGATTCACCGTTTCGCGTGCCTGGAAGTAGACGTCCGGGTTCTGCGCCGTACCGCGGATGAACGGGTTGTCGGGGTTGAGTCCCCGCCGGCGGTGGGCGACGACGAGGTCATCGTCGATCATCGCGCGGATCTCGTCGTCGGAGAGCAGCGTCACCTTGTTGACTTCGTGCGAGGTGCGGAAACCGTCGAAGAAATGGATGAAGGGAACACGCGCCTCCAGGGTCGCGGCCTGGGCGATCAGCGCCATGTCGTGAGCTTCCTGCACCGAACCTGCGGCGAGCTGGGCGAATCCGGTCGAGCGGGCCGCCATCACGTCGGAATGGTCGCCGAAGATCGACAGTCCCTGGGCCGCCAGCGACCGTGCGGCGACCTGGAACACCGCTGGTGTCAGCTCGCCGGCGATCTTGAACATGTTGGGGATCATCAGCATCAGGCCCTGCGACGCGGTGAACGTCGTCGTCAGCGCCCCGGTCTGCAGCGCGCCGTGGACGGCGCCGGCGGCGCCGGCTTCGCTCTGCATCTCGACGATGTCAGGCGTGTTGCCCCAGATGTTGACCTTGCCCTCGCTCGACCACTGGTCGGCGAGCTCGGCCATGGTCGACGATGGCGTGATCGGATAGATCGCGCAGACCTCGTTGACCCGGAACGCAACGTAGGCAGCGGCCTCGTTGCCGTCGATGGTGATGACTTGCTTGTCGGCCATTAACTTCCTCCACCGGCCGAACGGGTGCGTTCCGATGCTATCGGATGTTGCCCGCCCGGGACCGTCCCTCTCGTATCGTTCTTTTCACGTCCGTACCGCCCGTCGTCCGCCGTTCACGGCGCGATGCTGGGCTCGGGGATCATTTCGATTGCATGGCACGGGCACTGCTCGAAGCACACCGCGCAGCCCGTGCATTTGTCGTAGTCGTACTTGTAGCGGTTGCCCGGTCCCAGTTTGATCACCGCCTTCTCCGGGCAGGCTCCATAGCAGCCGTCGCACTCGAAGCAGTTACCGCACGACAGACAGCGCCGCGATTCATAGGTCGCTTCCTCGGTCGACAGGCCCTGGACCACCTCGTCGAATGTCGTGCGTCGCTTGAGCATGTCGACGTGGTCTTGGGGCCGTTGGGCGGCATCGGTATAGAACCACACGTGCAGTTTTTCGAACGTGGCGATGCTGTGCTTGGGCGCGGTGACGTAGGTTTCGCCCCGCAGCCAGGCGTCGATGTTACGGGCCGCCTTCTTGCCGTGGCCGACCGCGATGGTGACGCTGCGGTCGTCCGGCACCATATCGCCGCCGGCGAAGATGCCTTCGTGGCCGGTCATCATGTTCTCCGACACCTCGACGCAGCCGTCCCACTGGAATTCGATGCCGGGGATGTTGCGCATGAAATCGGTGTCGGTGTTTTGGCCCAGCGCGAGGATCAGGTCGTCCGCCTCGATGGTTTCGATTTCGCCGGTCGGCTTCGGTTTGCCGTTCTCGTCGATCGCCATCACCTCGACGTTGAAGGTCGTCTCTTCGATGGACTTGATGGTCCTGAGCCAATGGATCTTGACGCCTTCCTCAATCGCCTCGTCGGCTTCGAATTCGTGGGCCGGCATGTGCTCGCGGTCGCGCCGATAGATGATCATCGGCTCATGGCCGAGACGCACAGCCACGCGCGCCGCGTCCATCGCGGTGTTACCGCCGCCGTAGATGGCGACCCGGCGTCCCAGCTTCGGCGCCTCGCCGTGTTCGACGTCGCGCAGGAAGGAGACGGCGTCGAGGACCTTGCCGGCATCGCGGGCGGGAATGTCCGTGCGCTTGGAGATGTGGGCGCCGACGGCGACGAAGGCGGCGTCGAATCCGCCTTCTTCCTTCTCCGCCAACAGGTTTTCGACCTTGTGGTTGAGGACGATCTTCACGCCCATGTCCTCGATGCGCTTGATCTCGGCGTCGAGAACGTCCCGCGGCATGCGGTAGGCGGGAATGCCGAAGTGCATCATGCCGCCGGCCACCGGCCCGGCGTCGCGGATCTCCACGGAATGTCCCATCAACGCGAGATGGTGCCCCGCCGACAGGCCCGATGGACCGGCACCGACGATGAGGATCTTCTTGCCGCTCGGCGGGGCTTCGACGTCAAGCGTCCAGCCCTTCTCCAGGGCCAGGTCGCCGAGGAACCGCTCGACCGCGTGGATGCTGACCGTGGCGTCGAGGCGCTTGCGGCTGCAGTTGTCCTCGCACGGGTGATAGCAGACGCGCCCGTGCACGGCCGGCAGCGGATTGTTGCGAAGGATTTCCCGCCAGGCCTCCTCGAAGCGGCCGGCCTGGGCGTGGCCCAGCCAGGCCTGGATGTTCTCGCCCGCCGGGCAGGCGTTGTTGCAAGGCGGCAGCAGATCGACGTACAGCGGCCGTTGGATGCGGACCGGCCCCGTGCCCCGCTCCTGCGTGAGATCGGGGGGACGTGTCATGTCGGCGGGTGCTTGGGGCATTTTCGTTGTCCTCCTCCTGGCGACGTTATCGGGTCGTCGGTCTTGCTGTTAGCGCATCCATCCTCGGCGATCGGATGCGAAGGGGAATCTGTCGAATCGCCAAATCGGCGAATTTGACAAACAGTAATTCGACGTGGTGTTCACTTGATTTCGTGAAGCGGGCACGAGCACAAATGCCTTGGCGACAGATATTGTCTTAGTGTCCGTCCGGAAAGTTCATGAGTAAACGCAGTATCGTGTTATCCTCCGCAGCAAGAGCCTTATGAAGGCGAGGCGGATGAAGGCCAGGGC
>Ga0209144_1000319_pt1 | contig 10471 bp, 10 predicted proteins | sample WorMettrBAHAMAS1_FD_187392 | JGI IMG/M metagenome (GOLD analysis project Ga0209144, IMG submission 187392) | Marine gutless worms symbiont microbial communities from Max Planck institute for Marine Microbiology, Germany - Inanidrilus... | ecosystem: Host-associated > Annelida > Digestive system...
CGACCGTGTGTTCATGAACCCCAACCTCCGCCGCAACCGCCTTGCTCGTCAGCCCATCAGCACATCTTAGAATGATACGGCAACGCTCCGACATTGAACGCGCAACACGGTGACGCCGAACCTGGCCTTGCAAAAATCTCCGCTCTTCTTCGCTCAATTCAACGACCGGCGCTTGCCGGCCCCTGGTAGGCGTCATGACACCCCCCCCTCGATGATCCGTCTCGAGAGAAAACCTTATTATGAATTGAACTTCAGTTCCAGATGACTAGTGTCAACTTGATTGTGCTGGAGAACTTTAGGCCTTGCATTTGCAACAGTAACAGAGCTCAAATGCTTGTAACATTTGTTACGCGCCTGCGAGGTTCGATATGGAAGAAATCATCGATCATCTCTCCCGAGAATATCCGCGCCTGAGCCCGCAACTCCAACGCGCAGCCCTCGTCATCCTTGGAAATCCTGGCGGTGTCGCCATCAATTCCATGCGCACCCTGGCGGCCAGAGCCAAGGTGTCGCCGCCGACCATGTTGCGACTGGCCCAACGTCTGGGCTTCGAAAACTACGAGGCTTTTCGCAACGTGTTCAAGGAAATCGTTGCCGGCTCCAGCTACGGCATCCGCGCCGACGGTCTGCGCAAGGCAACAGACAAGCAGGGGATCGCCGGACTCGTCGAGGCGACCGTCGAAGCCGCGGCAACCGGATTTGAACGGTTTCGCGATCCGATGTTCGCCCTCAGCCTCGAGCGAATTGCCGACATCATGGTCGGTGCCAATCGCACCTTCGTCGTCGCCAGCGGCTCTTCGTTCGGGCAGGCCGTGAGCTTCCAGTATGTCTGCCGCATGGCCTTGCCGTCGGTCGAGTTGGCCGACGGCCTCGGCATCAGCTCCATGGGCGAGGTCGCCTTCGCCGGGGTCGACGACGCGGTGCTCGCCATTTCCACGTCGCCCTACGCCAATGCCACCGTCGATGCCACCCGCTTCGCCAAGGAACGCGGAGCGACAGTCGCCGTCGTTACCGACAACCGCGCTTCGCCGTTGGCGCGGATCGCTGACGCCGCCATCCTCACCGATACCCATAGCCCCCACTATTTCCCGTCGACGATCTGCCTCAACACCACCCTTGAAATTCTAAGCGCCCTGATCGCCGTCAAATGCGGTAACGCCGGTGTTGCCGCCATCTCAGACTACGAAGCGGTCCTGCGGGCCAACGATTACTACTGGACCGACACCCCATGACGTCCGGCCTGACTTTACCTGCCCATGCCTCCGTCGTCGTGGTCGGCGGCGGTGTCATGGGTTGCTCGACTCTCTACCACCTCGCCAAGCTGGGGGTCGGCGATGCCGTTCTCGTCGAGCGCAACCAACTGACGTCCGGCACCACCTGGCATTCAGCCGCCCAGGTCCGCGCCCTTCGTTCGACCCGGAGCATGACCGAATTGGCCCGCTATTCCATTTCCCTCTATCCGGAACTGGAGCACGAGACCGGCCAAGCCACCGGTTGGATCAACAAGGGGTCGCTGTCGATCGCGACGACGCCGGACCGTCTCGTCCATATCGAGCGCCAAGTGGCGCTCGCCAAGATGTTCGGCCTCACCGCCGCCTCAATCTCACCTAAGGAGGCGAAGGACATCTGGCCCCTCAAGAACGCCGACGACGTCATCGGTGCCGCCTGGTCGCCAGACGGCGGCCGCGTCAGCTCGTCCGACCTCTGCGCCGCACTGATCAAGGGTGCCCGGTCGCGGGGCGCCAGGGTCTTTGAGGAAACGGGCGTCATCGGCATTCTCACCGAAAGCGGCCGCATTGCCGGTCTCGAGACGACGCGGGGCGCCATAAGCACCGACGCCATCGCCTTGTGCACCGGCCTCTGGAGCCGCGACGCGGCGGCCATGGCCGGTGTCGATGCGCCGGTCTGGCCCTGTGAGCATTTCTATCTCCTGACCAAACCGATCGACGGTCTCAGCGGCAACGTACCGACGCTGTCCGATCACGACTCGCACCTCTACATTCGCGACGATTCGGGCGGCCTCCTGGTCGGTTGCTTCGAGCCGATGGGCAAGGCCATCGCGCCCGAGACCCTGGGCAAGGACTTCGCCTTCCAGCTCCTGCCCGAGGATTGGGACCACTTCGAGCCGATGATGATCAACGCGCTCCATCGGTTGCCGGCCCTGGAGACGGCGGAGGTCAAGACGTTGCTCAACGGCCCGGAGAGCTTCACGCCGGACGGCACCTTCCTGTTGGGCGAGGCAGCGGAAACGCGTGGCCTCTATCTCGGCTGCGGAATGAATTCGGTCGGCGTCGCCACCGGCGGCGTCGCCGGCATGGCGCTGGCCCATAACGTCGTCCACGGCCACATGCCCATGGACCTGGGCGAGGTCGACCCGGCCCGATTCCCCGGCTGCTGGAACGACGCCGATGCCCTGGCCCGGCGCGTACCCGAGGTGCTGGGCCGCCATTACGAGATCACCTATCCCAGCCGTCAGTGGACGACCGCGCGCAACCTGCGCCCGACACCGCTCGACGCGGCCTGGCGCGCCGAACGCGCACATTTCGGGCAGGTCCACGGTTGGGAACGACCGCTCTATTTCAGCAAGACGGCGGAACCGAGGCTCGGCTTCGGCAAACCCGACTGGTTCGACACCGTCGCCGGCGAGGTCGCCCAGGCCCACACGGGTGCCGCCCTTTTCGACCAGTCGACGCTCGGCAAGATCACCGTCGCCGGTCCCGTCGCCGAACGTTTCCTGAACCGGCTCTGTACCGGCGACATGAGCCGACCACCCGGCAGCGCCTGGTTCACCCTCATGCTCAACCCGCGTGGCGGCATCGAACACGACATGACGGTCCTGCGTCTCGACGACGAAGAATACCGGCTGAGCGTCGGCACCGTCGCCGTCAAGCGGGCGGTGGCCTGGCTCCGCCGCCACAGGCAAGAGAACGATCGAGTTGATTTCACCGACGCAACCACCGGTTACGCCACCCTCGCCCTGACCGGCCCCCAGGCGTTCCCAATCGACGATGCCGTGGGTGTGCCGGACCTCAGGGACATCCCGTACTTCCGCCACGCGAGAACCGAAATCGCCGGCGTGCAAGTACGCGCCGTCCGCCTGTCCTATGTCGGCGAAGCCGGTTGGGAGATCACCTGTCCGGCCGATCGCGCGATCGATCTCCATGATGCCCTCGCCGGTGCCGGTGCCCGCCCGGCCGGTCTGTTCGCACAGACGGCCATGCGCATCGAAAAGCGCTTTCTCGCCCACGGCCACGACATTGACAGCGACACCGACCCCCTGACCGCCGGCCTCGCCTTCGCCCTTGCCCGGGATACGGATTTCATCGGCCGGGGCGTCCTCGAGCGAATCCGCGAAATGGGACCCGCGAAGTCCATCGTCACCGTCCTTTTCGACGGCGAGGAAGACGGGGGCGCCTGGCCCCTCGGTGACGAGCCCGTGTACCGGGACGGCCGCATCGTCGGCCAGACCACGTCAGCCGCCTTCGGCCACCGCGTCGGCAAACCCATCGCCGTCGCCGTCGTCGAACGCGCCGCCGCCGAAACCGCCGTCGAGATCGACATCGCCGGCACCCGCCACCTGGCGCGAACGTTTCCCGGAGCGGCCTTCGATCCGGCGGGATCGCGGATGCGGGGTCCCTGAAGGCTGGCGGGTAGTCAAAAGACGCGAAACCGTGCTATTCTCTTCTGTGATCATCGTCATAGGCGGTGGCAGCCGATTGGGCTAGGATAAGGGCCAATCGGTGAAACGATCGGCGACAGCGCGCGGCAGAACAGGCCATCGCGGAAGGAAGAGAGAAGGTTTTCCATGATCGACAAGATCGGCGCCCTCCCCATGCATCCCAACGAACTCGGCGCCAAGCCGGAAGAGCCCTTGCGTCCAGGCCCGGCCGACGAGGCGAGCAAGGGCGGCGGATTTGGCACCGCGCTTTCGATCGATTTCTCGGAAGAGGCGCTGGCAATCTTGGGCGGCGGCCACGGCGACATCGGCGGATATCCGGGTGACGACGCTCCGGTGCTGACACGCGCCGACGAACGTAAGCTCGACAAGCTGTTCGCCGAGTTCGACCGCATTCTCGAAACCAACCCGGACGAGCCGCTGAGCGCCGAGCAGGAGCGCCGCCTCGACGCCTTGTCGCGCGAGATCGAGGGCATCCTCGGCATCCCCGATGATCCGTTCAACCGCCTGAGCGCGGAGGAGCGTGAGAAGATCGAACAGCTGTTCGCGCGCATCGATGAGATTCTCGGCACCAATGCCGGCGAGCGGCCGACAGCGGAACAGCAACGCGAACTGCAGGCCCTGCGCGCTCAGGTCGACCGCCTCCTCGGTCTTGAACGGCCCGATCCGCTGGCCCACTTGAGCGGCGTGGAACGGGACAGGGTCGAGCAATTGTTCGCTGAGGCCGCTGCCATCCTTGGTCAAGTCGACGGCCGGCCGAATGACGACCAGCGCCGCCAGCTCGATGCCATCGGCCGCCAGATCGACAAGATTCTCGGTATCCGGCCCGACCCCATGGCGCAATTGACGGACAGTGACCGTGAGGCCGTGGAGGCCCTGTTCGCTGAGGTCGAGAGAATCCTCGGCACATCACCCGATGAGCCGTTGAGCGAGGACCAGGAACGCCAGCTTGCCGGCGTCCACCAGCGCATCGAGGGTATCCTCTTCGGGTGATCGTAAGCCGATCACCAGCCGGTCAATCGGCGTCCAGTTCCGTATCCCAGTAAAGAAAATCCCGCCAACTTTCGTGAAGGTAATTTGGCGGGAAGGCACGGCCATTGGCCTGCAATTGGTGGTTGGTAGGTCGGAGCGGCCTTCGCAACGGGTGCACGCCCGTCTCCCGCGGCAACCGGTGGCCCTTGCGCAAGTTGCACGGCGCGCAGGCGGCAACGACGTTTTCCCATTCGGTCCGCCCCCCCTTCGAACGCGGCACCACATGGTCGAAGGTCAGATCCTCGGCCTGAAAGCCACTACCACAGTACTGGCAGGCAAAGCGATCACGGAGAAACACGTTGAAGCGCGTAAACGCCGGGCTCCGCGACATTGGCACGTATTCCTTGAGCGAAATGACGCTTGGCAACTGCACGGTCACCGACGGTGAATGAACGGCGCGGTCGTATTCGGAGACGACGTTGACCCGGTCCATGAACACCGCCTTGATGGCGTCCTGCCAGGCCCATAGTGACAACGGGAAATAGCTGAGCGGCCGGAAATCGGCGTTCAGAACCAGGGCCGGGAAGTTGCCTGCGGACATTGTCACATCATGCTCCCTTCAACCGCGACGGAGCATACTACATATTGTGATTTTAAAACAAACCCGCCCGCATGAAATGTCGTTGACGGTCATGCGGCCCATTTGTGACTGCCACACCATCCGGAGTCAGCCGCCTTCCGGGTTCGCCACCGGTTCCGGCAGGGGGACACCGAAGGCGGTACTGAGAAAATCCATACCCAGCATGATACCGCGGTCGTCGAGCCCATGGCCCAGCCCCGGCCGCATCTCATGCTTGACCGATAGACCGGCGGCGGTCAGGTGCGCGACCGCATGGCCGAGCGATTCCGGTGCGACCACCTCATCGTCGGCGCCGTGAACCAGAAGAAGCGGCGGCCGCGACACGATTTCATCCGCAAGCAAATGTTCGCCGACCAACGCGCCTGAGTATCCGGCAATGCCGGCCAATTGACTGGCGCGCCTGAGACCGACATGCAGCGACATCATGGTGCCCTGCGAGAAACCGACGAGCGCCAGTTTGCTTTCATCCAATCCGTGTTGGGCAAGTTGGCGGTCGATAAACTGGTCGAGAATGGGCGCCGCTGCCTGCACACCGGCGAGCCGGGTCTCGGGCGTCGCCTCCTGGACCGAGAACCACTGGAAACCGAACGGCGCCATATCGTAGGCGTAGGGCGCATTGGGTGCGACGAACTCGGCGTCAGGCAGGACCTTGGATAAATAAGGTGCCAGACCGATCAGATCGGCGCCGTCGGCCCCAACGCCATGACACAGTATAACCAGTTGTTTCGCGGCACCGCCGGAAGCCGGTGAGAAATTCGGTCCGCTCAATTCGGGAATGTCGTTCATCCTTGCCTCCCCCTTAGGCGTCAGCCACGCGGTATACGCCGCCGGTTAAAGTCCTAGCCGAATTGGCCGCCCCTTGCCACCCCGGAGCCCCGCCGGTAAGCAAGAACCATGGTCCGCACCCGCTTCGCCCCAAGCCCGACCGGGCTCCTGCACATTGGACACGCCTATTCGGCGCTGTTCTCGGAACGCGCCGCCCGCGAAGCCGATGGGGCTTTCCTGCTTCGCATTGAGGACATCGATCCGGCCCGCTGCCGGCCCATTTTCGAGACGGCCATTCTCGACGATTTGGCCTGGCTCGGGCTTACGTGGCTGCGCCCGGTGCGCCGCCAGTCGGACAACTACGCCGACTATGAGCGGGCGCTCGACAAAATGGACGACAAAGGCCTGCTCTATCCCTGCTTCTGTACCCGCAAGGAAATCCGCGCCGAGATCGAAGCCGCCGGTCACGCACCGCATGGCCCCGACGGTCCCCACTATCCCGGCACCTGCCGGGCTTTAAGCAAATCGGCCGCAATGCTCCGCATCATTAAGGGCGAAGCTTACGCCTATCGCTTGAAGACCGACGAGGCGATCGCCCAAGCCGGACCGCTCACTTGGCACGATCGTGACCGCGGCGAGATCGAGGCGACACCGGAGGTCTTTGGTGACGTGGTCTTGGCCCGCAAGGACGTGCGTACCAGCTATCATCTGTCGGTCACCGTCGATGACCACCTACAGGAGGTGACGCTCGTCACCCGCGGCGAGGATCTCGCCGAGGCGACGCACATACACCGTCTGCTGCAAGCCCTCCTGGACCTCAATGTGCCGGAGTATCAGCATCACCGCTTACTGACCGGCGATGACGGCAAGCGTTTCGCCAAGCGCGACAAGGCATTGACCTTGCAGGCGCTCCGCGAGGCTGGCAAGACACCAGAGGATGTGAAAGCGATGATTGGATGTCCGGATTGATCCGCTTGATCACGGTCGTCGCGGTCTTTTGGTTCCTGACAACTGGGACCAAGGCAACCGAAGTCCGCCAGTTATTGCGTGGCGGCGGTACGTCGATCGTGAAAGAGGTCATCGACGGCGACACGGCGATCCTCGATCCACCCATAGATGGAGCCGAGCAGGTGCGCCTGGTCGGCATCCAGGCGCCGAAACTGGCCCTTGGGCGCAAGGGTTTCGAGGAATGGCCATTGGCGCCCGAGGCCAAGACCGCGCTTGAACGTCTGGTTCTCGGCCGATCCGTCGAACTCCGTTTCGGCGGCGCCAGCATGGACCGCCACGGCCGGCATCTGGCGCATCTTTTCAGCGAAGACGGCACCTGGGTGCAGGGTGAGATGCTGAGCCGCGGTTGGGCCCGTGTCTATACATTCCCGGACAACGAGGTCCTCGCCGCGGAAATGTATGCTGCCGAAAACACCGCCCGCGCCGCCCGTCGCGGAATTTGGGCACACCGCTTCTATCGAGTTCGGTCCTCCAAGACGGGACCGCTCTACAACGACGTCGGCACCTTCCAGATCGTCAAAGGAACCGTCATCGCCGCCGCAAACGTACGGGGCCGGGTGTATGTGAACTTCGGCGATGACTGGAAAACGGACTTCACAATCACCCTGGACCCTAAGGTCCGCCGGCGCTTCGAAAAGTCGGGGCTAGATCCGCTTGCGCTCGAGGGTCACACCATTGAGGTCCGCGGCTGGCTACGTAAACGAAACGGCCCGATGATCTCGGCCTCTCATCGTCAGCAAATTAGGATCCTTAAGACCCCCTAATGAACCAAGCGGCCGCCGTTGCGATGGCGCGTCGCTCGGTCTAAGTATCGCTGGAGTTGGTGCCTGCCATCGTGGAGGCAGTAGGCTGAGGGAGAAGGCAAATGATCCATGCCGGTATCGCCGGATTGGGGCGTTGGGGACAGATTCTGGTCGATTCCGTCCAGGGTCGTAGCGAGGTGATCCGGGTGACCGCCGGCTGTACCGGGCGCAAGGAACGGGCACGGCACTTTTGCGGCCAGAAAGTTATCGACCTCAGGGATTCTCTCGATGATCTGCTGTCGGATCCCGCACTCGACGCCATCATCCTGGCGACACCGCATAGCCAACACCGCGACCAGATCATTGCCTGCGCCGAGGCCGGCAAACATGTATTCGTCGAAAAACCCTTCACCCTCACCAAGGCCGATGCCGAAGCGGCGATCGATGCCTTGATCTCCCTGCTCGGTCCGATTTCGGAAGTCACAGCGACCAGCGAAAGACGGTCCACACCCGTGCCGATCGATGACGTGACCTTCATTACGTTGCGATTCGCCGGTGGTGCGACGGGTTATTTTTCGACCGTGTTCGCGACTCCACGTGACTGGCGTGTTCAGGTCTTGGGCGACCAGGGATGGGCAGAAATGCGCGGCCACGAGCGATTGACAGTCAAGCGCCGCGACATGGCCTTCGAGGACGTTCAGTATTTCGATCGAGTCGATATCGAAAAAGCCGAACTCGAGGCCTTTGCCGAGGCCGCCGGCGCCGGTGCGCCATACCCGGTTCCCTGGGAAGACATCGTCCACGCCACGGCGGTGCTCGAAGCTGTCATCAAGTCCGGCAAGACGGGAGAAACGGTACGCCTCTAGAATTCCGCTTTCGCTCTGGCCCGTTTTCCGTGTCATAATTCCCCCGTTCGTTACGAAGGTGGCGGGGTCCTGGCTGTAGACATGTGGCAACTCAGTTATCGGTTCCTGATTATCGGGGTCCTTTTGGCACTGTCGACGCCGGCCCCATCGATTGCCAACGACATCGGCGACGGCGCCGCTGCTTACAAGGAGGGCGACTTCCAGGCCGCCATCGCCCTATGGGAGCCCTTAGCCGAGGGTGAGTTGGCTGGCGACCCGTGGGCCCAATACTACATGGGCATGGTCTACCAGCTGGGCCGCGGCGTTCCGAAGGACCGGGCCAAGGCAAAGCGTTATTACTTCCATGTTCTCGCCCGGTTGCCGACCATCCTCGACGACGACGAAGCCCGCCGCGCCGGCTTGGATCTACCCATCGGAGCCATATTCCGTTACGCCATGATCCACTACCGCGAGGGCCTGGAATTGGAGGAGGAACAGGATGGTGACCCGCGCGGGATGGCATCCAAGAACCTGAACGAAGCGCGGATAACGCTCGACCGCGCCGGTTTTTATGGCCATGCGGAAGCCTTTTACAATCGCGCCGTCATGACCGAGTTTACCCACGGCCGGCGCTTTTTCTCCAACCGGCCGCTGGCCATGGCGCTCTACACCATCGCCGCGGAACTCGGCCACACGGACGCCGAGATCCAGGCCCGTCGACTGAGCCGCATCCTCGACAATAAGGCGCGCGAGGAGGCACAGGAGCAGTTGGCCGATTACAGGAAGTACATGGTCGCGACAAAGACCGAGCGATGGCAAGACCCCCTGGATGAGCCCGTGGAATTGCTGAAACCGGTTGGCAAGGGCCGCACAGAGGCCCAGGCCAAAGCCCAAGCCTTTCGCGACAACGCCAAGCTGGACGAAATCGCCAAAGGACGGGACGAGGAACCGTCGGAAGATGAACTCGCCAGGCGACGGGAAGAACCGACGGCCGATGATCTGGAAGACGGCGAAGAGCTCGAGACCGCACGGCGGCAGCCCGCGGAACCGGCCGAAGAACCGACCGACGAACCGGCCGAGCCCAAGATTCAAATCCCCAACGCCCTCGATGAACTGCGCCGCCAAAGGGCCGCCTACCGGAAAGCGGAGAAGGAAAAAGGGCCGGGTGCGGTCGAGGCGCCGAAAGGGCTCTGCGTCGAACGAGCGCCACGATCGAAGGGCAGCATTTTCACCAAGGTCATCAAACCGAAAGACCCGGACCTGGCGCGCGCCCATCCGCCGACCCCGGGCTTGATGCAGCTTATGCCGTTCGCTGCGACGGCAATGTTGGTTACGCTTTCCGTCGAGATCGCTTGCGGTGCCGGTCGCAACATCGCCCATGGACCGTGGGCGCCGCGTATCATCATAAACCAAGAATAGCCCTGGGCGTGCCCAGCGCCGCGAATAGGTTTACGACCGGTAATCCGGTTCCTCTTCGTCAAGGATCGCCTTCAATTCCCGGAAATGGTTTTCGGCGAGGCCGGGGTATTCCTGCCACTGCCGGCAGGTCAGCTCGGCCACGTCATGCGGCGCGATGCGCGATTCCTTGCCCGTCGAATAGGCCGTGATCAAGGTCTTGCAGGCGTGCTCCAAGTAATAGAGCTCGGCCAAGGCCGGACGCCGGGGCTCATGCAACTGGACACCTCGAAAAACCTCCCCTTTGGCGGCGTGACGCCGGAGTTGGCATCGGGCGGCCTGCCTTGTCGGCCTTTCGGGCCGGTTTTCCGGTTTTTGATGTCGGTTTCGGGTGTTTCGGAGCGGGTTTTCCTCTATCCGGGCGCAC
>Ga0209144_1000320_pt1 | contig 10441 bp, 8 predicted proteins | sample WorMettrBAHAMAS1_FD_187392 | JGI IMG/M metagenome (GOLD analysis project Ga0209144, IMG submission 187392) | Marine gutless worms symbiont microbial communities from Max Planck institute for Marine Microbiology, Germany - Inanidrilus... | ecosystem: Host-associated > Annelida > Digestive system >...
CGTTGATCAGATGGCCCTGTGCCAAGCGGATGGAACCGGGCCGTCGATCGGCGGTATCCCGTGCCGCCCTTTTTGCTAATTGCGAAACAGCCTTAGTTGGTAGCCGCAGATGATCGCTTTACCGGTTCCGATCAAATCTGACTCCGGCTCCATGGGAATTTCGCCGCCAAGACGGCCTCGACATGGTGGTTGAGTTTGCGTTCCGCGGTTTTTTTCGATCGCGTGTGCCAGCCGAGAACAACACCGGCCGTGAAGGCGCCGGGTCCAGCCGGTCGGTCTGTAAAGACTTCCATCTTCCCCAAGTTCGCCCAGGCATTGTCCAAGGCATCGAGAAAAGCCTTACGCGCTGTAACGCGTCCGATTTGAAGGTTGATCGGTTCGACTTTCTTAGCTGGGTAGAGATCGGCGAAAAGAACGATCATGTCGCCGAGGTCCAGGATATCATCGGCCAGTTCGCGACCGAGATCGTCGCCTGTCTTCGCGGCCCGTTTCGATATCTTGCCGATTTCCTGAGCCTTCTGGCTCAGCACCTCCCGGGCGAACGGCGTTATCGGATCGGTCGGAGCGGCACCCTTCGGGAATTCGCCGATCTCGCGCCATGGTCCGAGGGCCAACCAGTATCCGAGCGTCAACAGGACCCCGCTAAAGCGCTCCGACATAAGGGCGTCCCGGGCCATGCGTCGCGCCAATTGCTGGTACTGGTCGACAATGGTTCGAAGTGGTTCGACCCTGAGGTCGCCGCCGAGCCGGCGCTCGGCCGGGCGGACCAGGCGTTTGTCGAACGTCTCCCACCCCTCCCATGCCCGAAAGAGCTCGATGAACCCTTCGATCTCGGCGATCAACTCTTCGCATTGTTCCTCGGGCACCAGGTGGTGGAAGACTCGGAGCGCGGTCTTCAGACGGACCAAGGTTGCCAGATCGCCGGATGCAAGACTGATTTCGGCACCCTCGTGGAGTCGCGTCGCCGATTCCTGTAGCTTCTCAAAACACCCCTGAAGAACGCCGGAAAAGACCTTTTCGATCTTCTTGCGCTTTCGCATCGGCGAACTGCGCGCCTCCTGATCCGTGCGTGCCGTCAAGCCCAGATGGCGGTAGCCAATCTCCGATTCACTCTCCGCAACCGGGTAGAGAGCGACCTTTTCGTGTACGTTCAACGCCAGTTCATAAAGCTGATGGAGCGGTATTTCGGAAGCGCTCAGCTCCACGTCGGCGACCGTAATCGACTTGTCGCCGGCCTGGATCTCCCCTTCCTCAATTTCGAGCACGGCTTCGTGCCCCTCACCGACGGAAACCGTGCGGTCGGTCCGGCTCACGTCAACCCGGATAAGCGGCTTCAACTGTTCCGCCCCGACTTCCTGGATCCGCCGGCGTAAGGTCGGCGGCGAGATCAAGGAGATCGCCGGGCGTTCCGAGAAAATCGCGGCCTCGAAAGCATATCCGACGCGCGCGTTGCCGACAGCCTCGGCCATTGCCTTCAGGGTCTGGAGAAAATTACCGTCGTCGCGCCGGACCCGTAGGGATACGCCCATGCCCCTGAGATCGCCGTGGCGCGTGTCGAAATAGGTCGTGCTCAACGATCGTGTCTTGGCGCGGCTGGTGGAGATCTTCCTGAACAGGGGCAATGACCGGAGGCGGGACAATTGATCGGGTCGCACGCTGAATTTGAGTTTGGTTTGCAGTGCCATCTGTCGTTCTCTATCCCCAATGAATAACCGTCTTCGGCTACCAGCGGACGCGGACGGTAAGAATTGCGTGCTCGTCGGATTCCGTCACCGTGAAAGACAGGTCCTTGTAGTTGACGTCGGTTCCGGGGGCCGGGATCTCCTTGCTGATCGCCAGCACGAGGCCTGCGACAGTTTCGAAATCGCCGTCTGGAAACTCTGTTCCTGTGAGTTTGGCGAGGTCGTTAAGGTCATATCGGCCGCTGAGGACGAAATCGCGTTCACCTACCTGACGAATTTCGTGTTGCTCGTCGCTGCTCGAGTCGTATTCGTCCTCAAGTTCGCCGACGACTTCTTCGAGGATGTCTTCGAGCATGACGATCCCCTCGGCGCCGCCATATTCGTCGACGATGATGGTCATCTGCCCGCCATCACGGCGCATGGCCATCAGCAGGTCTCCGATGCTCTTGCCGACCGGGCTGTAGCGCACCGGCCGGATGAAGTCCGAGATGCCGCGGTCGCCGGAAACCGTCAGTAGATCAAGAACGTTGATGACGCCGACGATGTTGTCGACCCGGTCCTCGAAAACGGGAAGGCGTTTGTGGGCCGCTTCGAGCGAACGGTCGACGACTTCGCCACAGGTCGCATCCCTGGGCACCCCGACGACGTCGATCAGCGGCACCATGACCTCGCGCGCCGTCGTCTCGTTGAAACTGAAGACGCGGCGGATCATGTCTTTTTCGACAGGCAGGATGTCGCCCTGGGGCGACGGCATATCCATCATCGTCGTTATTTCCTCACGCAAGGTGAACGGGTTCTTGCGTTCCGGACCGCCGAACAGGCGGGCAATGATGCGGGCCAGACCGGCGAAGATGTAGAGGACAGGCGAAAAGACCTGCTGGGCGACGCGCAGGACGTAGACCACCTTCGGCGTGATCGTGTCGGCGCGCTCCTGGAACAGGCTCTTCGGCACGATCTCGCCCAGGATCCAGATGACCGGTGCGGCGACGGCAACAGCGACCCAGCTGTATGACTCGCCCAGATTGTCGATGACGAAGGCGGTTATGAGCGTCGTATTGGCGACGATGGAGATGTTGGTTCCGACCAGCGTCGTCGACAACAGCCATTCCGGTTTCTCGAGCAGACGCAGTGCCAGTTTTGCACCCTTGTCGCCCTTGGCCGCGGCGTGACGCAACTTGATGCGATCGGCACTGACGATGCCGATCTCGGCTCCCGAGAAGAACCCCTCGGACAATAGGAGCAAAACGACGGCGATCAGGGTTGGCATCAGTTCCATGTCTATGCGTCCCCGTCCCGTTTGTCTTTGTTGTCACCCTTATCGTCACCGTCACCGTCGCTGTTGCTGTCTTGATCTTCCACTCCTTCGTCCTTCTCTCCCTCAGCCGGTGCTTCGTCTTCGGTGGCCACCGTCTTGCTGCTTGACCGTTCGCGGACGGCATCGCTGAGCCGCACGCGAACCTTGGCGATGCGCTGACCTTCGACGGAGAGCACTGTAAAATCGGCCTCTTCCAGGGTGATCCTCGATCCGTCGGCGGGCAGCTCATCGAATGCGTTGAGCAGGAGGCCACCCATGGTTTCGGCATCGTCGTCCAAGAATTCACGTCCTACCAAATTATTGAACTGTTTGACGGGCATGGCACCGTCGAACTGGAAGTCGCCTTGCGCGAGGCGCTCGAAATAGATTTCGCGTTCCTTCTCGAGCTCCGAGAGACTGCGGATGTCGCCGAAAATACACTCGAGCAGGTCTTCGAGGGTTATCAGGCCGATCACGCCGCCGTATTCGTCGATGACCAATGCGAACGATAGTTTTCGCTGCCGGAAGACCTCGAACAAGTCGGCAGCCTGTTTACGTCCCGGAACCATGTAGGGTTTGCGGAGAACCCCGCCATCGGCCGTCTTCGTGTCGTCGGAGAGGTCGACACCAATGAGATCGCGGGCGTAAAGAACGCCGGCCACTTCATCGGGTTCGGCGCCCAGGACGGGAACCTTCGTATGGCGCGTCCGGTGAAGTTCCTTCGCCGCATCCGCCAGCGTTGAATCCGCCTCCAGCGCGAAGAAGTCGGAACGCGGCGTTATGATTTCCTCGGCCGTGAGATCGCCGAAATCGAAAATGTTCTCGATGTATCTGGCTTCCTGGCGGTCGAGAGTTCCCTCACCGAGTGCCTCGTCGGTCAAGGAACGCACCATGTCTTCGGTGATGATGTTGACCGGCGACGGGCGGCGCCCAAAAACGCCGGTCAGGATCGCGTCGGCGATGACCCGGACCAACCACCTGACCGGCGTGATCAGTCGGGCGAAGGCGTTGATCAGGGTACTTTGGAACGTGGCAAAGGCGACATTGTGGCGAATGGCCAGCGTCTTCGGCGTGATCTCCCCGAACAGGAGCAGGATCGGAACCATCACGAAGATGTTGACCCATTTGCTTTCGGCACCCATGAAGCGAATGACGATGGCGGCCGAGATCACCGAGGCCGCGACGTTGACCAGTTCATTACCGATCAGGATCGTCACGATCAGCCGGCGTGGTTCGTTGAGCAGGCGGCTGATCAGATCAATCCGCGGGTTTTCGTCGCGGCGCATCTGCTCGAGCGTCAGGCTGTCCAGCGAGAACAGGCTGGTTTCCGAACTCGAGAAAAACCCCGAAAACACCATGCAGATCAGGAAAAGCCCGGTCTCAATGTAAAGTACATAGTCCAATTACAAGTCTCTCCCCCAACCGCTTTTTATCGGAAGCGGTCTACTCTCCCTCTTCTGGTTATTGGCCCTCTGCTGCTGCGGCGTCGGGCTCGACCCGGAGCTTTTCCAGCGTTCTTTCGGTGGCCTCGACGACGGTAAGACGGTAACCGAGTTCCACGATCGAATCGCCTTTCACAGGGATCCGCCTGAGACGGCCCATTACCAGCCCGCCAAGCGTATGGAACTCGGTCGCCGGCAAATGAACCCCGAGGACTTCGTTGACCTCGGAGATGGATAGGCGAGAGTCCATCAGATAGACATCATCGCCCAAATGTTCGTACACGCGGCGGCGTTTGGAGTGGTATTCCTCGAAATCGTAGCCGACATCGATCTCGCCCAGAACCTCCTCGACGATATCCTCCATGGTGATCATACCGACGGCCGAGCCGAATTCATCGACCACGATGGCCATGCGGTCCTCGCGTTTTCTAAGCGTCGGCAGCAGGGTGTCGATGGTCTGGTTCGGCGCCACGTAGAAGGCCGGTTTGATCAGTTCCTCGAGAGGTTTGCCGTCAGGGTTCTCGGCCATCAGATCCCAGGTCGTCAGCGTCACCACGCCGACGATGTTGCTGGTGTTGTCCTGGTAGACCGGAATGCGGTTGAAGCCGTGTTTGCGCACCAGTTCGACGGCTGCGCGCATGCTCTTCTTTTCGCTGCGGTCTCGGTCGAGCGATACCACTTGGCCGATCGGCACCATCGCTTCGGCGACCGTCGTGTCGGCGAAGCGGATGACACGGCGGATGCGTCCGCGGTTCGATTCGCTGAGCGCCGCGCCCTGTTCGGCCATATCGACCAGCGTGCGGAATTGCTCGCGGGTGATGAACAGCGTCTGGTCGGGCTTTTTGACGCCGACCAGCCGTGCGAAGAACCGGGCGACTCGTGAAAACACGAAGACCACCGGATAGAACAGCCAGGAACTCCAGCGTAACGGATAGATGATCAACGGTGTCAGGACGGTCGACTTCTGCTGATACACACTCTTCGGCACGATTTCGCCGAAGATTAGGAACAGTGGTGTAAACAACAGGAAGGCATAGAGGTCGCCGTGCCCGCCGAACAGGTCGAACATCAAGAGCGTGCCGACCGTCGTTAGGGCGATGGTCGAGATGTTGGTGCCGACAAGAGTCGTGCTCAACAGCACCTCCGGCTTCTGAAGCATCTTCAACGACAACTCGGCACCGCGGTCCGCCTGTTTCGACTTCTGGCGAAGTTTGATTTTGTCGGCGTTGACCAAGGCGATTTCAGAGCCGGAGAAGAACCCCTTCAATAAGAGCAGCAGGATCATGAACAAAGTGGTGGCCAGAATATCCATGATCACCCTCCTGTGCCCCGCGCCGGCGGCGCGTCGTTACCTGTTTCTTCGGTCCGGTCGTTTTTGTCCTTTGGCGCTTCGTTGGGATCGTCGGGATCGCCGTGATCAACCGGTTCGGTTTTGGCCTTGGCGGCTTTTTCTTTGGTGGCTTTGTCCTTGGTCGTTTTACCTTTCGATGCCTTTTCGCCGGCAGGCTCGGATTCGTCGCCTTGCCCGCGGTCGTCCGCTTCCGCCTTTTCCGATTCGTTCTTGATCGCCGAAGGATGCACGACGACTTCTGCGCTTGTCACGGTTTCATCGGTCTCACTCGGCGTTTCCGCCTCGTCATCCTGCGTCACGGCATGTTTGGCGACACAGACCCGCGCAACGCGGTGGCGGTCCATTTCCAGTACGCTCGCCTGGTATCCCTCGATGTACACCGAATCACCAACCTTGGGCAGGCGGTCAAGATAACGGAACACGACGCCGCCGATGGTTGTCATCCGCGGGTCCTCGATGCCGAAGTTGGTGAGATCGTTGAAGTCGGTCAGCTTCATGTCGCCAGGCACCTTATAGGTGTTTTCGTCCTCCTCCAGGTAATAGGCCTGGCTCGACACGCCTTCGGAGATTTCGCCGAAGATGAACTTGATGATATCGCGCATGGTGATCATGCCGTCGACGCCGCCAAACTCGTTGAGCACGATGGCGGCCCGCGAGTTGTTGGCGGTGAAGAAGTCGAACATTTCATCGACGTTCTTGGTCGGCGGCACGACGACGGGCGGATGCATGACGTCGCTGGGCGTCAAGGACTCCAGGTCGACGCCATCGAGCGCCATGCGCATGACGTCTTCGGCGTGAACGAAACCAACCAGGTTGTCGATACTGCCGTCGAAGACCGGAACCCGAGGGTGTTCGAAACGCCGGAAGTTCTCGACCATCTCGGGCACCGACATGTCGATGCTCAGGAAGTTGAGCCGCGTCCGCGGTGTCATGATCTCGACGATCTCCGTTTCGCCGGCCTCCAGAAGGTTATCAATGAGGACCCGTTCGGTGGCGTCGAGAACGCCTTCCTCGGCGACGTCCTCGAGTACGGCCCGAAACTCATCGACCTGCAGCAAGTTCTCCGGTGCCCGGTCCTCGCCGACGACCCAGGTCGTGATGCCGTCGGCGGCCACCCGGACGACCCGTCTCAGCGGCGTCACCAGCTTGCTCCAGTGGGCGAGCGGCGCGGCGACGAGCCGGGTGCTGATGCCCAAGGGATTGCTGACGGCGATCGTCTTCGGCGTTACCTCGCCGAAAAGCAAAAGCAGCGGGAACATGATGAGGATGGTGATCCACCCGGCCTGCTCCGAGCCGTAAAGGGCGACCAGGATGCCGGCCATGTTTGCCGTCGCCGCGATATTGACCAGTTCGTTGCCGCAAAGGATGGAAATGATGAGACGGCGCGGTTCGTCCAAGAGGGCGTGTAGGGTTTCCGATTTGGGGTGCCTTTCGCGGCGCAGTTTTTGGAGATCGAGGCGCGACAGCGAGAACAGAGCCGTTTCCGATCCGGAGAAAAATGCTGATAGGGCGAACAGAAAAACCTGCAGCGTCAACCGCGCGATCATGTCCGGCTCGAGGAGACGGGCCGTATCGACGGCGAATACGCCGGTGACGAGGCTCCAGTAGTATCCCGGGTCAAGCACGATTCCGTCCATGGATCTCTCCGGTCGGTGGGTCGTCCTGTCGTTAGTCGGCGTTCTTCGCGCCGTTGATAAAGACGGGTGTAATCAAAAACGAACCGACATTCAAACCCGACACAACGACGCCGATACTGTTATATTTTTTTGGGCGGTCATTACATTGTTACAGTTATATGACGTTTTTGCTTCTGGCTTTGACTTGGGTCAATGGGGCCCCGGTCGGCTGCGCCTTTTCCCGGTTCAAACCGGAAATGAAGGCGGTTATCCGCCGTTCTCCGGGGACAAGACAAGACCCCTGGCAGGGGTGTCCAGTTCGCGGCCGCTGCGCCAATGCGGCGTGCTCGAAATCGACATTCGATACCGGGGCAGAGTCCCATTATGACACAAGTCAATTCGGCTCCACACGATTGCTGATATAGGTAGAGATGCGACAAATCGCGCCTATGTTCTGAATTCTCAACGTCCTGAGAAATTGAGTCGTAGGAAAATGCGGGTCTGATTTTCGGCCATTCCGAGCGGAGACCCCGCAAACGCAATACTGTTCCAGGCACCGGGTGCCTGGAAGAATATGGGGGCTGAAACGCGAAAAACAAGAACCAACTGAACCGGCGGTCGTCATATTCCGGACAAACGCGTTCGGCCGATTTCTAGAGGGGACACTATCATCGTTTTTGGGACGACATAAAGGCTTTGCGTGTCTGGTCCTGTTGGTTATCGCAGCCGCCGCTTTTACCGCGAGCCCGGCTTACGCCGCCGCCGCCAAACCCATCAAATGGGGCTTCATGGCCATGAAGCTGGCCGGTGGTCTTGCCATCTTCCTTTACGGCATGGAGATGATGGGCGACGCCCTGAAGGTCGTCGCTGGCGATCGCATGCGCGACATCCTCGGGCGCCTGACGACAAACCGGATCATGGGCGTCATCACCGGTGCCGGGGTCACCGTCGTCGTCGATCACCACCGTCATGCTGGTCGGCTTCGTCAGCGCCGGTCTGATGACGTCGGTACAGTCGATCGGCGTCCTCTTCGGCGCCAACATCGGCACTACGATTACGGCCCAGATCATCGCCTTCAAGGTCACCAAGTTCGCACTCGGCATGGTCGCCGTCGGTTTCATCATGTGGTTCGTCGGGCGTCAGGAGAAGATCAAGCAGTACGGTGCCCTGATCCTCGGCCTCGGCCTCGGCCTCGTCTTCTTCGGCCTTTCGGTGATGAGCGGTGCAATGAAGCCGTTGCGCTCCTACCAGCCGTTCATTGACCTCATGCAGCAGGTCTCGAACCCGGTCGTCGGCATCATGGTCGCCGCTGCTTTCACTGCCTTGGTCCAGTCGTCGTCGGCAATGTGGACGAGGCCACGAAGGTGCGTGAGATGGACGACCAGGTCGACAACCTCTATGCGGCCATCGCGCGCTATCTGTCAAAGATCGGCCGTGAAACCCTGTCGGAACGGAACGCCGACGAGGCGGTGGCTTTGGCCACGGCCAATAGCGAGGTGGAGAACATCGGCGACATCGTCGAGACCCATATGTACCACCTGGCGACGACCTGCAGCGCCAATTCGATCCAGTTCTCCGAGGGCGATTTGGCAACGCTGAACGAGTACCACAGTAAGGTGCTCGACGTCTTCAAGACGGCGATCGTCGCCATCGAGCACGACCGGCGCGAAGCCGCCGAAAAGGTGCTCGAACGGGAAGAGGAGATCGTCGAAGGCATCGACACCCTGATCTCCGAACGCCAGACCAAGTGGTTGAAGGAAGATCACACGGCCGAAGAGATGGCCGCGTTCAACCTGATGACCGACATTATGGAGAACCTGAAACGCGTCTATGAGCACTCCAAGCGTATGGCGCGCCTGGTCACCCGCCAGGAGTTCAGCACGGCACTCGCCGTCGTTCCGCAGGAGTAGCCATCGGCGGACTCGTCTGTCGGAAATCGACTTCGGGCCCGGGCAGCATTCGCTGCCCGGGTCTATTCTTGTCCCTATTGCCGGATCACTCGTCTGTCATCCAGGCGCGGAGCGCTGGCGGCAGGGCCTTTTCCTTTGGCTTCTCGTCGCTATCGAAATTACCAAGATAGGACTGGCAGAAATCGGCGATGACCTTGGCATCGTAGTCGTCGCGCCCTTCTGAGCGTTTGAGGGCCTGATAGGCCTCGACCACCTCCTTGAACTGCTCCATGCTTTCGGGGTCGGGGTTGACGTCCGGATGCAGCGTCTGTGCCGCCCGCCAGAAAGCCTGCTGGATTTCCTTTTGCGAAGCGCTCGGCGACACGTCGAGGATGGAGTAATAGTCCTTGAGTTTTCGGCGCCGTCTCAGCCAATTCCACATCGCCACCGCTCCTCTCCGATCGACCGTTGTCATCCAGCCGTTGCCGAAATTTCCTTTCGATTCTAACGCATTGGTCAACTTTCGGCCACAAATGTTCCAGTGAGCCGGTCGTCGAAGATTATCTGAAACGGATCACCTTTAAGCGGAAACAGTATTGTCAACTTCGGGTGCCTTCCGGAAAGGCGGTCCGACGCTTTGTCGATTGTGGAATTATCACAAGCTCTCTGAGAATATGGAGGATTTTGGCATTTTCTTTGAGAAAACTCCTCATTGAGTCTGCGCACGCGGCTCCTATCGAGTCGAACTCTATCGAGCTCACAGAGAACCCACATCGGGAGTTCTCGCGACTCTTTTATGACACTTTTGTTGCATTTTTTTGACCTGAATCATGGATGGCTTTTTGCCAATCCATAAAATGCTGAAATCCGAACCTGGTAATTCCGGCTCGGAGAGTAGAGAGAGACGGCCGGCTGGTTAAGGGTCGGTTTGGTTAGGGAAACTGGGGCACCCCAGAAATCAGGTACGAGTATTCGGGACCGTAGTTGGGCTCATGCACTGACGACGGTCAATCGGTATCGACGCCATAGGAGAGAGGTGACGTTTTCGCCACCCATTACGTTTATTCGGGCGAATTGGATACGGAAGTCTGGTACGACGACGAAGGCCGTTGGGTGAAGATGCGTTTCAAGGGGCGCGACGGGTCGACCATTGAATACCTGTGCCGG
>Ga0209144_1000321_pt1 | contig 10433 bp, 9 predicted proteins | sample WorMettrBAHAMAS1_FD_187392 | JGI IMG/M metagenome (GOLD analysis project Ga0209144, IMG submission 187392) | Marine gutless worms symbiont microbial communities from Max Planck institute for Marine Microbiology, Germany - Inanidrilus... | ecosystem: Host-associated > Annelida > Digestive system >...
CCCCGGTAGAGCCGGTCCACCGTATTGCGGTTCAAGCCGCTCAGAGCCGCCGCCTGAAGGGCGGTCAGATCGGCGGCGAAACAGCGCACGACCTCGCGGACCTTGGCCTCGGAAATCCTTGAACGACCCGCATGCTTGTTTTTCATTGCCTTGCTTAACCTCATGCCCCATCCAGAGACACTCAGATAGGCATGACCCTATAGGAAATACCCTGCGGGCGAACCAGCCCCATCGGACGCCGGGGATGTGCCGAAACGATCACCTTTCCTCACCAACGCGTGACTCGCGTACATTCCCTGGCCCGCGCCACCCCCGCCGTTGACTTCACGGGGGCAAGTTCGTATACACCGACGCCTGTTCCGCGACGGAGTTGTCCCGTGAAACGCACTTTTCAGCCGAGCAAGATCGTCCGCAAGCGCCGGCACGGATTCCGGCATCGCATGGCGACCGTCGGTGGCCGGCGGGTCCTCGCCCGCCGTCGTGCGAAGGGGCGCAAGCGTCTTTCCGCCTGAGCTGCGCGTGTCCCCAGCCGTTCCCCGGCTGAAGCGGCGGTCGGAGTTTCTTCGGGTTGCCGGTGCCAGGCGCAAGTGGGTGGCGCCGGGTTTGATCGTGCGGGTGCGCCAGCGGGCGCAGGATGGCGGCGACGGCAGCGCCGTACCGGTCCGGGTCAGATTCACCGCCAGCCGCAAGGTCGGCAACGCGGTCGCCAGAAACCGGGTGCGCCGGCGGCTCCGGGCGGTGGCGGAAATGGTGCTGCCCCGCCACGCCAAGGCGGGTCGGGACTACGTCATCATCGGCCGTACGGCGACACTGCGCCGGCCGTTTGGCGCCCTGGTGGGGGACATGAACGTGGCGCTGAAACGGCTCGACGCCTGGCGCGACAGCGACGAACCGCCGGGCGGCGCGGCGAACGAAAGGACGAAGACAAGATGAGTCCGGCCGGTGCCGCCCTCCGTGGCCTGATCCATGGCTACCGTCTTCTGATTTCCCCGTCCACCCCGGGATCGTGCCGCTACGCGCCGACGTGCTCGGCCTATGCGCTCGAAGCCGTTGGCCGGTTCGGCGCCGTGAAGGGCGGTTGGCTCGCGGTGCGGCGGATCGCGCGCTGCCATCCGTGGGGAGGATCGGGCTACGACCCCGTGCCCGAAGCGTCTCCCGATCACGCCCGGTGCCGCGATCATGGCGGCAGCCCGGCGGTTTCCTGACGGCGGTAGCGAGGCGGGGAGGCGCGACCGACGATGGATAATCGCAACCTGATCCTGGCAATCGTGCTGTCGGTGGCGATCCTGCTGGGATTCCAGCTCGCCTTTCCGCCAGCGCCACCCCCAGAACAACCGGAAACCGCCGAGCAGGCTACCGACTCGCTGACCCCGACCGCCGACCGGCCGCGGGCACCGACCGCACCCACACCAGAGGGATCGGCGCCGACGGTACCGGGCGCCGCACCCGACCCGGCGGTCACCGCGATCCAAACACGTCTGCAGGCCTTGAGCGGCACGTCCCGGGTGCGCATCGACACGCCACACCTGCACGGTTCGATCTCGCTGGTCGGCGGGCGCATCGACGACCTGACGCTGGCCGACTACCGCGAGACCCTGGATTCGGAGAGCGCCGAGATCGTGCTGCTGTCACCTCTGGGCGCGCCCAACCCCTACTACGTCGAGACCGGCTGGGTGCCGGGACAGGGGACGGCGTCGCCGCTGCCGGGCCCAGAAACGACGTGGATCGCCGATGGCACGACGCTCGCGCCGGACTCACCGGTGACGCTGATCTGGAACAACGGTGAAGGCCTGACGTTCAAGCGCACGTTCGGCGTCGACGCCGACTACATGTTTACGCTCACGGAGACGGTGGAGAATGCCGGCCAGACACCGGTGACACTGCACCCGTATGCCCTGGTCGTCCGCCACGGCACGCCCGAGGTCACCGGCTTTTACATCCTCCACGAGGGCTTGCTCGGCGTCTTCGAGGAAAAGCTCGAGGAGGTCGATTACGACGACCTCCAGAAAAGGGGTGTGATCGACAAAGCCTCGATCGGCGGCTGGATCGGTATCACCGACAAGTATTGGCTGGCGGCGGTGATCCCCGATCAGCAGGAGAAGATCGTCGCCCGCTTCGTGCATCGCCGCGAAGCAAGCGCCGACAAATACCAGAGCGACTTCCTCGGCGGACCCGTGACCGTCGGTGCGGGAGTATCCGCGGCGTCGACGACCAAGGCCTTCCTCGGCGCCAAGGAAGTACGGGTCCTGGACAGCTATGCCGCGGAACACAAGATCAAAAACTTCGATCTCGCCATCGACTTCGGCTGGTTCTACTTCCTGACCAAGCCACTGTTCCTGTTCCTGATCCTGATCAACGACTACGTCGGCAACCTCGGCGTCGCCATCCTGCTGCTGACGGTGGTGATCAAGGTCGTGTTCTTCCCGCTGGCCAACAAGTCCTACCGGGCGATAAGCCAGATGAAGCGGCTGCAGCCGGAGATGACCAAGCTGCGCGAGCGCTTCGGCGAGGACAAGATCCGGCTCAACCAGGAAATGATGGCGCTCTACAAGCGCGAGAAGGTCAGCCCGGCCTCCGGTTGTTTGCCGATGCTGATCCAGATCCCGGTGTTCTTCGCCCTCTACAAGGTGCTGTTCGTCACCATCGAGATGCGCCACGCGCCGTTCTTCGGCTGGATCCAGGACCTCTCGGCTCCCGACCCGACGACCATCTTCAACGCCTTCGGTCTGATCCCGTGGCAGCCGCCGGAAATCCTGTTGATCGGCATCTGGCCGCTGATCATGGGCGTGACGATGTATCTGCAGCAGAAGCTCAACCCGGCACCGCCCGACCCGGTGCAGGCGAAGATTTTCATGTTCCTGCCGATCATCTTCACGTTCATGCTGGCGCGGTTCCCCGCCGGGCTGGTCATCTACTGGGCGTGGAACAACGTGCTCAGCATGGCTCAGCAGTGGGTGATCATGCGCAGCGTCGGGGTTACCGCCAGCGGCGCGACGATCACGCCGTCGCCGAAGACCGCCGCCGCCAAGGGCAACCCGAAAGCGAAGGCTGCGGCCAACGACGAAGGTGAGGACGTCGAGGACGAAGCACCGGCCGCCGACTCTGAGGCGCCCGACGAAGCCACCGACGAAGCCACCGACGAAGCGCCCGAACCGGCTGCCGACACCAAGACCACGGGCACCTCGAAGCGTGCCGCAAGACGACACCGCCGGCGCTGAGCGGGCCGAGGACCGGGCCCGGGATCACGCCGAGTCCCTCGAACGCGGCCGGGTGCTGTTTGCCGGACCGTGCACCTTCGTCATCTCGGCGGCGCGGCTCGACCAGGTGCCAGATGCGGTGCTGCCCGAGGTCGCCTTCGCCGGGCGCTCCAACGTCGGCAAGTCGAGTCTTGTCAATGCGCTGACCGGCCGAAAAACGCTGGCCAAGACCTCCAACACGCCGGGCCGCACCCAGCTTCTCAATTTCTTCGACCTCGGCGGCCGGCTGATGCTCACCGACCTGCCGGGCTACGGCTATGCGAAGGCGCCCAAAGCCGATGTCGAGCGCTGGACGCGGCTGGTCGACGCCTACCTCCGCGGCCGGCCGCCGCTCCGCCGGGCGCTCTTGCTGATCGACGCCCGCCACGGCCTCAAGGACGTCGACCGCCGGGTGATGGCGATGCTCGACAAGGCCGCCGTGGTCTATCAGGTCGTGCTGACCAAGGCCGACAAGGTCCGCCCCGGCGAGGCCGACCGCTGCCTCGCCGAAACCCGCGCCGAGGTTGCCACCCACACCGCCGCCCATCCCGAGGTGCTGGCGACCAGCACGAAAACCGGCGCCGGGATCTCGGAGTTGCGTGCCGCACTGGCCGATCTGGCGGCGGGAAATCCGGTTTCTACACCCTGAAGCCGATCACCGACGCGTCGTCGCGACGGGTCTCGTTGCCCTGATAGTCGGTCAGGGCCGCAGCGATGCGGTCCTTCTGCTCGGCCATCGACAGGTCATGGATCGATCCGACGAGTTCGGTGAACCGCCTCTTGCCGAAGGCCCGCCGGGTTTCGCCGCCGATCTGGTCGGTCAGGCCATCCGTGGTCATGTAGAAGGTGTCGCCGCCGGAAAACGCGACCTCGTGATTGGCGAACATTCTGTCCGCCGGGACGTGGCGGTAGCCGATCCCCGACTTGTCGCCCTTGATCTCGGTGACGCCATCGTCGTTCGCCCGGAACAGCGAGAACCGCGCCCCGGCGAAGACGATTGTTCGCCCGGCCGGATCGATGCGGCAGATCCCCAGTTCCGGCCCGTCGTCGGAATGGCCTTCGTGGTGATCCTGCCCGAGGAAGTGCTTGATGCTCCGGTTCATCAGTCCGAGCAACTCCGCCGGATCACCGTCCGGATGGTCGCGGAGGCTCCGGTCCAGGGCACCGGTCGACAGCATGGTCATGAAGGCGCCGGGGACGCCATGACCCGTGCAGTCAGCGAGAATGACGACGAACCCTCCACGGCAGCGGCGGTACCAGTAGAGATCGCCGCCGACCCTGTCGCGGGGCTCCCAGAGAATAAAGTGATCGGTCAGGTCCTCGGCGAGGAACACATCGCGCGGAAGGGGGGAGCGCTGGATATTGCTGGCATAGTCGATGGACGTCGAAATCACGTCATAGGCGGACTTCAGCTTTTTCTCCGAGGCCTTCCGATCGGTGATATCGGTGTAGGTGATCAGCAGGCCGCCATTCGGCGTCAGATGGCTGTGGACGTCGTAGCTCCGGTCGTCGGCGAACGCGACGTCCGCGCGGTAGTCCTCGGTCCAAAGCTTCGCCACGCGTTTGCGGGCCAGCCCGGCAGGGTCACCCTCGCCGTAGTCGCCGCGCTTGGCGATCATCAAAAGGAGGTCGTGGAGCGGCATGCCGGGCTCGAGAACGCCGTAGTCGATCCGAAGGATGTGCCGGTAGCGGGTGTTCCATGCGGCGAGCCGCTGGTCCTTGTCGAACAGCACGACGCCTTGGCGCACGTTGGTAAGGATGTCCCTGCAGCTGCGACCTTTGGGCCTCCACCTGCTGCTCGGCATTTTTGCGGTCGGTGATGTCCCGCAGGATGCCGCTGAACATGCGGCCGTCCTCTCCCAACCAGGTCGAAACCGATCGCTCGATGGGAAAGGTCTGACCGCCTTTCCTCAGGCCTTCGACCTCGACCATCTTGCCGAGGATCTTGCCTTCGCCGCCGTCGACGACCCGGGCGATTCCTTCGGCATGCGCCTGCAGATACTGCGGGGGGATGATCAGGCTGATGTGCGATCCGATCGCGTCGTCCTCGGCATGGCCGAAGATTCGGGTGGCGGCGGCATTCCACGAGACGATCTCGGATTTCGCGTTGATGATGACGATGGCATCGCTGGCCGTTTTGGTGATGTTGCTGAGCTCGTTGGCGCGGGACGCGGCGGCGTGGGCTTCGTGCAGCGCCGTGTTGTTCCGGATGGACGCCATGACGAACAGCTCTCCCGCCGGCGTTTCCAGCGGAGACAGGCCGATGCTGACCGGCAGCAGGTCGCCCGACTTCCGCTGTGCCATGACGTCGATGGACGAGGTCATTTGCCGGACGGAGGCGTTGGCGAAGAACCCGTTGCGCAGGCTGGCGTGCCCGGGACGAATATGTGCCGGCACCAGCTCATCGACGACCATGCCGAGCAGTTCGGGGCGCGGGTATCCGAACAGTTCTTCCGCCTGCGAATTGGCGAGACGGATGATGCCATCACGATCGACGACGATCGTCGCGTCGGGTGTCAGCTCGACGGCGAAGCGAAACCAAATATCACTCTCGCTGTCCGCGGATTCATTCATTTTGTCCCCCAGCGCCCTTAAGTATTTTTGGGTTTAATCTCCCGTTTATATTTTATGTGTATTGGGAGATCATGCTTAAATTTCTCCCAATAATAAATGATTGTCATTGTTTCTCGTCCATCCCGACATCTGCAATTTTCTCACCCGCGTTCGCGGCATGTCAACGCCGGCCCTCGGCCATCACGGCGTATTCGGCGGGCGCCAGCAACGGAGCCATCAGAACGGTTCAATATGGTCCGAAAGCGCTCTAGTATCCGCGCCGGCCGACCGCCATCTATGAGCGGCGCGGAAACATGCTGGGCTGGAACCTGGGAGAAGGCGCGATGCTGAAGAAACATCCGAAGTTCGAGGGAGTGAAAGGGCCGGTGGTGGTCGTCGTCATGGACGGTATGGGCCTCAACGCCGATTCCACCGGCAACGCCTTCACAAACGCCTACACACCGGTGCTGGACAAGCTGTTCAAGACCCGCCCGAACCTCGCGCTCAAGGCCCACGGTATGGCCGTCGGTATGCCGTCCGACGACGACATGGGCAACTCCGAGGTCGGCCACAACGCCCTCGGCTCCGGCCAGGTCTTCAACCAGGGTGCGGCGCTGGTGAACGAAGCCATCGAGTCGGGCGAACTGTACACCAAGACCGCCTGGAAGGAGATCACCGGCAACGCCATCACCGCTGGCGGTACCGTACATTTCCTCGGCCTGTTCTCCGACGGCAACGTGCACTCGCACATGGACCACCTGATGGCGCTGATCCGCCGGTGCAAGCACGAGGGCCAGAAGCGGGTTCGCGCCCATATCCTGCTTGACGGCCGCGACGTCCCGGAAACTTCGGCGCTGGACTACGTCGGGCCGTTCGAGGACTTCCTCGCCGAGGTCAACGACGCCGACTTCGATGCCGCCATCGCCAGCGGCGGCGGACGCATGAACATCACCATGGACCGCTACGAGGCCAACTGGGGCATGGTCGAGAAGGGATGGCATACCCATGTCCTCGGCGAGGGGCCGACATTCGGTTCGGCCACCGAGGCCATCGAGTCCCTGCGCGAGCAGTATCCCGGCACCATCGACCAGGACCTGCCGCCGTTCGTCATCGCCGACGCCGACGGACCGATCGGCATGATCGAGGACGGCGACAGCGTCGTCTTCTTCAACTTCCGCGGCGACAGGGCCATCGAGATCAGCCGGGCCTTCGAAGACGAAGACTTCGACAAGTTCGACCGGGTGCGCCGCCCCAACGTGACCTACGCCGGTATGCTGGAATACGACGGCGATCTGCATATCCCGTCGCGGTATCTGGTGCCGCCACCGGCCATCGGCCACACCCTCGGCGAATATCTGTGCGGCGAGGGCGTCACCCAGCTCGCCATCTCCGAGACCCAGAAGTACGGCCACGTCACCTACTTCTGGAACGGCAATCGGTCGGGCAAGTTCTCCGACGAGCTGGAGGAGTACGTCGAGATTCCGTCGGACATCATTCCGTTCGAGCAGCGTCCGTGGATGAAGGCCGCCGAGATCACCGACGAGCTGATCCGCCAACTGCAAACCGGCAAGTATCGCTTCGCGCGGGTGAACTACGCCAACGGCGACATGGTCGGTCACACCGGCAACTACGCCGCGGCGCTGATCGCGGTGCAGACGGTGGATTTGCAGCTCGGCCGTCTGCTGCCGGTGGTCGACGCGCTGGGTGGCGTCGTCCTGATCACCGCCGATCACGGCAACGCCGATGAGATGTTCGAGCTCGACAAGAAGACGGGCCATCCGAAAACCAACCCCGACGGCTCGAACAAGGCCAAGACCGCTCACACGCTCAACCCGGTGCCGCTGATCTACTACGACAACCAGACCGACGGCGCGGTCAAGCTGCTGCACGGCAACGACTACGGTCTCAGCAACGTTGCCGCCACCGTCGCCAACCTGTTGGGCTACGAGGCCCCGGACCTGTGGGATGACAGCGTGGTCGGTTTCGACTAGCCGCGGCGCCAGGGCGGCGGCCGCTGCCGCCCTGATTGCCGCTTGGCTGGCTCCGTCGGCGGTTCCGGCGCGGGCCGCCGATCCCCAGCAGCGCCTTGAGGCCATCGAACGCGACGTCAAGCAGTCGCGGTCCAAATCCCAGCGCCTTCAACGCGAAGCGGCGGGCCTCGCCCGCGAGGTCGCCGGGCTCCGGCTCAAGATGGTCGCGGCGGCGAAGACGGTACAGGCAGACGAGGTCGAAGTGGCCCGCCTTCAAGCCCGCCTCGGCGAGCTCGAGGTGGAAGAGGCGGCACTGATCCGGCGTCTCGGCGTGCGCAACGACCAGGCGGCACAGGTGCTGATGGCCCTTGAGCGGCTGTCGCTGCATCCGCCGGCGGCCATCGTCGCCCAACCGTGGAGCCCGGCGGAAACGGTCCGCGGCGCCATACTTCTTCGCGCGGCGATCCCCGAAATCGAGACCCGGGCGCGCATTCTGAAGGACGACCTGCGCCGGCTCGGCGATACGCGCGAGGCCGTTGTCGCCCGCCGTCAGGCGCTGGCCGACGCGATGCAGTCGCTCGATGCCGACCGGGCCGGTCTGGAGGACCTGTTCGCGAAAACGTCGGCACTCCGCCGGACGACGGCGGCGGAAAGCCGAAAAGCCAAGGCCCGGGCCGAGGCTTTGGCGGCCGAGGCACGGGATGTACGCGACCTTCTCGCCCGCATCGAACGCGAACGCCGGGCCGCCGCAGCCAATCCGGCTAAGGCCGCCCCGCCGCCGCCCTCCGAATCCCCGGCCGAACCGCCAGCACCACCCATCAGTGCCGCCCGCGGTACGCTGCCGTATCCAGTGGTCGGCCGGCTGGTGCAGCGCTATGGCGCGCCGGCCGGCGGCGGACTGACGTCCAAGGGCATCTCCATCGCCACGGTCGAGGGTGCGCAGGTCGTGGCGCCGTACGCCGGCCGCGTCGTCTATGCCGGCGCGTTTCGCGGCTATGGCCAACTCTTGATCATCGAACATGGCGAGGGATATCATAGCCTTATGGCGGGCCTGACCCGCATTGACAGCGTCATTGGCCAATGGGTTCTCGCGGGCGAGCCGATCGGTGTCATGGGCCGCGCCGAAGGCGAGAACTCGTCTCTTTATGTGGAATTGCGGCGCAACGGCCGGCCAATCAACCCGCTGCCCTGGTTGGCGGCGCGCGAAGGTGAGGTGAGCGGATGACTCTTCGAAAGCTCGTTCTTGGCGCCGCCGTGGCGTTGCTGGTCGTGCCGTCGGCAGGGGTCGCGGCGGAGAACGAAACCGACGCTGATACCTACCGGCTGCTCAACCTGCTGGGCGACGTATTCGAGCGTGTCCGCGCCGACTATGTCGAGGAAACCACGGACAAGGAACTGATCGAAGCAGCGATCACCGGCATGCTGACGTCGCTGGATCCCCATTCCAGCTACCTCAACGCCAAGAACTACCGCGAGATGCAGGTACAGACCCGCGGCGAGTTCGGCGGCCTGGGTATCGAGGTGACAATGGAGGGTGGACTGGTCAAGGTGGTCTCGCCCATCGACGATACGCCGGCTTTCCACGCCGGTCTGGAGCCCAACGACCTGATCTCGCATCTCGATGGCGAAGCTGTGCTCGGCCTGACGCTGGCACAGGCGGTTGAGAAGATGCGCGGCCGGGTCGGCACCGACATCCGACTGACCGTTCGCCGCGAGGGTCGCGAACCGTTCGACGTCACCATCACCCGGGCGATCATCAAGATCCGCCCGGTGCGTTCGCGGCTCGAGGATAACGTCGGTTACGTCCGCATCACGTCGTTCAACGAGCAGGCCGACAAGGGCCTCAAGGCGGCGATCGAGAAGATCAACGAAGAGGTGGACGGTGCGTTGCAGGGGATCGTGCTCGATCTGCGCAACAACCCCGGCGGGCTGCTCGATCAGGCCGTGGCGGTGTCCGACGCCTTCCTCGACAAAGGTGAGATTGTCTCGACGCGGTCGCGTAAGCCCGAGGACACCCAGCGGTTCAATGCCCGCCCGGGCGATCTTGCTGAAGGACTGCCGGTCGTCGTGCTGGTCAACGGCGGTTCGGCTTCGGCATCCGAGATCGTCGCCGGTGCGCTGCAGGACCACGGGCGGGCGATCGTCCTCGGCACCAAGTCCTTCGGCAAGGGATCGGTGCAGACAATCGTCCCGCTGTTGGGTCACGGCGCGATGCGGTTGACGACGGCGCGCTATTACACGCCATCCGGCCGCTCCATTCAGGGGACCGGTATCGAACCGGACATCGAAGTCGCCCAGGCGCGGATCGAAGCCGTCAACGGCCCTAAGCGCCGCCGCGAAACCGATCTTCGCAGATCCTTGGACAAGGGTGAAGGCACCTCCGAGGGGGATACCAAGAAGGAGAACGGCAATACGGACAGTGAATCGTCCGCAAACGAATCACGGCGCCAGGACTACCAGCTCGTTCGCGCCCTGGATCTGGTGCGCGGGCTTTCTCTGTTCGCCGAACGGTCGCCACAATCGGCCAATTGAGGCCGCTCGCCTCCTCGCGTCTTAGGTTCTGCTGACGATTTTTTCAGACATTGAATGCGACATTGTGTTCCGACTTTTCAGAGAGTTGGAGAAGAAAATGTCGAATTTCCTGAGCGACGACCAATGGCGGCGGGTTTATGGA
>Ga0209144_1000323_pt1 | contig 10405 bp, 5 predicted proteins | sample WorMettrBAHAMAS1_FD_187392 | JGI IMG/M metagenome (GOLD analysis project Ga0209144, IMG submission 187392) | Marine gutless worms symbiont microbial communities from Max Planck institute for Marine Microbiology, Germany - Inanidrilus... | ecosystem: Host-associated > Annelida > Digestive system >...
GGTGAAAGGAAGGAAGAGGGAAGGGGAGAAGGGAGGGGAGAGGGAGAGATGGTACCCCCCACTTTTTAGCCCAAAGTGACGCCCATGCTCACTGCTGGGAAAATTATGAAAATTTATTATTTCTGTTCATTGTTGCATATGACCATTTTATTGGTTGATACATGTCGCAGGCCTGTGTCTGTCTGTCTGTCCATCTCTGTCTATCCATGCTTTTATTTTGACATCAGCAGTTCATGGCAATCACTGTTACCTGTACAAAGTGTACATATTTGCAATTTCAGTGCTGGCACTAGAGGAATTGTACAACAAACAGAACAAAAGATCAGTGTCATTTGAAAAATGCTGCTTCGCCTTCCCCCAGAATTGCCCCTGCTCCTGGCTCACCAGGGGGTAGCACTTGCTTCCTTGGGCCCACCCAAGTCCACAGCCCAAATGGCATCTCAGTTTGATCAGCTGTCACTCTGTAGCTGGCCAGATCTGCCTACTACAATGGGCCGGGACATTCCGTGTGGGACCTGGCCCCCAACATACACATGGGAGGTACTGCACTCGCCTCCGTCCGAAATTTGGCATGTGAGTAGGTCATGGCCATAGCTCGCAGGGTATTGCAGGTCAAGGTCAAAGGTCAAGGTCACAGGTTTTGCTTTTGGATAGCTTCAGGCACATATCTTTGGAGCCCATTGACCTTTGAGACCTTACACTAGTGCAACAGTGTACATCATGAACACAGCTTGCAGGGTGTTGAAGGTCAGCATCAAAGGTCAAGGTCAAGGTCACCTTCTGTCGGCACGACAATAACACACTGACACTGGTTACATGACAACTGCACTTGAACAATGTCAACAATAACTATCAACTGACTCACCTCACTGTTGTTGCTGTATAAAACGATTAACTCTCTGCATTGATGTGCTAATTTACCTGTAGCCTACAGGCTATACGTGCACTGCTTCCATGATAGGGCCCTACACGGCCACGAAGAACACAACAGCTTCTTACGACAACACACATGCTCAGTACAAATGCGTGACACCTTATTCGTTACTTACACTCAACATTACGTGTTATTCGTACTAAAAACAAAACGTTACACAAATCAAAACAATAACATAAACTAATATTTAACGATCGCATTTGCGTGGCAGGTAATGCACTCACATCCGTCCGTCCGTCTGTCCGTCCATTTGTTTCCACTCTATCTTCACAACCGACTGACCGTTGACCTTGAACTTTGGCATGTGAGTAGGTCATGACCATAGCTCTCAGGAGATTCAAGGTCAACGTCAGAGGTCAACGTCATGGTCGTGGGTCACGCTAATGCGGTCGGTCCGACCTCGATCGAGGGCAGTTTTTCTAGTGTAATATTTTATTTACACTGCATTCCAAATGTTGCATGTAGGTTTCCAACCGATGAAAGGAGACGCGAGAGATGGGCGGCTCGTGTGCACCGTCAAGACAATTCCACTGGTCGTCTATGGAAGCCGAAGCCTGGAGCAGTCTTGTGCTCAGAGCACTTTCATCCTAGTGATTTCTTCTGGCAGTGGGGACGTAAACTTGTCAAACCTGATGCTGAACCCACAATATTTTCGTTTGCAGCGACTGTCAACAGACGAAAGCCTCCAGCTCACCGAAGTAGAGGCAGTGCATGTACTGGTAGTGCAAGTGACAAGTGTGAGCCATTGACTGCGCCTGAGAGTATGGACACACTAAATAAAACTCAAAGTCAGAGCACCAAATCTGATCACGTATATTGTATGAAAAGTCCAAACACATTATCAATACGAATTAAAAACGTTGTGCAGAAGCTGAAAGAGAAGTCTGCAGCTTTGCGAAATGCTCGGAAGCGTGAGAACAGATTAAGAGGCAAAGTTGAAGATCTGCTAAAGAAGTTGAAGGACATGCAGCTGTTAACGTCAAAAGCTGAAGAACTGCTGGAACTGTACAAAGACATTCCACTTGAGTTGTTGTCTGGCAAAGTTGGTCGGCGATTTACTGATGAGCAAAAACACTTTGCTATCACACTGTATTATTACAGTGCAGCTGCATACAAATTTGTACGCCATCGATTTGGGCTTTTGCCTTGTCCTAGGACTATCCGTAGCTGGCTTTCACACATCGATGGCAGTCCTGGACTGTCACTGCAGGCTTTTGACACTATCCGACAAAAAGCAACTAGCACCTGTGAAAGTGTCAGTGCAGAATATAAACTGTGCAGTATCCACATCGACGAGATGGAGATCAAGAAACAGATAGACTTCGACAGGACAACGGGAAAAATGCATGGCTTTACTGATGTTGGATCCGGTATGCACTAATGCTTTCACATGAATCCTCAAAACACGTGCAAGCCATGTACAGCTCATGATCACAGTTCATCATGACTGAAAATGAAGGTCATAGGTCAAGGACCTGCTTAGCAAGGCAACTGACCAGTAGCTGGACAGAATTTTGCTGGTAAAACGTGCTAAAGGAGGACATTAAAGACAAAATTGGTTTTGTCTGTGTCTAACATTTCTTCAGTTCACACAAAGGAGTTAGCACTAATTAGCCACCCGCCGGAGGCGAGAGGCTTATGTTTTTGCCCAGTACTTTTTAGCCGCTCTCCGAAGGCGATAGCGGCTTATATTTTGGCCCAGTACATTTTAATTTTTTTTTATTGGTTGGTTTAGGGCCAGTCAAATTTGCCTTAACATCAACTCTATTTTCACAACTCCCAGTCATGTTCAGCCAAAACGTGCCAAATGGTACATGTCAGCAAGGACTCTTGTACATGCTGTATGGCTGGATCCACTCTAGCACGTATAGTTTGGGGCTGTGGCCTCCTAAAATTCTTGGCGACTGTGCCTCGAATTACTGTAACGTTGTGTAATTGTCGAGTAAGCAATGCGCGGCGGTGACCACCCGCTGCAGCTACAGGCCGGTACAGCAACGTTGGTGTTAGTTTAGCATTTTTACTAGGGTTGGGGTTTAGGAGTAGGTACAGTTGCAAGGTTTGCTATAGCGGCCCCTCGCTATAGCGCGTCAGTTATATTGCACATGATCCGCTGGCTGTCCTGGAAAAGAGGCTATTAAATGGATGTAAAATGTTTATCTGTATGGATGACATAGTCAGGTTTGTGTTATGTACAGGGCCAGTGAATGATGATGGTCAGCCGCAGGCTTCAAAGGTGCTGATGGTTCTGGCAGTTGGTATAACTGGACACTGGCGCATGCCTCTAGCATACTGTCTGACTGACGGCGCTGATGCCAACTTGCAGCAGTCGCTCATCACAACTGTCATAACTAAGTTGTGGGAAAGCAGTTGCTTATCGATATCTGTAACAATGGACGGATTGGCTGCCAATCAGAAGACTCTGCAGTTGCTTGGTTGTTCGCTAGATCCAGACCACATGAAAAGCGTGTTTCCTCATCCTGTTGACAGTAACATTAAAATTGCTGCCATTTTTGACCCTTGCCACATGTTGAAGTTAGCAAGGAATTGCCTTTATGAGTACAAGGTTTTGTCAGTTCCAGGAACTGGAAGTGTGAAGTGGGAACACATTACTAACCTACACCAAAAACAATTAAATGAAGGTCTGTCTCTGGCAAATAAACTGTCGAAATCACACATTGAATTTCAAACACAGAAGATGAAAGTCAAACTTGCAGTTCAAGTAATTTCTGCTTCGTGTGCATCAGCTCTTCAGTTTTTACGAGAAAGTGGTGTAAACGAATTCGCAGATTCATTGCCAACAGAAGTATTCTTGCGGCGACTGGACAAGCTGTTTGATTATTTAAACTGTCGCTCTGTTTATGGAAAGGGTTACAAGTCGCCTATATCTCAGAGCAATATTTTGGCAAGAATAAATTTTTTGCGTGAAACAAAAGAATTTCTTTTGAAGTTACAAGACTCCTCTGGAAAGCAACTGTTTCGCACTAGACGCAAAATGTTTGTTATTGGTCTTTGCATCACAATTGACAGTGTTATTTATCTGTCTGAGCAATTGATACTTGGTGATGGACTAAACGGTACTAAGCTAAAATACATGCTCACTTACAAGCTGTCACAGGACCACATTGAAATAATGTTTAGTGTAATCCGACAGCGAGGAGGTTGGTCGAACAACCCTACAGCACTCCAGTTTAAAGCTGCATACAGAGCAGTACTGAGCCATGTTAAAGTAGTACCATCGGCAGCTAGCAACTGCATTACTGGACTTGCTGATGATATACTAGTAGACGGCACTGATGATGAAGATACATTATTTGCTGAGCCTACTGTAGATGCATGTGCATCCCTACCGTTGTTGTCAGTGTATATTGAAAACGTTTCTTCCTATATTGCTGGATTTGTTGTCAGGCGGTTGCTGCCCAAACTTAAATGTTCAGAATGCAGAGAACTGCTTGTCGATCCCACCAATATCTTTTCATCATGCTGTGCATTTTTATTGCTCAGAGACAACGGTGGGTTGATTGTACCGTCAGCTGGTGTTGTTAGCGTGGTACACTTGACAGAGAGGCACCTGAGATCGCTTGTTCCACAAGATAAGACTTCAGTCCATACACTGTCAAGACTTGGCATTAAACTTGAGCTGGCTGTACTAAATGACATTGATTGTTCGAATGTGTTTGGATCTACAACTCACCATACAGATACAGCAGAGGGAATAGACAATCATGTCAGCAGTCTTGTTCGGCAGCTTGTGCGCTTTTACCTGGACATAAGAATTTTTCACATTGCTCGATTGTGGAACATGGAACAAAAAGGCAGAGTCATCCGCCAGTCAATGACAAAATTAATACTGTTTAAAAATCAGTAGTACTTAACCTCCTGTGTAACTGTGATCAGTAATACTGTGTTTATGCTATTACAGGGGTCCCAGTTGTCCTGATATTCCTGAAATTTAACAATTGTCCTGGAATCAGAAAAATTGTCCTGAAATTTTAGTTATTTGGTAAGAATGTCCTGATATTGGCCTTTGTTGAGTTCTAGCATGTGGCCATGTGCTGTTTTACAACAGTTTTCAATATTATTACAAATCGTGACTACATGTTTATTACTGTCGTTGAGTGTCCAGTACTGTTTGACTGTGACATTTCATTGTTCCATGTATTCATGTGCATGACTGATTTGTGCACACAGAAACGTATGCATTTTCTATGTCTTGAGCCTCGTGTCCGTCACCCACTTTTTGTTGCCAAATTTATCCAATTTACGGAATTGTTCTAGACATGTCCGATTTTTTGTAGTTTGTCAGATTTCTTGGAAAGGTTGTGATGCCAGATATAGAACTATAGCTTACAGTTATTAGTAGTTTGAAGCAGTTTGAAACCTAAATCAAGACCACTTTCTCGGCTTCATTGAAATACTGTATATCGGCTATTCTGCGGCCGAATTAGTCCAGTTCGATCGGTTTTCTGGTCATTTGTGTATTTTACATGAACTTCATTGTTCTGAGTCCTAAGTCTAACCGCAGTGTCCTAACTGTATTTTGCCTTACTCAGACACATGCACATGCATCTACAGTAGGCTCAGCAAATAATGTATCTTCATCATCAGTGCCATCTACTAGTACTCTGTGTCTGCATTTCATGTCAGCGGGGCTGGAAAAACCTAGTTTTTAAAGAATGTTTTAAAAATGTTTTTTAAAATTCTGTTTTTTGGAAATTGCGTTACATGCCCTACAGTGGACAGTGGAGACTGAGTGAGAGTAGGACTGTAGGAGTTTTAAAACATGATAAAATTGCCGATTTACTCAAACTAACTTGAAAAAAAGCTTACATTTTCTGAGAAAAAAGTGATAATTTTAAAAACTCAGAGACCTAATTTTGGATTTTTCGAAACCCTACAGATTTATTTTTAGCATGATGTAACTGTCTTTAATTGTTGTAAAACATCACTGGAAGAGGTCTCAAAAAGGTAGTTGAAATTCCTGAAAAGTTCTTAATTTCCCCCCCCCCATTGTGGCCACCCTGTGTAAACTATGTCACAGGGTATGCTACTTTTCATGATTTTGTGGTTGAGTGAAATTTGCAGTGTACTGATGCACTAGAGTGTAGTGAAGTTAGATATACTCTTCACTAGACTGGTAATAAGCCGCCGGCTTAATGATTTTCCGGCTGGCTTATGAAAATTGCAGCTTAAATCCGGCTAAGCCGGATTTTTCCGGCCGGCTGCGGCTTAGCTAAATTGCGGCTGGCTAGCCGGCTTAGCCGAAAAAATTAGGTCAACTTTTGGTGAATAAGTTGTGCATGTGCGTCCAGAACGCCCTCGCTCGTGCTGTGAATACTAAAACTACCCGACTTCCAAATAAAGCCAGCATCTTCAGAGCTGAACTGTATGCAGTCTCATTGGCAATGGTTCTCATCCAACGCTGTAGAGAAAAATTTTGTAATTTTCTCAGATTCCATGTCAAGGCTTGAAGCCCTAGTGGTTTCAAGGTTGAACTAGATCTTGTGTATACTATTATGAAAGACTTCACTCGGCTGACTAACAGTGGCAAAACTATTGCTTTTCTGCTGGATTCCCGGCCACATGAATATTCATGGAATAAGAAGGCTGATGCTGCAGCCACAGGGCATTCCACCAAGTAACAAATTAGGCAGTATGTGAACAACTTACCTTGGTTGTTGCCTGAAAGCAGAACCACCGGGATTTGAACCCACGACATTTTGAGTCATGACGAGTTTGTCTCTTTTTTTGTCTGTCTTTGTGACAAATAATGCTATATTGTATATTCTTTATTTATTACCTATTAATGTGTACTTTATCTGCTACTCCGAAAGAGTCATAATATATTGCGACGTTGAAAGTTGTACTGTACTAGTCTGCATATACTTATAGTAGTTGCATAATTTTTAGGCCACGTCACTATGCAAAGCATAAGATGCGGCCTCTTTCTATTGACGTAGTGTGGTCTGTCCGTCTGTGTGTGTGTGTGTGTCAATCGCTCACAAGCATACACCCTGCAAAAAAACAGCTGAAGTGATCCAAGTGGGCCCAAATAACCACGTTAGGTGGGGGCCCAGATCCACCCAGATGAGGGGGTAATTTTAGGGAAAGGCAATGCAGCCTTTGTCAAATTACTTTGACCTCTTGTTATCTGCCCCATAGCTATAGCATATAGCATGGGACAGATTATAAAACCGATTTGTGTCTGTGTGTACGTGTGTGTGTCCGTCTGTGTGCACTCTCACGGTCGCATTTCTTGAGCGATTTTCACAAAAATTGGCACAGACGTAAAAAGTTCGTTGGGGATCAACATCGCACCACCTCTTCTCCCATTTTGCCCCAAAAAACCCCCATTTTAAGCCAAATGGTCCTGAAAATCCATGCAAATATTAACAACCCCACATCTCCCTTAAATGTACACGAATTGCCGAAATTTTCGCGTCTTATAGGAAATCGGGGTTGAGGAACACGATGCTGACGTCAGATTTTAGACCGGAAGGAGAATTATGGCCGTTTTGCGCATGCGCAGTGAAAAATGTGCAATATATCCCTTATTTCCGGCCCAATCGAGGAAATTTTCACGTCTCACAGGAAACCGGGGTCGCGGAACACGATGGTGACATCAGATTTTAGACCGGAAGCGGAATTATGGCCATTTTGCGCATGCGCAGTGAAAAATACGCAATATAACCCTTATTTGTGGCCCAATCGCCAAAATTCCCGCGTGTTAAGGGAAATCGGGGTTGAGGAAGTCGATGGTACGTGACATGAGATTTTAGTCCGGAAGTGGAATTATAGCCGTTTCGCGCATGCGCAGTGAAAAATGCGCAATATAACTGTTATTTACTGCCGAATCGCCAAAATCTCCGCGTCGTGTGGAAAATTGGGGTAGATGAACTCGACGGTAATGAAATGTAGCCATTTCGCGCATGCGCAATGAAAAATATGCAATTATATAACCACCGTAATTTACAGCCAAGTCGGCGAAATTTTGGCGTCTTACAGGAAATTGTTGTCCAGGAGCACGATGGTGACGTGGTTCTTTACATTGGCTATGGGGCAGATTCCATGTTCCACAGAATGTATTGCTAGTTGCAAATATGTCCGGTAAGTTTATGAATGAAATACAATGTTCTGTTGTTAAATTGCTGACTTATTATTTAAAATGATTAGTAATAATACAGACATTTTAATGCATTCAAATGTCAGCAAGCTGAATCTGAGGTGCGGGCAGTTGTTAGGTGGGCAAGACTATCTAATTTTGCTAGTTAAACAGCTGTTCGTCAATGTGATACTTTCAATTAGATGAGTTTCAGTGACATATTCGATTGTGTTATTTATTTGCCTATTAATATGTTTATTGCAGTTGCAGTGTTGTAAGTTGTATTATTCTGTATATATCAACACTTGTAATTGTTGCAAGTAAATGTACATGTTGCAGTTAAGTTTATGAATGAAATACATCATTCTGATGCTAATGTGCTGATTTCTTTTTTCATTTAAACATCTGTTCATAAATTTTTACTACTGAAATATGCCAATCTATTTTAATTTCATCTGCATTGATAAGTCACATCAAATAGTTTCATGTAAAAAAGTAGAGAGACTAAACACTAGAAAATTAGCTGTACCTGCTTAATAAATACCTGCAATAAAAACTGTTACATTGTGTCCAGAAAACAGGTGTCACTGTATTTTTGGCTTTAACTTTCTCAAATGCTGACCGATTTTCAAATTTCTTTCACACTTGAATATTTTACATGAAGTATTGTAGCAGTGTCTTTAAGTGTAGTGGAGTGGAATATTTTTATCACTGCTTTGCGAGAAATTAATCACTGAGTGTAAGTGTGCCTGGATATGATGTCTACATTACACCCAGAGGCGTAAACTTGTCAAAAATATTGGAAGGACCTGCCTGAGTCAGAGCATCTGGGGTGTAACCCTTGCTCACTGCTCAGTCAAAGGCCATGTTGGGATGGGTTTGCAGCAGTGCATGGGAGGGGAAAACCTTTATCCCATGTTATTTCCTTACCCAGGTAGTTAGTGATAATGAAAGGGTGTTGTGATAAATGCTCTGCATAAACGTTGATTACCGGTAAGTGTGTGTGAATGCAAGCACACTACTCTTGACACAAAACTCTAAACTGGTATAATATGAGATCCGTCAGAATTAAACCAGTGTCTCTTGCTGATCAAGCTTCAAAGCTAAAACATTTGTAATTATAAGTTTAGTTCACCATCGTATCAACAGTTACAGTAAAGTAGTATTACGGTTAGGATCAGTGATGAAATGGTTAGGATCAGTAGAGCTAGTGTTAGCGTTTGTCTATTATGGCTGATCTGGTATTGGGGTTAATTTGTTTGGTTTAACCCAAGAATAATGCATTTCTGAATAAAATACAAAATAAAACTACCAGTTAGTCGTGTGCGGAAGTTCCACCCTGTGATATGTAACAATCCAAAGTCAAGGCATGGTAGTTAGGACTGGAAATATTGGGCTGGCTGTATGATACCGACATCGCTAACCCTAACCCTAAAGCAATAGGCTAGAGTTCGGTGTAGACAAAACCGTAGCCAAAATTTATCCGGTTCCATCAATGATCGTGCCCACTTTATGCAATAACGTCATTCATTAGGCACCTGTTTTCGATTTGCCAGCGACACTGCTGGGTATACTGGCAGTGTGCTCACCGCTCACGCAGTAGGTTGCTGGTTTGACTCCCCCGGTGGTCCATATTTTTTATACTTTTTTCCTGTAGAAATTGCTGTTATGTTACGATTACATAGGGTTTGGGTTACATTTCAATTTTAGGGTTAAATTTGGTTAGTAAATTGAAATTTATTACGGAGGGAACCGGATAAATTTCGACTACGGTTCCGTCTAGACGGAACTGTAGCCACTGCAAACCCTAAAACCTGACCCTAACCCCCTAAAACCTACCGGGTAACCCTAACCTTAACACTGATCCTGCCATGTCTACGTCGTACACTCAAGCTAAAAGTTCTCCAAAATCAACTGATAAATTGTTGATTAATGCACTTTATCATCACACAGTTATAGGCACACTTGCATTCAACTTTTTCAAGTCAATACGGCGAGTTAACACGACAACTGATAGGCGACAGCGTAACGGCCGCACGCTTCTCCAATTCGATCACTGTAATTCAACTTCTTTGCTATGATGACATGCACAGCTGATTATAGCATCTCGAAGCCAGGTTATCAGGCATTAAAATATTATGCTTTCATAAATGAACAATTATTTAATAAAGAGATATTGACAAATAATGACGCAGATCGACCACAATCACCATTGTAAACAATGCAATGTCAAGGTCGTGTTGTCTATCGTCACGTGACTTCCGCCTGTCAGGCGAATGTGCCACTTATCACCCGTGGGCGGCGCTTGACACGCCCACTCTAGTGAATATTTAATACCTCATTGGTTCTAAATGACTTCAATGCGCGTAACT
>Ga0209144_1000324_pt1 | contig 10402 bp, 12 predicted proteins | sample WorMettrBAHAMAS1_FD_187392 | JGI IMG/M metagenome (GOLD analysis project Ga0209144, IMG submission 187392) | Marine gutless worms symbiont microbial communities from Max Planck institute for Marine Microbiology, Germany - Inanidrilus... | ecosystem: Host-associated > Annelida > Digestive system...
GATCCCATCTGCTTATAAAGAAGCCATCGTTTTCAGTGATTACTGGAGCGCGTATCGAGCCGTCATTCCGAGCGAGCAACAGCGCCCTGTGGGTAAAGAAACGGGGGAAACGGCTCATATTGAGCGTTGGAATAATACCTTACGGCAACACTTGGCACGCTTCGTACGTACGTAAGACGTTTTCTTTTTCCAAATGTGTTAAAATGCATGAGATTTGTTTAAAACTCTTCATACACCGCTATAATACCGAATTATTGCTGATTGTTGGCTAGATATCACTTCAAAAATTACCACTACCCTTTTTCGATCGGAAATCGGAGCGCACCGAGTGGCCCATGACCTTGGCCGGTCTAGCCCTGGCGGGGGCCAACGCCGGCAGACAAGGCAAGCAGAGTCCTGCCAGGGAGGACGGCATCCTCTATGCCCTGGAAGTCCAGAACCTTAACCTGGAAGGAACCGAGCTGGCAGCCCTTTTCGCCTGCGATACTGGCAAGGGCGAAGTGGATTACTCGGAAGGGGTCTATGGCTTGGTGCACGCCTTTCGCATCGCTGGTGCCTGTAATCTACTCATGACTCTCTAGCCCCTGAACGACCCTGTGGCCACGGCGTTCATGCGGAATTTCTATGCGGAATGGTTCAAGGATCCTAAGCACCATCCGGCCGAGGCCCTATGGGAGACCCAACTGGCCTGGATCCGGGTCAAGGACTCCAAGCGCAGTGATCCGAGCTACTGGGTGCCCTATGTGCTGATCGAGGGGCGGTAAATTTGGAGTGCGCCGGTAAAGCGGCGCGGTTTGATTGGACCTGCGTTACATGCGATACCATCGGTATTTTACGGAGACTTGGGCGCTGAGTTCCCCACGCGCCGCGGTGACGGCGCTTTCCTTTTCCTGGGAGGTAGGCACACCGCCGAATCCAAAGCGGCGGTGGGTGTGTGCCATTCGGCTAACGCCAGGGTTACACCAAGCGCCGTGGGTTCCGACAAATACGGGGGTAAAAACTACCAATTTTCGCTCCCAGCGAGGCTGGCTTAGCTCCCTTTTTTTGCCGAAAATGAACGCAAATAGACGCAAAGGAGCGGGCGCCCATGCTCCGGCCGAAGCTGACTAGGTACGCCCGGACGGTCCGGGACACCCTTGGGACAGAAATCGGAGCTCTCAGCGACTCGATCCGCACGGCACGTAACCATGCCCTCGATGCGCTGAGTCAAGAGGTACCGGACCTTTCTCGGCCCGCGGTTGCCCATGTGAGAGGATGCCCTGAAGGACCTGGGTGATCCCGCTATTTGCGTATCGGACGGCTCGGGCCGAGCCGGCAGTTTTTCCGTCATCTAACGAAATGCAGGGCAAACCGACTTGTTTAGCGGCCTGTCTACCACCGGACAGACAGACCGACCCGCTAAGGCTATGTTTTCGGGAAGATTTATACGTGCCGGATGACCCCCCCGCCAGACAATCGGAGCAAAAATAAACAAGCTACTCCCCCCACGGGGAATAGCCGCCGGTCGAGCGCAGAAGAGCAACCCAAAGCGTCGTATTATCCGCCGACGCTGCCCACGGTCTGGGTTTGCTTGGCGATGGGGATTCGATCTACCCCGTAATAGACATTGATCTGATAGGCTAGGGTGATGGACATCCCCAGCGTAACCAGGATCAGGAGCACGGAAAACGGGTCGGGCTTGCTTTGCTTACGTTGGTAAAACATAGTCGTACCGACGAAATGCTGAATTTCAGGACTCTGTAGAGCGCGAATTCTACAACACTTACGAAACAAATAAAGCATAATTCTGATTCATTTCACGGTCCCCGGAAGGCAACGGCACAGCATCCATGGCAACTTACGCGATCGGTGACATCCAGGGCTGTTACGAAAGGTTGCTGCGGCTGCTCGACAAGCTTCGATTCGACCCGGTCCGGGACCGACTCTGGTTGGTCGGTGACCTAGTCAACCGCGGACCTGATTCTCTGGCGACCTTGCGTTTTGTCAAGGGACTCGATGATCGTGCCCTGACGGTCCTCGGCAACCACGACCTGCACCTGCTCGCACATGCGGTCGAGGGATCGAGACTGGCAGGAGAGAGCGACCTTGACCCGATACTCCAGGCCCCGGATCGGGACGAGTTGCTGCACTGGCTGCGCGGTCGGCCCTTGATGCACTTTGACGAGCACAAGTGGTTTGCCCTCATCCATGCGGGACTCCCACCGCAGTGGGATCTCCGCGACGCCTTGTCCTGTGCCCGTGAGGTGGAGGCAGTGCTCCGGGGCCCCGACTATCCGGACTATCTGGGCGCCATGTACGGCAGCGAGCCCGCCCGCTGGTCGAGTTCGCTTTCCGGTATGGATCGTCTGCGCTTTATCACCAACTGCTTCACCCGGCTCCGTTATTGCACCGCCGACGGGACCCTGGCCCTGAAGGAGAAGGGCACGCCGGGCTCCCAGACAGCCGGCTGCCTGCCCTGGTTCGAAGTACCAGGCCGGGCGACCAGGGATATACGCATCATCTTCGGACATTGGTCGAGGCTGGGCTATGCGACCGGGTACAACACCTGGGCATTGGATAGCGGCTGTGTGTGGCAAGGTCGGCTGACTGCGATTCGGGTCCGCCGTAAGAAACCCGTCGAGCCGATCTCCGTCCCTTGCCCGTGATCCCTAGTTGACGACATAGTTTGAACCGCATGGGCACCCGCTGGGATCCTTAGAGTGACCCGCATCTTTTGCGGTTTAAAATTCCGATCTGCCAAGGCCATGTTTGCGGCAGGGTTCTCACGCATCCACCCCGCTCTATGCGTTTCCCGGCCGGCGTCTCGAGGTCCCCTTGAGGCATAATGGTCCTTTACTTGCGTTCGTCTATCCATTTCCAGCCGCAACGGCCGCGCCAAGATGTCCGAGAAAGAAGACCCGAGAAAGACCAATTTCATTCGCCAGATCATCGAGGAGGATCTGGCCCAGGGGAGGCACGCGCGTATCGCCACCCGCTTTCCGCCGGAGCCGAACGGTTATCTGCACATCGGACATGCCAAGTCCATCGTATTCAATTTCGGTGTCGCACAAGATTATCAGGGTACCTGCAACCTGCGTTTCGACGACACCAACCCGCACCGGGAGAACCTGGAGTACGTGGCGGCGATCAAGGAGGACGTGCGGTGGCTGGGCTACGATTGGGGAGAACGGCTCTACTTTGCCTCCGATTACTTCGAGCAGCTCTACGGGTTCGCCGTCGAGCTGATCGAGAAAGGCCGGGCCTACGTCTGTGAGCTGGACGCGGAGCAGATACGCGAGTACCGCGGGACCCTAACCGAACCCGGAAGGGAGAGCCCCTACCGGGAACGTCCGCCGGCGGAGAACCGAGACCTCTTCGCGCGCATGCAGACCGGTGAATTCCCCGATGGGAGCCTGACCTTGCGGGCCAAGATCGACATGGCCTCGCCCAACCTGAACCTGCGCGACCCCGTCCTCTACCGCATCCGCCATGGAGTGATCCATCACCAGACGGGCGGCGAGTGGTGCCTGTACCCCACGTATGATTACACCCATCCGATCTCGGATGCCCTCGAGGGGATCACCCATTCCCTCTGTACCCTGGAGTTCGAGGACCACCGGCCCCTCTACGACTGGGTGATCGCCAACGTCTCGGTACCTTGCCGGCCGCGCCAGATCGAGTTCTCCCGGCTCAATCTCGAATACACGGTAATGAGCAAGCGTCGGCTGACTCAGCTGGTGGACGAGGGCTTGGTCGCGGGTTGGGATGACCCGCGGATGCCGAGCCTCGCCGGGCTGCGGCGCCGCGGCTATACCCCAGAGGCCATCCGCGCCTTCTGCGAACGCATCGGCGTGACCAAATCTGACAATCTGGTGGAGATGCCCATGCTGGAGAGTGCCATCCGCGAGGATCTGGATCGCAACGCCCCCCGTGCCATGGCAGTGTTGCGGCCCCTCAAGCTGGTGGTGGAGAGCTATCCGGAAGACCGATCCGAGACACTCACCGCCTCCAATCATCCCAAGGACGAAACCATGAAGGCACGCCTGGTCCCCTTCTCCAGGGAGCTCTATATCGACCGCAACGATTTCATGGAAGAGCCGGTCAGGGGGTTCAAGCGACTCACCCTCGGCGGTGAGGTGCGATTGCGCAACGCCTACGTCGTGCGCTGCACCGGGGTCGTCAAAGACGGGACTGGAGAAATCATCGAGCTGCGATGTACGCACGATCCCGACACCCTCGGCAAGAACCCGACGGATCGCAAGGTCAAGGGCGTTATCCACTGGGTCTCGGCGCCGCACGCGGTGGCGGTGGAGGTGCGCCTCTATGATCAGCTGTTCGCGGTACCGGAACCCGGTGCGGGAGGCCGGGATTTTCTCGCGGATCTGAATCCGGATTCCCTGCAGGTTCTGACCCATTGTTTCCTGGAACCGAGCCTGGCGACGGCCGCGCCGGGCGATCGCTTCCAGTTCGAACGCGAGGGCTATTTCGTAGCGGACCCGGACTCTCGCCCCGGACAGCTGGTGTTTAATCGCACCGTGACCCTGCGCGATACCTGGGCCAAACAAAGAAAGGACCAAGGTAGTGGTGATTTTTGAAGTGATATCTAGCCAACAATCGACAGTAATTCGGTATTATAGCGGTGTATGAAGAGTTTTAAACAAATCTCATGCATTTTAACACATTTGGAAAAAGACAACGTCTTACGGGAAGCGTGCCAACTGTTGCCGTAAGGTATTATTCCAACGCTCAATATGAGCCGTTTCCCCCGTTTCTTTACCCACAGGGCGCTGTTGCTCGCTCGGAATGACAGCTCGATACGAGCTCCAATAATCACTGAAAACGATGGCTTCTTTATAAGCAGACGGTACGCGATCCCAGAGTATCCGACAGGTGTTTTCGGTACGACCACCGCGGGCAGAGGCGACGATTTCTCGGGTCTCTCTATTCATGGCAATCCAGACTCACACTTTGTCTTTGCCACTTTTATCAATGAACGTAATCGTTCAGACCAAGCGTATTCTTCCAGAAGAGAGGGCTAAAATCTAGAATCAGGTAACGAGAAAAACGAACGAGAAAAACGGTGGCAATCGGAATGATTACCGATGAATCCATCTACTCTATCACTTCAAAAATCACCACTACCAGGACCAAAAGGCTCAGGACGTTTGAGCCGCAAAGGCGCAAACAGCTACCAGCTATTTCGTGCCCATAGACCCTATGCCGGTGGGTTAGGCAAGGCTGGGAACCCAAATCCACATCTCGTTGGACGCATGGTTGCGCTCCTATACTTGCCCCACTCTGCGTGACTAGGATTCCTTGACGGACCCGCCTCTGAATGATGAATGATGAATCCAAGTTCTGCGGGGGCAGGGAACAGAAACCACGAAAGGACACGAATTCACACGGAGGAAGGAATGGTATTGTTTGAACACAAGATTTCTCGCTACGCTCGAAATGATACTAAATGTCAACATGACCCAGCGATCGGTAGCCGGAAGCCCGTGACTGATCAAGGCGCCAGCCGTTCGATGTGCCAACCGGCGCGGGGGGTACGGCGGTAAAGAAAGCGGTCGTGCAGCCGGCTCTCTCGACCCTGCCAGAACTCGACGGTAACGGGCTCCACCCGGAAGCCGCCCCAGAAGCCAGGCAAAGGGACCTCGCCGCGGGAGAACTTGTGCTGTACCTCGTCCACCTTGGCATCCAGCAAGGACCGGGAGCTAATGACCCGGCTCTGGGGTGAGGCCCAGGCACCGATCTGGCTACCTCGGGGGCGGATGGCAAAGTATTTGAGGGACTCGGCGGTTGGAATCCGAGCGGCGATGCCCGTGATCTGGACCTGTCGGGCCAGCGCGACCCAGGGCAAGAGCAAGGCGACCCTGGGTTGCCCGTCGATCTGTCCGGATTTGCGGCTCTCGTAATTGGTGAAGAACACGAATCCGGTTTCGTCATAGATCTTGAGCAGCACGGTACGCACCCAAGGCTGGCCGTCCGCGGCCACCGTCGCCAAGCTCATGGCGTTGGGTTCGGGAATGCCGGTAGCAATCGCCTCCTCGTACCAGTGCTGGAACTGACGGATGGGGTCAGGGTCCAGCTCTGTCCTGGACAGACCGCGCGCCATGGCTTGGACACGAAAGTCCTCGGGAGTAATCATCATTAGCAGAGTAACCGAATGATAATTCGATAGAAAACAATAGGTTATAGATGTGGGTTGGGCGCTGCGCCATCCAATGATGCAGTCCGCTACGCTTACCCCATCCCACCTAACTTGCTTCCATAGCAAGATCTTATTTTTGGTAGTGGTGCTTTTTGAAGTGATATCTAGCCAACAGTCGGCAATAATTCGTATGGGTCTGGCTAGATCCCCGTTGTTGGTGGGCATCCAGACATCCCACAGCAAAACGTCCGGGGTGGTCCTGCCCAGCGTCCTGAACAACTGGAAGCGATCGAGACAGATTTGAACCACATCGATCCCAATGCCATCAAGTTAACACGTAACCTGCTGTATTTGCTATACTATTTTCCGTTTTCAACCACCACCACAACAAGGAGTCGGTAGTGGTGATTTTTGAAGTAATAGGGTAGATGGATTCATCGGTAATCATTCCGATTGCCACCGTTTTTCTCGCTACCTGATTCTAGATTTTAACCCTCTCTTCCGGAAGAATACGCTTGGTCTGAACGATTGCGTTCATTGATAAAACGAACCGAAGAGTTTTCAATTATGATTATCGAGACTAAAGTATACAGCTGTCGTAAATGTCGGAGCGAAGAGCTCGTTAAAAATGGCACAAATGCGTCCGGTAGCTCGCAAATTGAACGGACGTTTAGGGTCTCGCGCCGAACATTGAGCGCCTGGTTAAAAGAACAGGCGAATGACCTCCCACCCCTTGAAGAGACGTTACAACCTGTTGAGTGCAAAAAGATTCCTGTGTGGAGGTGGATGAGTTATGGTCCTTTGTCTTTCGTAGCAAAGACAAAGTTTGGGTCTGGATTGCCATGAATAGAGAGACCCGAGAAATCGTCGCCTCTGCCTGCGGTGATCGCACCGAAAATGCCTGTCGGACCCTCTGGGATCGCGCACCGTCTGCTTATAAAGAAACCAATCGTTTTCAGTGATTATTGGAGCGCGTATCAAGCTGTCATTCCGAGCGATCAACAGCGCCTTGTGGGTAAAGAAACGGAGGAAACGGCTCATATTGAGCGTTGGAATAATACCTTACGGTAACAGTGGGCACGCTTCCTATGTAAGACGTTTTCTTTTTCCAAATGTGTTAAAATGCATGAGATTCGTTTAAAATTCTTCATACACCGCTATAATACCGAATTATTGCCGATTGTTGGCTGGATATCACTTCAAAAATCACCACTACCCCTACGGAGACGACCTTGTCGAAGTGGCCGCTGAGGTCCCGGTAGTGCATCGGTCACCGGCAGACCGGCGCAGCGTGCTTGGGCCAAGTGCTGTTGCTCCTTCGAGATCGTGGTGCCGGTTACCTCTACTCCATACTCCTGGGCCGCGAATCAGGCCAGTCCACCCCAGCCGCAGCCGATATCCAGCAGTCGCTCGCCGGGTTTCAGCTCCAGCTTGTCGCAGATGAGGCGCAACTTGGTGAGCTGGGCCTGCTCCAAGTCTACCGCATCCTTCCAATAACCACAGCTGTAGCTCATGGTCGAGTCCAGCATGGCCGCATAGACATCGTTACCGATGTCATAGCGGTGTTCCCCGACCTGGAAAGCGCGTTTGCGTGATTGAGGGTTGATAAGAAAATTGCGCAGAAATGCCCCTAAGAATTGGAGCTTGCCGAAGCCCTTTATCTTCACGTTGAGACGGGCGCTCAGCAGCTTGTGGAGGGTCTTGTCCAGACACTCGCTGTCCCAGACATTGTCCATATAAGACTCCCCGAAACCGAGAGAGCCTTGACGCAGGATCCGGTCATAGAGGGCCGGGTCGTGGACCTGGATGTCCCAGGGTCGGTCGCCGTTGAACCCCGCACATCGACTGATTCCAGCGGCCGCGTCAGGACGGCGGGTACCTCCCGGTTTTCCGGTTTGGGGCTATGGTTGGTTCTCATCGTTTCTGGGTTCGCTTTCTTCAGTCACTCCAGAGTCGAAGGATCAAGCCGGCCTTACTCCGGAAAGACTTTGCGCAAGGGCTTTACCCTGATGTCCGAGAAAACTCCGGCCGTAACGTAAGGATCGGCGGCAGCCCAGGCACGAGCGGCCTCGAGGTCGGGGAATTCAGCTACGACTAGCGAGCCGGTAAAGCCGGCGTTCCCCGGATCTTCGCTGTCGATAGCCGGATGCGGGCCTGCCAGCAGCAGTCTGCCCGCATCCTGCAACTGCTGCAACCGCTCCAGATGCGCCGGCCGCGCCTCGAGGCGGGCGTTCAGACTGTCCGTCCGGTCCTCGGCGAGGATGGTGTAATACATATCAGTGTGCTTCCTTCGGGTCTGCGGGGTCCGGAATATGCCGGGCCAAATAGAATACCTTGTGCAATGACGAAGGCGATTGTCAGACTCATTATACCAAAGAGCTTGAAGTTGACCCACGTCTCCTCCCGGGACCGGGCGGTCGTGTACAGATCGAGCAGCTCCTTGGAAAATATATCGCCGCAGGCGGCAAGATCGATCTCTGCCTGACCGACAGCGGCGACCAGGACCTGCTCGGCGGCAAAGAATCTCCCGGCCACGTACAGATTGGCTAAGCCGGAGACGATAAAAAAGATGACCCACATCAGATTCAGGTGCCGCCGGATATGACTCGGCACATCGATCACCCGGTCCATCATGCGCGCGATGAGCGGGCGGGTAGTGGTGATTTTTGAAGTGATAGAGTAGATGGATTCATCGGCAATCATTCCGATTGCCACCGTTTTTCTCGTTACCTGATTCTAGATTTTAACCCTCTCTTCCGGAAGAATACGCTTGGTCTGAACGATTGCATTCATTGATAAAACGAACCGAAGAGTTTTCAATTATGATTATCGAGACTAAAGTATACACCTGTCGAAAATGTCATTGAGCGCCTGGTTAAAAGAACAGGCGAATGACCTCCCACCCCTTGAAGAGACGCTACAACCTGTTGAGTGCAAAAAGATTCCTGTGCTGGAGGTGGATGAGTTGCGGTCCTTTATCTTTCGTAGCAAAGACAAAGTGTGGGTCTGGATTGCCATGAATAGAGAGACCCGAGAAATCGTCGCCTCTGCCTGCGGTGATCGCAGCGAAAACACCTGTCGGATACTCTGGGATCGCGTACCGTCTGCTTACAAAGAAGCCATCGTTTTCAGTGATTATTGGAGCGCGTATCAAGCTGTCATTCCGAGCGAGCAACAGCGCCCTGTGGGTAAAGAAACGGGGGAAACGGCTCATATTGAGCGTTGGAATAGTACCTTACGGCAACAGTTGGCACGCTTCCTACGTAAGACGTTGTCTTTTTCTAAATGTGTTAAAATGTATGAGATTTGTTTAAAACTCTTCATACACCGCTATAATACCGAATTATTGCCGATTGTTGGCTAGATATCACCTCAAAAATCACCACTACCACCGGATCTTCCTTGATAAACGTTTATAATGAGTTCTTTCTTTTCTTCCGTCGCGCGTTCTTTGCGTTCAAGTACGCCATAGGCACCACAGGCTTTACAGTGATATTGTGAGCTACCGGACGCATTTGTGCCATTTTTAACGTACTTTAGTGTCGATAATCATAATTGAAAACTCTTCGGTTCGTTTTATCAATGAACGCAATCGTTCAGACCAAGCGTATTCTTCCGGAAGAGAGGGCTAAAATCTGGAATCAGGTAACGGATGAAAACGGTGGCAATCGGAATGATTACCAATGAATCTATCTACCCTATCACTTCAAAAATCACCACTACCCAAATATAAACGGGCCTCCCGCCCACAGGCCTGAGAGGCTGTCTAAAAACTTGGGTGCCTGCCAACCGCTCGAAATGACAAGGACGCGAGTCGTGTCATCCCGAAGCGCAGCGAGGGATCTTTAATGAATCTCTCTTAGGAACGATTCACTAACAAGTTAGACATGTTTAGTATTAGTGAATTCGTTAGAAATGTCGGTAGCGAGTTGAACATACGAGGTTCTCATAGGAGAATGAGCCTACCTGAAGCACAAGATAGCGGTAACTTGATGAACGGGTTTCAAGGCTACGATCAATCGCACGAAGACTTCATGTCTACTTGCATTCGCTGCCGGAAGAGCACCGACGCCGCTACGAAGATCGGCTTTGGCGGTTTCGTGTATGTAGCGCGAGTGTTGGGGATGAGCCGGCGAACGATCTATACGGGAATCGGCGAGCTGGAGGCCATGGGCAACGAGGATCACCCCCCCACAGCGTCCCCGTGGCGGTGCCAAGCGCATCCGCCGTCCTGGCGGTGGTCGTCGCCAAGTCACCCAACGCCAACCG
>Ga0209144_1000327_pt1 | contig 10278 bp, 13 predicted proteins | sample WorMettrBAHAMAS1_FD_187392 | JGI IMG/M metagenome (GOLD analysis project Ga0209144, IMG submission 187392) | Marine gutless worms symbiont microbial communities from Max Planck institute for Marine Microbiology, Germany - Inanidrilus... | ecosystem: Host-associated > Annelida > Digestive system...
TGCCCATGGCCTCCAGCTCGCCGATTCCCGTATAGATCGTTCGCCGGCTCATCCCCAACACTCGCGCCACATACGCGAAACCGCCAAAGCCGATCTTCAGCGCCTCGACCGCGGCGTGGCGGCGTCCGTGCTCTTCCGGCAGCGAACGCAAGTAGACATGAAGTCTTCGTGCGATTGATCGTAGCCTTGAAACCCGTTCATCAGGTTACCGGTATCTTGTACTTCAGGTAGGCTCATCCTCCTATGTTTAACTCTCTACCGAGAGGAAGATCTCTTTGATAGAATACTTACTCTACTGAAAGAAAACCCACTCTAAAGTTATCTAGACCATCTTGTATTATGATGTCCGATCCGTGTGAAGAAAGCCCGATTCCAAACCCTCAAGAGCTGGGGGGCTCGTCGGTCGGCGTACATTTGTACGTGGAAGACGTCGATGCGATATTTGCCTAGGCTGTTAAGGCAGGTGCGTCAGAAGTGAGACCTGTGGAAGACCGGTTTTATGGCGATCGCATGGGCACACTAAAAGATCCATTCGGACACATCTGGTTTCTCAGTACACATAAGGAAGACTTGACTCCGGAAGAAATCCAAAAACGCGCGGAGGCTTTGTTTAAGCCAGAAAATGTCTGACAAGACGAGTGCGGCCGTCCCTAAAAAGCGCCGCTCGTTTTTCGCTTTGCTTCCGGGGCCTGCCGATTTGTGACGTTAGTGGCCGATGAGTTGGTTTTTCCACATAAGGGCATAGCCGGCCGACTACGTGGACCAGATCGGAGACATCCTCGGCCCCACGGGACTGCTCTCCGAGCGTCTGGCGGGTTATCGTCACCGCCCCTAGCAACAGGCCATGGCGGAAGCGGTGGCCGCCGCGCTGAAAGCCGGCGAGACCCTCATCTGCGAGGCCGGCACCGGCACAGGTAAGACCTTCGCTTACCTGGTTCCGGCCCTGCTCTCGGGGCGCAAGGTCCTAGTCTCCACCTGGACGCGCAATCTTCAGGACCAGCTCTTCCACCGCGATCTGCCGGTGGTCCGCGAGGGCCTGAAGGTCCCGGCGCGCATTGCCATGCTCAAGGGGCGGGGAAATTACCTGTATCGCTACCGGCTGGATGCGGCCCTGCAGGACCTCCTGCGCCGGTTCGCGACGCTGCGCCGACAGCTGCTTCGGGTACGCGACTGGGCCGCGGTTGACCCGTAGCGGCGACGTGGCCGAGCTCGACCTGCCGGAGGATGCCCCCGTGTGGCCGGCGGTGACCTCCAACAGCGACAACTGCCTGGGCCAGAGCTGCCCGGAATGGGGTCGTTGCCACCTGATCGAGGCCCGGTGCCGGGCCCAGGGGGCGGATCTGGTGGTCATCAACCACCATCTGTCTGTTGTGTGCGGACCTCTCGCTACGGGACGAGGGGTTCGGTGAGATCCTCCCCGGTGCGGGCTGCTGCATCGTCGATGAGGCCCATCAGCTGCCGGATGTGGCGGGCAGTTTTTTAGGCCTGGCGGTCAGCGGCCGTCAACTGTTGGATCTGACCAGGGACCTGGAGATCGAGTACCGGCGCGAGGCGGGTGATGCCCCCGAACTCCTCGACCGCGCCGATGATCTACACCGCGGGGTTCTCGACCTGCGCCTGAGCTTGGGCGAGGATACGCGGCGGGGATCTTGGCGCGAGCTGGTGGAGGACCCTGACTCGATCTGGGCACTGGAAGCGGTGCGTACCCGGTTGAGCGATCTGCACGCCGCCCTCGACGCCCTGCGGGGGCGTGGCAAGGGGCTCGATAGCTGCCTGGCCCGCAGTGCCGAGTTCGGCCGCCGTCTTACCCTCCTGGCAGAGGGCGACGAGTCGGAGAACATCCGTTGGTACGAGACCCAAGGCAAGGGCTTTCGGCTCCACCAGACGCCGTTACAGGTGGCCGATATCTTTCAATCCCATCTGCAACAGCGCCCGGCGGTCTGGGTCTTTACCTCTGCGACCCTAGCCGTGGGCGAGCGGTTCGATCACTTTGCCCGCCAGCTCGGCATCGGCGATGCCCGCACGGAACGCTGGGAAAGCCCCTTCGATTATGGCCGCCAAGCCCTGTGGTTCGTACCCAGGGATATGCCGGATACTGCCAGCGGGGCTTACGGCACCGCAATCGTGGAGCTGGCGGTACGGATCCTCGAATTCAGCCGCGGCCGGGCCTTTCTACTCTTCACCAGCCACCGTGCACTGCGCGCGGCGGCGCACTCGCTGGAGTCATGCCTTCCGTATCCGCTGCTGGTGCAAGGCAGCGCCCCGCGGGCCGAGCTGCTGAAGCGCTTCCGGCGCTTGGGCAACGCCGTACTGCTGGGGACCGCGAGCTTCTGGGAAGGGGTGGACGTGCGCGGGGAGGCCCTGTCCTGCGTCATCATCGACAAGCTACCCTTCGTTTCTCGCATCCCCCCATGTTCCGCTCTCGGGATCTGAGGGACGTACAACACTTCTTTGCGGCGGATGCCGGGTCCCCATCCTGAGAAACTGTCTGGCTAAAATTCGTATCTTTCGCGCCTGCATCGAGCTCGGAACAACGGGCGTAATCCATCATGCCTTCGGCATCTGTTTCAGGTTTGCGGTGGTCCCTTCGGTGGATGGTGCTTCGATTGTCCGGACCGGCTTTTCAGTAGGTGGCAATAGCTTACCGATGCTGAACCCCAACCGGTCCTGGCGGGCACGCAGGCCATACCCCAAGGCGGCACCGCCTGCCGTAGTCAGGGCGAGCAGGCCCAGAGTTGCAAACTGCATCAGAACCATGACCATGCCCAGCCCGGCCGCCCCACCAAGCACCAGGCCGGTCTTTAGATTGCCGCCCTGGGCTGCGCCCCGCCGTTCCTGGGAGACCCACTGCCGGCTGCTCTTGACTTCTTTGGCCTTCTCTCGCTCCGCGCGCACCCGAATTTTCTCACGTTCGCGCGCAAAGCCTACTTGCGCCTGCGACAGCGCCTGCCTGCGCGCCCCTGCGGCCATGGAGGTGAACCAAAAAGCGGTCAGCGCACCGATGGCCAGGTTGAGCAATAAAAGGAGGAGCCCAGTCCGTTCCAGATCGGTGCGGTAGGCGGTGACCACCAACAGCACGGTGACGCCTTGGACGAACAGGACGCCGATCAGATATTTGAGGAAACTGGTCAGGCTGAACGGTAGCATGGGAGCCTAAGAAAAAGACCGCTACGAATTTCGCTTAAGGTGGCGGGGGCACGGCTGCGAACTCCGCCAAGAAGGTAATCCCCCGCCTGCTTACCGCGGGCGAATGAGACAGGGATAAAATACTCTACCCTTTTCTATCGGAAAACCGATTGAAATTTAGCGTACCATCATGGCGCATTCGATGCCGTTAGGAAACGGGATGGGTCCGACCTTCAGGTTCCGGATCCGATATTGCGTCTCTTGCGCGTGAAATCATCGGGTCGAAATGGTAACCCACTAGTGTCCGGGATATTAATTGAATAAATTCAGATGGTTATTTGTTTCGAGATTGCTTAGATCGTAGTCCACATCGATAACCATCCGATTCAGCAATATTTTTCGCACATAGTCGGGCTCAAAATCTGTAGGATTGTATAGAGACCTGCGTCAATTGGGGCGCTTTTGGAGGTATCTCCATGATTCCTGGAGCGGGATCTTTTCAAAACCTACAAATCGATTCAAGTCGATGACATCCTAAAATCGGCAGCTTTGTTTTATCTTACAAGTGGTTACAAGATGGAAAAACCAGTTTCCCCGGACGCTAGTGATGGTAACCATGTACCGGCAGATGGTGGCGGAAAAAGATCAGGCAGAGCGCGGTCGACATGGTCCGGGCACGTGGCGTGAACGCCTTGCAGGATCAGTCTTGCGAGCCGTCTCCCGGCTTCCCCTCTCCCTGGCTCACCGGCTCGGGACCGGCATCGGTTGGCTGATGTTAAAGATTCCCAACAAGCAGCGCCGCAATGCCCTGATCAACATCCGGCTCTGTTTCCCACACATCGATACTGACCAAGCCCTGGCCTTTCGCCGGCGGTCATTTCTCGAATACTACAAGACTTACAGCGAGTTCGCTTATCTGTGGTTCCGCCCGGTCCCCAAGGTCCTATCGCTGGTGCGTGAGGTTTCGGGTGGTGAGCTGCTGTGCCGCGACGACGGGCGCGGGGTGATCGTCCTGGCCCTGCACCTGGGCACCTGGGAACTAGGGGGGTTGTACCTTCCGACTCAAGGACCGACCACCGGTCTCTACAAGCCCCAACCTGAGCTGGACTGGTTGATACAGGAGGTCCGGGGGCGGTCAGGCATCAAACTGGTTCCGGCCAATCCGCAGGGAATCCGCAGGCTCATACAGACCTTGAAACGCGGGGAGTATGTCGTGATCTTCCCCGACCAGGAGCCCAAGATGAACTCCGGATCGGTGTTTGCCCCCTTCTTCGGTGTCCCCGCCTTGACTACGCTGCTGATCAATCGGCTGGCGAGAAAGACGGGGGCACGCGTGATTTTCGGGTTCGTGACGCGGTTACCGCGCGCTAAGGGCTTTCACATCCATTGCCTGCCGGCCCCCGTAGGGATCGATTCCGAAGACGAAACCACCGCCGCAACGGCACTCAATCGAGGTATCGAGAACGCCGTCAATACCTGTCCGGAGCAGTACTTCTGGACCTATAAGCGATTTCGCACTCGTCTCCAGGGTATGCCGCAGCTCTACCAGGGGCCGCTGTAGAAGATGGCGGCGGAAAAAGATCAGGCAGGACATGGGCAACATGGATCGGGCACTTGGCGCGAACACCTTGCGCGATCGGTCCTGCGAGCCGTCTCCTGCCTGCCCCTCTCCCTGACTCACCGGCTCGGGACCGGCATCGGCTGGCTGATGTTGAAGATTCCCAACAAGCAACGCCGCAATGCCCTAATTAACGTTCGGCTCTGTTTCCCGCACCTCGAGGCTAGCCAGGCCCTGACCTTTCACCGGCGGTCATTCCTCGAATACGGCAAGACCCATAGCGAGGTCGCTTACCTGTGGCTCCGTCCGGCCCGGCAGGTTCTATCGCTGGTGCGTGAGGTTTCGGGCGGTGAGTTGTTGCACCGCAACGACGGACGCGGGGTGATCGTCCTGTCCCCGCACCTAGGTGCCTGGGAGCTGGCGGGGCTGTATCTTTCGGCCAAGGGACCCACCACGACGCTCTACAAACCTCAACCCGAAGTGGACCGGTTGATACGCAAGGTCCGGGGGCGAACCGGTGCTGAACTGGTCCCGACCGACCGGCAGGGAATCCGCAGGCTGATTCAGACCCTCAGACGCGGGGAGTACGTGGGGATTCTCCCCGACCAAGAACCCAAGCTAAGCCCCGGATCGGTATTTGCCCCCTTCTTCGGAGTTCCCGCCTTGACTATGCTGCTGATCAATCGGTTGGCGCGAAAGACAGGGGCGCGCGTGATTTTTCTGTTCGCGCTACGGTTACCGCGCGCTAAGGGCTTTCACATCCATTGCCTGCAAGCACCCGTAGGGATCGACTCCGAAGATGAAATCACCGCCGCGACGGCCCTTAATCAAGGCATCGAAGACGCCGTCAACACCTGCCCGGAACAGTACATCTGGGCCTATAAGCGATTCCGCAGGCGCCCACCGGGTATGCCGGAACTCTATCAGGGGCCGCTGTAAACGAGTTGGCCGAGGGCTACTTGACCTCGGCCATAGCCGAGCCGCTCTCGTCCTTGTTATCGGTCCAGGAGAGCTGAACGGTCTCGCCCTTCGCGGCGCCTTTGAACCTGAAGGCAAGATAGGGATTCCTGGATACCCCGCCGCTCCACAGGACCTTCATCACCTCCTTTTCCTTCCAGGTACAGACCACTTCCCGGATGAAGTGGGCGGGGATGAGCTTATCCGTCTTTTTGTCTTTACGTCGCCCGCTTTCCATGGGATGACTTATCAGCACCTTTACCTCGGTTACATCATCCCCGGTTGCGTCGTCCTTCTTGAGCTTGGCGCGAATCTTGATCGATCTTTCCATCGTTACCTCTCACCTCGGTATTCGTTGTAATAAGGGGGATCAGCCACCGCAACCGCCAATGGTTACCTTGACTTCCTTGGACGCGCTCATGACCTGGCCTCCGGCCTTGACAAAGGCGACGACGGTTGCCGTCTTGGCCATCTTGATTCGAGTCGACACGAAACCGAGCGCGCCTTCGCCCAGCTTGAAGGAAGCAACGAGGGGCGTTTGGTTGCCGGTAGCGATGATCGAGATGGAATCGATGTCTTTCACTTCGGGCTCTACCGACACTGTCACCGGGACCACGGCGCCGTTCTCGGCGATGTCCGGGGCCTTGAGCTTGACGCTTGTGTCGGCTTTATACGCAGCGGTGCCCAGCAGCTCCTTCAGCGCATCATCCACCTGCTCGGCCGCGAAGGCACTCTCCAGCCATGCCGCCAGCAGGGCCCGCGGCGAGAGAAGACCGGTTCCCACCGCGGCACCGACCGCGCCCGCGGTCAGCGATCCCTTCAGCAGGACTCTGCGTTTTGCATCAGTCATCGCCAATCTCCAGTCGAAAAACGCTTGAGGGTTAAGGATCTGCTTAGATTAAAAGTGGTATCGGCCACAGATATTCCAACGCGGAAGGGCATCTTGCGCAAGCGGAGAAAACGAGAATTCTAGTAAGCTTAACCCAACTCAATACTCACCGAAAGAGGACTGTGCTATGACCGTCTGCAAAGAAATCAAGAACTTCTCCCGGGCCCACGAACACATTGCGGACCTCTTCTCCGTGCTGGCCTTGGTGCTCCTTTTCGTGACCGTTTGGGCCGTTCTCGAATACCATCAGGCCCTGCTCGAGTGGTGGCGTCACAACATGGCCCTCAACACCGTCTTCCTGGTCGCGGCATTGGTGCTCGACGTGTTCCTCGTCCTCGGCTTTCTGGCGGTCGGCTCCGCCCGCTTCGGCGACGACGACGAGAAGTGTTTCGGCACCTTCCGTGGCCGACGCAGTACCTTGGGGAAACCCTTCGGCACCTTTCGCGCCTGGCTTCACCACATGGAAAACGTCGGTAAGAAGCACCGCTGAGCTAAGCGCGAGAAATCTCTTTATCGATCGGTTATCGATTCCTGCCGCACCATACGGGAGATGCCATACATATCCGCCCCCCACAGGCTCTACGGCTTGACTTAAGTTTCGGTGTAACGCTAATCTGACAGGAAATCTGTCACCATTGGGCAGCCACGACATGAAATCCTTCAGCTACACAGAGGCACGTGACCATCTAAGGCACCTGATGGACCAAGTCAACGAAGATCACATCCCGTTACATATCCAACGCCGCAACGGCGAGGGGGCGATCCTGATGGCAGAATCCGATTATGTCGGGTTGCAGGAAACCCTTTACCTACTCGGAAATCCGGTCAATGCAGAGCGGCTTCTCGCGGCCCGGCGCAGGAGTCGCGAGGATGGGATACCCTGGGAGGATGCGAAAGAGCGGCTTGGCCTGTGAGGCAGTTGATCCTGGACCCCCAAGCCCTGGAAGACCTGCAATGGTGGACGAGCACCGATAAGCGCACCGCAGTGAAGGTACTCCGGTTGGTGGAGGAAACCGTGCGAGACCCATTCGGAGGTAGAGGCAAGCCGGAGGCCTTGAAATTCGACCTTGCCGGGTGCTGGTCACGCCGCATCGACCTGGAGCATCGCCTCGTTTACGAGGTCACCGACAGCGACATCCGCGTGCTGGAGTGTCGCTTTCACTATCGATGATTCGGCTCAAGAGGGCTGTTTCTCGTTGGGTTCGGAGTGCTTAAGAGTGTCTGCGTGGACAAGCCCGTGCCTCCGGGACTTCCGTCCGCCGGCTTTTGCTCACGACACCGGAGATTGCAATGGACATCACCATTTTCGGCAGCGGCTATGTCGGTCTGGTGACCGGGGCCTGCCTCGCCGAAGTCGGCAACAACGTACTTTGCGTCGATATCGATCCTGACAGGATCGCCGTGCTCGACGGCGGCGGAATCCCCATCTACGAGCCGGGTCTCGAGAAGCTGGTAAAGAAAAACCGCGATGCGGGCCGGTTGCGGTTCTCGAACGATGCGGCAGCCGGCGTTGCGCATGGGTCGTTCCATTTCATCGCCGTCGGCACCCCGCTGGACAAAGACGGCTCCGTCGACCTGCAACACGTGCTCGCCGTCGCGCGGACTATCGGGGAGCACATGGACGCCTATCGGATCCTGGTCGACAAGTCCACGGTGCCGGTCGGTACCGCGGATAAGGTAGCGGAGACAGTACGAGAAGCGCAAGCTACGCGCGAGGTGTGCATCGAATTCGACGTGGTCTCCAATCCTGAATTCCTCAAAGAGGGGGCGGCGATCGAAGACTTCATGCGGCCGGACCGCATTATCATCGGTACTGACAACCCGCGCACCGGCAGGCTGCTGCATGCCCTCTATGCCCCGTTCAACCGCAACCGTGACCGGGTCATGCTGATGGACGTGCGCTCGGCAGAGCTCACCAAGTACGCCGCCAACGCCATGCTGGCGACCAGGATCAGCTTCATGAACGAGCTGTCCAACATCGCTGAGGCAGTAGGCGCGGACATCGAAAAGGTACGGATAGGCATCGGCTCCGACCCCCGCATCGGCTATCAGTTCATCTATCCCGGTTGCGGGTACGGCGGCTCCTGCTTTCCGAAAGACGTTCGCGCCTTGGAGCGGACGGCCCGCGCCGGCGGGTACAATGCCCGACTCCTGAATGCAGTGGAAGCGGTCAACCAACGCCAGCAAGACATTCTGTTCGAGAAGATCCACAATTACTTCGCCGGCAAGTTGACCGGCCGCACGATCGGGCTCTGGGGCTTGGCCTTCAAGCCCAACACGGACGACGTACGCGAAGCTCCCAGCCGCCGGCTTATGGAATCCCTCTGGGACGCCGGCGCCCGCGTCCGGGCCTTCGATCCGGTTGCTATGGAAGAGGCCCTTCGGATCTACGGCGATCGAGACGACCTGATCCTTACCCAAGACGCCATGTCCGCCGTGGAAGGCGCGGATGCCCTGGCAATCGTTACCGAATGGAAAGAGTTCCGTAGTCCGGACTTCGCGGCGATCGCGCGCAAGCTCGAATACCCCCTCCTCTTCGATGGCCGCAACATGTTCGATCCCGAGGTCGTTACCGCGGCAGGACTGACCTATTTCTCCATTGGGCGGCCAGTGGCCGGTACGAGGGACTGTTGACATTTATTCTTAAGCACGTGACGGTATGGTTTTATGACCGCTACATTGACGAACGAAGCCATACCCCTGATCGAATGGTGCAGGCGACGCGTTCGAGGGTGTGAAATATCGCAGAGGGCCGCAAGGCTTCGAGGACATCCAAAAAGATGGAACTGAAATTGACCAGTGATGGGCCTTCCGTAGCAAGGGAGGAGTGAACAGGATGCGGAGATCACTATGGCGAAGATAGAAGGCTTCAGGATCCGGAATTTTCGTGTCCTGCGAGATGTTACCCTGGGTAGGCTATGGAATCTTCAACAGGCGGAACCGCTCACACCGATGACTGTGGTTATCGGCAAGAATGAGGTTGGTAAGAGTACGCTTTTTGACGCCTTCGGCTTTTTGGCGGATTGCCTGAAAAGCGGAGTGGAAGAGGATGTGAGTCACGAAGCCGCGGTGGTTATGATCGCATCAAGGCCCAAGTGAGGCATAGAACCGATCGAGTTCGAGATATATTACAAAGAAGATGGTAATGCACGACCCATTACCTATGAGTTTGCCATTGACCTCGATGCAAGTGGACGCCCTTATGTCCAAAAGGAACGGCTCAGGAAAAGGCGGAAAGGATAAAAGCATGGGTGGCCGTTCTCATTCCTAGTATTGAATAATGTAACGCTTCAAAAATAAGTACTACATTTTATCATGAAAATCAACTGGAATAGACGACGTAGTTTCATTTCCCGAGAACAGGGTCGCGGCGAATGAATTTGTCGTTGATATCGAGGAATGTCTCAGAACACTTTCGCCCCAGCTCGTAGAGGGTATCGAGCAGGCGTGGCGTGACCGTGAGGCCGGTTTGGGTGCGGGTGCGCTGTACCGCTTCCAGGGCGGTCTGGTGCGAATCGAGGATGACACCGCTTAAGCGACGCGCGACATGACAAAACAAACGGTGCTCGATCGGATGCCGCTTGGAGGTGTACGGCGGGTAGAGGGCCACCCGCAGACACCGCCCGAACCGTCGGCTCAGCGCCACCAGGTCTTCCTTGAAGCGCAGCGAACGCGCGGCGTTGGCAGCGCCGGCATCGAAGGTCAACAGGATTTGCTGCGCGTGTGGATAATGCTCGGCACGATCTTC
>Ga0209144_1000328_pt1 | contig 10259 bp, 13 predicted proteins | sample WorMettrBAHAMAS1_FD_187392 | JGI IMG/M metagenome (GOLD analysis project Ga0209144, IMG submission 187392) | Marine gutless worms symbiont microbial communities from Max Planck institute for Marine Microbiology, Germany - Inanidrilus... | ecosystem: Host-associated > Annelida > Digestive system...
GGCGGGTAATCTCCTGGACAGGGTCAGACGCCCTAAAAATTGATCCAGCCTGCAGCCTATCCGCCTCCCCCAACACATTATCAGAGCCAGGACGCTTGACCGTTCACCCCTCATTCATGCCATCTCCTACGTCGGGTTAAAGCACATCATCCACTTACACAGCTATTCGGACAGCCTCACAGGCCGCGGAGAGCGGCCTGAGCCGGTCGCAATACACGCTCGGCAAGATGTACATGTACAGCCTCGGCGTCGAGAAGGACATCAACCGCGCAGCGCCGCTGATCCTCGCCGCCGGCAAAGCCGGGTTCGCCAAGGCCCAATACAACCTCGGCAAGATGTTCCGCGACGGCAAGGGCGTGCAGAAAGATCTCCAGACGGCGGCGCAGTGGTTCCTCGCCGCCGCCAAGCAGGGCCACGTGCGGGCGCAGAACCACATCGGCATGCGCTACGCTCGCGGCAAGGGCATTACCGCAGATCCCGTTCAGGCGATGATGTGGCTGACGCTGTCGGCCAAGAGCGGCAACCCGGCGGCGGTCGAGAACCGCGCCGCGCTGGCAAGGAAGCTCACCGCGGCTCAGATCGCCGACGCCGAACGCCTCGCCGCAGCTTGGAAGCCGATGCCGGCAAAGTGACCGGGTGCGTTTAACCCACTCGTGAATTCATCCAGATGGTCACCGGGCCGTCGTTGACCAGATCGATCGCCATCTCGGCGGCGAAGATGTCGGTGGCGACGTCGATGCCTGACCCACGCAGCCGATCGCAGAACATCTGATAGAGCGGCTCGGCGACCTCGGGCCGTGCGGCGCCGGAGAAGCTCGGGCGGTTGCCGCGGCGCCAGTCGGCAGCGAGGGTGAACTGGCTGACAACCAGCGCCGCCCCGGCGACGTCGATGAGCGAGCGGTGCATCTTGCCGGCGTCGTCTTCGAAGATGCGCACGGCGGCGATCTTGCGGGCGAACAGATTGGCCTCAGCCTCGCCGTCTCCGTCCTCGACGCAGACGAGCACGACGAGCCCCGGACCGATGCGCGCCGTCTCGGTGCCGCCGATGGATACCGCGGCCCGGTTCACCCGTTGCAGCACCGCGCGCATCGGCGGTCCTGTGGCAGCCTCAGTCGTCGCCGCCAGCGAGCCGCAGCCGGAGCGCGTTCAGCTTGATGAAGCCCTCGGCATCGCGCTGGTCATAGACGCTGTCGGCCTCGAAGGTGGCGGTGTCTTCGCAGTAGAGGCTGTTGGGCGATTTCCGCCCGGTGACGATGACGTTCCCCTTGTAGAGCTTGAGGCGCACCGTACCGGTGACGCGCTGGGACGCGGCGTCGATGGCCGCCTGCAGCATCTCGCGCTCGGGCGCGAACCAGAAGCCGTTGTAGATGAGCTCGGCGTAGCGCGGCATCAGCTCGTCCTTCAGGTGCTGGGCGCCGCGGTCGAGGATCAGACTCTCCATCGCGCGGCGAGCCTGGAACAGGATGGTGCCGCCCGGCGTCTCGTAGACGCCCCGCGATTTCATGCCGACGAACCGGTTCTCGACGATATCGATACACCCGACCCCGTTGGCGCCACCAAGCTCGTTGAGCCGCGCGAGCAGATCCGCCGGACCCAGCCGCTCGCCGTCGACCGCCACCGGATCACCGGCCTCGAAGTCGATGGTCACGTCGGTGGGCCTGTCGGGCGCCGCCATCGGCGTGACCATGCGTGTGAGGATCAGCTCGTAGTCGGGCTCCTCCCACGGGTCTTCCAGCGCCTTCCCCTCCGACGAGATGTGCAACAGGTTAGCGTCCTGGGAGAACGGCGCCTCGCCCCGCTTGTCGCGGGGCACCGGGATCTGGTGTGCCTCGGCGTACTCGATCAGCCGCGAACGCGAGGTCAGGTCCCACTCCCGCCACGGTGCAATGACGCGGATGTCGGGCTTCAGCGCGTAATAGGTCAGCTCGAAGCGGACCTGGTCGTTACCTTTGCCGGTAGCGCCGTGGGCGACGGCGTCGGCGCCGACCTGTTCGGCAATCTCGATCTGGCGCTTGGCGATCAGCGGCCGGGCGATCGAGGTGCCGAGCAGATACGTACCCTCGTAGATCGCGTTGGCGCGGAACATCGGAAAGACGTAGTCGCGGACGAATTCGTCCCGGAGGTCGTCGATGAAGATCTCGCGGACGCCCAGCATCTCAGCCTTGGCCCGCGCCGGCTCGATCTCCTCGCCCTGGCCGATGTCGGCGGTGAAGGTAACGACGTCGCAGCCGTAGGTGTCCTGCAGCCAGCGCAGGATCACGGACGTGTCGAGCCCGCCGGAGTAGGCGAGGACGACCTTGTTCACATCGCCGGTCATGGCGCTCGGTCCCGTACTTGGAAAGGGGGAAGGCGGCGGCGGAGTATATGCAAACGAGGGCGCCGGGCTCCATCCGCTTGGTGTAGTCGGCATCGACGAACGCATGCAAGACCGTGCCGTCGGTGTCGATGACGTAGGTCGCCAGCATCGGGATCTCAAAGGTATCGTCGCCGTTGTGGCCGGGGATGTCGATGCCGAACTTGTCGTAGATGGGGCGCAGCTCCTCGGCGACCTCGAAAACCAGATTGAAGTCGCGGGCGACCACATTGCCGACGTCGCTCAAAACCTCGAACTGCAGCTCGTTCTTCTCCGTAGTGCTCAGTGAATGGTCGGGCGTTTCCGGTGACACCGCGACCAGCGACGCCCCGAGGTCTTCGACCTCGGGCAGTTTCTGCTGCAGCGCGCGGAGTTCGAGATTGCAGTAGGGGCACCAGCCGCCGCGGTAGAAACTGACGACAACGGGTCCGTCCTTGAGCTTGTCGGCAATGTCGACGGTCTCGCCGCGGGCGTTGGGCAGGGAGAAGCCGGGGGCCTTGTCCCCGACCTTGGGGCCGAGATCGGCGATTCCACTCTCGATCAACGTCTTCGTGGCGTTGCCCATGACCAGGCGGATGTCCTCGGGAATCCGCGATGCCGCTTGCTGAATGAAGTCCGCGATGTCGTTCTGGAGGCTCATCGGTCGTCTCCCTCGGGATATGTTTTAGAATAATCATTCAATAACATTCTCAACATAGAAATCGGGAGCCGAGCCGTCAATGCTCTCGGCGAGGTTTTTCCGCCGCGACGCGGCGGATCAGTCGAGGACAGCGAGGGCGTGATCGGCGATGTCACGGAGCGCCGCGCGGTCGTAGCCGACCTTGGCCATGACCCGGAGACCCTGGGCGGCGGCGAGCAGATGACGGGCCATGGCTCGGGCATCCTTCCATGGCCCGATCTCGCCGGTAGACTGCCCGCGCTCGACGAGGCAGGCAAGGGCATCTTCAATACTGGTCAACGCGCCCCGCACGTACGCCGCCACCTCGGCATCCACCGGCGCCAATTCCACGGCGGCGTTGGTCAGTAGGCAACCGCGCCGCTCCGGATCCGCGGCACCAATGTCGACGAGATCAGAGAAGAAGGCTTCGATGGTGGTGCGTGGCGGCCCCGTCTCTGCGTTGGCGACCAGCGACCGTGCGGGCGACCGGTCCGTGTAGCGGCCGAGCACGGCGCCGAACAAACCGGCCTTGTCGGTGAAGGTGTTGTAGAGGCTGCCGCGGTTGATGCCGGTCGCATCGACCAGATCCTGGATCGACGTTGCCTCGTAGCCCTTGAGCCAGAAGACCTGAGTCGCCTTGTCGAGGACGTCGTCGCGGTCGAAAGCCTTGGGACGCGCCATGCACCGACTGTGCCCGTTCTTGAACGAAAATTCAAGAATGAGCCGACGAAACCCCGGCAACGGTGTGGTCGTCGGCAATGCCGGCGCGGACGCGCGCCTTCATACGGCTCAACCGTTCTCGTTCGCTGTCGGAGCGCAATTGGCCGCACGCGGCCATGATGTCGCGCCCGCGCGGTATCCGGATCGGTGCAGAGTAGCCCGCATCGTTGAGGACGGCGGCGAACCGGGTCATCGCGTCTACCGATGAGCACTTGTACGGGGCGCCGGGCCAGGCATTGAACGGGATCAGGTTGAACTTGGCCGGCAGGCCGTCGACCAGGCGCACCAACGCGCGGGCGTCTGCAGCCGAGTCGTTGACGCCCTTCAGCATGACGTACTCGAAGGTGATGCGTCGGGCATTGTTGGCCGCGGGGTAGTCGCGGCAGGCCGCCAGCAGCTCGTCGATGGGATACTTGCGGTTGATCGGTACCAGGACGTCGCGGAGTTCGTCGTTGGTCGCGTGCAGGCTGATGGCGAGGTTGACCCCGAGTTCCGCACCCACCTGCCGGATCATCGGCACCACGCCGGAGGTCGAGAGCGTGATTCGCCGTTTGGAGATGGCGATGCCTTCCGGGTCCATGATGATGCGCAGCGCCTTTGCGACGTTGTCGTAATTGAACAGCGGCTCGCCCATGCCCATGAGCACGATGTTGGACAGCAGCCGCTCGCCCCGCGGGCTCGGCCATTCACCATAGGAATCGCGGGCGACCATCATCTGGCCGACGATCTCACCGGCGGTGAGGTCGCGGACCAGCCGCTGGGTACCGGTATGGCAGAAGGTACAGGTCAGCGTGCAGCCGACCTGAGAGGAGATGCACACCGCGCCGCGGTCATCTTCGGGGATGAACACCGCCTCGGCTTCGTTGCCGTCGGCGAACCGCAGCAACCATTTGCGCGACCGGTCGTCCGAGGTCTGCTCGCGCGCGATCACCGGGCGGCCGACGGTGAACCTTTCGGCCAAGACGTCCCGCAGTCCCTTGGAGAGCGTCGTCATCTCTTCGAAATCGCGGGCGCCCCGATGATAGATCCAGTGCCAGACCTGCTGGGCGCGGAAGGCCTTCTCGCCGATCGCGGCGAGCGCGCCGGCCAGCTCTGAGCGGTCGAGATCGATAAGGTTGAGGCGCTCCGGGCTCATCGGGCGCCGTGTGCCGTGCTCAGCAGTTCGGGCACGGGGCAACGGGGTTGCCGTCGGCGATCCACGACATTATGCCGCCGGTTACGTTGTAGATCCCGGCGTAGCCGGACCGCCCGGTCAGCAGTTCCGAGATGACCCGCGACCGGCCGCCGGTGCGGCAGATCACGACGACGTCCTCGTCCGGCTTGACGGCGGCGGGAAAGTCCGGATTGAAGCGTCCGCGGGCATCAAATGCGGTGATCAGTGCCGCCCCTTCGATGACGCCGGTGTCTTGCCACTCGTCGACACGCCGCACATCGATGACCTTGACGCTCTTGTCGATCATCGCCCGAACCTCGGCGGAGTCGATGTTGGTGTACTCCCCCGATCCAGCGACAGCCGGGTGGCTGGCAAAGGCGACGATAGCGATCACGGCCATGAATCGAACAAACGTGGTCATCGGTCTCTCGCTCCGAATCGGATCATTTCTCGCGGTCTAGGAATGAATTCGGACAGTCGAACGCCGATTCTCAAGCCCCGCACTTAGCGGCTGCAGGCCTTACGGGCCGCTTCGAAAGCGGCGGTGAAGCCGGTGAGTGAGTAAGTGTCGGTGGTCAACGTACCGCGGCTCGACGTGCCCTTGATGACCATTTGCCGGCCCGCTTTCATCGCCCGAACCAGCGCCGCGTCGGCACCCGAATCATAAGCCCAGGCGTTGCTCCCCCGGGGAAACAGCCGGTAGGCCTTGCCGTCGACGGACAATTCGACCTCGCTGCCGCCGCGGTAGGAATAGCCGGCCTCGACGCTGATTTCGCCGACGATCTTCTCGGCCGGACGATGGGTGACGAGGACGTAGGTCTCACCACGCCGGGTGTACTTGCCCTCTTCCTTCTCCGGTTCGGCTCCGATGTAACAAATGCGGTCCTTGCCGGAGCCTTCGGCGAAGGCCTTCCACGCGCCGAAGCTGCCGAGGGTTCCCTGCTGGGCGACACTGGGTCCAGCGGCGACGCCCGCCAAAGCGGCAACGAAAAACGGGACAACCGATGAAATCCGGAACATGATCGCCCTTCATACCGACACCGACGCGGAATGCCAAGAACCCGGAACAGCCGCTGGCCCCATGTCCTCCGCCGAAGCAAAAAACCACTGATGACCCGCGAAAATCCGCTCGCCATCGAAGTCACGCGGGGTGACGCGGTCGAGAGCCGCCACCGGGCCGCAGCCGCCGTCGTCGGCGCGGACGGGCGAATCGTCGCCGCATGGGGGGATATCGACCGTCCGGTTTTTCCCCGGTCGGCGATCAAGCCGCTGCAGGCGCTGCCGTTGATCGAGACCGGCGCCGCCGAGCGGTTCGCCGTCACCGACGCCGAACTTGCCCTCGCCTGCGCCTCCCATGGCGGCGAACCGGATCACGTGGGGCGCGTCGGTGCCTGGCTTTCCCGCATAGGACTCGACGGCGACGATCTTGCCTGCGGGCCGCATTCCCCGATGAGCGATTCCGAAGCCCGGCGCATGGCCCGCGCGGGCGAAACGCCATCGCGGCTGCACAACAACTGCTCGGGCAAACACGCGGGCTTCCTGGCGACGGCACGACATCTGGACGAGCCGACGGCGGGCTACGAACACCCCGACTACCCGGTACAGCGGCGCGTCCTCGCGACCCTTGCCGAGATGGGCGGCCTCGACGCAGGGACCATCGGTTGGGCGGTGGACGGCTGCGGCGTGCCGACGTTTGCCCTACCGCTCGTCGCGGTCGCTCGGGCGATGGCCGGTCTTGCCGCCGCCGAGTCGTTGCCTGCCAACCGTGGCCAAGCGGCGGGGCGTATTTTGAACGCCATTGCCGCTCATCCGTACCTGATCGCCGGTACCGGCCGGTTCGACACTGCCATTGTCGCCGCGTTCAAAGGCGCGGTGGTTGTCAAGGGCGGCGCCGAGGGTGTCCACGCGGCCGCCCTGCCGGGTTCGGGGATGGGCATCGCGCTGAAGATCGACGACGGTGCCGGCCGCGCCGCCGAGACGGCTATGGCGGCCCTCCTTGACCGCTACGCGGATCGTACCGTGGCAACGCGCGCGGCCCTGGCGCCGTACCTCGAGCGACCGGTGCAGAATGCGGCCGGAGATATCGTCGGCGCCGTGCGCCCGGCCGCCGCCTGGCCCGATTGAGTGCCGCTCAGTCGCCCGCCTCAGGCGGCGGCGTGCGAAACTTCTCCATCTGCGAACGGATCTTCGGCCCGCCGAACACGTGCTCGGGTGGCGGCTCGGTTGGCCCGCCCGGACGGTCGGCGCGGTGGGCGAAGCGGCCGAGGCTCAGCACCCGGTCGTAGATGACGATGGCTCCGGCCAGGCCGACGTTGACCGAGAACCGGGTCGGGATGCGGACGACATAAGTGCAGCGGGCGGTCATCTCCGGCGACAGCTCGCCCCGCTCAGGTCCCAGCACGTAGGCCGCCTGCGGCGGATGGTGGAAGCTCGGCAGATCGATGGCATCGTCCATGAGCTCGACGCCGACGAACTGGCAGTCCTTGGGCAGGATCAGCGAATCGGCGTCGGGAAAGGCGTAGAACGGTACGTGGCCGGCAGAATCCGAGGTATCCGCCCGCCCCCTTCGGCGCGCGCATAGTGCGCCGCGACGGTGAACATGAAGCTGGCCCTGAAAGCGTGGGCCGTGCGGAATAGGGCACCCGCGTTCATCGACTTGGAGATGCCCTCGACACCGATGCCGAAATAGCCGCGCATGGACGAACCTTTTCTGTCTCCCGGTTGACGGGGTTTGCTAACGTTGGGAAAAAATCCAAACACAATCAAGGAGCCAACCATGCGCGCGGTGCTGTGCAAGGCCTTCGGAGCAAAATCCGATGATCTTGTCGTCGAGGATGTCATCCCGCCCGCCCTCGGCGAGGGCGAGGTGCGGATCGCCGTGCACGCGACAGGACTCAACTTCGCCGACACCCTGCTGCTCAAGGGTGAATACCAGGTCAAGCCGGAGCTGCCGTTCAGCCCCGGGCTCGAGATCGCCGGCGAGGTCATAGAATGCGCCCCCGGCGTAGACCGCTGCAAACCCGGTGACCGGGTCATGGCGATGGTCGATTACGGCGGCTTCGCCGAGGAGGCCGTGGCATCGGCTGACCGGGTGCACGTCATTCCCGACAACGTTGATTACGTCTCGGCCGCCGGGGTTCCTGTCGCCTATGGGACGTCCCACCTGGGGCTGAAGTACCGGGCACACCTCGCCGCCGGAGAGACGCTTCTCGTCAATGGCGCGGCCGGCGGCGTCGGCCTGACCGCCGTCAAGATCGGCAAACGCATGGGCGCCGAGGTCATCGCCACTGCAGGTGGCGCCGACAAGCTGGAGGTCCCGCGCCAATACGGCGCCGATCACTTGATCGACTACCGCGCCGAGGACATTCGTGCCCGGGTCCGGGACATCACCGGCGGAAGAGGCGTCGACGTCGTCTATGATCCGGTGGGCGGGGCGGCGTTCGACGCGTCGCTCCGCTCGACAGCGCTGGGCGGGCGGATCCTCGTCATCGGCTTCGCCAGCGGAACCGTGCCGCAGGTCCCGGCCAACATCCTGCTGGTCAAAAACATCACCCTTCTCGGATACTGCTGGGGCCAGTACCTCACGCTGAATCCAGCGTTGATGGTGGAGTCGTTCGAGGAATTGCTGGCCTGGCTCGGCGCTGGCGAGCTCAAGCCGCACATTTCGCATACCTACGCCCTCGAAGACGCCGCGCAGGCGCTGGACGCTCTGGCCTCCCGGCGGTCGACCGGAAAAGTTGTGCTGCGGATTCGGACCTGACCTGTATGACCAACGATCCGGTCCGTGCCCAATACGAGGACTACCCCTACCCGCCGCGTGACCCCAAGGACGAGGCCCGGCGCCTGATCACAGGTTCGCCGAGCCACATCGACGAGGTCGTGCATTATGTCTTCGGCGGCGCTGGCGGCCTGCCACGGCCGTTCCGCGCGCTGGTCGCCGGCGGCGGCACCGGTGACGCGACGGTGATGCTGGCCCAGCAGCTCGCCGACCGCAGCGCTGACGCCGAAGTCGTCTATATCGACGTGTCTGAAGCTTCGCGAACCGTCGCCGAAGAGCGGGTACGGACGCACGGGCTCGCCAACGTGCGCTTCGAAACGATGTCCCTGTTGAACTTGCCGGGAAGCGGTCTCGGGCCTTTCGACTACATCGACTGCTGCGGCGTGCTGCATCACCTCGCCGATCCCGCCGCCGGTCTCGCCGCACTGGGTCGTGTGCTCGCCGACGACGGCGGTCTGGGGCTGATGCTCTACGAGGAGTTCGGCCGGACCGGCGTCTACCCCATGCAGCAGATGGTCCGGATGCTGAACCCGGACGGACCGGCACCGGAGCGGCTGGATACCGCCCGGCGGTTGCTGCGCGCCCTGCCGGACACCAACTGGCTGAAGCGGAATCCCTTCGTCCGTGACCACGTCGAGCAAGGCGACGCGGGTCTCTTCGATCTCCTGTTGCATGCCCGCGACCGCGCCTATCGGATCCCGGAGATTGCGGACCTTTGTGGAGATGCAGGACTTCGCATCACCGGCTTTGTCGAGCCGGCGCTTTACGACCCGGCGACCTATGTCAGCGACCCTCGGCTTGCGGCGCGGCTGGACTCGCTTCCGTGGCTCGAACGATGCGCCTTCGCCGAGTTGATTGCCGGCAGCCTGCGCACCTACGTCTTCTACGCCGTGCGATCGGCTAACCCGGTCAAGGCGCCGGATCCCGAGGACGCGTCGGTCGTGCCGGTGCTGCGCGGCGGTGACGGCGAAGCGCTGGCCGGGATGGAGCCCGGTTCGACGGTGAAGGCGACGGTAAGCGGTGTCACCATTCGTCGTCCGCTGCCCCCGCTCGCCGCCGCGATGATCAAGCGAATCGACGGCCGTCGCACCCTTGCCGAGATTCAGGCCGACATGGCGGCAACAAATCCCCACCTTGACGGGGAAGCGTTTCGCAGGCAGTTCGTCGAGCTCTACACCGCGCTCAACGGCTTGGGGTGGATGCACCTTGGGGCTGTTGAAGAATCCGGTATTGGGAAGGTCGGAACGTAGGATCATGCAGTCATGGCCGCCCGGAGGTCGGTTCGGAGCGCACGGGTGCTGTGGACGCGCAGCGTATCCTGCCAAGCACGTCGAGCCGTGCAGACGGCCCGAAGGATCACAAGGAAAGCGGCGGCGAGCCGCTTGAGATTGATCGCCGCAGCCGTCAGATAGGCCTGGATCTTCATGTTGTCGAGGCCCCGCCGGACAGCGCGTCCGAGCCCATGCCAAGTCTTAGCCTCACCGTGGAAGCCCTCAGAACGCCAGCGGTGACGTTGGTACAGCCGCCGGTCTTCTTCGCTCCATCGCGCACGCCGGCGCCGGGCGCGGAGCAACGCCGGATAGTCGTGCCCGATCAC
>Ga0209144_1000330_pt1 | contig 10223 bp, 7 predicted proteins | sample WorMettrBAHAMAS1_FD_187392 | JGI IMG/M metagenome (GOLD analysis project Ga0209144, IMG submission 187392) | Marine gutless worms symbiont microbial communities from Max Planck institute for Marine Microbiology, Germany - Inanidrilus... | ecosystem: Host-associated > Annelida > Digestive system >...
CAATTGTTACAATGATGCCGTGCTTCGTTCGACATCGGCGTCGAGTTTGTCAAGTTGCAGTAAGGACACCGGGGTTCGCCATTCCACCTAACGTCTTCAAGGTAGGCAATGCAATCAGCTTGCGTCGGAAACTTCTCGAAGATGGAAATGATATTCATAACGTCGCCACCTCTTTCTATGACGCCATAAGTATTGCCTATCCTGTCTCAGACGTCAATAAAGATATCAACCTTAATCTAGGACATTCCGTTGAAGTCGATCAGCAGACCCGTCGGCAGGCCCCTGAGTCTCAGATAGGTCAAGACTTGCGCCTCGTGAACGGGCAGCATTCGCTCGACGGCTTTCAATTCCAGTAAGACCCTCTCCTCGACAATCACGTCTGCTCGAAATCCGGGTTCGACGACGATGTCCTTGTAGCGGATCGGGAGGGCGATCTGTTGCTTGAACGCCATTTCGGACGCCGCGAGTTCATGGCAAAGGCATTCCTCGTAAGCCGACTCCAACAGTCCCGGTCCAAGGTGCCGGTGAACCTCGATGGCCGCACCAATGATCCGCTTGGTGAGAGGGTCGTTCTCCATGTCCATCGACGATCACGCTCTCAAACCCAGTTCGACACAGAGGACACCGAGGTAGCCACAGAGACCGCCGAGGCTTCGCTTCGCGAAGCGAATTTCCGCGCGCTTCGCGCGCACTCTTTTTCCTCTGTGTATTCTCCGTGACCTCTGTGGTCTTTGTGGTTCACTTCCCCGCCTCCTCCATCAGCCCGATGAAGCGGTCGAACAGGTAGTGGCTGTCCTGGGGGCCGGGGGAGGCTTCGGGGTGGTACTGGACCGAGAAGACGGGCCGGCCGTCAAGGCGGATGCCCTCGTTGGAGCCGTCGAACAGTGACACATGGGTCTCGACGACACCCGCCGGCAGCGTGTCGCGGTCGACGACGAAGCCGTGGTTCTGGCTGGTGATCTCGACCCGGCCGGTGGCCAGATCCTTGACCGGGTGGTTGGCGCCCCGGTGGCCCAGGTGCATCTTGTGGGTCTGCGCGCCCAGGGCCAGGGTCAGCATCTGGTGGCCGAGGCAGATGCCGAACATCGGCAGCCCGGTCTCGACCAGCGCCTTGATGGTCGGTACGGCGTATTCGCCCGTCGCCGCCGGATCGCCAGGGCCGTTCGAGAGGAACACGCCGTCCGGATCGTGCCGCAGCACGTCCTCGGCGCTCGCCGTCCCCGGCACCACCGTCACCCGGCAGCCGGCGGCGGCGAGGCAGCGGAGGATATTGCGTTTGGCGCCGTAGTCGATGGCGACGACGTGGAACCTAGGCGTGTCCTGGCGTCCATAGCCGTTACCCAGGGCCCACGTGGTTTCGTCCCAGGCGTAGGTCTGGCGGCACATGACCTCCCTGGCGAGGTCCATGCCTTCCAGGCCGGGCCAGTTCTCGGCCATGAATTTCAACGCCTCGGTGTCGATGTCGTCTTCCGAGCTGTGGATCAGCGCCCCCGTCGGCGCCCCGCCGTCGCGGATGCGCCGGGTCAGCCGGCGGGTGTCGACGCCGGTGATGGCGACCAGGTTCTGCCGCCGCAGCCACTCGTTCAGATGCCCGGCGGCCCGCCAGTTGGCCGGATCGGTGATCGCCGTCCGCAGCACACAGCCCCGCGCCGCCAGGGTGGTCGTCTCAATGTCCTCGGCGTTGGTCCCGACGTTGCCGATGTGCGGGAACGTGAAGGTGATGATCTGTCCCGCGTACGAGGGATCGGTGAGGATTTCCTGATAGCCGGTGATCGAGGTGTTGAAGCAGACCTCGCCGACGGCCACGCCGACCGCACCCGCCCCCTTGCCCCAATGGACCGAGCCGTCGGCCAGCACCAGCGCGGCGTCGGCGCCGGGCGGGCGGAACGAACCGCCGGTTGCCGCAGCAGGCGGCACCGGACTGGGCGGTGCGGGTCTCTCAGACATCGGCAGCGGGTCTCCTGCGCCACCTGGAAAACCCGATCGGGCGGGGGCGGGCGGCGAACGGATGGGCACCGCCGCCGCGACGATGATTTAATGGAAAGGCGCCGTTCCGTCAAGCCCCTTAACCAAGAAAATTTGTTTAATTTCAATGAGTTAATTTTGATTTGGAGATCGACCCGGCTGGCGCTTATATGTAGCGTCCCGATTCGGGGTCTTTTGCCGGAGGTTAAGCGATGCTGCGCGCCGATCTGAACGAGGCGCTGAAAGAGGCGATGCGGGCGCGCGACGACCGCGCGACGACGACGCTCAGGCTGGCGCTCGCCGCGCTCAAGGACCGCGACATCACCGAACGCGGCAAGGGAAACGTCGCCGGCCTCGACGATGGCGGTATCTCCGCACTGCTCCAGTCGATGGTCAAGCAGCGGCACGAAAGCATCCGCATGTACGAACAGGGCGGGCGCGACGACCTGGTCCGCCAGGAATCCGAAGAAATCGCCGTGTTGCAGCGATTCCTTCCCGAACCGATGAGCGAAGGCGAGATGGCCAAAGCCGTCGCCGGCGCCATCGAAGAAACCAGCGCGGCGTCGCTGAAGGACATGGGCCGTGTCATGAGCCTGCTGAAGGAGCGGTTTCCCGGTCGCATGGATTTCGCCTTCGCCAGCAGTGTCGTGCGCCAGAAGCTCGGCGCCTGATCGTTCTCGACACTCCATCGGCGGATCAGTCCGCCGGACGTGCCACTGACGGAGGAGAGCGGATCCCGCACCGATGGCGTTCCCACCGCAGTTCCTGGACGAGTTGCGCGCCCGTGCCGACCTGGCCCACGTCATCGGCCGGCGGGTCAAGCTGATCCGCCGGGGTCGGGAATATGTCGGTCTGAGTCCCTTTCAGAACGAGAAGACGCCGTCGTTTACCGTCGTTCCCGACAAAGGCTTCTATCACTGCTTTTCCTCCGGCGAACACGGCGACGTCATTGATTTCGTGATGAAGACCGAGGGGCTCAGCTTCCCCGACGCCGTCGAACGGCTCGCCCCCGAAGTCGGCCTCGCCGTTCCTGCTGATACGCCCGAGGAACGCGAACGCGCCGAACGCCGCAAGACGCTCCAAGACGTGACCGAAGCGGCCGCCCGCCATTTCGAGAAGATGCTGCGCATGCCCGAGGGCAAGGGCGCCCTCGCCTACCTGCGCGACCGCGGCCTGGACGACGACACCATCGCCCGGTTCCGCCTGGGCTTCGCGCCGGATACCCGTGGCAGCCTGAAGGGCGCACTCAGCCGCGAAGGAGTGTCCGAAGCGCTGATGGTCGAGGCCGGGTTGCTCAAAGCGCCAGAGAACGACGACCGCGGAGCTTATGAGTATTTCCGTGGACGTGTGACTTTCCCAATTGCCGACCGCCGCGGCCAAGTCATTGCTTTCGGCGGACGGGCCCTCGGGGACGGTAAACCCAAGTACTTGAACTCTCCCGAAACATCTCTGTTCCGTAAGGGACGCCTGCTCTATGGACTAAATCTCGCCCTGAAACCGGCTCGCGATGCCGGAACGATGATCGTTACCGAAGGCTACATGGACGTCATCGCGCTGCACCGCGCCGGCTTCGAGCACGCCGTGGCACCCCTCGGAACGGCCTTGACCGAGGATCAGGTGCAGGAGCTATGGCGGATCGTCGCCGAGCCGGTCCTATGCTTCGACGGCGACGACGCCGGCGGCCGCGCTGCCGAGCGAGCAGCCGAGCGTGTGCTGCCGCTTTTGCGGGCCGGTCAGGGATTGCGCTTCGCCGCTCTGCCCGAAGGTCAAGACCCTGACAGCCTCATTGCCCGCGGCGGCCCGGCCGCAATGCAACGGGTGCTCGACGCCGCCGAGCCGTTGAGCGAGGTCGTTTGGCGCACCGAGGCCAAGACCGGTACGCGGGCAACGCCCGAACATCGCGCTGCCCTCTGGAAACAGCTCCGCAAACGGATCTCCGGTATCCCCGACGCCGAAATAAGGAAGGATTTTGAGAAAGTCTATCGTGAGCGCGTGTGGCCCGAAAGCGAACGGAAAGGTGATCGTATTCGCCCAAGTCACCAAGTTCCTCACGGTCCTGCGCAACCTGGTGCACAGGCGGAAGCTCATCGGAGAATGGATGTAGAACGTCATTGGGAAGAACTGTTATTGGCGATGGTGCTCCGATGCCCACCTCTGTTTACTCGCGTCGGCGAAAGAATGGGTGCACTCAACTTCTCCCATCGTCAGACCGAAGTGCTTCGGCAAGCAATCGTCGACGCAATGACCGCAGAACCCGACCTTGAGGTGGACGAGCTTGAATTGCGTTTGCGAGATGCCGGTCATGGCGCCAACATAGAAGCTCTGTGGACCGTTGTATTTGTGCAGAAATTGCTGCGGGCCGGTGGACCGCTTGCCGGCAAGCCGTTTGACGAAATACTGGATACCTGGAACGAGTTCTTCGCGAAGCGCGAGAACGAAGCACTCGAAGATGAACTCCGCGCAAGCTTGGCTCGGTTTGACAATCCAGCGACAGCTGAACTTGACGCCGAAACTTGGACGCGCGACAGAGCGCTTATCGAAGCCCGGCTGGACCATCAAGGAGATGACTGAGTGCGCCAGGCCCGCCGCCGCGTACGCAGAGCGTCGGGATCGTCACTTAACAGTGGAATTGGGCCACCGATCTTGACAATACGGGGCGCGGGGTTTTAAAGACCCCGACGGCTTGTGGGGCCTTGATTCGGCGGGATCGGAACGCCACCTCAGAATTTGCGGACATTCGGAGACCCGGGCGCTTGGGGAGGCGAAGCCAGGGGGTGTTCGGAAATTGTTGTTTTGCGCGTGAACCGCGGGGAATCGGCGTCGCGGTGCGGAAAGGGGCGAGCGTTTGATGCAGGGAACGGACCTGAGGGGCCGGGGGACGAGCCGTTGCGCTGCGCGGCGCCCGACAACCACTATCCGGAGCGTCGTCCGTGCGGGTTAGGCGGATGCACGCACGCGGGAACTTCCTCGCGATTTCGGACTCATCGACAGGCATGAACGGAACCCAGGGACCGGCCGCGCCCCACACGCGGCCCGTCATCGGGAGCGCAGACTGAATGGCCACGAAAGCAACCAACACGGCCGAGGTCACCGAAACCCAGGAAGAGGGTTCGGACAGCCCGCTGCTCGACACGCTGGGGGCCGGCGTCAAGCGACTGGTGGCCCGCGGCAAGGAGCGCGGCTACGTCACCTATGACGAATTGAACAGCGCCCTGCCGCCCGACCAGGTGTCGTCCGAACAGATCGAAGACACCATGACCATGCTCTCGGAGATGGGCATCAACGTCGTCGAGAGCGAGGACAGCGAAGAGTCGCCGGCGGCCAGCGAGGTGGTCGAGGCCGAACTTCCCAGCGGCAATGTCGACGAGAACGAGATCGGCCGCACCGACGATCCGGTGCGCATGTATCTCCGCGAGATGGGCTCGGTCGAGCTTCTGTCGCGCGAGGGCGAAATCGCCATCGCCAAGCGCATCGAGGCCGGCCGCGAGATGATGATCGGCGGCATCTGCGAGAGCCCGCTGACCATCCGCGCCATCGTCGGCTGGCACGACGCCCTGGTCGACGGCCGCATGCTGTTGCGCGACATCATCGATCTGGAAGCCACCTATGGCGGCGTCACCGTCGACGCCACGGCCGACGGCGAAACGGGAACCGCCGAAGGCGCCGTCGCCGAGTCCGCCGAGCCGGGAGACGGCGGCAAAGCCGCCAAGGACGCCAAGGACGGGGGCAACGGTGCCGACTCCGACGGTCCGCGCGAGGTCGACTCCTTCGAGGATACCGGCGACGACGAAGAGAAGGACGGAGAGGACGGCGCGAACGGTGCCGACGGCGAGGACGACGACCCGGACGGCGAGGAGAACAGCCTGTCACTGGCGGCGATGGAGGCCAAGCTCATCCCGCACGTGGTTGAGACCTTCGAGCAGATCGCCAAGACCTACAACCGGCTGCACCGTGCCCAGGTGCAACGCATCGAGGCGCTACAGCGGGGCGAGGAGGTCAAGCCGTCGCTGGAGAAGCGCTACGCCAAGATCCGCCACGAGCTGGTCGCGTTGATGGAGGACATCCACCTCAACAACGCCCGTATCGAACAGCTCATCGAGCAGCTCTACGACCTCAACCGGGCGCTCATCGGCTTCGAGGGAAAGCTTATGCGCATCGCGGTCAACTGCCACGTCAAGCGCGAGGACTTCCTCGAGCACTACTTCGGCAACGAGCTGGCGCCCGATTGGCTGGAGCAGGTCTCGCACCTTCCCGGCCGCGGCTGGAAGAAGTTCACCACCAAGCATGTCGACGAAGCCGAGACGCTGCGCGAGGCCATCGGCGAGATCTCCCACGAGGCCGGACTGCCGGTCACCGAGTTCCGCCGCATCGTCGCCACCGTGCAGAAGGGCGAACGCGAGGCCGCCAAGGCCAAGAAGGAGATGATCGAGGCCAACCTGCGGCTGGTGATCTCCATCGCCAAGAAGTACACGAACCGCGGGCTGCAATTCCTCGACCTGATCCAGGAAGGCAACATCGGCCTGATGAAGGCGGTGGACAAGTTCGAGTACCGCCGCGGCTACAAGTTCTCGACCTACGCCACGTGGTGGATCCGCCAGGCGATCACGCGGTCCATCGCCGATCAGGCGCGGACCATCCGCATCCCCGTGCACATGATCGAGACCATCAACAAGCTGGTCCGCACCTCCCGCCAGATGCTCCACGAGATCGGCCGCGAGCCGACTCCCGAGGAGCTGGCCGAGAAGCTGTCGATGCCGCTCGAGAAGGTGCGCAAGGTCCTCAAGATCGCCAAGGAGCCGATCAGCCTCGAAACGCCCATTGGCGACGAAGAAGACAGCCATCTCGGCGACTTCATCGAGGACAAGAACGCCGTGCAGCCGCTGGACACGGCGATCCAGGGCAACCTGCGCGAGACCACCACCCGCGTGCTGGCCAGCCTGACGGCCCGCGAGGAGCGCGTCCTGCGCATGCGCTTCGGCATCGGCATGAACACCGACCACACCCTCGAAGAGGTCGGCCAGCAGTTCTCGGTCACCCGCGAACGCATCCGCCAGATCGAGGCCAAGGCGCTCCGCAAGCTCAAGCACCCGAGCCGCTCGCGCAAGCTCCGCAGCTTTCTCGACTACTGATCCCCACCGCCGCCGAGGCGGAGAACCGGCTATGGCGCTTGGTCCCGGCGACGGCTTCGACCTTCTGCTCAAGAGCGTCGCCGCCGACGTGCTGCTCAGGCCGTGGTTCGACGACGCAGCGTTGCGCCTGCTCGCCAACTGGTACTTTCCGTTGTCCCGCGCCTGGGCCGCGGCGATCGCGGCGCGCGGCTCGGCCGAGCGGTTCCGCGATCTCGCCCCCTGCGGCGAGCTGACCGGGCGGCTGCTGCCCGGCATCCTCGGTCAGATGGACCGCCGTCTCCGCCGGCTGGACAAAGCATCGGACGCGTGGGAACGGGCGTTCTTCGGCGACGGACCGGCGACGGCGGAGGCCGAGACCGTCCGCGCCGATGCCGCGCAGGCGCTGATGGCGGCGCGGGCGCTGTTCGCGCCCCTGCACCTCGAGCGGCCGTTCGATGCGGTCCATTGGCAGATCGAGGCCCCTGACTCGGTCACCGCCCGGCACGGCGCACGCCTCGACCGTCCGCAGACGGCCTTCGAGGAAGCCGCGGCGCGCCCGGCCATCGAGGCTTCACGGACGCTGACCCTCGACGAACGGGAAGACGGCTGGCTGCGGTTCGCTTCGCCCGTTGCCGCCGCCGGCGATACCGCCTGGGCGCGGGTCTCCACGCCTAAGGGATGGCGGCGCACCGACGGCCGCGGCGACGGGCCATCGCTGGTGTTCACCCACGGCATCACCATGGAGCCCGAATGGTGGGGCGAGCACACCACCTCGATGACCGCGCTGGTCGACGCCGGCGTCAGGATGATCCGCCCCGAGGGACCATGGCACGGCCGGCGGTGGCTGGCCGGGTTCTACGGCGGCGAGCCGGTGCTCGGGCGCGGGCCGGCCGGCCTCCTCGATTTCTTCCACGCCCATGTCGCCGAGATCGGCATCCTGACCGCCTGGGCTCGGGCGACCGGCAGCGGCCCGGTGGCGGTCGGCGGCATCAGCCTCGGCGCGCTGACCGCCCAGCTCGTCGCCGTCGCCGCCCGCCACTGGTCCGACGAGATGCGCCCGGACGCATTGTTCCTGGTGACGCCCTCGCGCTCTCTCACCGCCATCGCCTTCGAAGGCGGACTGACCGGCGCGCTGGGAGTCCCCGACGCACTGGCCGGCGCCGGTTGGACCCCACTCGCCGCCGCGGCCTGGGCGCCGCTTTTCGAGCCCATCGGCGAGCCGGCGATGCCCGTGGACCGGGTCGTCGTCGTCCTTGGCGAAACCGACACGGTCACCCTCTACGCCGAAGGCGAAGCACTCGTCCGCGACTGGGAGGTGCCCGAGGCCAACGTCTTCCGGCGACCGGCCGGACATTTCTCCGCCTCCCTCGGCCTCGCCCGCGACGACGCCCCGCTGCGGCGGTTGGTGGAGGTGCTGGAGGCCCTCGGCTGATCAGACGGAAAGACGTTGAAGATGCGTACGGGGCCGATGCACGTGTGACGATTTTCTGCTACCAGTTTCGGGCTCGCTGCCCAACGGCGACCGGGCCCGTAGCTCAACTGGTTAGAGCTGGCCGCTCATAACGGTCTGGTTGCAGGTTCGAGTCCTGCCGGGCCCACCACCCTTCGCGCGCGAGCCCCTCTCACGGAAGGCCGACAGTGATGCGGAAGTGTATGCCGTGGTCCTGCAGTCCGCGGTTCGTCTCGTTCTCCAGAGACTTGAGCGCCCGTGCGGCGTAGATCTCCGCATGCACCCACGGCTCGGGTCCCAGCGAAAGCCGAAGCCGATGCTGTGGATGTCCTCGTAGCGGCTGAGCGGCGCGCCCGTGGTCCAGGCCCACCCGGTATCGGCAAACAGAGCCAACGCGACGGGGCCGGGCTCGGTCTCCGTTTCCACTCCCGGCAGGCCAAGATCGAACAAGGGGATTCGGGCCTCCACCGACGCCGTCACGCCTTCGTCGCGGATGAACTGGTTCTCCCGATAGCCACGCACGCTGTTGGCGCCGCCAATGGAAAACTGTTCGAGCGGCAGCAGGCGGCGGCTAGTCCGCTGGACATGGAGGCGGGCGACCAGGCTCGCCTCGGTGTCGAACGGCTTGTGCGCGAGCTGCGCCTGCCCGAGCCAGGAGACGAACTGGCCGTCCGGCAGGTCGCCCTCGTTGCGGGTTGCGTGGAACAGGTTGGTTCCGAAGTTGAACGTCGATCGCAGCGCGATCACCCTGCGGGCGTCGCGGACGAGGAGGTCCTGGCCAAGGCGGATAACGGCGACATCGGTGACGCCTTCGTTCGCGCCCGAAGCAAAGGTGAATGGCACCCCGAGCAGCGACGTCTTGGTGTGGCGCCGCGAGAGGGTCGCCGACACCCCCGCCTTCCAGCCGACGCCGCGAAACACCGGGTGGCGCAGGCCGATGTCGAGGCCCCACGACTGGCTGTCGATGTCGAGATCGTCCAGCGGCTCTTCGAGCACGGTGCTGGTCGACGTCTCGGCGCTCATGAACAGCCGGGTATCCGTGCGGCGTCACGGGAACCGAATAGCCGCTTGCGATCTCGATGGCGCCGTCGGACCGGCCCGTTTTGATGGTCCATATGTCACCGAACCCGGTGACGTTGTTGACCGCCATCGACAGCCGGCCCTGGATCTCCCCGACGCTTTTGGGCCGGTAATTGTCGAGCGTGATGCTGCCGTCGAACTTGGGCGCCTGGGCGATAGCGACGTTGAGCTTGGAGTCGCCGAGGCGGGTGCCGGCCCCGAAGCGTCCGTCGAGGCGGTCGATCAGCGGATCCTGGAGGAGCATCTGGAATCGCTCCTCCAGGGAATGGATGTTGAACGGCGCCTCCGCACCCAACGCCAACCGGTCCCGCACATACTCCGGGCGGAGATCGCGGCCGCCGGTCACGGTGATTTCCGGCGCCGCGCCCTCGATGAAGGTGAACGTGACGACGCCGTCGCTCACCTCCTGATCCGGCAGGACCGCGCCGGAACTGACGTAGCCGGCGTCGACATAGAGCCGCGTCATACCAGCGGGACGAATTTCTGACTTTCTGGTAACGCTCTGTTTAGGTTTTCCGTGATTCAAGGGTGGCGAAGGAGATTCGCCATGCCCGCCTGCCTTGCCTTACGAGGCGACTATGATGGAGACGCGCTTCGCGCCCTGGCCAGGAGCTGCCGCG
>Ga0209144_1000331_pt1 | contig 10203 bp, 11 predicted proteins | sample WorMettrBAHAMAS1_FD_187392 | JGI IMG/M metagenome (GOLD analysis project Ga0209144, IMG submission 187392) | Marine gutless worms symbiont microbial communities from Max Planck institute for Marine Microbiology, Germany - Inanidrilus... | ecosystem: Host-associated > Annelida > Digestive system...
CCGAAGGATCACAAGGAAAGCGGCGGCGAGCCGCTTGAGATTGATCGCCGCAGCCGTCAGATAGGCCTGGATCTTCATGTTGTCGAGGCCCCGCCGGACAGCGCGTCCGAACCGGGCCCACCCGTAACCAATACCGGCGCACACAAGCACCGGGGCAATGATCGAGAACAGTTCCACGAACATGGTGGCAGGTGTCGGAGAAGCTCGGCGCCCTCACTCGACCCAGGCGATTCTGAGGACGTTGGTCGAGCCGCGGGTTCCGAGTGGGAGCCCGGCGGTGACCACCAGCGGCGCACCTTGACCGGCGAACTGGGATTCCGCCGCGATATGCACTGCCTCGTTGATCATTTGATCGAAGTCCTCGAGATTTTGGACCAGCACGGAATGGACTCCCCAAACCAGCGTCAGGCTGCGGGCGACGCTCTCCATGCTGGTCAGTCCGAGGATTGGCACCGGTGGGCGCTCGCGGGCGGCGCGCAACGTTGTCGACCCACTGGACGTGAACGTCACGATGGCCGCCGCCGATATGGTCTGCGCGACGTGCCGCGCGGCGCCGGTGATGGCGTCCGAGGCCGTCGGCGCCGGTTGCGCGCGGGTGCCGTCAATGATTCCGCGATAGGGCGGATCACGTTCGACCCGGGCGATGATGCGGTCCATCATCGCCACCGACTCGACCGGATAGTCGCCCGACGCCGTTTCCGCCGACAGCATCACCGCGTCGGCGCCGTCGTAGACGGCGGTCGCGACGTCCGAGGCTTCCGCGCGTGTCGGCATCGGTGCGGCGACCATGGAATCGAGCATCTGGGTCGCGACGACGACGGGTTTGCCGGCGTACCGGCAGGCCCGGATGATGCGCTTCTGCAGCGCCGGAACGTCTTCGGGCGGAACCTCGACGCCAAGGTCGCCGCGGGCCACCATCACCGCATCTGCGAGGTCGACGATCTCGAACAGGTGATCGACGGCGGTCGGCTTCTCGAGCTTGGCCAGCAGCGATGCCCGGCCGCCCATCAGTCGGCGCGCTTCGGCGATGTCTTCCGGCCGCTGCACGAACGACAGTGCCACCCAGTCGACACCCAGGTCGAGGGTGAAGGCGAGGTCGTACCGGTCCTTCTCGGTCAGCGGCGACAGGTCCAGCATCACGCTCGGCACGTTGACGCCCTTGCGGTCCGACAGCGGGCCCGGCGTGACGACCCGGGTTTCGGCGAAATCGCTGCCGCAGTCCTGTACGGACAGGCGGACCTTGCCATCGTCGAGCAATAGGTCGGTTCCCGGCACCAGGGCAGCGAGGATCTCGGGATGGGGCATCGGCGCGCGTCGTGCATCGCCCAGCTCGTCCGATAGATCCAAGCGGAACGGCGCGCCCGCCTCAAGCGTCACCCGTCCGCTGGCAAACTTGCCGAGACGCAGCTTCGGCCCCTGGAGATCGGCGAGCACCCCGACCGAACGGCCGAATTGCGATTCCAGTGCTCGGATCGTCTCGTAGCGTGCCGCGTGCTCGTCGTGGGTGCCGTGGCTGAAGTTGAGGCGGAAGACGTCGGCCCCCGCCTCGAACAGCCGGGTGATGGACTCGGCATCACTGCTGGCCGGTCCCAGGGTGGCGAGGATCTTGGCTTTGCGGGTCCGGCGCATGGCGTGGCTCTTGGTCCGGGGTCGATGATCGAGAGGCTTGGTGCCCGGTGGCCCGACAATAGGCCGCCGCAGGCCCTTGAACAAAGGCGAAAATGCCGGCCATGACGCGGCGCTGCGGCTGGCGGCCCGCACCTGCGGCCGGTAAGATGGCTGGGGAGGCCCATTGCCGTGCGGAAGCTGTTTTCCCGTAGGCCACGCCGTGGTGGAGCGAAGAAGCGGACCCGAACGCCGGACGCGGCGGAGTCCGCACCAGAAGCGGGCGACGTGGCCAGCGTCGCCGAAGATGCGCTGAAGTCGCTCCGGGAACTGGAAGAGCTGGTCGTCGGACCGGCGGCCAGCGCGAAATCCCGCAAGCACCGGTGGTCGTTGTTCGGCGGCGGCAAGCAAAAGGCAACGGCCGGACCAACGCGGGCGCCCGCCCAAGCCACGGCCCCCGCGGGCGCGAGCGTCGAGGCCGCGGCGCCTCCCGAGCGGGAGCGGCTGATCCGTGACGCGCTCGCCATCCAGCGCGACAAGCAGTCGGCGCTCGCCAGCCTCAGCGACGAGCAGCGCGCGCTCTTGCGCGAGATGGCCCAGAAGCTTCTCGGCGCCGATCCCGGCAAGAGCGGCGCGTGAGCGGGTTGGCCCTGCCGCGCCGCTGTGCTATGGCGGGCAGCGTGTTTTCTCCGCTAGTGCCAGGGTCCGCATCATGCTCTTTCGCCGCCGATCGTTTCTGTCCGGCCTGTTGGCCGCCGCCCTCTCGGCCGTCATGATCGCCGGCGCACCGGCCTCGGCCGCCGCCCCCGAGAACACCCTCTATCTCGACCTCAAGGACGGCCGGGTGACCATCGCCATGCGCCCCGACCTGGCGCCCCGCCACGTCACCCGCATCAAGGAACTGGTCCGCCAGGGGTTCTACGACGGCCTCACCTTCCACCGGGTGATCGCCGGCTTCATGGCCCAGGGCGGCGACCCCGACGGCGACGGCACCGGCGGCTCCGGTGTCAACATCCCGGCCGAATTCTCTAACGAACCGTTCCGCAAGGACACCGTCGGGATGGCCCGCTCGCATGATCCAAACAGTGCCGATTCGCAGTTCTTCATCTGCTTTGCCCGCTCGGATTTCCTCGACGGCCAGTACACCGTCTGGGGCCAGGTGGTCGACGGCATGGGGCACGTATTCCGCATCAAGCGCGGCGACAAGTCGCGGAACGGCGCCGTCTCCGATCCCGACCGCATCATCCGCATGCAGGTCGCCGCAGACGTCCGGCAATAAGTATCGGTGCCGAGCAAGCGGACCGGCCTTATCAGACCTTCAATGTGATCGCGACGGGGCAGTGGTCAGAGGCTTTGAGCTTCTTCTTCACCTCGGGAAAGAACGAACTGACCCTCTTGGGCTGACCCGGCCGATTGACTCGGAGCGGCTGGCCACGGCGCTCGATCACCGGCTTGACGGTCGGGTTCTTCCGCGCCAGCGAGCGGCTGATGAGGATGTAGTCAAGCTGGTGGTAGCTCTTTTCGCGATGGTAGTAGTGGGTCCACCGCTGGTCTTTGGGCAACCGGTCGACAACGTTCTCCATCTGCGACGACGTCAGCAGCTTGCGGATGGAGCTTTCGCTGTGGAGGCCATCCTCCATGTAGTCGTTCAGGTCGCCGACGACGACGAAGTCGCTGTCGCCGTAGTTGGTGCCGAACAGCCCCTTGAGGATATCGATCATTTCCTCCACCTGGCCCTCGCGGCGCGCCTTCGTCTGCGCGCGTCCACCCATCATCGATTTGAAATGATTGACAAGCACCGGAAGCACCGTGCCACCGGCAATGCGCACGTACGCTTCCAGGCAGTCGCGGCTGAACACCCCGGATCGGCCGCTCTTGGTGAACTGGTGCGTGCGCAGGAAATCGATCTCGTATCGACTCAGGAGCCCGACGTCGATCAGCCGCGGGTCGTTGCCGTCGATTAGATACTGATAGGGGAACCTGCGCGACCTCATGTATCGGCTGTTGAACAACTTGAGCGTGTCGAGGTTTTCGACCTCCTGCAACCCGACGATGTCAGCCCGGACCGCCTTCAGTGCCTTGGCCGTCAGCAGCCGGACATCCTCCATCGTTCGGCTGAAAGCCTTGGTATCGATGACGAAACTCTTCGCGGTCGCGGCTTCGAGTTCCGTAGGCGTGTAGGGAACGTAGCGGTATTTCTTGGCGCTACCGGGCGGATTCTTGACTCGCTTTCCTTTGAACTTGAACCGCGTGAAAAGGTTTTCCGCGTTGAATGTCGCAACCGTAATTGTCGTCGGCATCGGCCCCCACCTGTCCTTCATGGTTGTGGAGGAGAAAGAATAAACCCTCAGTCCGTGGGATCAAGTCCCGGCGTCGGCCCTCGGACGGCGGCGGCTGAAGGCCGTCGCCATCAGCATATCTGCCATAGCGAGTTGGCGGGTGAGGAACCGGCGGGTGCGCTCCTGGCCCTCGGTGTCGTCGCGAGCCCAAACGCAGAGCGCCGCCAGGAAAAGGTTTGTCAGACCGATCTCCTCGATCTGGCGCCGCACCCCGCCAGCGTCGAGCCCGGCGGCATCCCGCAGCCAGAGGATGGTGCGCGACAGGTTGAAGATCATCGGCACCCAGTGATGGACGTGCACCGGCCACATCTTGGCCATCAGCATCTGCACGGTGACCTCGCGGTGCGGCGCCAGGGCGTCGAACCAGCGCATCATCAGCCAGCGGATGCGTTCGCGCGTCGGCAAAGTGGAGAACTCGGTGTCCACCGGCGCCAGCATCGCCGCCCGGGCGCGGCCGAACCACGCATCGGCAACGGCATCCAGGTCGCGGTAGTGTTCGCCGATCTCGGTCAGCGTTATGCCGAGCCGACCGGCGACCATGCGCAGGCGCACGTTGTCCCAGCCGACCTCTTCGGCAAGGGCGATGGTGTCGTCCACGATGCGCCCACTCAAGGGTGCCGTCGGCCGCTTCACCTTTTTCGTGCGCTGGGCCATGGGTGCCCTTCCCATTCTTGAGCGAGTCTATCACATAGCGCGTGCCTCCGCCGCACGTGGCCACCGCTATCACTTTTTCCTTTCCCACCGCCGGCACGGGACTAAGATCGGGCCGAATTTCGCCGGGAAGGATGAGGCCATGAACATCAAGCTCGTTTCGCTCGCTACCGCGCTTGTTGCCGCGCTCGCTACACCGGGGCAGGCCCAGGAGAAGTCGGTCGCCATCACCCAGATCGTCGAGCATCCGGCCCTCGACACCTGCCGCCAGGGCGTCAAGGACGAGCTCGCCGAGGCCGGCTTTGTGGTCGGCAAGAACCTGAAATGGAGCTACGAGAGCGCCCAGGGTAATCCCGGCACAGCCGCCCAGATCGCCCGCAAGTTCATCGGCGAGAACCCGACGTCATCGTCGCCATCTCGACGCCATCGTCGCAGCCGGTGGCCGCGGCGACCAAGACCATTCCGCTGGTGTTCAGCGCCGTCACCGATCCCGTCGGCGCCAAGCTGATCAGCAACATGGAGCGTCCCGGCGGCAATGTCACCGGCACCTCCGACATGCTGCCCCTGGACGAGCACCTGAAGCTGATCAAGCGGCTGGTGCCGTCGGCAAAGACCATCGGCGTGGTGTTCAATCCGGGCGAGGCCAATTCCGTCTCGAGCGTCGCGTCGATGAAGGCGGCGGCCCCGGCCCTCGGGCTCACCATCATCGAGGCGCCGGCAACCAAGTCGAGCGACGTGCTCGCCGCCGCCCGTTCGGCGGTCGACAAGGCCGATGCCCTCTACGTGCCGACCGACAACACCGTGGTCTCGGCGTTCGAAGCGGTCGTGAAAGTCGGCATCGACGCCAAGCTGCCGGTGTTCGCCGCCGACACCGATTCGGTGACGCGCGGCGCCATCGCCGCCCTCGGCTTCAACTATTACGATGTCGGCCGCCAGACCGGGCGCATGGTGGTGAAAATCCTCAACGGCACCAACCCCGGCGACATCCCGGCCCGGACTCCGTGGTCGCCGAGGCCGAGAAGGTGATCCGCTGACTCTTCCAAGGGCCGGACGACCGCGTTGAGCCTGATCGCCTTTCTCGGCGCGGTCGAAACCGGGCTGATCTTCGCTCTGGTCGGGCTCGGCGTTTATCTGTCGTTCCGCATTCTGCAGTTCCCCGACCTCACCGTCGACGGCAGCTTTCCCCTCGGCGCAGCGGTGTCGGCAGTGCTGATCACGTCTGGCTGGAACCCCTACCTCGCCACGGCCTGCGCCTTCGTCGCCGGCGCCGCGGGCTGGTTACTGCCTAGCTCAACGTGCGGCTGAAGATCCTGCATCTGCTGGCCAGCATCCTGACGATGATCGCGCTCTATTCGATCAACCTTCGGATCATGGGCCGGCCCAATGTCGCGCTCTTGGGCGAGACGACGGTGTTCACGCCCCTCGACGGTATCGGCATCTCGCCATACGTCGCCCTGCCCCTGGCGCTGGCGGTGGTCATGGTCGCCGCCAAGCTGCTGTTCGATTTTTTCCTCAATTCGGAGGTGGGCCTCGCCATGCGGGCGACCGGCGCCAACGCTCGCATGGCCCGTGCCCAGGGGATCGACACCAGCGTGACGACGCTCCTCGGGATGGCGCTGAGCAACGCCACCGTCGCCTTCGCCGGATCGCTGTTCGCCCAGAGCCAGGGCAGCGCCGACGTCACCATGGGCGTCGGCGTCATCGTCGTCGGGCTGGCCGCGGTCATCGGCGGCGAGGCGCTGGTGCCGCCGCGGACCGTGTTCCTGGCGACCATAGCCTGCGTCGTCGGTTCGCTGGTCTACCGCCTGGCGGTGGCGTTGGCGCTCAATGCCGACGTGCTCGGCCTCAAGGCCCAGGACCTCAACCTGATCACCGCCGTGTTGGTCGCCGCGGCGCTGGTGCTGCCAAGCGTGCGGCGGCCGGTACGCCGCGCCAAACCGCGAAAACCCGCGCCATGATCAGTGTCGACAACCTCGCCGTCACTTTCGGCCGCGGGACACCCATGGAGACCAAGGCGCTCCGTGGCATCAGCCTTGCCATTCCCGCCGGCCAGTTCGTCACCGTCATCGGCTCCAACGGCGCCGGCAAGACGACGGTGCTGAATGCGCTCTCCGGCGAGGTGGCCGTCGACGAGGGTCACATCGTCGTCGACGAACAGGATGTCACCGATTGGACCGCGGCCCGGCGCGCCGGCCTCGTCGCCCGCGTGTTCCAGGACCCGATGGCCGGCACCTGTGCCAACCTGACCATCGCCGAGAACATCGGCCTCGCCGCCACCCGAGGCCATCGACGCGGCTTGCGTCCCGCGGTAACGCGGTCGCTCAGGGACGAGATCCGTGAACGCCTCGCCCGCCTCGGCCTCGGCCTGGAGAACCGCCTCGACGACCTGATGGAACTGTTGTCCGGCGGTCAGCGACAGGCGGTGAGCCTGATGATGGCAACGTTCCGGCCGATGAAGATCCTGCTCCTCGACGAGCACACTGTGGCGCTCGATCCGAAGACCGGCGCTTTCGTCCTCGAACTGACCCGCGAGGTCGTCGAAGAGACCCACCTGACGACGCTGATGGTCACCCATTCCATGCGCCAGGCCCTCGATGTCGGTGAACGCACGGTGATGCTGCACGAGGGACGGGTGGCCCTCGACGTCGTCGGCGACGACCGCCGCGGCCTTGAAGTCGAAGATCTCCTGCACATGTTCGAACGTGTCCGCGGCGAGGAACTCGACGATGACACTCTGCTGCTCGGCTAGGGAATCCGCGCGCCCTCACGCAGATGTCACCGTTCCGTCACGCGACCGCCATATGGCGCCGCTACGCTCCAGCGCTCCTCCGCGCGTTCTCTGCGGAGACCTCTACAACCTCTCGATCGGGGGATCATCATGCGCTTGAGGAAGATGGGACTCGTCCTCGCGGCGGCGATCGCCGCAATCGCCATCGACGCCACCGCCGCTATTGCCGCCGACGCCGTGCAGCTGGGGCCGCAGCCCTACTACCTCATCGATCAGATGAAGGACGGCGCGCTCAAGTCCAAGCTCGAGCAATGCGCGGCCGGGCCGTTCGCCAAGTCGGCGTTCTCCATCGGCCATCGCGGCGCACCGATGCAGTTCCCCGAGCACACCAAGGAATCCTATGTGGCCGCGGCGCGCATGGGCGCCGGTATCCTCGAATGCGACGTCACCTTCACCAAGGACCGACAACTGGTCTGCCGGCACTCCCAGTGCGACCTGCACACCACGACCAACATCCTCGCCGTCCCCGAACTGGCGGCCAAGTGCACGCAGCCGTTCTCGCCCGCCGATCCGGCGACCGGCAAGGAGGCCTCGGCGAAGTGCTGCACCAGTGACATTACGCTCGCCGAGTTCAAGAACTTGCGCGGCAAGATGGACGCTGCCGACAAGACCGCGACGACGGTCGAGGCATACCTGGGCGATACGGCCAACTGGCGGACCGACCTCTACGCGACCTCGGGGACGGTGCTGAGCCATGCCGAGAGCATCGAGTTGTTCAAGAGCCTCGGCGCCAAGTTCACGCCCGAGCTCAAGTCGCCGAGTGTCGAGATGCCCTTCGACGGCAACTACACCCAGGAAGCCTACGCCCAGCAGTTGATCGACGAGTACAAGGCCGCCGGCGTCCCGCCCTCCGACGTTTACGCCCAGTCGTTCAACCTCGACGACGTGCTCTACTGGATCAAGAAGGAGCCGGCGTTCGGCAATCAGGCCGTCTATCTGGACGGCCGCTATGGCGACAAGAGCTTCGACCACGCCAATCGGGCGACCTGGAACCCCGACATGAGCAAGCTCGCCGACGCGGGCGTAAGGATCGTCGCGCCGCCCATGTGGATGCTCGTCGGGCTCAACGACAAGCGCGAGATCGTCCCGTCGGTCTACGCCGAGAAAGCCAAGGGCGCCGGCCTCGACATCATCACCTGGACCCTCGAACGGTCGGGCCCACTGAACACCGGCGGGGGCTGGTACTTCCAGACGGTCAAGGACGGCATCACCAGCGACGGCACGACCTTCGAGCTGTTGGACGTGCTGGCCCGTGACGTCGGCATCAAGGGCATCTTCACCGACTGGCCGGCGACGGTGACCTACTACGCCAACTGCATGGGCATGAAGTAGTCACCTACGAAACCAGTTGTTTTTGCAGCCTTTCCGTTGGAACATCGTAGGGGCGGGTTTGTGCGCGAAGCGGACGCGCAGCGTCAAACCCGCCCCTCCAACGTTTGGAATGCGGCCATCGCCGGCCCGTCGCTGACCCGGCCTATCTTCGACACCCCGCGACCCCGCCGACACGCCTATGGCTCGTTCCACACCACGCGGCCGAGGTTGGAGACGTCGTAGCCCTCCATCTCGGCCGCGCGGGCGGCGAACGCGGCGGTGCGGGTGAAGGCGAGCAGCGCTTGGACCGGCGGCTCGAAATAGTCGCGCCAGCGCATCATGAGGTCGTATCGCTCGCGGCGCAGGGGCTGGAAGTCGAGGCGGTAGCGGTGCGCCACCTCGGCGACACCGAGGCCGGCATCGGCCTTACCTTCGAGGACGGCGAGGCCGAGATCGGTTTCGCTCCGCGCCGGCTGGGCGAGCACGTCGAGGTCGGCGATGGCGATCCCTGCTTCGGCGAGCAAATGCTCGAACAGCACCCGGCTGCCGGCCTCGTTTTGGCGGGCGACGACGCGCACGCCTTTGGTCTTTAGGTCGCCGACGGTACGAATGCCGAGAGGGTTGCCGGGCGCCAGCACCAGACCTTGATCCCGCCACGCCCACTCGACCAGCACGACACCGAGGCCGCGGCAGCTGTCCCGCGCGATGGCCAGGTTGTAGCATCCGTCGTCATCCTCCGCGCCAACCGGGTCGAGGACGTGAAGCCCGCAGACCGCCGCCTCGCCAGCGGCGAACCGTCCGACCCCGTCGAGGCTGCCGCCGGCCAGAAGCGCCAGCGCGCAGCCGGACTCGCGGAGACTCCACTCAAGCAACGGGTCGTGGCTGCCGACGACGACCGGCGGCGGTTGGGCGGCGGTGCGCACGCTTCCGGGGAACTCCGTCCCCTCGGCGATCCAGAGATCAATCAGGTTGCGGGGGAACAGCCACTTGCCGGTGACCCGGGTGCACGGGATGCGCCGCTCGCGCACCAGATCGTAAACCTTGCGTTCCTTGATGCGCAGATATTCGGCGACCTCGCGGGTGTTCATCATGTCCGGCAAGGCCCGCTCCGATCCTGTGAATTCCTGCGCCAAGGCGTCGTTCTTTACGGGCTCAGTATCCCCAATAATCTTGGGGGCGACAACGTTCGTGCGACGAACTAGGCCGTAGACTCATAAAGTTCGCATCCAAATCATGACGGACGCGAGTTTTACGGTGGCGAGGAAGTTCTCCGGATTCTTGTCGTAGCGCGTTGCGATGCCCCGGAATTGCTTGAGTTTATTGAAGAACCGTTCAATCAGGTTGCGGTAGCGGTAGAGCCATTTGCTGAAGGCGAAGGTTTCCTTCCTGTTGGTTTTCGGCGGAATGTTGGCCCAGCCACCCTGGTCTTCGACTTGTTGGCGGATGGCGTCGCCGTCGTAGGCTTTGTCGGCCAGCAGGATGGCTTCTTCCTCCAGATTTTCCAGAAGG
>Ga0209144_1000332_pt1 | contig 10194 bp, 9 predicted proteins | sample WorMettrBAHAMAS1_FD_187392 | JGI IMG/M metagenome (GOLD analysis project Ga0209144, IMG submission 187392) | Marine gutless worms symbiont microbial communities from Max Planck institute for Marine Microbiology, Germany - Inanidrilus... | ecosystem: Host-associated > Annelida > Digestive system >...
TGCTAATCTCCATCTCGGACCCTCCGGTTTGCCTGTGAAGAGTTCACTCTTCCACCTGGGCACTTTGATGCCGTCGGCCCGTGAGGGTCCACCTCAACCCTCCGCCGCCAGCTTCCAGTCCCGGGAGGCGTCCATTCCATTTCTCCTGTCTGTCGGGGCCTGCGCCCCGTCTCCTGTGTTGCGGGGCCTGCGCCCCGTCTCCTGAGTTCAGGGGGCACTTGCCCCTGGCTAATGGTCGCCGACCGAAAGGGACCGGCGGTACCCGTGGGTACTCGGGTGGCCTGGCGATCCGCGCAGATGCATCGCGGGTCGCGGCGGGTCGTTGCGTTGCCGATCAGAGATCGAGGTCGGACAACCCTGGGTGTCCGTCTGGCCTGGGGCCGAGCGGCTAGCGGAACTTGCGTTCGGTCTTGTCGATGGCGAGATCGTTGATGCTGGCGACGCGCCGGCGCATCAGACCGCTCGTGTCGAACTCCCAGTTTTTGTTGCCGTAGGAACGAAACCAGCTGCCGTCCCCGTCGTGCCATTCGTAGGCGAAGCGCACGGCGATCCGGTTGCCGGCGTAGGTCCAGAGCTCCTTGATCAGCCGGTAGTCGAGTTCTTGCGCCCATTTGCGGGTCAGGAAGGCCTCGATCTCGCCGCGGCCGTTGATGAACTCGGAGCGGTTGCGCCAGCGGCTGGTCGGCGAATAGGCCAAGGCCACCTTTTGCGGGTTGCGGGTGTTCCAGGCGTCCTCGGCGGCCTGCACCTTGGCGCGGGCGGTGTCTTCGGAAAACGGCGGCACGGGCGGGCGGTTCATTTTTCTGTCTCCTTTCGGAAAAAGCCCCGCCCCGGCCGCACGGGGACGGCCGGGGAGGCGGTCACGGGGAGCGGATTTCCCTGACCGTCGGGCATCGCCAGAGGCGCCGCGCAGGCGAGTCCGAGGGTATTCAGGGACAGCAGGGTCGATAGGGTTGGCATCCTCGTCTCTTCCTTTGCTTGCCGTTCCCGGTGTCGGTATCCGGGGCTCGGTTAGAGTGTACCGATCTGTTAACTTATGGCTACGAGTATATGTACAGATCGGTTAACTTTGTCAAAGGTTTTTTCGATAACATTTTGTGATGAGAAAATAGATGTATTTAATACGTTGAAATTAAACAATAAATATTGCCAACCTTTGCAAAGACCGCATATTCCTGTATATACCGATCTGTAACCTTTGGAGGTGAATATGCGACCCACCAAGCGCGATGAGCTGGTCCGCAAGGCCCTGTCGATCTTCTACCGCGACGGATTCCATGCCACCGGCATGGACACGCTGGCGGCCGAGACCGGCGTCTCGAAGACTTCCATGTACAAACATTTCCGGACCAAGGAGGAGCTGATCCTCGCCGTCCTGCGCTTGCGCGACGAGCAGTTCCGCAACCGCATCTTCCGGCGCATGGAGGAGTTGGCCGACACCCCGCGCGCGCAGCTCTTGGCGCTATTCGACGCCCTGGCCGAGTGGTTTGCCGAACCGGGTTTTCAGGGGTGTATGTTCGTCAAGGCGTCGGCCGAATACCAGAAACCGGATCACCCGATCCATGTGCAGTCGGCCGAGCACAAAAGACTGTTCTTCCAGACCGTGCGTGAAATCGCCAGGGAGGCCGGCGCCCGGGACCCGGACGGGCTGGCGCGGCAACTCCTCCTGCTCAAGGAAGGCGCCATCGTCACCGCGCACCTGGGCCATACGGACGCCCCGTCCGACGACGCCAAGGAAGCGGCGCGGGTTCTCCTGGAACAGGCCGGGATCTGAGCGGAGCGACCGCCCCTTCTCATCGGCCGATCCGGCCATCCCTTTTCAAACGCGTTTGACAGACAACCGCTCACACTTTACAAAAATCGAATATGAAAAAACTGCGGAAGTCTATAAGTCGTTGCGATAAGGCTGTCGAACCGACGTCCTGAGGACGTTGGCGGTTAAGACTCAATCAAGGCGGAAGCGGTGATCCACGTACTCGGTCAGAACACTCAATGTTTCGGCGACGGTAAGGGCGCCGGTGTCGAGCCTCAGCTCCGGGTTCTCCGGCGCCTCGTAGGGGGCATCGACACCGGTGAAGCCCTCGATTTCGCCGGCTCGGGCCAATGCGTAAAGCCCGTCCGGGTCACGCGCCTCGCAGACTTCGATGCCGGGGTCGAGATGAATCTCGTGGAAGTACTCGCCGGACGCTTTTCGGGCTCTGTCCCTGTCCGCCCGGTAGGGCGACAGGAAGGCTGCCAGGACGATGAACCCGGCGTCGGCATAGAGCGCGGCCAGTTCGCCGACCCGGCGGATGTTCTCGCCCCTGCCCGCGCGCGAGTAGTCGACGTCGGCACTGAGGCCCGTCCGCGCTTCCCAGCCGTCGAGGGCCGCGACCTGGTATTCCATCTCGAACAGCACCTTTTCGAAACGGCTGACCAGGGTCGACTTGCCGGAACCGGGAAGTCCGGTGAACCACAGGACACCGCTTTTGTGCCCGAACCGGTCCCAGCGGTCCTCGAGATCGACAAGTCTTTCGACGCGCGTGATGTTCTTGGATTTGACGCCCATGACGCTTCCGAGCCCGCCGACGAGTGGAAAAACCATCCCCTTCAGGGCAATCGTAGCGGGGAGCGGAAGCCATGGCCAGACCCGGGTTTCGGAAGCGTTCGCGGGTCTGGCGGCGGCGGCCTGTATCGGTAGAATGCCCCCATGATCGTCGCCCAAATTACCGATACCCACCTGATGACGCCCGGCAAGGGCGGCGCCAAGTCGAAGCTCCGGCGCAAGGCGCTTGAGCGCTGCGTCGCCGACATTCGAAACCTCGATCCGAAACCCGACGTGGTCATCCACACCGGCGACATGACCCAGCATGCCAAGCGCAAGGAATATGCCCAGGCCTTCGAGATCCTGGAACCCTTGGGCATCCCGTTTTTCGCGGTTCCCGGAAACCGCGACGCCGGGCGCAAGATGGTCGACGCCTTCGATTTTCCGGTGCGCAACCTGATCGGCAGCCATACGCCGGTGCTTTATGCCGTCGAGGAATTTGCCGTTCGCCTGGTCGCCGTCGACAGCCGCAGTTTCGTGGCCAACAAGGGCAACTTCACCGACGATCGGCTGCACGACCTCGATGCCCTGTTGAGCGAGCGCCCGGATGCACCGACGGCGATCTTGCTCCATCATCCGCCGTTCCGGGTCATCAGCCCCACCGACGACTATCAGTACGTGACGGACACAGCACCCGTCGCGTTCGCCGCCACGATCGCCAAGCACCCGCAAATCGCCCATGTGTTTTGCGGACATTCCCACCGCTTCGGCCGCGCCGAGGTCGGCGGCCGGCCGGCGACGACCATGCCGAGCGTCGCCGTTGACGTCCGCCAGGGCGACTACCCGAAACGCCTGAGGAAGACCCCGATCTACCTGCTGCACAGCTGGTCCGAGACCGGACGTTTCGACAGTTTCGTACGCATCACCGACGGCCTATGATCGGCCTATGATGTTTGGGCGGTGTTTCCGACGGCTGTTGCCGGGGGCCGTCGTAGCCGTGGCCTTGTCGGCTTGCGTGACGACGGGCTCCGTGGCACCGACATTCGAGCGGGCCGATGTGCGGATCGCCGGAAACGTGGTTCGAGACTTCGGTCTTGATTTCCCGGCCGCCTATGAACGGGCCCGGCGACAGGCCAATCGCGACCGCCCCAACTTTTCCGGCGCCCGCCTCGAGGAACTGACGGCGAAGGCCCGACCCGGCACCAAACTCCCGGTGATCGTCTACTTTCACGGCTGCGCCGGAATCCGCATCGCCAGCCGGGGCCATCTTGATCAGCTGGCGACCCTCGACGATTTTGTTGTTTTCGCCCCCGACTCTTTCGCGCGCGCGCGTCCGCAATATTGCCTCGCCAACCACACCGTCGACGTCGCTTTGGCCCCGCAGGTGACCGCCATGCGCCGGGCCGAAATCAACCATGCCCTGAAGCGCATCGCCGCACTGACCTGGGTCGACCCGGCCAACATCTTCCTGATTGGCCACTCGCAGGGCGCCGGAACCGTCGCCGGCTATGCCGGCCCCGTCAAGATTCGCGGCCGAGTCCTGATCAACGGCTCGTGCAACGGGATGCTGGGCGACGCCATGAATGACGATGAAGCCTTACTAACCCTCGATTCAGGACGCGACCCGTGGTTCGCGCGCTATTCGACCCGTTGCCGGGAGTACGTGCTCGCCCACCCCGAGGGCCGCTCGATCTACGAGGCGGGTTCGACCTCGCATAACCTGATGGTCAACCATTGGCCGGCCGTCGAACGGTTTTTAAAGTCTAACCGCCTCCCCTAAATCACGAAAATCGATTCGAAAATCACCTTACACGGGTTAATAACCGTACACGATGTGAGGCTTCCATCAGTAGTGGGACAGCGATAAAATGCGGCAACGAAAACGATAAAAACGAATCGAAACGCCGGAACGACTGGTAAGGGTTTGGATGATGAGCATTCCCGAGGTCGTCGGTCTGGCCATAATCACCATGGCAACGGCTTATGCGTTGCCCGGCTTCTATTTCTCCCTGCAACGAAACCTCCGGGAAGCCCGCTATCAAAAGGAGCGGCTCGATCTTTTCCGAGAACGGGCCCGTATCCGATTGGATGTGGAGCGGGCCGATCGGGACCGGGAACGAATGTCCTGGAACGGCTGGCGGAAGTTCACCATCGACAAAAAAGTGACGGAAGCGGATAACATCTGTTCCGCATACCTGGTGGCGCACGATGAAAAACCACTGGCGCCCTACCTGCCGGGTCAATTCCTGACCTTCAACCTGCGTATCCCGGGTCAACCAAAACCGGTCACGCGCTGCTATTCGCTGTCCGACAGCCCCGATGACTTGTCCCGCTACCGGGTCACCATCAAACGGCTGGCGCCGCCTGCAGACGCGATCGATGCGCCACCAGGTCGAGGGTCCAGTTTCTTCCACGACGATCTCGGCGAAGGCGACATCGTCGACGTCAAGGCGCCGGCAGGTCAGTTCCACATCGACCCCGGTTCCTCTCAGCCTGTCGTCCTGGTCGCCGGCGGTGTCGGTATTTCACCGGTTCTTTCCATGCTCAACGCGATCGGCGCCTCCGATGACCGCCGCGAGACGTGGCTCTTTTACGGCGTGCGCAAACCCTCCGAACTGGTCCAGTTCGACCACCTTCAGGAACTCGAAAGACAGCACCCAAACATCCGTGTCGTCATCTGCTACAGCCAGCCTGTCCCGGACGGCACTTTGCGCGACCAGGACCACCTCGGACATGCCTGCGTCGAGCTGTTTAAGCAGCGCCTCCCGTCGAACAACTATGTATTCTTTGTCTGTGGACCACCGCCGATGATGGAGACCCTGCCCCGCGATCTTGAAGCCTGGGGCGTTCCCGTCTCGGACATCCATTTCGAAGCCTTCGGACCGGCCAGTGTACCGCGAAAACGCGACCCCGGGGCTGGTGGTGCCGCCGGTGACGAGGCGTCAAACGTCGTCTTCGCACGTTTCGACAAGTCGGTCGCGTGGAGCGAAGATCATGACTCCATCCTCGATCTGGCCGAGGCCAACGGTGTCCCCATCGATGCCGGATGTCGCGCCGGCAATTGCGGTACCTGCGTCACCGCCATACGCAGCGGCAGCGTCCGGTATCTCAATGAACCCGGTTCGGAACCGGAATCTGGCACCTGTCTCGCCTGCATCTCGGTTCCCGACGGCGAACTGATCCTCGACCTGCCCCTGTTCCGCAAGATCGATGCGACAGGTTTTCCGGCGACCGGGTCGCTCCGCGATATCGTTGCCAATGACACGCGTATTCTCAACTACCGCCGCGGCGACATCATCGTCCGCCAGGGCTACTACGGGAACTCGGTCTTCATCGTTATCAAGGGCAGCGTACGCCGTGTCGCTGACGCGGAGGGCGAACGCGTCCTGGCCCCTCGGCGCGTGGCAAGACGCCTTTCCTGGTTCCGTGCGTTGGCCCAGATCTGGCGACGCCCCAAGTATCCCGAAGTCCGCTACACGGGCGCTGAGCGGCGCCGGCGACAGGTCCAGTTGCGTAGCGTCGACGGCGCCGACGCCCGAGCCGTGATCGACGATGTCGACGGATTTCTCGAACGATATGCGACAACATCGTTGACGGCCGGTTCGATCTTTGGAGCCGTAACGGCTTTGTCGCGCTCGCCTCGCATGGCGACCGCATTTGCCGATACCGATACACAGCTGATCGAAATGCGGTGGCAGGGCCTGCGCGACATCCGACGCCGAGACCGTTGGTTCCACGGATATATCGACGGGCTCTACCGTCTCCACGGGCTGCGCCGACGGCTCGAGGCATCACCGCTGTTTCGCCATCTGGACGGTGACACCCTCGACATGATTGCCGAGCACACCCAGTTCGAGGCCTTCGGTGATTTCGAGTGGACCCACTCCTATAAGGATGCCGTGGCCCGGGATTCGTCATCGGTCATCGAATCCGAGCCGGTGATTGCCGAGGAAGGACAGGACGCCGACAGCCTGATCATGATCAGCTCCGGGTTCGCGCGGGTCAGCCAACGCCGTGATCATGGCCACCGGACAATCGGCTATATGACGATGGGCGAGTTCTTCGGGCTCGACGAGGTTTATGGGAACTGGCGCAACGACGAGGACAGAAGGCTGCGCTTCAGCCTGCGTGCCGTCGGTTATGTCGACGTTCTTCGCGTACCCATAGATGTTCTCAAGACCCACGTCTTTCCGGCCCTGTCGCCGCATCGGATCGACCAACAAACGGGATGGGTCAAGGACGGCGGCGCAGCGCTCAGGATCCGCCAATCGGTGACCGACTTCCTGGTCGACAACCGGGCCATCAACGGTACCGCGACCATGCTCATCAATCTGGACCGGTGCGTCGGATGCGACGACTGCGTCAAGGCCTGCGCTCTCGCTCACGCCGACAACCCGCGTTTCGTCCGCCACGGACCCGACCACGGCCCCCTGATGATCGCCAACGCCTGCATGCATTGTGCCGATCCCGTCTGCATGATCGGCTGCCCGACCGGGGCCATATCGCGCAATCCCGACGATGGCCGCGTCCTCATCGATGACCCGGCCTGCATCGGATGCGCGACCTGCGCGAATTCGTGTCCCTACAACAATATCCGAATGGTGCAGATACGGAGCCACGAGGGAGCCAGTGTCATCGACGAAGCGACGGGTTCACCTGTCCTCAAGGCGACGAAATGCGACCTCTGTCTCGGGCAGCTGGGCGGTCCAGCCTGCCAACGCGCCTGCCCGCACGACGCCCTCATCCGCATCGACATGAAGGACCGCCGGAAACTGGCCGCCTGGATAAACCGCTGATGACCTTTCGTACGCGCCGCCTGCTGTTCGCCACCCTTACCGTTTTCGCCGTGGCCCTCGTCGTCCTGGTGCACGACACCTACGGCTTGTCCTTGCGCAACGCGGCTTTCGTTGACGGCTGGATCATGGTCACAGCGATCGTCTTTCTGTCCCTGTTCAATCTCAGAAAGGCGGTGTCGGTGGCGCCCCTGTTCGACGCCTGGTGGTGGTTGCAGGCCCATGTCTACGTCGGCCTGTTTGCCGCCGCATTGTCCATCCTGCACACGGGCGGGCGCCTTCCGACCGGCGTTTTCGAAGTCTGTCTGTGGAGCGTGTTCGTGCTGGTGGCCGCGACCGGGGTCGTCGGAACCGTCCTGTCGCGGCGGATTCCTCCGCGTTTGCGCCAACGGCCCCTGCCCCTCGTACGCCTGACGCAGGCCAAGATCGCGGCCGGTCTTTCCGAGTTCGGCGATCGCCGGCAAAGCAACGAGCGCGTCCTTTTCGAACGAATCCCGCAACACCGGGCGATGCTGATGAACCGCGCCGAGGAACTCGCCCTCGAAGCGGCGCAGGTGGCCGGCGCATCGACGATAGCCGATTTCCATACGACCCGCCTGGCCCCCTACTTCCAGCGACCGCGCAACATGCTGTCGCACCTCATGCAGTCAAACCGCGGCGTTCACCAACTCATCGAAGACTTGCGCCCGCTGGAGCGATACCTGGAGGAACGCGGCCTCGAGATCCTTGCCGAGATCGAGGAGCTGGTTCATATGAAAGCCAATCTCGATTACCAATACGCCCATTTCCTGATGTTGCGCGGCTGGCTCTTCATCCATGTTCCCTTGGCCTTCGCCATGTGGGTGCTGATCGCCTTGCACGTCATCTTCGTCTACGCCTTTTCGAGCGGAGCGCCGTGACGCATGCGTTTCCAGACCTTCGATCACTCATCCAGCCCCTACGAACGCCCGACCCAGGCGTGGCGCTGCGGCCGTAGCGGCGACGGAAAGGCCTGCCTCGCCGGCCCCGACGCCCGCGGCCGCTGTCAGGGCACCGCCGAATGCGTTCCCCATCGCCGCGGCGACCGCTGGGTGTGCACGCGGGCTGCGGCCGAAGGCGGGCGCTGCGAACCGGGACCAATGCCCGACGGTTCGTGCGGTTGTTCGTCACCGCCCTGCGTTCCGGTTCGCGCCATGTGGAGCCTTGGGCGAATGACGGCGCTTTGGGTCGTTGCGGTGACCCTCGGCTTGGCGATCTGGGGTCTCTCCGGAGAGCGGTGGAGCGCCGTGGTCGCACCGGGACCGCTGGCCTCTGCTCATGGGGAGATCGAGGCGTGTTCGGCCTGTCATGGCGCCGCCGATCAATCGCCGCTGGCGTGGAGCCTGGCGGTCCTGTCCGAAACCACCGGACATGCGGAGTCCGAAAAGTGCCTGAAATGCCATAGCCAAGGCGCGACGCCGCGACGCCCGCACGCGCTCCCGAAAGAGCGTCTAACGGCAGTGGCGATCAAAGACCACGGGCCGACCCCGATTTCCGCCCTGTTCCGCGCACCGAAAGAACTCCAGGAAGCGACACCCTGCGCCGTTTGCCACCGCGAACACGAAGGGAAGCGCCATGCCTTGACCGATATGGCGGACCGGCGATGCCAGGCCTGCCACGCGACCCGGTTCCGGAGCCTGGAAGACGGCCATCCCGACTTCGGTTCCTATCCGTTTTTCCGGCGCACGCCGATCATCTTCAACCACTGGGGCCATTTCGACAGCCACTACAAGGACGTCGACGATCCGCCGCGATCCTGTGCCGCCTGCCACGAGATCGAACCGGTGACCGGCGCTATGACCATCAAAACGTTCATAGAGGCCTGCACGGATTGCCATATCGGGCAGATTGACGGCAGCGAGCGGCCCAAGCGCAAACACCTGCCCTTCATCTCCGTGCCTGCGCTCGACCTGGAAAGCCTGCGCCTGGCAGGCGTGGCCATCGGCGAATGGCCGAAGTCGGCCGAGGGCGAGGTGACGCCGATCATGCGGGTCCTGATGCCGGAGCTGGACCCCCAGGTCGTCGGCCTCTATCTGGAGGAACTGCGCGGATCGAGCCCCGGGGAATTCGAGGCCGTCGAAAAATTGGCGTGGCAGATCAAACGCCTGATCCACGATCTGATGGCGAAGGGCAGTGCCGGCTTCGAAGCGCGGCTGCGCGCCGCCTTGGGTGAGGACATCGACGATGAGATGGTGATGAAGGCGGCCGCGGCGTTTCCCCGCGACGCCCTGGTTCAGTTCCAACGGCGCTGGTTCCCCAACCTGGCCGACGAGATGGACGCCTTCGATAGGGGCCAACCGCCGCCGACCACTGCGGTTGTCAAAACGGGCAACGAGATGGATGACGACGGCGTCAATCTCGCCCGATGGTCACGCCACGGCGGTTGGTACCGCGAGGAGTCGGCCTGGTCTACCGGATCAATCGCCACGAGGACGACTTTATGCGGGCATGGTTCGAGATCGGCATCCAGCTTTCCGATGGCGATGAGTGGCATCCGCTGCTCGAGGATTTCACCGGCAAACGCGGCGCCGGCCAGTGCGCCAAGTGTCACAGCATCGACCAGCGGGCCGACGGTCGCCTCCAGGTCAATTGGACCGCCAGGATGGCGGCGTCGGACCCGGCCCGCTTAACGCGCTTCGACCACGGGCCGCACTTCAGCACGACCGGCGACGAGGGTTGTCTGACCTGTCATCCGCGCGACAAGTCGGACAAGAATCTGGAGACTTACGAAGAACGTAACCGTCCGGTGAACCCGCTCTGTTTATCGGCGTTGGTCTGGCGATAGTGTCCATTATCGATAGTGGGCATTTGTGGAGTGGGGTTGATGGGCCGGGTTCGACGGTACTGGTCGGCGGATGA
>Ga0209144_1000333_pt1 | contig 10159 bp, 8 predicted proteins | sample WorMettrBAHAMAS1_FD_187392 | JGI IMG/M metagenome (GOLD analysis project Ga0209144, IMG submission 187392) | Marine gutless worms symbiont microbial communities from Max Planck institute for Marine Microbiology, Germany - Inanidrilus... | ecosystem: Host-associated > Annelida > Digestive system >...
CGCGCAATCGCTGACGCTCGGTCGCGGTGACGGTGAAGGAGATGCCACTGCGCATGCTCCAGAATCGCATGAGTGCAACAACGAGTGAATCCCAAATCGGACTCTTTCGTTCCGATCAATCCACTAGGTCATCGTCGAGCTGGTGCGGCCGGAATACCCGGGTGTCGCGCACCTAGGGCCGATAGCGATCGGCCACCGGATCGGCGAACTTGGCCTCCAGATCATCGTCTTCGAGCCTGTTCAGTTCCAGCGTGAAGAACAGTGTCTCGGTGGAGATGGCATTGACCTGCTCCTGCACGGTCTGCATGAAGCGCCCGTTCTCGGGATCGGCGATGTCGCCGGCGAACACGAGCTGGGCATAGCTCAAAGCCTTATGCGGCCGCTCGGCGATGGCTTCGTAGCGAACGATCGCGGCTCCGAAGGCGGCGCCATCCATCTCGGCGAGACGACCGGCACATTCGGCGTGAAAGCTCTCGGCTTCGGCGCGCGCCCATTCCAAGTCCTCGCCGAGCGCTTGGGAATCCAGGCCGTCGTAGAGGTCCCGCAGTTCCCAACGCGGCAGTGTTTCGCCGGGCTCCGGTTCGATCGTCTCTGCGAGCGCACCCGCGGCGTCGGTCATCGGTTCCTCCTTGGTTACCTGCGGCATATAATCTTATCGAGCGCCCGGCAACGAAGGAATGAGGCCGCTGGCGCGATCCAGGGGGAATCGTCGGCCATGCTCGCATCAGACCAGAAAAACCTTGTCTCCATGTTCTTCGACCAGGCCGATGCCCTGGGCGAGCGCCCGTTCCTGTGGGCGAAACGCGATGGTCGCTACCACCCCTTGAGCTGGCGCGATGTCGCCGCGCGGGTCAGTGCCCTCGCCCGGGGCCTGCGGGCCATGGGCGTCGACCGCGGCGATCGAATCGCCCTGGTTGCCGAGAACGGCCCGGACTGGGTCGTCGCCGACATCGCGATCATGACGGCCGGCGCGATTACGGTTCCCGCGTACACGACGAATACCGCTGACGATCACCGCCATATCCTCACCGACAGCGGTGCCTCCGGTGCCATCGTCAGCACGCGTCGGCTGGCGACCCCGGTGCTCGAAGCCGCCGGCCGGTCGGCCTCGACCCGCTTCGTGATCACGATCGAGCAGCCGCATCTAGAGCCGGGCACAGAGGTCGAAGTGCTGTCCTGGGACGAGGTCGCGGCCCGGGGTCACGAGGACCACACCAATCTGATCGAAGAGGCGACACACCTGACGCGTACGGACACGGCCTGCATCATCTACACGTCCGGCACCACCGGCGCGCCGAAGGGCGTGATGCTTTCCCACGGATCAATCCTGCACAATTGCGCAGGGGCGTTCAATGCGCTCCTGGAGCTGGGACTCGGCGATGAGGTTTTCCTGTCGTTCCTGCCGCTGTCGCATTCCTACGAGCACACGGTCGGCATCTATTTCCCCATCCTCATCGCCGCGCAGGTTTATTTCGCCGAAGGCGTTGAAACCCTTGCCGCCAACATGGTCGAGGCCCGGCCGACGATCATGACCGCCGTGCCTCGGCTCTACGAAGCGCTCCACACCAAGATCTTGCGTGGCGTCGAGCGGACTAGCGGCATCAAGGAGAAGCTGTTCCGCCGCGCCCTGTCACTGGGCGAACGGCGCTACCGTGATCCGTCATCTCTCGGCCTGTTCGGCCGGCTCGACGACCGCGTCCTCGACGAGGTCGTACGCGACAAGGTGCGGGCGTCGTTCGGCGGCCGGCTGAAGGCGCTGGTCTCGGGGGGAGCACCGCTGAACCCGGAAATCGGCGTATTCTTCACCGCGCTGGGGTTGCGCATCTTGCAAGGTTACGGCCAGACGGAATCGGGACCGGTGGTCAGCGTCAACCGTCCGTCCGGACCCAAGATGCACACCGTCGGGCCACCGCTCACCGACACGGAGGTGCGTATCGCCGCCGACGGCGAAATCCTGATCCGCGGCGAGTTGGTCATGCAGGGCTACTGGGGCCACGAGAAGGAGACCGGCGAGACCGTCGTTGATGGTTGGCTGCACACCGGCGACATCGGCGAGATCGATGACGACGGACACATCGTCATCACCGACCGCAAGAAGGACATCATCGTCAACTCCGGCGGCGATAACATTTCCCCGGCGCGCGTTGAGGGTCTGCTGACCATAGAGCCGGAGATCGCCCAGGCGATGGTCTGGGGCGACAAACGCCCGAACCTCGTGGCCCTCGTGGTTCCGGATGGCGAGTGGATGGCCGATTGGGCACGCGCCGCCGGCCGGGATGCCGACCTTGCGGCGCTGGCCGAGGACGCCGACTTTCGTAAAGCGCTGGGCGATGCTGTCGAGCGGGTCAACGGCGGGCTGTCGCTGATCGAGAAGGTGCGCCGGTTCACCATCGCGCCCGAGCCCTTCACCATCGCCAACGAGCAGCTAACGCCGACAATGAAGATACGCCGCCACGTGCTGAAGGCAGTCTATGGAGAAGCGCTGGAAGCTCTCTATCGGTAGTCGATCGGCCCGTACGACCGCTCACGCGCCGTAGTAGTCTCGATACCAGTCGATGAAGCGCGGAATGCCTTCGGTGATCGGCGTCTTCGGCTCGAAGCCGAAATCCCGCCGGGTGGCCTCGATGTCGGCGTAGGTCTCCTTGACGTCGCCGGGCTGCATCGGCAGGAACTCGAACTCGGCCTTCCGACCCAGCGCCTGCTCGATCAGGCCGATGTAGTCCATCAGCGCCTCGGAACTGCTGTTGCCGATGTTGTAGAGGCGATTGAGTGGATCGCTGCTGCTGGGCGGGTGGTCGAGACAGCCGACGACGCCAGCGACGATGTCGTCGATGAAGGTGAAATCGCGGCGCATGTCGCCGTGGTTGAACACCGGGATCGGCTCGCCGGCGAGGATCTTGCGGGTGAAGATGAACGCCGCCATGTCGGGGCGTCCCCAGGGTCCGTAGACGGTGAAGAACCGCAGACCGGTCAGCGGCGTTCCGTGGATGTGGGCGTAGGAATGGCTGATCGCCTCCATGGACTTCTTGGTCGCGGCATAGAGCGACAAAGGCGTGTCGCAACGGTCGGCGACCGAGAACGGAAGCTCGGTATTGGCGCCGTAGACCGACGACGTCGAGGCGTAGACGAAGTGGTCGAGACGCTCGAGCTTCCGGCACGCTTCCAGCAGGACCACATGGCTTTCGACGTTGCTGTGCACGTAGGCGTAGGGATTGACCAGCGAATACCGGACGCCGGCTTGCGCGGCGAGATGCACGACCCGGTTGATACCGGGATGGGCGCCGATCATCGCCTCGACGGCGGGGCGGTCGGCGATGTCGAGACGCTCGAAGGTGAACCCGGGATGCTCGGCAAGGCAGGCCAGCCGCGCTTCCTTCAGCGATACCTCGTAGTAGTCGTTGACGTTGTCAACGCCGACGACCATGTCGCCGCGTGCAAGCAACGCCTGGGCGATGTTGAAGCCGATGAACCCGGCGGCGCCGGTCACCATTACCGTCATTTCGGCCCGTCTCCCTATCACATCGCGCACGTTCAGGCCGCTGAACCCGCGCACCCCTATTGAAATCGGGAGATCTACCCCCGGCTGGCGGCCGGATCATAGAACGACTGGCGGCGGCGGGCACATCCTTTTAGGCTACGCCGCAAGGGATGCGGCGGGACTGGCCTCATCCGGGGGGAGGCTAGACATGCGCCTGGAAGTCCTTGGCTGCGCTGGCGGGATCGGCGACAGCGCACAAACCATGGCGTTTCTGGTTGACGGCGATGTGCTGATCGAGGCCGGTACCGGTGTGGGCAAGCTCACGCGGTCGGCCCTCGCCCGGATCGACCATGTTTTCCTGACGCACGGTCACCTGGACCACATCTGCCTGCTGCCGATGCTGATCGATGCCGGCCGCGCCGGACGCACCGATCCCGTGATTGTTCACGCCCTGCCCACGACGGTCGAAACCCTGCAGCAGCATGTGTTCAACTGGGCGCTCTGGCCCGACTTCACCTCCATTCCATCCGCGTCAAATCCGTCCGTCCGGTTTCAGGCCCACGACGTGGGCGACACTGTCACACTCGGCAGCCGGCGGATTACGTTGTTGCCGGCAACTCACACGGTGCCGACGGCGGGATTCCTTCTCAACAGCGGCACTGCCAGCGTGGCGATCAGCGGCGATACCACGACCTGTCCGCCGTTCTGGGAGACCGTGAGTTCGGTCGCCAACCTCGATTCGCTGATCATCGAGATGTCCTATCACGACGGAAACGCCGACCTCGCCCGTCGAGCCGGACACCTGTGCCCATCGATGTTGGCGCCGCGGCTCGGGTCCTTGAAGCGCCCGATCACCGTGCATCTCGTGCACGTCAAACCGACAGACGCCGAGAGGGTCGCCCGCGAAATCGTCGGCATCGGCGGCGTCCACTCCGTCCGCGTGATGGAGGAAGGCCAGGTCCTGGTCTGGTAACGGCTTTCGCAGCATCGTTGCTCGTTGATCCACCGAATGGAAACGGCGTTGCGGCGACCGAGCCGCCGCGGTCACAAAGCTGCGAATTTGCCTGATCAAAGCGCCGACGATTGTAATTTAGGTCAGCATATACCTATTATGGGTAATGCGCGAACAATGCGCATGGTCGACAGCCTTGGGCGAGGAGGCACCAAATGGCGTTGGCCCACGTATCGCTTGATGACAAGTACACACTGGAATCGGGTCGGGCATTTCTGACCAGCACCCAGGCGCTCGTGCGTCTGCCGCTCATGCAGCGCCAACGAGATGTTGCCGCCGGTCTCAACACCGCCGGGTATGTGAGCGGTTACCGCGGCTCGCCGCTCGCCAACATCGACCGGGAAATCTGGCGCTCGGATACCCTGCTCGCCGACAACCACATCCGCTTCCATCCCGGCCTCAACGAGGACCTCGCAGCGACCGCCGTCTGGGGCACGCAGCAGGTCAACCTGTTCCCGGGCGCGCGCTACGACGGCGTGTTCGCCATGTGGTACGGCAAGGCCCCCGGCGTGGACCGCACGGGTGACGCGTTCCGCCACGCCAACATGGCCGGCACGGCGCCCAATGGCGGTGTTCTCGTGCTCGCTGGCGACGACCACGGTGCCAAGTCGTCGACGTTCCCCAGCCAGTCCGACTACCTGTTCATGCACGCCGAGATTCCGGTGCTCAACCCGGCCAACGTCCAGGAGCTGATGGATTTCGGCCTCTACGGCTGGGCGCTATCGCGGTTCTCGGGCCTATGGGTGGCGATGAAGACGATCACCGAGACGATGGATTCGTCCGCCTCCGTCCATGTCGATACACACCGCCTCGTCATCGTCCGCCCCGACGATTTCGAAACGCCCCCAGACGGCCTTCACATCCGTCTCCACGACTGGCCGCCGCTTGGCGCCGAAATACGCTTCCAGCGCTACAAGGTCTACGCAGCCCTCGCCTTCGCCCGCGCCAACGGGATCGACCGTGCGGTGATCGACGGCCGCGACCGCCGCTTCGGCATCGTCACCACGGGCAAGTCCTATCTCGACGTCATGCAGGCGCTGGAGGACCTGGGCATCGACGAGGACCTCGCCGCCGACATGGGCCTCAGCGTCTACAAGGTCGGCATGGTCTGGCCCCTGGAGCGTGAGGGCATCCGGGAGTTCTGCGAGGGTCTCGATGAGGTGCTTGTCGTTGAGGAGAAGCGCGCGGTCATCGAGAACCAGCTCAAGGAACAGCTCTACAACTGGCGCGAGGACGTGCGCCCGCGGGTGATCGGCAAGTTCGACGAGGCCGGAGAGTGGATTCTGCCGTCGGCCGGCGAACTCACGCCGGCGCGCATCGCCAGAGTCATTGCCGAGCGGATCGACCGCTTCTACACGTCGACCCGTATCCGCGACCGGCTTGCCTTCCTCGACGCCAAGGAACGGACCATGGAGGGGCCGCTGCCGGAGATCCGGCGCCAGCCCTATTTCTGCTCGGGCTGTCCCCACAACACCTCGACCAAGCTGCCCGAGGGCTCGCAGGCCGTCGCCGGGATCGGCTGTCACATCATGGCGATGTGGATGGACCGGTCGTCCGACACCTACACCCACATGGGCGCCGAGGGTACCAACTGGATCGGCATGGAGCCGTTCACCGAAATCGGCCACAGGTTCGTCAACCTCGGCGACGGCACCTACTACCACTCGGGCATCCTTGCCATCCGTGCCGCTGTCGCCGCGCAAAGCTCGGTCACCTACAAGATTCTCTACAACGACGCCGTGGCAATGACCGGCGGCCAGCCGACCGACGGGCCGCTTGACGTGCCGATGATCACCCGGCAGATGGCAGCCGAGGGCGTCAAAAGGATCTGCGTCGTTTCCGACGAGCCCGAGAAGTACGGCATCAACACGGGGTTCGCTCCGGGCGTCACCGTGCACCACCGCGACGAGATGGACAGCCTGCAGCATGATCTCCGGACTGTGCCGGGGCCGACGGTGCTGATCTACGACCAGACGTGTGCCGCCGAGAAGCGCCGGCGGCGGAAGCGCGGGTTGATGTCCGACCCGCCCAAGCGCGCGTTCATCAACGACGCCGTCTGCGAAGGCTGTGGGGACTGCGGCGTCAAGTCGAACTGCGTCTCAATCATCCCTCGCGAGACGCCCTTCGGCCGCAAGCGGGCCATCGACCAGTCGTCGTGCAACAAGGACTTCTCCTGCGTCAACGGCTTCTGTCCAAGCTTCGTCACCGTCCATGGCGGCACCCTGCGGAAGCCGGCGAGAACCGCCGCGGCACCCCCGGAGCTTCCTGATCCGGTAATTCCGCACCTGGAGGAGCCCTACGGCATCGTCATCACCGGCATCGGCGGAACCGGTGTCGTGACCATCGGCGCGCTGCTCGGTATGGCGGCGCATCTCGAGGGCAAGGGGGTCAGCGTCCTCGATCAAATCGGCCTCGCCCAGAAGAACGGCGCCGTCGTCAGCCACGTGCGCATCGCCGAAACCCCTGACGACATCCACGCCGTGCGCATCGCCGCCGGCGGCGCCCGGCTGCTGCTCGGCTGCGACATCGTCACCGCCGGCGGCCCCGACGCCCTGGCCAAGGTCCGCCAGGACTACACCCGCGCGGTTGTGAACTGCCATGCGACGATGACCGCGGAATTCACCCAGACTCCCGACCTGGCGTTCCCCGAGGCCGAACTGCGCGCAGCGATCACCGATATCTGCGGTGCCGATGCTTCGGCCTTCGTCGACGCCGGCAAGCTGGCGTCGGCGCTGATGGGCGATACCCTCGCCACCAACCTGTTCATGGTCGGCTTCGCGTACCAGTCCGGGCTTCTGCCGCTATCGGCGGAGGCCATCGAGCGGGCCATCGAGATCAATGGAACGGCGGTCGACTTCAACAAGCAGGCGTTCCACTGGGGACGCGCCGCCGCCCACGACCTCGCTGCCGTCGAGCACGCCGCGGGACTGGGCGAGCCCGTTTCGAAGCCGGAAACCCTGGACGCGCTGATCGCGCGGCGCGCCGAAGAGCTGACCGCCTACCAGGACGACGCCTATGCGCGACGATACACGACGCTGGTCGAGCGCGTCCATGAGGCCGAGACCACCCGCATTCCCGGATCTTCGGCGCTGACGGCCGCGATCGCGCGGGCCTACTTCAAGCTGCTTGCCTACAAGGACGAATATGAGGTTGCGCGCCTCTACACCGACGGCCGCTTCGCCGCCGATCTGGCCCGCCAGTTCGAAGGCGACATCCGGCTCACCTTCCACCTGGCGCCGCCGCTGTTCGGCCGGCGCGACCCGGAAACGGGCGAGTTGATCAAACGGGAGTACGGCCGCTGGGTGATGACCGCGTTCCGGCTGCTGGCGGGCTTGAAGGGTCTCAGGGGGACGCCGTTCGACCCCTTCGGCCATACCGCCGAACGACGCGAGGAACGTCGGCTGATCGGCGCCTACGAGGAAACCGTCGCCGTGGTGCTCGCGGACCTGACGCACGGCAACCACGCCACCGCCTGCGAGATTGCCGCGCTGCCGCTCACCATCCGCGGGTTCGGCCACGTCAAGGTAGCAAGCATCGCCGAAGCCGAAGCCCGCGAAGCGGAGCTGATGCGGGCTTCCCATCATCCGGCGCCGACGGTCAACACGGCCGAGTAACACGCGGCCGAAGCCTGTGGCGATTCGCTGAATTACGGACGTGAGCGCGCGCAGCCGCAACCACAACCGACCGTAAACACAACGCAAATTCCGCCTAACCTAATGTTAACCGGGACCGCGGCCCCATCGAACGATCGGCGGATGCGGCGCGCCCCGGAACCGCGGCCGCGGTCTGCCCTTTGGTCGTAGAACTTGAGCTCGGGCCGGCATGAGCGAAACCGACGGCACCGACGATCTGTGGCGTGGAGACATCGGCTCGACCGCCGACACCTAGGGCGTGCTCGGACTGCGCTTGCGTCTCGAGCAGGTGCTGCTTGAAATCTTCCGCACCGGCCGCGCCATAGCCGATGGACGTGAGCCCTCGGCCGAGACCCGGGACCGGCTGGAAGCGCTGCGGCGGGAGGCCTCGTCGCTGGAAAAGGCCATCTACGGAGCCGACCGAACCGCCCCCCTCCGCCGCCGGCGGACGCCGAGGCCGGACGGGATGCCCCGGCCGCCCATGGTGCAACACGCGAGTCCCGCCTGCGGGCCCGGCGGCGGCGCGGTGTTCGCCACATCGTAGAAATCGACATCTGGGACGCCGACCTCGATGCCATGATCCGCCGGGGCGAGCTCTCCAGTGCCGAAGCCCAGGATCGGGCGCGGGTCGCCGATGCCATAGAAGATCTCCTCGAGCGGACCCTTCACACCGGGGGTTCCACGACCACCACCGCAACGGCCGCAACCGCCGAGGAGCGGCGGATGCGGGACGATCGACGCGAGGACGCCGACCGCCGCACCGAAGCCGAACGGCGCGCCGCCGAGGATCGGCGGCAGATCGTGCGCATGTGGTCGCAGCTTGATCCCGAGTTGTTTCTCTCTGCGCCTGACCGGCGCGCCGCCCGCGAACGGCGTGGTCTTGTGGAACGGCGGATCCAACCGGCGCAGCGGGAGCGGGACGACCCGAGCCCGGGCTGACCAGGATCTCCTTCGGCCGACATGGGCGGTCACGATCGCGCGATGGCGTATATTCCTGTCGCGACCACCGGACGCCCACGATATCATCCCTGGGAATTTCCCCGCGAGTTGAGCCTGTTATTGCGGCTTGGGGAGCCTTGCATGGCGCGCGGCAAGGGCCACAAGGAGTCGCCGCCCGGCGGCGACATGAAGCACTCGGAACCGACGGAGAAGGCCGACCTGGTCGGAGAGCTCACCGATCGGCTGGATGACCTGCGCGCGGAAATCCGGCGCATGGAGCAGCTTGCCGCCGATGGCGACTCCGTGGCAGCGACGGCCAATGGCCGCCTCGCCTCGCTTCGCACCGAAGCCGACTGGCTTGAAGCCGCCGTCGACCGCTCGTCCCAGGGCAGGTCCCCTGAACCGCCCCAGGCAAGCGCGGGCACCCTCTTGGCGAGCCGGGCAGGCCGTTTGCGCGCCCGCCGCCGGCGCGGCGTGTGCCACGTCGTTCATCTCGACATCTGGGATCACGATCTCGACGCCCTGATCTCGGCCGGCGAACTCGCCGCTTCGGACCCAACGGACGCCGCCAAGGTCGCCGATGCCGTCGAAGACATCTTCGATCAGTGGGTTCACGGCCATCTCGTGGGTTCGTCCGCCGGACCGGAAGAGAACATCGCCGACCCTCCCGCGCCACCCCGGCCGACGCCCGTCGAAGCTCCCGGCGAAGCGCCCGCCGACGACCGCCGCGAAACGGACTCCCGGCGTTCGGGAGTCGACCGTCGCCGCGCCCGCAGCGAGGTCAGCAACGTCCTCGGAATGATCGAGGGAGGGGCTGTTGAAAAAGTCTGGGGGTTGTGACTCACTGCTTCGATATGTTGTGTTCGATCTGAGGAAGCTACGGGATGTTGGGGTAGAAGAGCCGGGATCAGTTGGATTTGTTCGTCGCGGGCTCGCTTGAGCAGCTAGAGCACTTTTCGACCTGAGTGTCCGTCCGGAAAGTTCATGAGTAAACGCAGTATCGTGTTATCCTCCGCAGCAAGAGCCTTATGAAGGCGAGGCGGATGAAGGCCAGGGCGATGCGGTTGAGGTTTTCGTAATCCTTGGCGAGCCTTCGGC
>Ga0209144_1000335_pt1 | contig 10143 bp, 12 predicted proteins | sample WorMettrBAHAMAS1_FD_187392 | JGI IMG/M metagenome (GOLD analysis project Ga0209144, IMG submission 187392) | Marine gutless worms symbiont microbial communities from Max Planck institute for Marine Microbiology, Germany - Inanidrilus... | ecosystem: Host-associated > Annelida > Digestive system...
GCGACTTCACGCTCTACAAGGAACGCCATCTCGTCGAATGCTTCATCGGTAAGATCAAGCATTTCCGCAGGGCCTTTTCTCGCTTCGATAAGCTTTCCGCGCGATCCTTGTCGTTCCTGCATTTCATCAGTGTCATCATATGATTGCAATAGATTCGTCAACAGAACCTAGCTGCTCAAGCGAGCCCGTGACGAACAATTCCAACTGATCCCGGCTCTTCTGCTCCAACATCTCGTAGCTTCCTCAGATCGAACACAACATATCGAAGCAGTGAGTCACAACCCCCAGACTTTTTCAACAGCCCCACCCTGCATTTCCTGTCTCCGTATGAACGGGTCCTTGAGCGGAGCCTCGTCGTCATGGGAGCTACCGGACTGGTGCTGGCGCTACTGCTGGCGCTGTTCCTGTTTCGCCGTTCGGAGCGCATCCGCGGGCTGTTGATCACCTCGCAGCAGGAACGCGACACGCTGAATCGCCTCAACCAAGGAACTGGCCCGCGAAGTGGAAGAGCGCATCCAGGCGGAGAAGCGGCTCCAACGCACCCAGAAGGAGCTGCGCCAAAGCTCGAAGCTTGCGGCGCTGGGGCAACTGGCGGCTTCGGTCAGCCATGAGCTTGGACAGCTGCTGTCGGCGATGAAGACCTACATCGCCGGCGCGCAGTTGCCCGATGGCAGCGACGCCGATCCTTCGCAAGACCCCGAACAGCACGACACGTTTCTGGGAACGCTGGACCGGCTGGTGGATCGGATGAGCGAAACCACCCGCCAACTGCGGTTCTTTGCCCGTCGCGGCGGAGAAGCCTTCGAAGATGTCGATCTCCAGGATGTCGTCGCCAGCGCGCTCGAAACCATGAAACCCGCCATCGACGCCGAGGGCGCCCGCCTGGATTGCCACGACACGAGCCAACCGGTGACGGTTCGGGGCGGCCGGATGCGCCTGGAGCAGGTCCTGGTCAATCTGATCCGCAACGCCCTCGACTCCACGCGCACGGCGGAGCGGAAAGACCTTGCCATCGAGACGAAAATTTACGCCGACCATGCGAAGATCATTGTTCGCGACACCGGCAAAGGCCTGACCGGCGGCGAGGAAGAACGCATCTTCGAGCCCTTCGTCACGTCCAAGGTTTCGGGCGAGGGACTTGGCCTCGGACTTGCAGTATCGGCAAGTATTGTGAAGGAGCATGGCGGAACGCGGTCGGCACGGAACCTGGAGACCGGCGCCGCCGAGTTCGTGCTCGAGTTGCCCATGCCGCAAGGAACCGTAGATGTCCCCGCCTGATGCGCCCTTGAATGTCATCATCGTCGATGACGACCGGGAGATGCGGGACTCGCTGACGCAGTACCTGACCAAATCGGGTTGCGTCGCCGAGGTCTACCCGTTGGCCCCGGACGCGTTGTCCGCGCTCCGCACCAACAGCCCCGACGTACTGGTCAGCGACGTCCGCATGCCCGGCATGACCGGGATCGATCTGCTAGGCCAGCTGGACACGGACAACATCGCGCTTCCGGTCGTGCTGATCACAGCGCACGGCGACGTGTCCATGGCCGTCGAGGCCATGCGGGCAGGCGCCTTCGATTTCATCGAGAAGCCGTTCCAGCCCTCGCGCCTTCTCGACGTCATTCAGCGCGCGGCGGAAGTCGGCCGCCTGCGTAGCGAGAACCTGAACCTTCGGGAACGGCTGCAACGCCTGACCGGCCTCGACGCGATCCTGCTGGGCGACTGCCCGGAGATGCGCAAATTGCGCGAAGACGTCGAGGACGCCGCCGATACGCAGGCCTCAACCCTCATTCTCGGCGAGACCGGCACCGGCAAGGAACTCGTCGCCCGCGCCCTACACGACCTCGGCGCCCGCTGCGCCGGTCCCTTTGTCGCTGTCAACTGCGCCGCTGTTCCCGACGAGCTTTTCGAATCCCAGATGTTCGGCCATCTGGCTGGCGCCTTCACCGGCGCGAGCAAGTCGTCGCCGGGCCACTTCGTGTCGGCGTCCCATGGAACCCTGTTCCTCGACGAACTGTGTGCCTGCCCGCTCCATCAGCAACCCAAACTGTTGCGGGCGCTGGAAGCGCGCGAAGTGGTGCCGGTCGGCAGCTCCAAGCCCAGGGCCATGGATGTGCGGGTCGTCAGCGCGACCAACGACATATTGGAAAGCCGGGTGAGCGAGGGGGCCTTCCGGGAAGACCTGGCCTATCGGTTGAACACGTTGATCCTGCGGATCCCGCCGCTACGTGCGCGCGGTGACGATGTCGTGCTGCTGTTTCGCCACTACCTCGATCACTTCGCCCGCACCTACGAGGTGGACGCCCCCAACCAGACCAGAGACGACGTCGCGGCATTGCTGGCCCACGATTGGCCGGGCAACATCCGCGAACTGCGCCACGTCGCCGAGCGCCGCATTTTGGCCGCGCGGCGCGGCCGTGGCTCGGTCGCCGAGGTGCTCCATGCGCTGCCGGCAGACGGCGACGGGCAACTCTCCTTGAAGCAGAGCGGCGAACGTTACGAAAAGCTGCTGATCGACCGCGCACTGGCGGCGAACGCCGGAAAGATGGACGAGGCGGCGGCCGACCTCGGTATCGCTCGGCGCACCCTCAACGAAAAGCTCGCCCGCTACGGGCTCACCAGCACGAGCTACCGCTAGATCACCTCGCGGAAATCCGCCTGCGGGCGGATTTTCCCCTGCGGAAGTCCGCAAGGTTCGTGCGCCCGCCCGATCGCTTCGTCCGGCTGGCCGATATTTTATCCCAAGGTGAATCAATGCCCTGGAAGGCGTTCTCCCGATCCCGGGGACCGCCCACGTCCGGCTTGGCATCCCCGCTGCAATGGACTTCGGCAACGAACAGACGTTGACCAAAACCTCCTTGCAGATGGGAGACAGAAATGACCAAGCGACAGTGGAAAACAGTATCGCTCGCCGCGGCGATTTTGGCTTTCTCCGCGGCTGAGGTCACGGCCGCGTCCGTGGAGTGGAACGTCTCGCTGTGGGGCAAGCGGCGCGCCTTCACCGAGCACGTCGAGAAACTGGCCGAACTCGTCGATCAAAAGACCAACGGCGAGTTCAAGCTGAAGATTTCCTACGGGGACTGTCCAAAAACAGGGAGAACCTCGACGGCATCTCCGTCGGCGCCTTCGAGATGGCGCAGTTCTGCGCCGGCTATCACCGGGACAAGAACCCCTCCATCACCGTCCTCGAACTGCCGTTTCTCGGTGTCTCGTCGCTGGAACAGGAAGTGATGGTTTCGAAGGCCGTCTACGCCCATCCGGCGGTGCGGAAGGACCTCGCCCGCTGGAACGCGACACTGCTGATGCCGTCGCCCTTGCCCCAATACAACGTCGCCGGAGTCGGCAATCCGCCAAGCGGGCTGGACGACTTCAAGGGCATCCGCATCCGCGCCACCGGCGGTATCGGCAAGGCGATGAAGGCGGTCGGCGCGGTGCCGACGTCGATGACCGCGTCGGAAGTTTATAACGCGCTCGAATCGGGCGTGGTGTCGGCCGTAGCGTTCGCACCCCACGCCCACATGTCGTTCCGCACCGTCGATATCGCCGACTGGTGGACCACCAACCTCAACCCCGGAACCGTCAACTGCCCGGTCGTCGTGAACTCTGATGCGCTTGGCCAGCTCTCGGATGCCCATCGCCAGGCGCTGCTGGGTTCCGTCGACGAGGCCTTGGACCACTACGTCTCCTACTACGCAGGCAACACCATGAATGCCTGGGGGCCGAAGCTCAAAGACAAGGGGATCGCCAAGATCACCTTCACGGATGAGCAGTTGTCTGTGTTCAAGCAGCAGGTCGCCGGACCCGCCTGCGACGAGTGGATCAAGAGCATGTCGGCGAGGGGACTGCCGGCCTAGGAACTCTACGACCTCGTGATCAGCACCCTGCGGAAATAGTCCTCCCCCACACTGGCCGTGCGGCCTCCGCGGATTGCACGGCCGATTTTTTCTCAGATGGGAGACTGGACATGTCCGCCCCTCCGGTTATTGAGGACGGCTCTCGGCTCATCCGAACCGACCGCGCGATCTTTCGGTTGGAACAGTACCTGGCGCTCACCGGCGGCATCGTCATCCTCGCCCTGATGCTCCTCGCCGTCGCGCAGATCGTCGGCCGCAAGCTGTTCAACGCGCCCATCCCCGGTTTCATCGACTGGGTCGAGCAGTTCATGACGGTGTTCGCGTTTCTCGGCATTTCCTACTGCCAGCGCCTCGGCGGCCACATCCGCATGGACATCGTCGTCGGGCTGCTGCGCGGGCGTGCCCTGTGGGGCGCCGAGTTCGTCTCGGCTCTGGTGATGCTCCTGCTGACCTTGGCGCTGGACCCTCGGGTCTTGGCGGCATTTCCTTCGCGCCTACGAGAACGGTGATAGCTCCATCGATATCGCCTTGCCGACCTGGCCCGCCAAGCTCCTGGTGCCGGTGGCCCTCGGCATTCTCGCCCTGCGGCTGGCGCTCCAGCTCTGGGGCTATTGGCGCGGGGTTCGGAGTGGGACGGACCGCCCGGTGGCGGTTTCCCTCATCGAGGACGCCGCGGCGCAAGCGGCCCAGGAGGCGGAATCGATGACGTTCGCCGGAAACAGAGCGCGCGCTGAAGGAGGGATCAGATAATGGACCCCTTTGACATCGGCCTCATCCTCTCCGGCGTCCTCGTCGTCCTCGTCATCGTTGGGATGCGCGTCGCATTCGCCGCGGCGACCGTCGGGTTCCTCGGGCTGTTCTGGATCTTCGCCGAGAAATACGGCGCCCTGAAGGGACTGGACGTGGCGATCTCCATCGCCGGCACCACCCCCCATTCGAAGTCGACGACCTATGCCCTCTCGCTCATCCCCACCTTCATCCTGATCGGCTACCTGGCGTATTTCACCGTACTGACGCGGACTCTGTTCGAGGCGGCGAAGCGATGGGTCGGCTGGCTGCCCGGCGGGCTCGGCGTCGCCACGGTGTTCGCCACCGCCGGGTTCGCCGCGGTGTCGGGTGCCTCGGTTGCGACGTCGGCGGTGTTCGCCCGTATCGCCATCCCGGAAATGCTGAGGATCGGTTACGACAAGCGCTTCGCCGCCGGCGTCGTCGCGGCCGGCGGAACCCTGGCGTCCCTGATCCCGCCGTCGGCGATCCTGGTGATCTACGCCATCATCGTCCAGCAGTCGGTCGGACAGCTCCTCCTTGCCGGGTTCCTCCCGGGTGCCGTCTCGGCGCTGATCTACGGCGCACTGGTCATCTGGATGGCGAAACGCAACAAGGGCCTCGGCCCGCCCGTTACCGGCTTCACCTGGAAGCAGCGTTTCAAAAGCCTGCCCGGCGCGCTCCCCATCTTCGCCGTTGTCGCCATCATCATCTACTGCATCTATTTCGGCTGGGGCACGCCGACCGAAGCCGGTGCGCTCGGCGCCTTTGTCGTGCTGCTGATGGCCCTCAAAAACCGGGTGAAATGGCGGGACCTGCAGGGCGCCCTGCTGGAGAGCGCCAAGCTCTCGGTGATGATCTTCACCATCATCTGGGGCGTTCTGGTCTATGTCCGCTTCCTTGGCTTCGCCGATTTGCCCGGCGCCTTCGCCGAGTTCATCAGCGGCCTCGATCAGCCCCGCATCGTCACGCCGCTGCTGATCCTCGGCTGCTATGCCATCCTCGGCATGTTCATGGACGCCATCGGCATGCTGCTGCTGACCTTGCCGGTCGTCTATCCGGCGGTCATCGCGCTCGGCTACGATCCCATCTGGTTCGGCATCATCGTCGTCAAGATGGCCGAGCTGTGCCTGATCACCCCGCCCATCGGACTCAACTGCTTCGTCGTCGCCGGCGTCAGGCCGGAGATATCGGTGCAGGACGTGTTTCAGGGCGCGTCGCCGTTCTTCGTCGCCGACGTGGTGACGGTCGGCGTGCTGATCGCCTTTCCCGAAATCGTCCTCTGGCTGCCCCGGCTGGTCCTGAGCGGGTGAACGGGACGCGAGACTCTAATCCCGCCAGGCCCATGATGCCGACGCCCATGCCGAGGGAGCCGAAGGTGATGAACAGGTCGAAGAACAGCATCACGAGGAACAGGTTGCGGTCGGGCGAGGCGAAGATCATCGAGCCCAGCTCGAAGATGTCGAAATAGAGGAACAGGGCGCCGAACAGGAAGCCGCCCAGGGTCCCGAAGGCGCAGTGGCGCAACAGGAAGCCGACGGCGTGACGCTGGTGGTCTTGGAGCGGCATGGTCACATCCGGGCGCGGAGAGCGCGCGTCCCCCCCCCTTTACTCCGCCGCTTCGACGATCGGCGCGACGATGGCGCGGACGTCGGCCTCGCCGGCCGGCGGCTCGGTGACGTCGAACAGGGTCGCCCGCTCGACCAGCTCGAAGGTCTCGTCGGGAGCGAGGACGACGATGGGTCCGTGCATCTCCATCTCCAGGTACGGCAGGTCGCCGGCGTTATACAGCTCGGAGATGCAGCCGTGGCCATAGGTGGCGCCGGGGAACACCGGCACCTGCTTGATGTGACCGACGAGGCCGCCTTCGGTGCGGAAGACGCCGAGGCTCCAGCCCTCGTCGGCATCGACGCCGTACTTGAAGCTGCCCGGCTTGGAGCAGTCGATGGCGACGACGCCGGCGTCGCTCTCGACCACCGCCAGCCGGCGCGCCACCGACGCGCCGACATCATCGAAGGTCTTGAGGCCGCCCGGGTACTCCGAGCCGCCGCTGACCGGCAGGTACACGCGGCCCGGACGGGTCAGCATGCTGACGTCCCACACCGCCCAGGTCGCCGGGCCGGCGGAATGGTTGGTCATCCGGCGGCCGACGGTCCAGGTCGCACTGTCGGCGCGGACGGTGACCGTGCGCGAGATTTCGATGCCGGTTTCGCGGCAGGTCGGGCTGGTCATCCGCATCGACACGCAGGTGTCTTCTTCCTCGAGCACCTCATGGGAGTAACCGCCGCTGTCGAGGTCGAGGAACGGCAGGTCGTCGGTCCACCCCGGCTGCGGCGCCAGCCAGGTCTTCTCGCCGCCCCACAAAAGCCAGCCGAGCATGCGCTTGCGCGCGCGCACGTCCACGTCCGCCGCCAGGTCGGCGACCTGCCCCTCCAGCCCGGCCATGGTGAAGGCGATGTCGTGGCCGTGCCACTGCATGGACATCACCCACCCGCCGACCTACGGCACCAGCGCCAGCGCCATCGGGCCGCACTCGATCCACCAGGCGTCCCAGCCCTTGTGCTCGCCCTGGCGCAGGCGAACCGGCGCCATCTCCGCGGTGTCCGTCGGATATCGGACGTCCATGATCCGCGCGCCCTCTTCCGATGCCGCCGGCGGGCGCACCCGCCAGCGTCGCGGCCGTCCCGCGGCAGTATCCCAGGTTCGCCGCGGTGCCAAGCGTGTCAAGAAAGCCGCCGACCGGGGCCGACACGGAAATTCTAACGACGGACTGGAGCCGCCGCTACAGGGATCATAGCCGTCCGCGTCGCCGGACGTCCCTCGACACGCGGCTGCGCCGCTGCTGGGGATGAGGGGAATTTGATGATCCCTACAAAACCCTCATGCTGAGCAGGCGCGTGAGCGCCGTGTCGAAGCATGTCGGCGGCGACGCTCAACCCCGCCAGAATGGCTTTTTCGCCTCCAGGCGCGCCTCGCCGGGGCGCACGCCGATGTCGCCGAGCAGGCGCTCGTCGAGGAGCGCGAGCGCGCGGCGTTGGCGAGACCGCGCCGACCAGAGGCGCAAGACGTCGCGCGCGGTCCTGATGACCGCAGGCCGCTGCCCGCCGCCGATCCGCGGGGCCGCGCGGATCTCGCCGTCCAATTCGTTGATGCCAAAGAAAAACCGATGTCCATCCATGGTTCACCCCTTCGTCCGAAGACACGGGGCAACGCTTGGCCGGAAATCGGCTGACCGGGCGGTTGCCTTGACCCGGTGATTAAATCCTAGCGCAAACGCGCTGTCTCGGCAACTTGCGGGACCTTTTAGACCGCCGTGCCAATGAAACGGTCTTGCGGCCGTTTCATGCGAAGGCGGTTCCGCTCAATCGCCGCGCGGGCTTAGCCCTCCTCGCGCATGGGTTCACCACCAGCGGCGCGGACCGCCGCCTCGACTGCGGCGGCGGCGGCCTCTACGGCAGCGGCGTCGGGCGCCCGCACCACCAGGCTCGTTCCCAGCCGGCCGTCGCGCACGAACGGATAGCTGCCGATCTCGACCGCCGGATGTTCAGCTTGCGCCTCGGCGAGACCGGCGGCGACGGCGCCCTCGGTGACGAAGGCGGCGACCGTCGCCGAGACCATCGGCGTGCCGCCGGCGAGGCGGTGGCGCAGGCCCTCGAACATCGCCTGCATGATCCGGGGCACGCCGGGCAGCACGAAGACGTTGCCGAGCTGGAATCCCGGCGCCGCGCTCACCGGGTTGGCGATCAGCGTCGCGCCCTCCGGGACGTCGGCCATCTTGAGGCGCGCCGCGTTGACGTCCTCGGGCCGGTAGTGCCGGCGCAGCAGGGCCTCGGCCTCGGCATTGCGGTGGATCTCGACGCCGAACGCCCGGGCGACGCAGGCCGACGTGATGTCGTCGTGGGTGGGGCCGATGCCGCCGGTGGTGAACACGTAGCCGAACCGCTCGCGGCATTCGTTGACGGTCTCGACGATCACCTCGGCGGCGTCGGGAATGATCCGCGCTTCCCGCAGCCGCACGCCGGCGGCGTCCAGTGCCTTGCCCAGATAGCCGAGGTTGGCGTCGCGGGTGCGCCCCGACAGCACTTCGTTGCCGATGATGATGATGGCGGCGGTAACGGCGTCGGCCTCGGGCATGGGTGCCTCCCGGTTGTCGCGGCCCGGCAACCTACCAGACCCGCGGCGGAGGCGAAATGCGCCGACGCCCCCCCTCGACCCCGCCGGGACGGAGGCGCTACTGTGTGCGGCAGTCGATCACGGGAGGCCCCCATGGCGCGTATCGCATGGCTGGCGGCGGTGTTGACTTTCGCAGCGGTTTCCGACGCCCGGGCGGCCGGCGATTCCGTTGCCGGCAAGGACCTGGCGGTGACCTGGTGCTCGTCTGCCATCTGGTCGACGGGAGGAACCGTGCCGACGACAAGGCGCTGCCCTTCGCCGCCATGGCCCGTGCCGCCGGCACGCCCGAACGTCTGCGCGCCTTCCTCGTCGAGCCCCACGGCGGCATGCCGCCCCTCGGCCTCGGCCGCCAGGAGATCGAGAATCTGATCGCCTATATCGTCCGCCTCGGGGCCAAGTAGTGATCGATCTCGTCCCACCGTTCCGGCCAGCGGCGCCCGCCGACTGCCGCCGCATCGCCGAGCTGTTCGCCCTGGCCTCGGCGGGCGTTTCGGTGCTGGTATGGACGACCATGGCCGACGACTACCCGGGCTTAAGCCCCATCGAGATCGGCGAACAGCGCTACGCCCGCGAGAACACCGACTTCAGCTACCAGAACTGCGTCGTCGCCGAAGACGGTGGCGCGGTCATCGACATGCTGGTGACGTTCGCGATCCCCGAGGAAACGGACGAGAACCATACGGGAGACGCTTCCGAGGTCGACCCGAACGACCCCCTTGCGCCATATGCCGACCTTGAAGTGCCGGGAAGCTGGTACGTCTGCGGCGTCGCGGTGGAGCCGGACCACCAGGGCCGCGGCCTCGGCACCGCGTTCCTCGACATCGCCCGCCAGCAGGCCTGGGAACGCGGCATCGACACCCTGAGCCTGATCGTTTTTTCCCAGAACACCGGTGCCCTCCGCCTCTGCGAGCGCAAGGGCTTCACCGTCGTCGACAGCCGCCCCGTGATCCCCCACCCGCTGATCGAATACACGGGCGAGGCGCTGCTGATGACGGCGAAGGCTTAGATAAGTCTCAGGAGGACGGTGATGCGCTGACGCCGAGGACCGATTGGGATGTCGATTGCCGCGTCCATTTGTTGTGCCGTGGCATCAGTCGCCTCAGCACAAAGCGGGAAGAATGTTTCCGAGCTCCCTCCTCAAGAGTTGTTCTCGTTGTTTGCAATAGTTGGGGAAACATATAACGTTTGCTTGGACAGTGATCCTCACACCATCTCTGATAAAGAAAACGGTCATGCCTAGCTGAGTGGGTTTTTGCGAAGGTATCGTAGCAGGGTTTGGTATTTGTCGGTGTGTCGGTGGTTGTATCGCCATTCGGTTTCCTTGAGGTGCAGGTGGAAGGTGTGCTGAGGGAGG
>Ga0209144_1000336_pt1 | contig 10127 bp, 11 predicted proteins | sample WorMettrBAHAMAS1_FD_187392 | JGI IMG/M metagenome (GOLD analysis project Ga0209144, IMG submission 187392) | Marine gutless worms symbiont microbial communities from Max Planck institute for Marine Microbiology, Germany - Inanidrilus... | ecosystem: Host-associated > Annelida > Digestive system...
CGCCGCCGCTTTCCTTGTGATCCTTCGGGCCGTCTGCACGGCTCGACGTGCTTGGCAGGATACGCTGCGCGTCCACAGCACCCGTGCGCTCCGAACCGACCTCCGGGCGGCCATGACTGCATGATCCTACGTTCCGACCTTCCCAATACCGGATTCTTCAACAGCCCCATTCAAGACACCGAGCGTGATTTCGGTTTCGGATTGAAGGGCGGTGGAACTGGACTCTGGCTCGTTCACGAAAACCCCAAGAAGCTGGTCGAATCGCAGGCGCGCAATCGAATGCATTCATCCGATGAACGTCAATATCTACTGCGTTCAACATATGAACGTCAATATTTGCCGTGTGAAATTGACGAGAACACTCTCGGCGCCGCTGCCAACGTGCCCGGGCCGATGCCGATTGGCAAACAGGGGTCCGCTGCCTATGCTCGCCCGCCACCCGGCCGGTTAATCCTTGTGAAGGCGATGATCGGTTTTCGGGAGAACAGCACCGTCGCGGACAGCATGATATCGAGAATCCATCAGGGGCACGTTCTTGGCACAGCGGCGTTCCTGACCCTGCCGATGGCGATCTTCGCGCCAAAGGGTTTGGCACCCCTGTTCGCGGTGGCGGCGGTGGGCGCGATCTCCGTTGCCGTGATCCGCGATCGAAAGCTTCCGCGACTGCCCCGGCGTCTGGCCGCGCTGCTCGGCGTGTTCGCAGCGCTGTGCGGCGTCAGCGCACTTGGTCAGTGTCTCCAGACGACACGCTGTCAACTTTTCCATCCGTGGCGTTGACCCTGCTTGGCGGGCTGGTGCTGGTCAACACCGGGTCGACGATGGATCCCAAGGAGAGGACGTGGTTCGAGGGGGCCGTCGTGGCCGGCGGCTGTACCGGATTCGGACTCCTGGTGGTCGAGTTTCTCAGCGGAGCATCGATGACGGTTTGGCTTCGGGATCTGGTCGGCAAGCCGAGCATCAACGCCATGAACCCCGTGCTCCTGCTGAATTCGGCAACGACGGTGGCCGCACTCTATGTCTGGCCCTGCATCTGGGTGGCATGGTGTCGGCGCTGGTGGCTGGTGTTTGCCGGATTGCTTGCCGGCCTCGCCTGTGGTGCGGTGTTGTTCGGTGCCGTCGTTGCCGGTCCGCGTGTGGTCCCGGCGGTCTCCGCCGCCATTCTCGTCGCCGGCGTGGCCGCCGCGCCACTGATCCCCGGATGGGTCTACACCGCCGTCGGCGATGTCGGCGAACCGGGGCCGATGTCATTCTCGGGCTATCATCGGCTGATCATTTGGGAAGCAACCGCCGACCACATCCGCAACCGCCCCGTCCTTGGTCACGGATTCGATACGGCCCGCGCCCTTTACGACAGCAGCGACCGGCGGATGAACTATCGTTTCCGCGCCGACGGTACCGTCTGGTGGAAATCGCACTTCGAGCCCATACCGCTGCATCCGCACAACGCCGTTCTCCAGATTTGGCTCGAACTTGGAGTCATCGGGGCGGCGATGATGCTCGGCATGCTGCTGGTTATCGTCGCCGCGGTCGCCGTCGCGCTGCGCGACCGCTTCGACAAGGCGTTCGGGCTCGGTGTTCTGGGCTCGGCCGTGTTCATCTCCTCCGTCAGCTACGGCATCTGGCAAGCCTGGTGGATGGGGGCGCTGGCCCTGCTTGCCGCGTTCTGCGTCGGCGCGCTTCCGCCGCCCGGCGGGCGACGGCCAGAGCACGCCGTTTCCTAGACTCGGCGGGACTCTTGCGGCACGAGGCGCAACGCTGGCGGCCCGAGCAGCCCGACGACACCGATCGAGGCGAAGGCGAGCCCCCAGGGGAGAATGTCCTGGGCTCCGCCCGCGGCATCGAGGACGACACCGAACACCAGGGGCCCAACGAAAGCGAGGCCGAAGCCGACCAGCGAGTGTACGGCCATGGTCGCACCCTGATGCGATGGCTCGGCGACAGCCACGGCGCCTGCAGTCAGTGCAGCCGAGTCGAGTTGAACCGCCGCGCCATAAATGATCGCCAGCACGACGACGACCCCATAGGCGAGGGGGGCGGTGAATCCCAGACCGAATGCCATCGCCGCCGACGACAGCATCACGATGGTGATCGTTCGGTGCCGTCCGAAGCGCACACACAACTCGTTGCCGCCGATGCTGGCGGCCATCGCCACAAGTGCGCCGAGTGTCGCGACGGTGGTCGGCACCGGCCAGCCATCATTCCCCCCTAACGCGATCGCGAACGCAAGGAATGCGACCATCCACGAGCGCAGCGTGAACAGCTCCCAGCAGTGCACGCCGTAGCCGAGCACGTACCCCATAGCCGCCCGGTTGGCGTAGACCGGGCGGAAATCGAGAAGCCGTTCCGGCGTGGTCCGGCGTTCCGGCGTTCGCGGCGGCAGCAGGAGAACGATCGCCGCCGCGACCACCGCTGCCAACGTCGCGGTGGCGAAGGCCCAGCGCCAGCCAAGGGCTTCAGCAACCTCCCCGGCGATCAGAAACGATGTTGCGGTGCCGAGACTGAAGCTGGACGTGTAGAACGCCACGGCCCGGGACTGGCGCGGACCGCCGTAGCGGTCGACCAGCACCTTGAGCCCCGGCATGTAGGTCGCCCCCAGGGCGACCCCGGCGGCGGCCCTCAGGATCAGTGCCGACCAGAATCCCTGGGCGACCAAAGCGAACGCCGCCGCCGTTGCCGCCGCTAGGACCGCACCGGCGAGATAAACCCGTCGCGCATCGATGCGGTCGGTGAGCGCCACCAGCACCGGCACTCCCGCCGCGTAGCCGGCGAAGTAGACACCTGCGATCCAACCGGCCTCGGTGTTTGAAAGTCCCCACTCGGCGAAGAACACCGGCAACAGAGCCGGAAACATGAACACGCCGGCCATGGTCAGCACTTCGGCTGCGCACACGGCAGCGATCAGCGGGGCGCCGGTCATCGCCCTGGCGCCGGAGCCGGGCACGACGGACTCAGACGTGGATGGCGCCGCCGGCGACGGCGAGCGCCGCCTCCTTCACCGCCTCGGAAAGGCCCGGATGGCCGTGGCTCGAGCGCGCCACGTCCTCGGCCGAGCCGCCGAACTCCATGGCCACGACCAGTTCCTGGATCAGTTCGCCCGCCGCAGGTCCGACGATGTGGGCGCCGAGGATGCGGTCGGTATCGGCGTCGGCGAGGATCTTGACGAATCCATCGGTGTCGGCGTTCGCCCGCGCCCGTGAATTGGCCGAGAACGGGAACTTGCCGGCACGATAGGCAACGCTGTCCCGTTTCAATCCCTCCTCCGAGCGGCCGATTGTGGCCACTTCGGGCCACGTGTAGACGACGCCGGGGATGGCCTCGTAATTCACGTGGCCGCGGTGTCCGGCGATCAGCTCGACGCAGGCGACGCCCTCCTCTTCGGCCTTGTGGGCCAGCATCTTGCCGCCGATGACGTCGCCGATGGCGAAGATGCCCGGGACACTGGTCTGGAACTCATGATCAACCGGGACGAATCCCCGTTCGTCCGTTTCGATCCCGACCTTGTCCAAGCCCAGGCCGTCGGTGTAGGGCCGCCGGCCGATGGAAACGAGGACGACGTCGGCTTTCAAGGTCTCGGCATCCCCGCCGGCGACCGGCTCGACAGTGAGCGAGACGTTGCTCTTGGTCGCCTTGGCGCCGGTCACCTTGCTCGACAGACGGAAGGTGAGCCCCTGGCGGGTGAGGATGCGCTGCATCTGTTTTGACACCTCACCGTCCATGCCCGGGAGGATGGTGTCGAGAAACTCGACGACGGTGACGTTGGAGCCAAGGCGCCGCCACACCGAGCCCAACTCGATGCCGATGTATCCGGCACCGACGACGATCAGGTTCTTCGGAACCTTGGGCAGCGCCAGCGCACCGGTGGACGAAACGATCCGCTTCTCGTCGATCTCGACGCCCGGCAGCGGTGCGACGTCAGATCCGGTGGCGATGAGGACGTTCTCGGTCTTCAGCGTCTTCTTGCGGCCGCCCTTCGGCGGCGTCACGGCGACGGTACCGGAATCGGCGATCACGCCCGCGCCGACCATGTAGTCGACCTTGTTCTTCTTGAACAGGAACTCGATGCCCTTGGTGAGGTCGCCGACGACCTTGTCCTTGCGCTTCATCATCGCACCGAGGTCGAGACCGATGTTGCCAACCTTGACACCGTGGTCGGCGAGTTCGTGCGCCGTCATTTCGAAATGGTGCGACGACTGCAGGAGGGCTTTCGACGGGATGCAGCCGACGTTGAGGCAGGTTCCGCCGAGCGCGCCCCGTTTTTCGACACAGGCCGTGCGCAGGCCGAGTTGCGCGGCCCGGATCGCCGCCACGTAGCCTCCCGGACCGCCACCGATCACCACTAGGTCGTAGTCGTCCGCCATCTCCGTTTCCTCACACCGCTGGTTCAAACCAAGAGGGTTCGCAGCCTAGCGGATTTCCTGTCGGTGTCACGTATCGGTCTGTGATCGCTGGCGAGCAACGGCTCGGAATCACGCCGCCGGTTTCAGTTTGGTGCCGTAGCTAGGCGAGTGCGGTCAAATCATTTACGGCGCCGAGCAGGTTTTGGGTGCGGTCGCCGATGGTCGAAACCTCTTTCCGTTCCGCGTCAGACGCAGCAACGACACCCAGGCGGTTGGCCGCTACCTGAATTGCCTGGGCTTCTTCGTTGACCCGCTGGCGGGCGGCGGTGACGAAGCGGGCGGTTCGCCGCGCCTCCATCAGCTCGATGACGAGGGTGGAGAAATCCGCCAGCAACGCTCTCTCGCCGTCATCGAAACCCGCGCGTGGCTGACGGTCGATCACGCACATGGTGCCGAGCGCATAACCCGTCGGCGGTGATCAAGGGCGCCCCGGCATAGAAGCGGATAAACGGGTCCCCAGTGACCGGAGGACTGGTTTTGAAGCGTGGATCGTCCGTCGCATCGCCGACAACCATCACGTCGCTACCGAGGATCGCGTGGGAACACAACGCCCATTCACGGGGCGTCTCGCGGGTGTCGGTTCCGAAGGCCGACTTGAACCACTGGCGCTTCTGATCGACGAGGGAAACCAGCGCAATCGGCGTCGAAAACAGGTGCGCGGCCAGCCGTATCAGGCGATCGAACGACTCCTCGAATTCGGTGTCGAGAATGCCGTAGCGGACCAGCGCCGCGAGGCGTTCGGCTTCATTCGGCGGCAGTTCCATGGGGGGTGTCCGTTCTGCGGGGAAGTCGATAGCGCGACTATACCCACAACCTAGGGAGGGAGAAACCCCACCCGTTGCGACGCTTGCTATCCCGCCAGTTGCAGGGCCGAGGGCGAGTCGACCGGGGCTGGCGCGTGCCAGTCATGAGTGCGCGCAAGCCGGACGAAGGCCTCGACGGCCCGCGAGAACTTACGGCCCCGGACGGTGACCAGACTGATCTCGCGAAACACTTCCGGTTCGACGACGACCCGCGTTTTGACGCCCGGGAACAGCGGCATGTGCTCGGGCATCAATGCGCAGCCGAGACCGGCGAGGATCATCGCCTGGATCCAGTCTTCGCGCTCGCTCTGATAACGGACGTTCAGATCGCACGACCATTCGCTGCCGCAGTGTTGGAAGTGGTCGAGGTATTCGCAGTTCTGCCGTTGCAGATAGTTTTTGCCCGCCATCTCGCCCACCGGCACCGCGGCCAGGGTTTCGAACCGATGCCCCGGCGGAAAGGCGACGACGTACCGCTCCCGGTACAGCGGTTCGGCGCGTAACCGATCGGGGTATTCTGGCATCCCAACCAGAGCGACATTGAACTCACCGTCCAAAAGATGCTCGATCAGCAGCGATCCCCGTTCTTCGGCAAGCCTGAGTTCCAGATTTGGGAACCGGGCGTTCAGTTTCTCGATCAGGCCGATCAGCCGTGACAGGCCGATGGTGCACATCACGCCGAGGCTCAGATGGGCCTTCTCCATGTTTTTGAAACTTTCGGCCTCGGCCTTCACGTTCTCGGCGGTCGAGAACAGCCGTTCGAGGTGCGGCTTCACCAGTCGCCCGAGGTCGGTCAGATGGGTGCGGTTGCGCTCGCGATGAAACAGCGGGCCGCCCAGTTCCTGTTCCAGCTTCTGAATGGCGCGGGTCAGCGACGGCTGGGCGACGTTGCAGTGCTCGGCCGCGCGCGTGAAGTTCAGCGTCTCCGATACCGCCAGGAAATGGCGGATCTGGTGCATCTCCATCGCCGGAATTCTCCCGCTGGCGCTGCCCCGAAAATCCTATAGCCACGGGCTATCGAATCGAAAGCCCATCGGCATTTCATATTGCGCGGCCGGCGTGCGATCTCAATGGCAACGGTTCAATGCCAATGGGAGTTAGCGCGATGAGCAGGTCTCGAGCAGCACGCACACGGCTCCGCGGCGGTCTCTTCGCCGCCACCGCGGTCGCGGGTCTTCTCGCCGTCGGCGGTGCACAGGGCGCATCCGGCGGTGACGCCACGGTGATCGAACTCAGCCAGACCGGCTGCCAGTTCGTCGAATCCGAAAACGGTATCGATCACGGCTTTACGCCCAAGTCGGCTGCCGACTGCAAGACGATCAACGGCGAAACGGGCCAACAGCGCATCGACACGGCCAAGGTCCTGAAACTCAAGCCGGGCAAGTACGTGTTCCGGGTCACAAACAAGAACGTCCCCTACGAGCTCGGTTTTTGGCTGCGGGGTGAAGGCTTGTTGGGCCGCGCGACGCTGCCGAGCGTCTCCGGCGGCGGGCTGACCGCGGGAGCGACCAAGGACTACGCCATCACGCTCGAGCCCGGCGAGTACCTGTACTCGTGCCCACTCAACCCCCCGACACCCGATTACCGCTTGATTGTCGAAGGCTAAGCCCGAGGAGGCATGGTGATGAGCGACGTCCTGAAACCCGACCTCTGTGTCATCGGTGCCGGTTCCGGAGGGCTGAGCGTTGCCGCCGGTGCGGCCCAGATGGGCGCTAACGTCGTCCTGATCGAAAAGGCCAAGATGGGGGGCGACTGCCTCAACTACGGCTGCGTCCCATCGAAGGCGCTCATCGCCGCTGCCCATGCCACCCACAGCGCTCGCAGCGGTGCCGTCTTCGGCGTCAACGGCCACGAGCCGGAGGTACGGTTCCGCGAAGTCCACCAGCATGTTCACGGCGTCATCGGGACGATTGCGCCCCATGACTCGGTCGAACGGTTCGAGGGTCTTGGCGTCCACGTCATCCAGGACGCGGCGCGGTTCACCGGTCCCCGCGAGGTCGTTGCCGGCGGGAAGACGATCCGCGTCCGCCGGTTCGTCATTGCCACCGGCAGCTCTCCGGCGGAACCGGACATTCCCGGGCTCGCCAAGGTCCAGTACCTGACCAACGAGACCATCTTCGATCTGACCGATCTCCCGGACCATCTGATCATCATCGGCGGAGGCCCGATCGGCTGCGAGATGGCCCAGGCGCACCGCCGGCTCGGCGCGAAAGTCACGCTGCTTCAAAGCCGCAAGATCATGCCCAAGGATGACGCGGAAGCCGTCGACGTGGTCCGCAACCGGCTGCGCCGCGAAGGCGTCACCCTCTACGAAGACGCCAAGATCAAAGCCGCCGGCCCCGAAATGAACGGTATCGCACTACTGGTCGAGCACGATGGCCAGGAAGTGCGGATCACCGGCACGCACCTGTTGGTGTCGGCCAGCCGGGTGGCCAACGTCGGCAGCCTCGACCTGGAAGCCGCTGGGGTCGCCTACACACCCAAGGGCATCACCGTGGATAGCCGCCTGCGCACGACCAACGAGCGGGTCTTCGCCATCGGCGACGTCGCCGGCGGCTATCAGTTCACCCACATGGCGGCCTATCACGCCGGTATCGTCATCCGCAATGCGCTGTTCCACCTGCCGGCGAAGGTCAAGACCCACGCCGTTCCGTGGGTGACCTACACCGATCCGGAACTTGCCCACGTCGGCCTCACCGAAGCCGAGGCCCGCGAACAGCATCGCGACGTCAAGGTAGTGAAATGGCACTTCGACGAGAACGACCGCGCCCAGGCCGAGCGGGAAACCGAGGGATTGGTGAAGGTGGTGGTCGGACCCAAAGGGCGCATCCTCGGCGCGACCATCGTCGGTCCGCGGGCCGGCGAGATGATCACCACGTGGATCCTGGCCATCAACGAAGGACTGAAGATCGGCAGCATTGCCAACCTCATCGTCCCCTACCCGACGCTCAACGAGATCTCCAAGCGGGCCGCCGGCTCCTATTACACGGACGCCCTGTTCAGTCCACGCACACGCAACGTCGTGGCCGCGTTGCAGCGGCTGCCGTGAACTCGTTTCGAAAGGAAAGACCCGTGAACACCATCGATTCCAAAACCCAGCCGCTGGCCGACCCGGCGGCGGAGCAGAAGCCGAGCGGCAGGGTTTCGCTCAAGCGGCTGGCCCCGCTCGCCATCCTCGCCGTTGGATTCGGTCTGTTCTTCGCCTTCGATCTCGACCGATTCGTGACGTTCCAGGCGCTGCATGACAATCGCATGGCGCTGATGGATTTCGTCGATCAGCGAGGCGTGCTGGCCACCGCGCTCTTCGTCCTCGTCTACGTAGTGTCGACGGCTCTGTCGCTGCCGGGCGGCGCCGTGCTCACCATCACCGGCGGGTTCCTGTTCGGCTCGTGGTTGGGGACCCTCTACGTGGTGGTTGGTGCCACCGCCGGCGCCATCGCCGTGTTCCTCATCGCAAGACGTCCCTGGGCGATGCGCTTCGCGCCAAGGCTGGCCCGTCACTCAAGAAGATGGAGGCCGGGTTCCAGGAGAACGCGTTGAGCTATCTGCTGGTGCTGCGTCTGATCCCGCTGTTTCCGTTCTTTCTCGTCAACATCGTGCCGGCGTCCCCCTGCGCGTCTACGCCATCGCGACGTTCGTCGGCATCATTCCGGGCGCCTTCGTCTTCGCCTCGGTCGGATCGGGCATCGGCAGCGTGTTCGACCAGATGGAAGGCCCCTTCGATCCCGCGGCGGCGTTGACGCCCGAAGTGATCACCGCACTGGTCGGCCTTTCGGTGCTGTCCCTGCTGCCCGTCGCATACAAGAAGATCAAGGCCCGCCGTCAGACTTCCGCAGCGCAGAATTAGGACCGCCCCGTCGCAGGCCCCCGAACCACCGATCGGGCGGGTCCGTACCTGCGGTGCCGGTGCAGCCCCCATGGTGCTCCCCATCCATGGGGGCTGCGTTTGTTTACCGGTTGAGCAGTCCGCCGAGCGCGTCCCAGACCTGGTCCTCACTCACCGCGGCGACGCAGGGGAACGAATCGGTCTTCTTCTCCCGCAGATGGCATCGCCAGAAGCAGTGGTAGCAGTCCATGGGCTGATGAACGAACCGCGCGGTCGGCGGTGCGACACCCTCGGGATAGGGGACGAAGCAACCGAAATGGCCGCCGCCGCCGATCACCACGGTTGGCGTACCGAGGGCGATGGCGAGGTGCGCAGGCCCGGTGTCGTTGGTTACGACACCAGCGGCGTTTTTCATCACATCCATCAGTTCGGGAACGCCGGTCCGTCCGGTGAGGTCGATCACGCCGGGGCGCTCGCGCAGCGGCCCGAACACCTCCGGGTCGGGGTCCTCCCCCGGTGCGCCGACGAAGACCACCCGGTATCCCGCCGTCATCAGTTTCTCGGCCACGGCGGCGTAGTGTTCCAGCGGCCAGCGGCGGCCATACTCGTTGCTGCCCGGGTTGAGCACCACGTAGGCCGGACCGGTTCCGGCGGGTGACGGACGCTCGGGCCAATCGATGCGCGGGGGTGACGGCGTGATGTCGCGACCGGCCAGGGCCGATACGAAGTGCGCGTGCCGCACCACCTCGTGGGTGGGATAGAGTCCGGTATCGACGATCGTCTCCGCCTGGGTCATGTACCAGACGTATTTGGCGCGGGTCGGTTCGCTGACGTAGGGTAGCGACATCACCATCCTTGGCGCTCCCGACACCCACATTAGGCTGTCGGCCATCATTGCCCGGCAGAAGTACTGGTCGCACACCGCCACCGCCGGGGCCAGCCGGCGCACCATGACTGAGACCCTCAGACGGTAAAGGAGATGGCATGAATGGGGAGTGAACGGTCGAAGCGCCCGATGCTATTAGGGTGTTGGGAGAGGCGGATAGGTTCCAGGTTGGATGTACAAGGTAGGGCTTTTGACCCTGAAACGGAGATTAACTC
>Ga0209144_1000337_pt1 | contig 10110 bp, 11 predicted proteins | sample WorMettrBAHAMAS1_FD_187392 | JGI IMG/M metagenome (GOLD analysis project Ga0209144, IMG submission 187392) | Marine gutless worms symbiont microbial communities from Max Planck institute for Marine Microbiology, Germany - Inanidrilus... | ecosystem: Host-associated > Annelida > Digestive system...
CCTTGCGTTCGTAAAGCGCGCGGTTCTCGACTGTCCACATCGGGCATCCCTCCACAAAAACCAGAAGATCCCCTCTTCAATCATACCCTATTCTAAAAAATCGTTAACTTCCCGGACAGACACTTACATCGAAGCCGGAAACATCGCGGTAACGGCGGCCACCTGGTACGGCGCCCGGCTCGAGCCCTGCGAGATCGATCGCTGGCTGAGCGGTGCCGAAACCGACATCGAGATCGGCGAGCGCACCATCACCGCCCTGCACATCCCTGGCCATTCGCCGGGGTCCGTGGCCTATGCAATGGACGCCGATGGCCAGAGGATCGTCTTCGCCCAGGATGTGCACGGTCCCCTGCACCCGAGCCTGAAATCCAACTTGGCCGACTATAAGGCGTCGCGGGAGAAGCTCATCGCGCTGGAGACCGACATGCTCTGCGAAGGGCACTACGGCATTTTCCGCGGACGCGACGAGATCGATCCGTTCATCCGCTCGTTCCTGGTGCGCGTGTGAGGCTGGCGCATCGACGAACCGAAAGGGACCACCGATGACCACCTTCACCGCCGCCGTCGTGCAGGCTGCCCCCGTCGTTTTCGATGCGGCGCGGACACTGGACAAGCTCGGCGACCTCGCCGCCGACGCCGCTCGCCGCGGTGCCAACCTCGTCGTGTTCCCCGAGGCCTTCGTCTCCGCCTATCCGAAGGGTCTCGACTTCGGCGCCCGCGTCGGCATGCGGGCACCCGAGGGCCGCGACGAATTCCGCCGCTACTTCGACAGTTCCATCGAAGTCCCCGGCCCGACTACCGACCAAATTGGAGCCGCCACCCGCGCGGGCGGGTTGCATCTCGTCGTCGGCGTCATCGAGCGGGGCGGCGGCACCCTCTATTGCACGGCGCTGACCTTCGGGCCCGACGGAACGCTCCTGGCCAAGCACCGCAAGCTGATGCCGACGGCGATGGAACGGCTGGTCTGGGGGTTCGGCGACGGCTCGACCATCTCGGTCGCCGACACGCCGCTCGGCTGTATCGGTACGGTGATCTGCTGGGAGAACTACATGCCGATGCTGCGCATGGCGATGTACGCCAAGGGCGTCCAACTCTACTGCGCGCCGACCGCCGACGACCGGGACACCTGGCTTCCGACCATGCAGCACGTGGCGCTGGAGGGCCGGTGTTTCGTGTTCTCGGCCTGCCAGTACCTGACCCGCAGCGACTGCTCGTCCGAATACGCGGCCATCCACGGCGACGATCCGAAGGCGGTGCTGATGCGGGGCGGGAGCTGCATCGTCGGCCCCTCGGCCGCGTGCTCGCCGGCCCCGACTTCGAGGGCGAGACAATTCTCACGGCCGAGATCGACACCGACGAGATTGCCCGGGGCAGGTACGATTTCGACGTCGTCGGCCATTACGCCCGGCCCGACGTCTTCCGCCTGCACGTCAATGAGCGGCCGATGCCGGCGGTGGTCTCGGCCGTGTCTGCCACGGCCGATCCGTTCGACGAAAGCTGAGCGCCTTGCGGCTAGGCGGCCTGCTGTGCCGCCTCCAATCGCTCGCGGGCGATGGCGTCGGCGACTTCGCTCGTCGGCCGGCCGGTCGCCTTGGCGCGATTGAAGATGACGGTCAGCGTCTCGGGGATCCGGCGCACGCTGATCATCACTCTGTCGGCGTCGTAGTCCCCTTCCGCCTCGGCGGCGACGTTCACGACGCCGCTGGCGTTGACCACGTAGTCCGGCGCATAGAGGATTCCCCGCTGGGCGAGGGCCCGGTCCATTTCGGGAGTCGCCAACTGGTTGTTGGCGGCGCCGGCAATGGCGAAGGCTTTCAAACTCTCCACGGCCCGTTCATCCAGCGTCCCGCCCAGGGCGCACGGCGAAAACACGTCCATCTCGCAGCCGATCAGGGCCTCGGGCGCCACGACGTCGGCACCGAAGGCATCGGCGGCCCGCTTCGTCTTGTCGGCATCGATGTCGGCGACGATCAGCCGGGCGCCGGCGTGGTGCAGTTTCTCCGCCAGTTTCCAGCCGACAGACCCGAGCCCGAGCACGCCGACCCGAACGCCGGTCAGATCGGCGACACCCCACGCCGCTTTGACCGTGGCGACCAGCCCGAGGAACACGCCCTCCGCGGTGAACGGCGACGGATCGCCGCTCGCCGCCGCGCAGCTCGAACTGCCGGCGATGTAGGGGGAATGACGCCGAACGGCGTCGACGTCTGCGACGGTCATGCCGACGTCCTCGCCTGTGACGAACAGGCCGCCCAGGCGGTTCAACGCCTCGCCATAGGCCCGCCACAAAGCGGGCGACTTGTCTCGACCGGGATCGCCAACGATCACCGCCTTGCCGCCACCCCAATTCAGGCCGACGACGGCGTTCTTGTAGGTCATGCCCCGCGACAGCCGCAGCGCGTCGCCGATCGCCGCGTCCGTATCGGCGTAGCGCCAGAACCGTGTACCGCCCAAGGCTGGACCCAGGCGGGTGTCATGAACGGCGATGATGGCCTTCAGGCCAGACGCGTCATCATGAGCGATGGCGATGTGCTCGTGGGCATCGAAATCAACATGGTCGAAGCACACTGTTCCTCTCCCTGAACCGAAATCCCTTGCGGGCCCGCGTCGTGACGCGCCGCCGCGCGCTGACGTCTCCCTGGAGCCTCATTTCAAAGTATGGTATCATAGAGCACTGAGGCTTTTGTTCCTAATCATCCCGTTAATCGGCGTTCTTTGAGGAAATCGATCTCCGAATGGCCAGAAAACAGAAAGAAATTGTTTTCGACAAATGGGAGCTGAAGATCCTCCAGCGGCTTCAGCAGGATGCCAACGTGTCCATCGCCGAGCTTGGACAGCAGATCGGCCTGTCGCAGACGCCATGCTGGAGACGCATCCAGCGGCTGAAGGATTTGGGGGTCATCCAGCGGACGTCGGCGATCCTCGACCGCGAAGCGCTCGGGCTCGACTTCGTCGCCTACACCTTCGTCAAGATCGCCTTGCCCAGCCGCCAGAACATGGCGGCGTTCGAGGAGGCCGTGATGACCTGGCCGGAAGTTGTCGTCTGCGAAAAGGTCACCGGTGCCGTCGATTACCTGATCAAGGTGGTATGCCCGGACATCCACGCCTACGACGACTTTCTCCGCGACAAGCTGCTGGCCTCCGAGATCGTCGCCGACACCCAGTCACGGATCGTCGTCTCGACGGTGAAGAACGAGACGTCACTGCCGTTCGAAGCCGACCTCCATTGAGCGCGCTGTGTCGGTACACCGGCCGGACCGGGCCCTGCGTCGGACAAAAAAAGCCGCCGGTTTGTGGCTGGCGGCCCGAGTTTCGGGGGAGGAGCAAGGGAAAACTCAGAGGTCGTCGATCTCGCGGCGGACCCGGTAGCCGTCCGAGGTGACGTAGGCTTCCATCTTCCGCAGCCGGATCTCCAGTTCGCGGAAACGGTGGCGCAGTTCCGAGAACTTGCGCGACGGATCGACGCGCACGCCCTGCCAGAACTTGCCTTCCTCGGGCGTCTCGTAGAGTTGTTCGGGCGCGGCGGGCACGAACATCGCGAAGCCGAAATAGAGGATCAGCGTCGGCACGGTGAAGATCAGCAGGCTGACGAACACCAGCACCCTTACTAGCCATCGTTGCAGCCCGAAGTACTCGGCGATGCCGGCGCAAACGCCGAGCACGAACCCATTCTGGCGGTCGCGATAGAGCCGGTTGGGACTGGGCCGGCGGCTGTCGGCCGATGGGGTGGCGTGGCCGTTGGCGGTCATACCTGCTTCCTCCAGTCGGGCACCTCGGCATCGAGGATGCGTTCCAGGGAGTTGATCCGGGTCTCCATTTTCGGTGCCAGTTCCCAGAGCTCGGCGAGCATTGTCTCGTCCTCGGCGGTCAGCGTCTTGGCGGTCCGCCAGCGGGTGACGTAATGCGCGATGATCCAGGTTGGCGCTACGAAGATCAGGAACAGGATCAGCGGCGTGTGCAGGAAATCGATCATCGTCTCCTCGGTGTCTCGGGTGTCGGCCGCCCGGCTCGGTTACTTGCGCTCGGCCGTTTCGCCGTTCTTGGCAACCCGCGCCTTGAGCGCCGCGAGTTCGTCCTCGATCTCCGCTTCGGCTTCGAGGTCGGCGATCTCCTCGGTCAGCGTCTTGGTGCGGCCGACGTCGTAAGCCTCGACCTCACCCTCGAGGCGGTCGATGCGCCGCTCGACACTTTCGAACCGCGCGAAGGCGTCCTCGACCCGGCTGTCGTAGGTGTGCTTGCGCGCCTTCAGTCGGTTGGACGCGGTGTCCGAGCGGGTCTGCATGGCCTTCTGGCGCGCCTTGACCTCGCGCAGCTTGGCTTCCAGCTTGGTGATGTCGGCATCGCCCTGCGAGAGCGCCGTGTCCAGCGCCTCCAGTTCGGTCTCGAGAGCCGTCACCGACTCTCCGAGCTTCGATTTCTCGATCAGCGCCGCCTTCGACAGATCCTCGCGGCCCTTGCGCAGCGCCACCTCGGCCTTGCGCACCCATTCGTCCTGAGCCTCGCGGTAGCGCCGGAGCTGTCGCTCGGCGTCCTTGCGCTCGGCGATGGTGCGCGCCGCCGTGGCCCGAGCCTCGACCAGCGTGTCTTCCATCTCCTGGATGATCATCCGGATGATCTTCTCCGGGTCCTCGGCGTGATCGAGGATCGCATTGATGTTGGAATTGATGATGTCGCTCAGCCGCGTGAAGATACCCATGACGGTTTTCCTCTGACTCACTGCTTCCTTGTTTCGGTGGGCGCCGGATTTCCGGTGCCGCTCACCCTATGTAATGCAGGGGGCGTGCCAATTTGGCGAAAGATGATCAACCCTTTAAAAAACAACAAGAAAATTGAGAGCCGATGGCTAGTGAGATGTTGTCCGGATATTGCAATTTTAGCTAATTATTGATATAATTCGCTAATTAATAGCGATTTAATCAAACCACGATGCCGCCGCCCCTCACCGACCTTCCGCCGCTGATCGGCGAGTCCCGCGCCTTCCTCGATGTCATCGAGCGGGTTTCGGAGGTGGCGCCGCTGGACCGGCCGGTGCTCGTCGTCGGCGAACGTGGCACCGGCAAGGAGCTGATCGCCGCGCGGCTTCACTATCTGTCGGCGCGCTGGGACCGGCCGTTCGTCAAGCTGAACTGCGCCGCTTTGCCCGAAACGCTTCTCGAGACCGAGCTGTTCGGCCACGAGGCGGGCGCCTTCACTAGCGCCGTCCGCCGCCGGATGGGCCGCTTCGAGCGGGCCGACGGCGGCACGCTGTTCCTCGACGAGATCGCCAGCGCGCCGCTGCCGGTGCAGGAAAAGATCCTGCGCATCGTCGAGTACGGAGAGTTCGAGCGCGTCGGCGCGTCCGAAACCATCCGCGTCAACGTCCGTCTGGTGGCCGCCGCCAACGTCGATCTGCCGTCCGAGGCCGATGCCGGACGTTTTCGTCACGATCTCCTCGATAGGCTCGCCTTCGACGTGCTGACCGTGCCGCCGCTTTCGGCCCGGCCCGAGGACGTACCGCTGCTCGCCGGCCATTTCGCCCGGGCGATGGCCATCGAGCTGGGTTGGGAGGCGTTTCCGGGATTCGGCGAGACGGCGCTGGCAGCACTGGCGGCCTACCCGTGGCCGGGCAATGTCCGCGAGCTGAAGAATGTCGCCGAGCGCGCCGTCTACCGCTGGCCGGAACCGGACCACGCCATCAACGCGATCGTGTTCGATCCCTTCGATTCCCCCCACCGGCCCGGCGGGCGCGGAGCGCCGGAGACGCGGCCCGCTGTCGAGGCTCCTGTAGTCGCCGAACGGCCGGCGCCGCTGCCTGGCGACTTCGACGCGGCAGTCGCTGCCTTCGAGGCCGACATCCTCGAACGCGCCATGGAGGCCAGCCGCCACAACCAGCGTTCCGCTGCCGCGCTGCTCGGGCTCGGCTACCATCCGTTCCGCAACCGATTGCGCAAACACGGGCTTCTGCCATCGCGCAGAGCGTCCGGTTGAAGTCCCTCCAGTTGAAGTGACGGAGTGAACCTGAAACACTGGCCGGCCAACGACAACACCGACACGCGAAGGGGGAGCGCATGACGGACCCGGGCACACCGCCGGTCATCGGCGTCATCGGCGGCAGCGGTATCTACGACATCGCGGGACTGGAGGGCGCCCAGTGGACGCCCGTCACCTCGTCCTTCGGCCAGCCGTCCGACGAGTTCCTGGTCGGCTATCTCGGCGGCCAGAAGATGGTGTTCCTGCCCCGCCATGGCCGCGGCCACCGGGTGCCGCCGAGCGAGCTGAACGCGCGCGCCAACATCGATGCGATGAAGCGGCTGGGCGTCACCGAGATCATCGCGCTCTCGGCCTGCGGGTCGTTCCGCGAGGAGCTTTCGCCCGGCACTTTCGTCATCGTCGATCAGTTCATCGACCGGACCTTCGCCCGCGCCAAGAGCTTCTTCGGCACCGGCCTCGTCGCCCACGTCGGATTGGGCCATCCGGTGTGCGGCCGCCTCGGCGACGCCCTGGAGACCGCCGCCCGGGGCCTCGACATCCCGACGGTCCGCGGCGGCACCTATCTGGTAATGGAGGGGCCGCAGTTCTCGACCCTCGCTGAGTCCAACCTCTACCGCTCGTGGGGCTGCGCGGTCATCGGCATGACCAACATGCCCGAGGCCAAGCTCGCCCGCGAAGCCGAGATCTGCTACGCCACCGTCGCCATGGTCACCGACTACGACTGCTGGCACCCCGACCACGACCATGTCACCGTCGAGGCGATCATCCGCGTGCTGATAGCCAACGCCGACAATGGCCGTGCCCTGGTTGCCGCGGCGGCGCCGACGCTGGCGGGACGCGCCGAAAGCTGCCACCAGGGATGCCACACGGCGCTCGACACCGCCATCATCACCGCGCCCGAGGCCCGCGACTCGGCCATAGTCGCCAAGCTCGACGCCGTCGCCGGCCGGGTGTTGGCGTAGCATGCGGGCCACGCCTGCCAACGATTTGCTCGCAAGGCCGCAGCCGTGAAGGTCAACGGCGTCCCCTACCGCACCATCTGGCTGGCCGACGACGGCTGGGCGGTGAAGATCATCGACCAGACGCGGCTGCCGCATGCCTTCGTCACCGTGCGCCTCGAGACCATGGAAGACGCAGCGCATGCCATCTTCGACATGCTGGTCCGCGGCGCGCCACTGATCGGCGCTACTGCCGCCTATGGCATCTGCCTCGCGGTGAACCGCGATCCTTCGGATGCGTCCCTGTGGTCTGCGTACGAGACCCTGATCCACACCCGCCCGACGGCAGTCAACCTGCGCTGGGCACTGGACGAGATGATGGCGACGGTGGGCCAGCTGCCACCCGAGCGGCGTGCCGAAGCCGCCTACCGCCGCGCCGCCGAGATCTGCGATGAGGACGCCGCCATCTGTGAGGCCATCGGCGACCACGGCCTGCCGTTGATCGAGGCGGCATGGGAGAAGAAGGGGCGCGAGGGCCGCGTCGACGTGCTGACCCATTGCAACGCCGGCTGGCTCGCCACCGTCGACTGGGGAACGGCACTGGCGCCCATCTACAAAGCCCACGACGCCGGCATCCCCGTCCACATATGGGCCGACGAGACCCGGCCGCGCAACCAGGGCGCCAGCCTGACGGCGTGGGAACTGGGCAGCCACGGGGTGCCGCACACGGTGATCGTCGACAATGCCGGCGGCCACCTGATGCAGCACGGCAAGGTCGATCTCTGCATCACCGGCACCGATCGCACGACGCGCACCGGCGACGTCTGCAACAAGATCGGCACCTATCTAAAAGCCTTGGCCGCGCGGGACAACGACGTGCCGTTCTACGTCGCGCTGCCGGGCCCGACCATCGACTGGACGATCGCCGATGGAGTAGCGGAAGTGCCGATCGAAGAGCGAGATGCAACCGAAGTCACGCGGATCACAGGGCGTACGGACGACGGACTGGTTCTGCCGGTGACGCTGACGCCCGACGGCAGTGACGCGGCCAACTACGCCTTCGACGTGACGCCGGCGCGGCTCGTCAGCGGACTGATCACCGAACGCCGCGTCTGCGAAGCCTCGGAAGACGGGCTGCGGGGGCTCTACCCGGAAAAGGAATAGCAGCCGTCGTCGAGCCCGTGCCTGGGATCCGCCCTGCCCTCGAAATCCAACCGTCTCTCGTGTAGTGTCACGGTGTTCCGCCGCCGGATGGATGCAATGTGATGGCCAGTCCCATTCGTCGATTGGTTTCCGGATTCAAGACCTTCCGGGCCGAGTACTACGACCAGCGTCCAGAACGCATGCGCGATCTGCTGACACACGGTCAGCACCCCAAAGTATTGGTCATTGCGTGTTCGGATTCGCGGGTCGATCCGGCGCTGATCACCAAAGCGGAACCTGGAGAGCTTTTCGTCATCCGCAACGTGGCCAACCTCGTTCCCCCTTGCGAAACGGACGGCCGCCACCATAGCACCAGCGCGGCTCTTGAGTTCGCCGTGACCGGACTCGGCGTCAGCGACATTGTTGTCCTGGGCCACTCCTCGTGCGGCGGCATTCGCGCTCTCGCTTCGCAAATGGCGGGAAAAGCCGAGCCGGATACATTCGTATCGCCGTGGGTAGCGTTGGCGGGCCAGAGCTGCGCCGGTCTTCTTGATGCCGGCGGCGACAGCGGCGTCGATTTCGCCGCCTGCGAGCAAGCGGCGATCAAAGGATCGCTGTCGAACCTAAAGACGTTTCCGTTTGTCCGCGAGCGGATCGGGGACGGAAAGCTGAATATTCGCGGTTGGTGGTTCGACCTCGACAAGGGTCGCTTGTGGACGTTCGACCCCGAAACGGACGCTTCTCGGCGGCTCGCGTAACTGATCACCGAGCGCGGCGAGCACGAACCCTCGGAAACGGCACTGCTCGGCCGCATCCCCGAACGCGCACGGCACCGAACTGCCAGCATCGCCTCGCCGAGTGGTTGAAGAACTGCCGCGAACCTTGTAACAATGGGCGTTCTCGATGCACGATTAGGAGGATGGCGGCGATGCGCGGCCGAACGCGTCGGTTCGGGATGTTGATTGCGGCGGCGACGCTGTTGTGGACCGGGTCTGCGGCAGCATCGACATGCGGGTTCTCGTGCACGGTCGGCGACTACCTGGATATGCCCGCCGACGCCCGGGCGAAATTCATCGAACGGAATGCCAGGGTCTCCCGAAAGTCCCGAAACCGAGGCGTAAAGAAATGCGTCGAGGGATTATCGGACGAGCAGATCCGTGTGATTTTCGAGACCTATGTCGAGAAGCGCCCGAACACTCGTCTCAATCGCGCTACCAACGCCTACGCCATGGCCATCGGCGAATGCGACAAGTCGGAACTCGCGGATCTGCCGCCGGCGGCCCCCGAGCCCGCAGCGCGCAAGGGCAAGGCGGCACGCGATCCACTGGAAAAGCGGCTTGTGGCATCCGGAATACCGCGTCGCCTGTTGGAACGCTGGTTTCCAGGTGACAGCGCCGAGCGCAATCCGCTCGATACGATGAAGATGATGATCGAGGACGGCTACTTCATCGAGGCATTCCAGGTCGTTATTGAGCTGCCGGCATCGAAGAACAGCGAGTATGTCGAGTGGGCCACGTCGAACGCCGAGCGACTGCCGGGAGCTTTCCTGTACGAGATCGGAAAACGGGTGCCTGACGGTGACAAAATCGCAGCGTGGAACTGGTACTTCGCGGGCAGGCTTCGAACCGCATTCGAGTCCGCCGTGTGCGCGGAACCAGATGCACAGTCGGGGTCCCATGTGGTCCGGGCATTTGCACTGCGCGAACTGGAGGAACGCGGCGATATCGGACAGGCAGAGAGAATCTCGTCGTCACGCTGGGCCACGGAGTGGTATCGGCAAACTCCGTATGCGATCTCCCCACGCCATGGTTGTCGGTTGCTCTTGCGAACCCATGCGGCCTACGAAAATGCGCGGGATGGCAAACCGATAGACCCACCGGGGAAACCGATTCCCGATCAGCCGAAGCTTCGTCCAGAGGCGCAATGGAAGACAATTAGGCCGTAAACTCATAAAATATTAATGTCGTTCGTGTTTGATGGTTTTCTCACAACATGGAGGGAAGCCATGAGCTGTCGCCGTTATGAACTAACCGATAGGGAATGGTCGATCATTGAGCCGCTG
>Ga0209144_1000339_pt1 | contig 10104 bp, 9 predicted proteins | sample WorMettrBAHAMAS1_FD_187392 | JGI IMG/M metagenome (GOLD analysis project Ga0209144, IMG submission 187392) | Marine gutless worms symbiont microbial communities from Max Planck institute for Marine Microbiology, Germany - Inanidrilus... | ecosystem: Host-associated > Annelida > Digestive system >...
GCCTGGCAAAGTTCAAGGGCCTCCCTCAGCACACCTTCCACCTGCACCTCAAGGAAACCGAATGGCGATACAACCACCGACACACCGACAAATACCAAACCCTGCTACGATACCTTCGCAAAAACCCACTCAGCTAGGCATGACCCATCAGAATTTCTGTTGTCGAAAACCCCGTATCGGCCTATCATTGGAAGAAATTGTTCGTATACACAACAATATAAAATCCGACGTTGATGGGGGGCGTCGAACGCGTTCCTCCGAAGTCGTCCCGAGGGTTCGTGAACGACCGTCGGCGGGGAGGAGACGGACATGAAGGACACCCTTGCGCCCGGACTCGCGGTCACCCGCACGGTGACCGTCGACAAAGCCCGTACCGTCGATTTCATGGGCGAGGACCTACGCGTCTACGCGACACCGGAACTGGTTCGCGATATCGAGCAGACATGCCGCAATTTCCTGCTCGAACACCTGGACGGCAGCGAGGATTCCGTCGGCACCCGCGTCGCCATCAACCATATCGGCGCGACGCTCGTCGGCATGGATGTCACCATTACCGCGACTGTTACCGGCGTCGACGGCCGCGGCGTGAGCTTCGAGATTGCGGCGAGCGACACTGTCGAGCCGGTCGCGGAGGGTAAGCACAACCGCTTCGTCGTCGACATCGCCAAGACCGGCGAACGGCTGGCCGCCAAGGCGGCGAAGGCCCGGGGCGGCTGAGGCCGGCGCGATGAGCGTCCGCGACGAGAATGCCCGCACTGTCGCGACATACTGCTATCAGTGCGTCGCCGGTCCCGACCTGCTGTCGGTGCGTGTGGACGACGGTGTCGCAACCGAAGTCGAGCCGTTGTTCGAGGCCGCCGGAATCCACCCCGCCGCCGGCCGGGTGTGCGTCAAGGCCTACGGCCTGGTGCAGAAGACCTACAACCCGACGCGTGTGCTGCAGCCGATGAAGCGCACCAACCCGAAGAAGAGCCGCGACCAGGAGACCCCGGGTTCGTCGCCATCACCTGGGACGAGGCGCTGGAGACCATCGCCGCCCAGTTGCGCGACGTGCGTGAAAAGGGCCTGCGCGACGACAGTGACTTCCTCCGCATCGCCGCCAGTTTCGGCGGCGGCGGCACGCCGACCGCCTACATGGGCACGTTTCCCGCCTTCCTCGCCGCCCTCGGCCTGATCGACTTCGGCTTCGGCAGCGGCCAGGGCGTCAAGTGCTACCACTCCGAACACCTTTACGGCGAGTTCTGGCACCGGGCGTTCACCGTCTGCCCCGATACGCCGTTCTGCGAGTACGTCGTCTCGTCCGGTGCCAATGTCGAAGCCTCCGGCGGTGTGTGCGGCGTCGCCCGCCACGCCGAGGCACGGACCTGCGGCATCAAGCGGGTTCAGATCGAGCCGCACCTCTCGGTGACCGGTGCGTGCTCGGCGGAATGGCTGCCGATCAAACCGAAAACCGACGCCGCGTTCCTGCTGGCGATGGTCCACGTGCTCGTCCATGAGCAGTTGGACCGCCTCGACATCCCGTTCCTCAAACACCGCACGGCATCGCCTTACCTGGTCGCGCCGCACGAGTTCTATCTGCGCGACCCGGAGACCCGCAAACCCCTGGTGTGGGATCTGAACACCAAGCGCGCCGTCCCCTACGACACCCCCGGCATCGATCCGACGCTAGAGGGATCGCACGACGTCGAGTTCGCGATCGAAGAAGGCCCGGACGGCAAGGTGTGGGAGATCAACCGCTTCACCGCGAAGCCGGCGTTCACCCACATGATCGAGGCGATGGAGCCCTATACGCCGCGGTGGGCGTCCGGCGTCTGCGACGTGCCCGTTGCCGACATCCGCCGTGTCGCCCTGGAGTTCCTCGACCACGCGCACATTGGCGAGACCATCGAGATCAACGGCCGTACCCTGCCCTACCGCCCCGTGTCGGTGGCGCTCGGCAAGACCGTCAACAACGGCTGGGGCGGATTCGACTGCTGCTGGGCCCGGACCATGCTGGCCTGTCTGGTCGGCGGGCTGGAAGTGCTCGGCGGCACATTGGGCACCACGGTCCGGCTCAACCGACCGGCGACGTCGCGCCAGGCCAGCGTCAAGCCCGGCCCCGACGGGTTCATGGACTACCCGATGAACCCGACCGACGAGGACCACTGGATGGCGCGGCCCGAGGTGCGCAACGCCAACCGGACGCTGATCCCGCTGGTCGCCAACTCGCCGTGGAGCTAGGCGCTGGGTCCCACCCACCTCGCCTGGATGATGCAGAAGAAGGCTCCTGCCCACTGGCCGAAGGCGACGCGCCCCGACGTATGGTTCGTCTATCGTACCAACCCGTCGATCTCGTTCTGGGATACCGCCACGGTCACCGAGACGATCGCGTCGTTCCCGTTCACCGTCTGCTTCGCCTACACTCACGACGAAACCAACCACATGGCCGACATCCTGCTGCCGGAGGCGACGGACCTCGAAAGCCTGCAGCTGATCCGCGTCGATGGGACCAAGTACGTCGAGCAGTTCTGGGACTACCAGGGCTTCGCCCTGCGCCAGCCGGCGGTGGAACCGCCGGGCGAGACCCGGGACATGACCTGGATCGCCACCCAACTGGCGGAGAAGACAGGTGTTCTCGACACTTACAACGAAGCCATCAACAAGGGCGCTCACGGCGTGCCGCTGCGGGGCGAGGGCTACGACTTCTCCATCGACGCCCACAACGTGCCGTCCGTCGAAGACATCTGGGACGCCACATGCCGGGCCGCCAGTGCCGAGCTGACCGACGGCAAGGCCACGGACGGGCTCGACTACTACCGCGAGCGCGGCTTCCGCGTCGCCCCGTTCGAGCGCCTGGACTGGTACCTGCTGCCCGAGCTCGAGGACCAGGGGCTGCGGTTCGAACTGCCCTATCAGGAGCGGCTCTATCGGGTTGGCCGCCAGCTCGCCAACCGGCTGCACCAGCGCGGTATCAGTTGGTGGGATAGCCAGCTCGAGGAGTACGAGCCGCTGCCGCGGTGGAAGGACTATCCGGTGTCTGGGACAAGGCGCTCGAAGACAACTTCGGCGCCAACATGGCCGACTATCCGTTCTGGCTGGTCACTTCGCGCTCGATGCAATACGCGTGGGGCGCCAACGTCGACGTGCAGATGATCAAGGAGGTGGCGAGCAACGTCGCCGGCCACGGCGGCGTCATCATCAACGCCGGCCGGGCGGCCGAACTGGGCATCAAGGACGGCGACCTGATTGAGGTTGCGTCGCCGCTGAACGCCACCCGCGGGCGCGCCTACCTCCGCCAGGGCATCCGCCCCGACACCCTGCTGATGATCGGCCAGTTCGACCACTGGGCGACGCCGTCGCTGAAGAAGGAGCGGACGGCGAGCATGAACGCCCTGACGCCGATGCTGCTCGACCTCACCGACGCCACGGGGTCGGCTTCCGACCTTGTGCGGGCGAAGGTGCGCAAATTGGGAGCCGGGGAATGACTCGCTGGGCGATGGTCGCCGATCTTCGGCGCTGCGTCGGCTGCCAGACGTGCACGGCATCGTGCCGGCATACCAACGCCACCGTCCCCGGCGTGCAGTGGCGCAAGGTCCTCGACCTGGAAAGCGGCACGTTCCCCAACGTCCAGCGAACATTCCTTCCGGTCGGCTGCCAGCACTGCGCCGACCCGCCGTGCATGCACGTCTGCCCATCGACGGCGACCAAGCAGCGCCCCGACGGCATCGTCATCATCGACTACGACCTCTGCATCGGCTGCGCCTACTGCGCCGTGGCCTGTCCCTATCAGGCCAGGTTCAAGGTCGACAAACCGCTGTTCGCCTACGGCCCCGGCAAGCGCATGGCCAACGAAGCCCAGCGCGAGGACCCGGCGCGGCTGGGCGTGGCGCAGAAGTGTACGTTCTGCACCGACCGCATCGACTGCGGCCTCAGCCACGGGTTGACCCCGGGTGTGGATCCGGTGGCGACGCCGGCCTGTGTGAATTCCTGCATCGCCGATGCCCTGCATTTCGGCGACGCCGAAGATCCCGAAAGCCCGGTCTCAAAGCTGCTGGCCGAAACACGGTATTTCCGCATGCACGATGAGGTCGGCACCAATCCTGGCTTCCACTACGTCTGGGCTGCGGCGACCGAGGAGAACCCTGCAGGCGAGACGCTGGGCGACGCGGAGCGCGCCGAACCCGTCGACAAGTCGGGCGAGAGCGGCGCCACCCGCGGCGTCGCCCCGTGGCACCAGGCCCATTGGGACGCCCGCGCCGCCGGCAACTTCACATTCGGCGGCACCGGGTCGGGCTGATGGTCGCCGCCGGCATCGCCGCCCTGTTCGGTAGCCCGATGCTGGTCTACGGCGCCGCCGCGCTGGCGCTTATCGGCCTGGGGCTGTTCCTCGTGTGGCTGGAGACGGGACGGCCGCTTCGCGCACCATTCAACGTCTTCGTCAATCCGCAGACATCGTGGATGACCCGCGAGTCCATGGTCGCCGGCCCGCTGTTCGTGTTCGGCGCCGCCGCCGCGTGGTTCTCCGGGCCGGTGCTGGTGCCGTTCGCGGTGATCTTCGCCGCCGCGTTCCTCTATTGCCAGGCGCGCCTGGTCAATGCCAGCCGCGGCATCCCCGCATGGCGCGATCCGGCGTCGGTTCCACTGCTCGTCGTCACCGGCCTTGCCGAGGGCGTGGGTGCGTTTCTGCTGATGGCTCCGTGGGCGGCGCCCGGCCTTCCGGCAGGCGCCCGTGTCGCCGGAGCGGTCGTGCTCATTGCCCTGGTCGTATTGCGCGCGTGGGCGTGGTTCACCTATCGCCGAAACGTCGCCGCCGACGCCCCGGCCAAGGCGGTAGAGGTGTTGACCGGGCTGCATCCCTGGTTCCTTGGCCTCGGTACCATCGTCCCGGCCATCGCCGCTGCAGCCGCGGCCGCGGTTCCGGACTTCGCCATCCTGGCTTCGGCCATTGCCGGCTTCACTGCGCTGATTGCCGGTTGGATGTTCAAATTCACACTCATCCTCCGGGCGGGCTACAATCAGGGTTTCGCCATCGTCCGCGCGCCCGAACGCGGCGTGGTCGGCAGCGGTGGCGCGGGTGCGAAGCCGGGATGGAGCTGACGACATGGACGGTGCCGGCGGGGCTTACGACAGCCAGGGGAAGGGCACCGAACGGTCCTTTGCCGGCGAGGTCCGCAAGCTTCAGCTCGGTGCCAACGAGACGTTCCACGGCGAGGCCATCCTCGCCGTCACCAAGGGCCTGCTGCAGGCCGGCATCTCGTATGTCGGCGGCTATCCGGGAGCGCCCGTCTCGCATCTGATCGACGTGCTGTCGGACGCCCGCGCCGAGGTATTGGAACCCGCCGGCATCCACTTCGAGCAGTCGGCTTCCGAGGCCGGCGCGGCGGCGCTGCTCGGCGCCTCCATTCACTATCCGCTTCGCGGCGCGGTAACGTGGAAGTCCATCGTCGGCACCAACGTCGCCTCGGATGCTCTCAGCAACCTCGCCTCGGCTGGGGTGACTGGCGGCGCCCTCGTGGTCGTCGGCGAGGACTATGGCGAAGGCGCCAGCGTCATCCAGGAACGCACCATGGCGACGGCGATGAAGTCATCGATGCCGCTGATCGACCCGCGCTACCACTTGCCGAATCTCGTCGACCTCACCGAGAAGGCGTTCGAGCTCTCCGAAGCCTGTCACCTCCCGGTGATGATGACCTTGCGCATCCGCGCCTGCCACATGACCGGCGACTTCGTCTGCCGCGACAACAAACCGCCGGCCTATAGCCCGCACAATCCCTTCCCCGCCGCCCGCTTCGACTACGGGAAGATGGTGCTGCCGCCCTCCACCTATGCCCAGGAGAAGGCCAAGTTCGAGGAGCGCCTGCCGGCGGCCAGGAAGTCCATCGTCGACAACGAGCTCAACGAACACTTCCCCGGCACCGACGGAAGCTGCGGCATCATCCTTCAGGGCGGCACCTGGGGCGTCGTGCAACGCGCCCTGGCCCGTCTCGGCGCCTCCGACCCCTACGGCCGCAGCCGCGTGCCGCTTCTGGTGCTGAACGTGGTCCATCCGCTGGTCCCTGAGCAGATCGCCCATTTCCTGCGCGACAAGAAGAGCGTTCTGGTCGTCGAGGAAGGCAACCCGGCGTTCATCGAGGATCAGGTCCGCGCCATTGCCCAGAGCCACGGCATCGACTGCCGGGTGCGCGGCAAGGACGTGCTGCCCGAGGCCGGCGAGTATGTCGGCTGGGTGGTGCGCGCCGGTGTCGCCGCCTACCTCGCCGAGGATGCCCCGGAGGAGATCGCCAAGACGGCCAAACAGCGCAACGACGCCATCGTCACCGCCGCCACCGAGGCCCGTGCCGCAGCGACCGCGACACCGATGCCGCCGCGCCCGCCGGGGTTCTGCTCCGGATGTCCGGAACAGCCCATGTTCACCGCGTTGAAGCTCTTGATGCGCGAACGCGGATATCTGCACGTGTCGGGCGACATCGGCTGCCACACCTTCGGCGCCCTGCCGCCGTTCAACATCGGCAACACGGTTCTGGGCTACGGCCTCGGCCTCGCCAGCGGCGGCGCCGTCGGTCCCGCCCTCGGTCAGCCGACCATCGCGATCATGGGCGACGGCGGATTCTGGCACAACGGCTTCTCGACCGGCGCCATCAACGCCCATTGGCAGGGGCTGGACTCGGTGCTGATCATCCTCGAGAACGGCTATGCGTCCGCCACCGGCCGGCAGCACGTGCCGTCGACCGGCTCGACGCCGCTGGGCCAGCCGATCAAGGTGTCGATCGAGAGTGCGCTCCGCGGCATCGGCGTGACGTGGGTCCGCCGGGTCGACGCCTACCGTGTCAGCGACTCCCTCAAAACCCTGCGCGAGGCCATGGACGCCCGCGGCCAGGGGCTCCGGGTGATCATCTCCGACCAGGAGTGCATGCTCGCCAAGAAGCGGCGCGGCGACAAGGAGAAGGCCGCCGCGGCCGCCGCCGGCCAGCCCGTCCGCAAGGCTCGCTACGGCGTCGACGAGGAGGTCTGCACCGGCGACCATTCGTGCATGCGGCTGTCGGGATGCCCGTCGCTGACCCTGCGCCCGACCTCTGACCCGATCAAGGACTCGCCCACAGCCCAGTGCGACGACACCTGCGTCGCCTGCAACCTCTGCGGCGAGGTTGCCCACGCGGCCCAGCTCTGCCCGTCGTTCTACAAGGGACAGGGGATTTCGAACCCGAACATTTGGCAACGCCTCGCCCACCGGGTGAACGCCCGGCTGCTGGCGATGATGGGCGCTTCGTGACGATCGATCGGCCGGTGTGCGTGCAGATCGGCGCCCTCGGTGGTCAGGGCGGCGGCGTCCTCGCCGACTGGCTGGCCGAGGCGGCACGGCTCGCCGGCTATCCGGCCCAGGCCACGTCCATTCCCGGCGTCGCCCAGCGGACCGGCGCCACCACGTACTATTTCGAGCTGTTCCCCGAGCGGGCGGCCGCCGGGACGTCGGTGTTCAGCCTGTTCCCCGACGCCGACGCCCTCGACCTGATGGCGGCACTGGAACCGACCGAAGCTGGCCGCGCGCTGGAAAATGGACTGATCACCAAGCGGACAACGGTAATCACCTCGCCGCAGCGCATCTACTCGACCGCCGAGAAGAGCGTCGCGGGCGATGGTATGATCCCCGCCCAAAGTATCATCGATAGTTTAAGAAAATCTTCTAACGCTTTGATTGAGATAGATATAAAGGCGACGGCATCACGGGTGGGCGGACAGGCCAACGCGGTCATGTTCGGCGCCATTGCCGCGTCCGGCGTGCTACCGCTGAGCGAGGATGAGTTCCGTGCGGCCATCCAGGCGCGCGGTATCGCGGTCGCCACCAATCTCGCCGGTTTCGAAGCCGGGCTCGACCTCGCCCACAATCCCCCGCCACCGGCCCGGCAGCCCGGCATGGACTATGCCCCGCCGCCCGCGGGGTTCGAGGACGCCGTGGCGGCGCTGCCGGAGTCCCTGCGTCCGCTGATCGGCCACGCGCTGGCGCGGCTGGTGGACTACCAGGATGCGGCGTATGCGCGGCTCTACCTCGATCGCCTTCGCCCGGTGCTCGCCATCGATTTCCGCCCCGATCTTGCGCTTGCCCGCGAGGTCGCCAAGCGGCTGACGGCGTGGATGACGGCGGAGGACATCATCTGCGTCGCCCAACTCAAGACACGACCCGGCCGCCTCGCGCGCATCCGCAGCGAGTTGGGGATCGGCGACGAGGATCCGCTGAGCATCACCGATTTCCTCAAGCCCGGACCGGCCGAGTTCGCTGCGCTGCTGCCGCCGTCCCTTGGCCGGCTGGTGGCCAAGCTGCCCGATCCCCGCCTCGGCGGGGGCTTCGCGCTCAAGCTGCCGACGACCACCGCTTGGGGATTCGCGTCCTTGAAGATGCTGGCGGCGCTGCGGCCCTGGCGGCGGCGCAGTTTCGGTTACGCGGAGGAGGAGGCGGCGCTTCAGCGGTGGCTGGAGGCGATACTCGCAGCCGCCGAACACGATGCCGACCTGGCGCTGGATACCGCCCGGCTGGCCGTGTGGGCGCGTGGCTACGGCGGCGTGCGCCGGCGCGGACTGGCCCGGCTGGCGCGTCAGTTCATCGATTGGAAGGGACGCCTCGTGGGCGACCGCGAAGCGCTGACGGAGGAGGTGCGCGCGTCGCTAGCCGCGGCCCGCGACGACCCGGACGGCGACATCAAGGCTGCCGCTTGACGGAAAATCGGTGCCCCCACCGAACACTGAATAAGGGGGCAAAAATGATAACCAGGGGAGGAAAACGGTGACACACGACGGCTACATGTTTCAGCCCGAGATCGAGACCATGCCGCGCGACAAGCTGGCTGAACTTCAGCTCGGCAAGCTGCAGCGGATCGTCAAGCACGCCTACGACAACGTCGGCCACTACCGGAAGGCCTTCGACGAGGCCCAGATCGGGCCCGGCGATCTCAACAGTCTCGACGATTTCGCCCGCTTCCCGTTCACGGTGAAGAGCGACCTGCGCGACAACTACCCCTTCGGCATGTTCGCCGTCCCCCAGGACCAGGTCATCCGGGTCCATGCGTCCTCGGGGACCACCGGCAAACCAACCCGTCGTCGGCTACACCCGCGAAGACATCGACGTGTGATCGAACCTGATGGCGCGGTCGATGGCCTGCGCCGGCGCCCGCCCCGGCGACATCGTCCACAACGCCTATGGCTACGGCTTGTTCACCGGCGGTCTCGGCGCCCACTACGGCGGCGAATGTCTCGGCTGCACGGTGACGCCGGTGTCCGGCGGGTTTACCGAACGCCAGATCGTGCTGATCCAGGACTTCGGCGCCCGGGTGCTGTGTGCGACACCGTCGTACGCCCTCAACATCGCCGAGGTGGCCGAGAAGGAGGGCTACGACATCCGCTCGAGCAAGCTCGAGGTCGGCGTGTTCGGTGCCGAGCCGTGGAGCGAGGCCATGCGCGCCCAGATCGAGGCGCGGATGGGGCTGCGCGCCGTCGACATCTACGGGCTCTCCGAGATCATCGGCCCCGGCGTTGCCGCCGAGGAAGGAGAGAGCCAGCAGGGCCTGCACGGCTGGGAAGATTGTTTCCTGTTCGAGATCATCGATCCCGAGACGTGCGCCCGCAAGGCACCCGGCGAGACCGGAGAGCTGGTGATCACCACGCTGGCCAAGTGGGCGCAGCCGATGATCCGTTACCGCACGCGAGACATCACCTGGCTCAACGACGAACCCAGCGCCGCGACAGGCCGCACCCATGCGCGGATCATGCGGATCACCGGGCGCGACGACGACATGGACACGATGATCGTCGAATGCGAAGCCAGCCCAGGTGTTCCGGTGGAGACCTACGAGCAGATCGGCGCCGATATCGAGCACCACATCAAATCGCTGATCGGGGTGACCTGCCGGGCCGTCGTACTCAGCCCGGGCGAGGTGCCAAGATCAGAGGGCAAAGCGGTGCGCGTTCGCGATCTTCGCGGAAAGTAAGAGCCTGATTTAAAAGTAGTTAAGTGATATCAATGGGATGTGATTCAACCGTCTTTTCGGAAGATATGGAGGAATGCATGCCCTGGAATGATATCACTCGCCGACAGCATAACCGGGACGGTCTGCGCTATCCAAGCGATTTGACGGA
>Ga0209144_1000341_pt1 | contig 10082 bp, 2 predicted proteins | sample WorMettrBAHAMAS1_FD_187392 | JGI IMG/M metagenome (GOLD analysis project Ga0209144, IMG submission 187392) | Marine gutless worms symbiont microbial communities from Max Planck institute for Marine Microbiology, Germany - Inanidrilus... | ecosystem: Host-associated > Annelida > Digestive system >...
TCCCTTCCCCTCCCTTAGAAGTAGGCCCCCCTATTGCGGCTAGGGGGTCTGGGGGAGCGCTTAAGCTCCCCCAGCGGGTCCGGGCGGAGCCCGGCCGCCAAACGTATTCTGGTGCATTATAGGCCGACAAAAGGCCTTTTTCTAGTGTCAAATTCTGCAAATTTTCTGTCGGTCGGAAACGCATTTTTGGCGTAGAAAACGCATCTGTGGTTGGTCGGGTCGATCACAGTGATGATTTGGCGGCGACAGGCGGACCACCCCTGACGTCACTAAACTTGCCTCGTAGAAAGAAAGTATGTACCCAACAAGGAACACACTGCTAATATCGATAAACTAGTGAACAGCCAGGCCAGTAACCGTAGTAACGGATTTTAATTATTCAGTCCGCTACAATCATTACATGGAAGTGGACTGATTCACGCAGCTGTCGCATCAGCCAACACTAATAGGCCTGCAGTGTCATTCCGCCGCGGCCTGCTTAGATGATTTGGCGCCAAAATCACTTGCAAATGCAACAGACTGCAGTGACAGTCTCCGCATCACGTGCGGGGTGTAGAGTGACTAATGTACGTATCGCCCACGCTCGGTCAGCGTGGGCGACAGTGCGACACCCACGCACAGGTGCCTATAGTGCCTACCGCTGCAGCAGCAAGACCTTCGTTCACGTATCTGTTTATCTGTGGGAATACATGTGGTTGTGGTGGGAATCGTTAGGCGTGCTTAAAACGAGGTCAACGAGTACAACTGTAATCGGTCATGGGGGGGGGGCGGCCGCCCGGTCCGCCCATGCCTGGATCCGCCACTGGGAGGGGTGTACCCCTCCCCGCTGAGGAAAAATTTTAAATTTGTGTGTCAAAATGGTGTGTTTTGGTGCATTCTGATGACTAATTGCCATAAATCTTTAAATCATAAATAGGCCTACTTTAAGGCTCGTGACCATTGAATGTTCACCATTTCATGTGAAATTTTACTGTACGTGGCTTCTCTATCTAGCAGAGATAGGACAGGAAGGGACTCGCCAGCGAACTATGCGAGACGACCATGAGGGAATCCCTCAGAGGGATAGCCGTCTGCAATTATTTGTTTGTTTATTTCACATTTTGAACATCTAGTAAAATGCCCTATTTCTGGCCACCGTTTGGTTGTAATTCTGGCCATGGCCGGAATATGGACCCGTGGTGGCCAGAATTGAGTACATGTCCAGAGTTTACTATTGTGAGTGAGAATACTCGTAATAAATAATTAACAGTAACATTGCATTACTGACACCGTGTAATTTTTATATATTTTATTACATTCACAATCAGTTAAGAGACATTGATGACGTTGTTATAATGTTATTGCAGAGTTATGGCAAAAGCAAAACTGCAACCACAGAGAAGGAGCATATCCACTCGAAGCAAAAGAGGGAGACATTGTTTATGGAATGAATATGCTATGATTGCTGCAATTGACGCTGTCCAGGAGCGATGCATGTCTCAGCAGCAAGCTTGTAAAACCTTCGGTATCCCCAGGTGCACGCTTCAGGCACGACAGGATCAGTGAAGTATCTACCGGATAATCCACATGAGAGAAATGTGGCCTACAGGCACCATTGACGTTATTTGTATGCAGACTACTTAGTAAATACCTGGTTTTTACACTGTCACAAATTTACTGCATGATTAAGTAAATCACAGAGGACTCTTATATCGTGTGCAATATGTGCTAAGTTGTGTGCAACTCCTACCATTGTGATAGTCATGTTTTCTTAGTCAGTTTGCAATCAAAATGCTTAATATGAATTGCTGAAGATGCACTTAACTGCTATTTCATACGAACTTTTATACTGTCACTAATAAGTAAGATATGCTGCTGATGTTTTGTGTAATTGATTACTAGTAGGCCTAAGCGTTGTTTTACATGAACTGTTTAACATAGGCCTATACATAAACATGTTGTAAACTGTCAGTGCAACCTTTGCCAAATCAAATCACTTTGGCGTTGGCCTCTTGTTCAAATTAACTGTTCTATGTCTGCTAGAACTTATTTTTTTGTTAAACCATCCTATTCATTTTCTATTATATTTTCTAACTATCTTGGCTGTAACTGATTAATAATGAGTTTTAAGACAAACTATGTTGAAAGACACTTGAACAGTATTTTTAGCTGTTGCTATGCTGTGCATATATTTTGTGTTTTGCATTCATGAGTTTGCTTCTTGCACCATTTATGTTTAGGCGTAATAAATGACTTGATGAAAGCATTCAACTTTATTTGGCACTGCACACAGTCATGTTACTTAAGTCTATATATTCTCAACACTATTCAAATTAACTGTATCAATGCTACTAGAACTTATTTTGAAAACTATTTCATTTATTATTAGGCCGCATCGTATATGCATAGCAAGCATATAGATGCGGTCTATTGCTAAAGAGGTTGCGACGTGGTCTGTCTGTGTGTGTGTCTGGCTGTCTGTCTGTACGTAACGGGGATGAATCCTGCAGAAACGGCTGAACCGATTGAGATGCCGTTTGGCATGTGGGCTCGGGTGGGCCAACATAGCCATGTATTAGATGTGGGTCCGGATCCCCTAGGGGAATGGGCAATTTTGGGGTGGGGAAGGGGCCGTCCCATAGTAATTAAAGTATAGGGAACATGAACCGTCGGCGGCGGAAAGAAGGCTGGTTCCACCGAGATGGCATTTAACATGTGGATATGTGAATCAGCATGAAGAGGACTATCTCACGAAAACTACTTCCGGTTGGCTTTGCGGCGACGATGCGGCCTTTTGTCAAATTACTTTGACCTCTTGTTATTCATGTGTTCTATTTTTCTAATGTTATTTGAAGCTATAGCATCACAAGTTGGATGTCAGCCTGCTTTGTGCCGCTGTTCAGTAGGATCTAATTCTGGCCACCGGGTACCTCTATTCCGGCCAGTGGCCACAATAGAGGTACCTGGTGGCCAGAATTATGTCCAAGTGGCCAGAGTTTGGTCTTTTTTGTGACCTCCAGTAAAACTACAATACTCGTTAAATAACGTAACTCATGAATGATGTAGATATAAGAAAGTGACAAAAAGATACTATTTTATACACAGAAACTCTTTGCAGCTGAAATTTTTGTACAGAGACTGCGAAGAATTGGTTTATTTCAAAAAGTGGCCAGAAATGGGTCACTTTACCCTAGTTCACGCCCACACAGCTTGCCGTTCAGTTTGCTGCAGATCTCTTGGCCATCCCAGCAATAGCTGAATTTGTGTTAAACTGACGTGTTGCAATTACAATACCAGTGAAAAACTAATACAAACTGTTCTGATACATAATGCCGGGCTCAGATAACTCTCCTGTACACTATGCAATGCAGCGGGGGCGGAGTAGCTGTTTGGTCCCCAAAATTGCTCTCGTGGCCCAGGGGAATATTTGGAGGCGTATAACCGCTTAGACGATTGCAAGAGTAACTGATGTTGTATGATATGGCTATAAGCAATATGGCGTATACATGTTAAAGTGCTGCTACGGGAACAAGGCCAACCTGAGGGGGTGGCATCAGGCTGCATCGCCCTCAGTTGCTTGCGCAGTTACAACCTGCTATCACGAAGTTGGCGGTGAAGCAAATAAGCTCAGTCATCAAGACAGCGCATAGCCCACACACATTCATATCTAATCTGCAGTTAATGGTACGACATTCCTAGACACTCTATTTCAGCTGCAAACGGCGGTTTGCGACCGCAAACTTGTCAATGATGGCGTTGAATGAAATGTCGGTGGTTCTTTCGATAGCCAGGATTGCTAAGTGGCTAAGACGATCTTGCCCCATTGTCTTTCTCATGTAGTTCTTCAGACGCCGCAGACAGCTGAATGATCGTTCTGCTCCTGCAGTGTTGCATGCAATGCAGACGTAAATGTGCAATAAGGTCTTCAGATTTGACAGCAGCTGATGTGGCTGTGATCGGTACTGTTCAAGAACTGACGACATAGTCGGCTGCCGGCCAGGTTTGCAATTTGACATCTGGTTGTGAAATAAGCGAAGTTCCGCACGTAGATTGTCGCCATCAAGCGAATAAAATTCGCAAACCTTGCTGATGGAGTCTGTATCAATAGCAGTGACAGCAGTTTCGATGGAATGCAGCAAATCAAGATCTTGTTCGTCAAAACGTGTCTTCATCTGTTGTATCATGACATCAAGTATGGGATAGTAAACAGCAACTCGAAAACTTTGTTCCACGGAATCAAAATGCATGTCCACATTCCCACCACCAAGCTTTGGTGGGACTTTGCGACTTCTCGGTAAAGTCGGTGGTGGGATGTCAAAACCACCATCCCTTGCAGAGGTCGCTATTTCCTCAGAAAGCTGCCAATAGCGACTGAAGTACAGTTCATCTGCTCTCATCTTCTGGTATTCTGTAATGACTGACGCGATGAGTGTCCGACACTGAGACATTGTAATATCCGTTGCCTGCAACTGTTTAGACAACACATTGGCAAGAGTAAACACGTCCAACATTAATACCAAGGCAAAAACAAATTCAAATGACAGCATGGAACAAAGCAATCCATTAGCCTGTGGCCCCGCATTAACATCTTCCTCAGTCAGTTCTTGCAAGGCGGTTGCGATCTGCTGAAATTGGCACCTGATGACCTTTAGTGCTTCAGCTCGACACCACCATCTCGTATCTGATAGTGACTTCATCGTATAGTTCGTAATTCCTGCATTAGTGATAGCTTTCTCCAGAACAGTGCTTCTTTTCCCAGAAGCGTGGAAAAAGACATATAGCTCCTGGACTGTGCCCAGCATGTTTCGTATGGACTTCACGGCTTTAGCAACGTCCACTAGAACTAAGTTCAACAGGTGAGCTCTACAGTGTACATACATAGCTCGTGGGTTAATCTGTTTGATTCTAGTAGCAACACCACTATACTGTCCTCTCATCGCTGCAGCACCGTCATAACATTGACTTACGCAGTCTTGAATATCCAGACCCTTCGCAGCTACAGTGTTCGTAATCAATTCTGATAGAGATTGGCCATCAAGTTTTTCAGTTCTGAAGAATCCAAGAAAGCTTTCGACTTCCACTAGCGTGTCTGTAGCGTACTTGAGCACGACTGCGACCTGTGAATGCGTGCTTAAATCTTGACATTCGTCGACAATAAGAGAGTAATACTTCGATGCTCGAACTTTGTTTACAATCTGCGCAGTAACTTCGCTCGCCAGCAGCTCAAGCAAATCGTTTTGGATCGTTGGAGCGGTCCACGTAACTCGCTGGTCCCTGGACAGAAACTTCTGGACGACGGGACAATATTCCTGTATTCGATGAAGAAGCTCCAGAAAGTTGCCTCTGTTTTCAGACGACTCACGTTCGTCGTGTCCACGAATTGCCAGACCCTGACATGCGAGGTAGTCAAGACAATTGAGTACCACTGCCAGATACGACCGGTTTTCTTTCACCTGTTCTTCGCGCTGCGTATCGAGAAAACTGCTGACGCGTTTTGCAGGATTGGCAGCTGTTTGCTTCGCACAATCCCAACGACAGGCAGCAGACAAATGGTAGTTGGATTGTGCATGGTCTTTCGCCCGTGTCATGATGTGCGACCAGGATGTGAACCCTTTCTTAACAAAAGCCTCACGGTATCGGCTGTCTGTGCCAAACACGCGACACGGAAAACAGTACACTGCATTACTGGTAGGGCTGTACTCCATCCACGGAAACCGATCGTAATAACAGTTGTTAAAAGCGCGTCCGTGTTTGTCCTTTTCGTACGTCAGTAGCTTTGGCTGATATGGCTCAGAATCGCCAAAGTTAGTCTCCACGTCATTTACAGAATTACTGGAATTAGTTACGTCGTTAGTGCTCTGATCTCTATCATTGCCTTCGGATGCTTCCATTTTGGTGTCAGTTTCTATTTCGCAACTTCCGAGTTCGACCGTCTGATTGTGATGGCTACTGTCACATTCGGTGGGCATTTCGGCAGTTAGTGACGGCTGTGTCGGGCTGATAAATATGTCTGACAGAAGCTGTACCAGTGATGGTTCACGATCATCTAACAGCTCTGCGGGAGCCTGCACGTCACTCAGTAAAACCGCCATAAGTTTCGTGAGCCGTGAACTTGGAGGTGCATCCTTTCTTAGCAACAGATCAAAGTGACCCGCTCTTCCATACGTATCAACTTGGTGCAACAAATGCACCATGCTGCCTTCGAATAACGAGGTGGACGTAGTGGCTGGTATGACACACATTAATTCGTACTGGTCCCTGTCTCTGCCCTGTACGAAAATTTTGAACTGGGTCTTGAGCAGGTGGCACGTTGCCACTAGCTCCAGGTATCCTATGTATCCGTCACATCGAGCAACACCACTAATTCTGTCCGCAACAGATGTGTAGGTTTGGTTGAATCTGTCTTCAAGCAAGAATGGTAAAGAATCGCTTATCTGTTCGAGCTCCGCCTGATGAGCTTTAATACGTTCAACAACCATTGTTCGAGTTCGGTCTGCCAAATTTTCTTCATGCGATGCAAGACGCAAATCCAGTGGGATATGATGAGGTGATCTTGCTGTTCTCTGCAACTGTTCACATCCTGCAATGGCCACACACCTGAAGAAACATCTTCCATCGCCGTTGACTTGAACTACAAGGTAGTCGTCTCGGTCGTACGAAGCATCCTCACCAGCGACATGGACGGGATCTATCTCATGGGCGGTCGCGTCATTGCCAGGCGTGTCAGGTGTGTCCTCACCAGCAACATGAACGAGATCCGTTTCATGGCCGTCGCTGGCAGGTGTCTCAGATGTAGGTATCAGTGCAGAGTTGCTACAATGTTGCAAAACATGAGCTAGACAGGACAAGAGGCAACAGTAGTAGTGCAAATCAACATAAAGCTGAACAAGCGGGATTGAGAACCTTGAGGAATAAGAGCTCAGCTAATGCTGGGGTGGCCGACCCACGTAGCACATTGGCAATCTTGACGTATGACCTTCAAGGTCATCGGAGGACAAATCTAACAGCACCAATCGATAGCCCGCAGATGCTTTCCTGCAGGACCTCTATTGAGTCCATCGTCATATCTTTCACCGGTTTCAAGATATTTCGCATCAAAAATGGTGACCTTGACCTTTGACCTTTCCCGGTGCTCCAAGGGCAAATCTGATGGCGGCAACGGACAGCCCAAAGGTGCTTTCCTATAGGTCCTCCATTAAGTCCAACATCGTATCTCTCACCATTTTCGAGATATTAGTCCATCAATGTTTAGGCCTACAATGGCTTCAACTTGTTGGCCGAGCGATTACGTCGAGCGTATGCTAATAATGCTACGAGCATCTCTGACTGTCTGTCGTCTGTCTGTCGTCTGTCGGTGTCTGTCGTCGCAAAGTTGGACCCTGGCAAAACGGCTGGATGGATCGAGATGCCACTTGGCACGGAGGTTGGCCCCGGCCAAACTAGCATCGTATTAGATGGGACCCCCTCCTCCCACGGGAAGGGGGAAATAGGTGGAGGAAGTCTGGCCCATTGCAACATTGATGGTCAAATATCTCGAAAACGGTGAGAGATACGGTGTTGGACTCAATGGAGGTCCTATAGGAAAGCACCTATGGGCTACCCGTTGGCGCCATCAGATTTGTCCTCTGATGACGTTGAAGGGTCAGAGGTCAAGGTCGCCAATTTGCTACGTATCGGTCGGCCATCCCAGCATTAGCTGAGCTCTTGTTCAGATTGTGATTTGGTCAGACCGTGATGTCAAACGACTGAACAGTATTCCAGGACGGGTCTGACGACTGACAGATGGAAATGCAACAGCTGAACAAAAGCAAGGCCAGCATGTTTCAACTACTTTAAGAAGTACAGCCGAGAACTTGCTTTTGCACACATTTTATCTACATTTTATCTACATGTATGTTCCAGCGTAGATCGTTAGATACGTATACGCCTAACAATTTGAATTGTGTCGATAACATTATTAGGCCGCATCGACTGCACGAAGTGCACGAAGTGCAAGATGCGGCCTATTCCTACTGATGTGATGTGGCGTGGTCCGTCTGTCGTCTGTCTGTCTGGTACACTCATGCGCTGTGCAAAGACCAGTGACCGGATCCAGTTGCTCTTTGGAGTGGAGACTCGTGTGGCCCAGGGAAGGTGGGGAGTTGTAAACTACAAACTCTGACTCTCTTAACGTAGCCAATCACCTCGTCATGTACAGAATGGAATTACATTATTCAGCAGCAATGCAGCATGTATAGGGTGGGGCAGGGTGGGGAGGGGCTTAATATCCAAACTGACTCTCTAAGCTGCCCAATCGCCTCGTCATGTACTAACTGCAAGCTTTATCATTGTGCATTTGGTGGATCCCCATAGCCCTTATTGGAAGGGGCAGAAGGCAGCTATGCCCCCAATTGTAAACACTAGGTACCGAGCAAAATCCAGACAATCTTTTCAGAACCAGGTACAAATCCAATGGAATTGAAAGATAAGTCACGGTCCTTCGTGGTAGCAGGTTTAACTGCCCAGTCAATGGGCTGCGATGCGGCCTGATGCCACCCATCGGGTTGCCCTTGTTTCCGATGGAGAGACCCTGCATGCTGGATCTGGACAGAGGTCCCAGTAGCATTTCTTTTGTTTTAGTAAAATTTATTGTCATGCGGTTAAGATCAGTAAGAGATGCGACGTTGGACACTGGATGTCCTACAGGAAAGCAACCATGGGCTGTCTACTGGCGCCATCAGATTTGACCTCGGTTTTAAGGGAACCGTACATATCGGCCCACGGCGTTGTCACTGTAACGGCCCCCGCCCCTCCGGCGCCGCCGTGGCGCCGTGTGTCTGCCAAAGAGTGACGCTTTTTGCACATGCTGCGTTGCTCTGAATTAGAATCAGGAACGACTAGAGCTCAGCTAATGCTGGGATGGCCGACCGATACGTAGCAAATTGGCGACCTTGACCTTTGACCTTCAGGGCCATCGGAGGACAAATGTAACATCACAAATCGATAGCCCGTTGGTACTTTCCTATAGGACCTCTATTGAGTCCAACGTCGTATCTCTCACCGTTTTCGAGATATATGACCATCAATGTTGCAATGGGCCAGACTTCCCCCACCCATTCCCCCTGCCCGTTAGGGACGGGGGTCCCCATCTAATACGATGCTAGTTTAGCCGGGGCCAACCTCCGTGCCAAGTGGCATCTCGACACATCCAGCCGTTTTGCCAGGATCCAACTTCGTGACGGCAGACAGACAGACATGCTCGTAGCATAGGCTCGACCTAATCGGTCGGCCAAAAAACAGGCAAAGTTCCGTATCGGATGACGTAATCTCTGCACGCTGAGCTTCACTAAGGTCGTTTGTGTTTCAACCCCTCGCTACGCCGCTACCCCTAATGCTAACCGTAACCCTAACCCAGACAATAACCCTAACCTCTAATCCAAGGGGGTAGCCTAATGCAATTTTTCCTTCCTCTCTAACGTTCACGATTGTGCACCGTTATACAAGAACATGGCGTGTGGAAATCTGCTATTGTGGCTACCTGACAACTTAGTGACAAGAAGCACTGAGCATGGCTTCACGGAATTCATAGACTGCTTACCAACGAGGTTGAAAAAAACTACGTATCGTTGACTTCGTTGTAGGCCTATTTTTCGTGGTTTCAGTATCACATTTCAATTTTTTCGCCAGCGGTCGTCTAGACATCGTTAACCGTGCAATCCAGCAAAAATAAAACAACTTGTAACGTCATTCGTGACGCTGTTTATTTCCGGTTGTGATAAAGTAAGTAAGCTAAACACACCTACTTCCCATACAGTAGGCTGTGGGCCTACATAATAATGTGTAACTGTCAGGTGCGTTGTAATTTGCGACTCACTGTCTCAGATTTGCATTACTACAGACTGTAGTCATACACTGGATTGGTGGCGCTGGATCGGCTGGAATGAGGTTGCACCAGGTCTGCACCGCTTTGTCTTTCGCGACCTGGTGCAGAAGTGAATTTACCTGGTGCAGCCGCACCATTGCACCAATGCACCGTACGCCTATGTATATAAGCGACTGCTACTCTACCACACGAGCGTGACACACTTGTATATTGCAGTTCAGTCACCTTAACTGTATTATAC
>Ga0209144_1000343_pt1 | contig 9953 bp, 10 predicted proteins | sample WorMettrBAHAMAS1_FD_187392 | JGI IMG/M metagenome (GOLD analysis project Ga0209144, IMG submission 187392) | Marine gutless worms symbiont microbial communities from Max Planck institute for Marine Microbiology, Germany - Inanidrilus... | ecosystem: Host-associated > Annelida > Digestive system >...
GAAATCTGGTTCTCCATCCTGGTGCGTAAGCTCATCCGTCGCGGCAACTTCCAATCCAAGAGCGACCTGGCCGGAAAGATCGGCGATTTCATCAACTACTTCAACGAAACCATGGCCAAACCATTCCGTTGGACATATCAAGCCAACCCCCTCACCGTTTGACCACGAGCGGTATCACTTAGTGGCTAAATTTTAAGTGATGAAGTCTGCCGACCCCTACCCCGTCATTCCGGCAGGGATTGCCGGAGTCCAAGCGCCAGGGATGGCAAAAGCAGTGGGGGTCGAATCGTTAAGTCGCACAACCATGTCACTTTGAATTTAACCACTACCCAAGGTCTATCTCACCAACCCGGCGGTTCGTGCCGCGCTATTCGGCTTTGTCCGGAGCGATGGTGCAGCCACGGGCAGAAAAGAGGGGTTACGATTTCACTTCTCGTAACTCCTTGTTTTCAGATGGTGCGCCCTGAAGGATTCGAACCTTCGACCACCTGATTAAAAGTCAGATGCTCTACCATCTGAGCTAAGGGCGCAAAGGTCTTATTTCGTAGCGCTTGTCCGCCAGACCCGATTCGCGGTGCTTCCGGCGAGCGACAGGAACCGCCGAGTTACGAAGTTTTTGTTGCTCTCCGGGGGCCGAATTGGTAGTTTTTATCTTGGCTCTTTATGAATTCTAGACTGGTAGGATATTTCGCGCAAATTCGCCTTCTCAGCAAGCCAAAGGGGCATCGTATAACTTGCTGTTGTTGTTGAGAAAAGACTGCTTGTTCTGTCATCAGTCAGAGTGCTACGGACCGCTGTCCCCTTCGATCAGTCTGGAATCCATAAAGAGCCTTCATTTTTTCGCAACAGAGCAGCCGTCGGTCAGGCAGGCCCCCGGCGAGGCCTGCGCACTGGCATGTTGGTACTGGTATTTGCGGCTCCCACCGGCAGAACTGCCTGGAAAATGGGTGGGCTGTACATACGACAACGAACAGGTTCTCGGAGGACATCCGGAAGTCACAAGGGGGCTTGTCGCGCTGCTACTGACAAGCAGTAATCGCCTCACGAGATCAAAGGCAGGTGTTGTTCACCTAGCCTCCTAACTTTAGAGAAATGGGGGAAACCAGAATGTCCGTAAAGATCCTCATAAAACGTCATGTCCCAGAAAGCAAGCATCACGAGCTCACGCCCCTGCTCCATGAAATGCGCAGCCTTACGTTGAAGCAGCCCGGTTACATATCCGGCCAGACTCTGCAACGGATCGATGATTTGACCGAGTGCATCGTAGACAGTAATTGGCGATCCGCGGAAGAGTGGAATACCTGGTTCCGGAGTCTGGAACGCAACGCCGTCCAAGCGAAAATCGACGACTTACTGGGCCGGGAAACCGAGTATGCCGTTTACGAGTATCTTTGACATATTTTCGTTTTCCTTAACGACGAGCTTCCATGTAGAGGCCCGAACGGGAACTTGATGAGGCGATATCCAAGATGCTAACCGACAAACTCGAGCACCTCAGAACAAAAAAGGAACAACTCTCTCTCGGGGGAGGCCTTAAAAGGATAGAAAAACAACACGCAGCAGGGAAGCTGACGGCCCGCGAGCGGCTTACCAAGCTGTTTGACGACCAGACGTTCGTGGAGCTGGGTGCGTTCATAAAATGTCGCAGCACCAATTTCGGTCTGGACAAGCTCGGCCTTGAGGGGGAATCGGTGGTCACCGGTTACGGCATGGTCGACGGGCGACTGGTGTATGCCTTCTCCCAGGACTTCACCGTCACCGGTGGTGCCCTCGGAGAAATGCACGCCCGCAAGATCGTGAAGGCCATGGAAGCGGCGGCCAAGGTCGGTGCCCCACTGGTCGGTCTAAACGACTCCGGCGGTGCCCGCATCCAGGAGGCCGTCGATGCCCTTTCCGGCTACGGCGACATCTTTTTCCGCAACTCCATTTACTCCGGGGTCATTCCCCAGATCTCCGCCATCATGGGTCCATGTGCCGGCGGTGCGGTCTACTCGCCCGCGTTGACCGATTTCATCTTCATGGTCGACCAGACCTCGCAGATGTTCATCACCGGGCCGCAGGTCATCAAGACCGTAACCGGAGAGCAGGTATCGGCGGAGGATCTCGGGGGGGCCATGACCCACAACAAGGTCAGCGGCAATGTCCATTTCATCGCCGAGACCGATCAGAACTGCATCGAACAAGTCCGGCAGCTCCTTAGTTACCTCCCGTCGAACAACCTGGGGAAGGCGCCGACGGTAGAGTGCGACGATGACCTGAACCGGCAGATCGGTGAATTCAATTCCCTGATACCGGAAGATCCCAACAAACCCTACGATATCCATGATGTGATCCGTCCCATCGTCGATAACGGCGAGTTCATGGAGTATCAGCCTTACTTTGCCACCAATCTGATCACCGGTTATGCCAGGATCAACGGGGAATCGATCGGGATCATTGCCAACCAGCCGGAGGTCATGGCCGGATGTCTCGATATCAACGCCGGCGACAAGGCCGCTCGCTTTATCAGGACCTGCGATGCCTTCAATATTCCCCTGCTGACCTTGGTCGATGTACCCGGTTTTCTTCCGGGGACCGCCCAGGAATACGGCGGCATCATCCGCCATGGCGCCAAGATCTTGTATGCCTACAGTGAGGCGACGGTGCCCAAGGTCACGCTGATCACCAGGAAAGCCTACGGTGGGGCCTATGTCGCTATGTGCTCCAAATCGCTCGGGGCGGACATCGTGCTCGCCTGGCCGACGGCGGAAATCGCCGTGATGGGATCGGAAGGCGCGGTAAACATCATTTTCAAAAAGCAGCTCGACGAGGCGGAAGAGAAGGTCGAGACGAAAAAGAAAATACTCGACGAATATAACGCGGAATTCGCCACACCCTACAAGGCAGCGGAACGCGGTTTCGTGGACGACGTCATCGAGCCGCATACGAGTAGGCAACGCATCGTCGATGCCTTCACGATGCTGGAAGGCAAGCGGGAAAAGTGCCCGGCCAAAAAGCACGGCAACCTGCCTTTGTGATAACCGGAGGGCATGATGGAAACCGACTTGCTTACTGCTTTTGCCGATCCCGAAAAATTAAAGGACTTCACGACTACCCAGCGGTTGTGGGCGGGCCTGGTCACAACGATTCTGGGAATGGGCATCACCTTCGTGGTCCTCGTCGTCTTACAGTTTGTCACCGGTTTGTTCGAAAGGCTGTCCGGCATGGAAAAGAAGCAGCCGACGTCGCCTCCGACGCCGGCACCGGCAGTCGAGAAAACCGACGAAAAGCCCGCTTCTCGAACCGATGACGAGCTAGTGCCGGTCATAGCGGCATCCGTCGCGATGATACTCGAAACATCGGCCGGCAATATCGTAATCAGAGACATCAGGAAGGTGGAAGACACCTCACCTACCTGGAAAAGGGCCGGTATTGTCGAGCAAATGCAGAACAGATTCTAAATTTTCTCAGGAGTACACAGCTATGAGAATGTTCAAAGTTGTCGTGGACCGCAAAGAGTACGAAGTCGCTGTAGAGGAGATCAAAGGCCAAACCCCGACGCCGGCAGCTGCGGCCCCCAAACCTGCCGCGAAAAAGCCCCAGGCCTCCGCGCCGGCGAGCCTTAAGCTGAGCCCGAAGCTGTCGGGGGGAGATGGTGAGGGTACGGTGGTTGCTCAAATGCCCGGCACCATCGTCGATATCGACGTAAACGTCGGCGACAAGGTAACGCGGGGGCAAAAGCTCTTGGTTCTGGAAGCCATGAAAATGGAGAATGAAATCGTTGCGCCCCAAGACGGGACCGTCAGCGAGATTCGCGTGAACGCGGGGGCTTTGGTCAATGCCGGGGACACTTTGGTCGTCCTGAGCTGACAGAGGAAAACGCCACCATGTACGACGCGTTATTGAATTTTCTTAGCTCTACCGGGTTTGTCGGCCTGACCGACTACCGGATCTTTGTGATGATTGCCATCGCCTGTGTGCTCTTGTATCTGGCGATCGTCAAGGGCTTCGAGCCCCTGTTGTTGGTCCCGATCGCATTCGGTGTGCTCCTGACCAATCTGCCGTTTGCGAACCTAATGCATCATGCGGTCGTGGAGGTAGCCCCGCATTCCGGCGATGTGCCCTTCGGTGCGACCCTGCTTCATCTTTTCCAGGGAGATAAGGCTGCCGGGCATACCGAGTACATGGTACATACCGAGGAGGTGGGAGGACTCCTGTCCTATCTGTTCCAGGGCGATCACTTAGGGATATTCCCGCCGCTGATCTTCATGGGCGTAGGGGCCATGACGGATTTCGGGCCCCTCATTGCCAATCCGAAATCGCTTCTGCTCGGTGCCGCCGCGCAGTTCGGCATCTTCCTCACTTTCATCGGTGCCATCGCCTCCGGGCTGTTCAACGCGCAGGAGGCCGCCTCCGTTGCCATCATCGGCGGCGCGGATGGCCCGACCACGATTTTCCTCACGTCCAAGCTGGCCCCCCATCTGTTGGGGGCCACCGCAATTGCGGCCTACTCCTATATGGCGCTGGTGCCCATTATCCAGCCGCCGATCATGAAGCTGCTCACGACAGAAAAAGAACGCACGATCAAAATGAACCAGCTGCGTACGGTCACCAAGCGTGAGAAGATCCTGTTCCCGATCATCGTCACCATCATTGTGTCCCTCATCGTACCGGCGGCGGCGACGCTTGTCGGGATGCTGATGCTCGGCAATCTCTTCCGGGAATGCGGGGTGGTCGCCAGGCTCGAAGATACCGCCAAGAATGCCCTAATCAACATCATTACGATCTTCCTGGGGATTACGGTCGGGGCAACCGCGACGGCCGACAAGTTCCTCACCACCCAGACGCTTGCCATTCTGGGCCTGGGGATTGTCGCCTTCGGATTCGGGACCGCCGCGGGTGTGTTGCTGGCTAAGCTCATGAATAAGCTTTCCCGCACCAGCATCAACCCCCTGATCGGGTCGGCCGGTGTCTCGGCAGTACCCATGGCCGCGCGGGTCTCACAGACCGTGGGGAGCAAGTATGATCCGACGAACTTTCTCCTGATGCATGCGATGGGTCCCAACGTCGCCGGAGTTATCGGGTCGGCCGTCGCTGCCGGGGTCATGCTCTCCCTATTCGGCGGTTAGGTAGTGTTGACATTCAGTGTCATTTCGAGCGTAGCGAGAGACCCTATACCCAAACAATCTGATGACTTCTCTCTCGGTTAACAAACCGGAATTGAAAGGTAAGGGTTGGTGGTGAAGATCCCTCGCTACGCTTCGGGATGACATGCAGTATGGCAACTTGACAGCTAACCAGTTGATTGGCTGTAAGGTTTGCCGAGTAAACCTTCTAAAGGTCAACATGACTTGGTATCAGAGGAAAGAATCGGTCTTCTTTGCGCCCGGCGCTACACCCTACGGGCTCACCTCCCCCAACCTGCTCTAAAATCCTGTTAATCGTGAACATCCTGTCAATCCTGTCAATCCTGTGCTATTCGCAGTTGCCCGCGGCTCCGTGGATCAGCCGCAGCTTGCCGGATGCGTCGATGTAGCCGACTGCCTTCTATCAAATTACCATTCGGTTACCCTAGCCGGGTGAACCCTCTAAATGTCAACATGACCTGGTATCGGAGGAAAGAAAATGCAGATACTCAAGATCGACCATCTTGGCATCGCCGTCAACAGTATGGGAGAGGGCAAGAAGTTCTGGACCGATGTCCTTGGCCTCGAATTTGCGGGAGACGAGGTCGTCGCCGAACAGAAGGTGAATACGGGCTTCTTCCCCGTCGGAGAAAGCGAGGTCGAATTGCTGGAATCGATGGCTCCCGATGGCCCGGTGGCCAAGTTCATCGAGAAGAAAGGGACGGGATTTCAACATGTGGCCTTTCGCGTGCCCAATATCGACGAGGCCCTCAAAGAGCTCAAGACGAAGGGTATCAAGCTCATCGACGAGAAACCCCGTATCGGTGCAGGAGGCGCACGCATCGCCTTCCTGCATCCGAAGGCCACCGGGGGGGTCTTGGTGGAGCTGTGCGAACGGGATTAGAAGGATACCCGGACCCTAAATGAGGGCACCTTATCCATAAGGCGGAACCATGGATGGATTCCGCCAAATAGCTTTATGGAGGTAACTCAGAATGAAATATACCGTTGTATCCCATAGGGCACAAGATAGTATCAGCGTTTCAGTGCCCGGACTACCCGGATGTTGGTCCGAAGGGGACACTGAGGAAGAAGCGCTGGAAAACATCAGGATTGCTATTCAGGAATATCTAGCGGCGGTAAGCCAAATAAGCCGCGACCAGGAACGTTACAACGTCGAAGTGGCACGCATAGTTGTGCTAAAAAGGCGTTCACCATGGGTGGTATTGCGAGGGACGCAGGCCTTTCCATAGAGCAATTTAAGGCACTACTCTGACGTGAGCCCATAGCCTGCAGGTTGAGATAAAGGGACATCCACTTTGTTTCTGATCGAGTTTGCGACTTCCCTGAGGAAAGGACTGCTTGCGTTTTGACTAGCTGTTGTTTGCCTCGATACTGTATCGTCCGACCCACCTAGACGCGGTAGCCATAGGGATCAAGAATTAGATGGAAGTTCGCCGTAGTTTTCCGTTGGGAGAGACCGAGGCAACAAGTCCGTCCGCAGATCTTAACTCATTGTTTCTAGTACCTAGCGAGGCTTTGCCTCAGACCGACGAGGCGTGAGTCGCGGTTGACAAGAACCACGAATGGACACGAATATTCTTTACTCATAGAACACTTCGTTCCCACTCGAGTTTTGCCTGTTTGAAATTAAGTATCCCGCCAACCGGGAGCCTGGAGAGTTTCAAGTAATTGATAACCTGTCCCCGTTCCAGGTCAGTAATTTTTTCAACCGTCTTGGTTTCGACGATGACCCTCTCAACAGCAATCAGGTCAGGAAGGTAGTCGCCCACCTTCACAGTTTTGTATAAAACAGCAAACCGGTATTTCTGGCTAACCGGAATGTTCCGCAATCCGAATTCTACAACCCGTGCGTTTTCATTGGGTTTCTCCAACAAACCAGGCCCAAGGGTATTCAGTACCTCCCTGGCGCAGCCGACGATTTGGTATACATCGTCCTGCAATAATCATTCGTGTCTCTTCATGTTCATTCGTGGTTCCCTTTGTTCAATGCACAAATTTGACTCATTTATCAAGATTCGGCTCCCTCAAGGGACCCTAGTTTCCACCGATATTGCAAATTCATAGCCTCTAGTTGACTCTCATGCTTCAGTGTCAAAGCCAGCAGTGTCAATCGAAACTATGTACTAGGTGCGTTGATGGGGATATTCATGCATTTGATAAAGAAGCAATAGTTGTGGTATAGAAGGCGATTCGACGCATTTAAACACGGCGACTTGCCGTCTACTACCTGTTAGGCTGCTTGTTTGAGTTTGTTCTGCTAGTAGTCCAACCACAAGACAAATTAGGATGCTGAACTTATTTTCCAATAGTTCTTATCAACCATTGAGGGAATGCAGATATCCTAAGTTATCGGACTGATGGACTACTAGAGCAAGAGACGTTAACATCGGACATACACGTAATTACACGCAAACGCCTCAGCATGTTCGCCGACAAGTACCCGGAGACCTGAGCGGCATTAGCTCGTTGGGACAAATGGGTGAAGCGACGTAACTTTAACTCTTATGCGGAGCTGCGTACACATTTTCCTTCCGCCGATCAGGTCGGAAAGCTGACCGTCTTCAACATCGCTGGGAACAAAGTGCGCTTGATCGCGGCTATTCATTACAATCGTCGCAGGCTCTACATCCGGGCGGTGCTCACACATGCGGAGTATGATCAGGGGAAGTAGAAGGAGGTAGGTATGCAAAATACTGAAGTTAACAAGGTACTCAACGCTTGGCCACCGATGGCCAGAGTGATTTACGTACCGCACACGGAGGAAGAGTACGATCGGCTGGTTATACTCCTCGACACTTTGATCGATGAAGTCGGAGAAAATGAGTCGCACCTGCTGGCTTCACTGATGGAGATCGTGAGGGTGCTGATCGAACGTGAGGAAAAGCATGTGCCTGAACTCACCAAGTAGCCGGTGCTGCAGAAGTACATGCCTAGAGAAAAGGGGCCAGGCTCAATTGATGGGTCGTTTTTCACAGATCATTCGTCTAACATTCAGCTGAAAGCGATCCAATGCCGCGGTCCGGCTCCTCAGCAATTTTCAAGCTCAGTGCCACGCGGCATTGGGTGCCTGAGCCAAGCCGTTATTGCGACACGAAGTCGCTAGATTTACTCCTAGACTTTGACTGGATGCAATGATTTAGGTATGGTGTGATGTCACCTATTTCCTGATCGAGGGGGCGTTACCGGAAACGGTGGGGTCTCAAGTACTCGATAACCGCATTGAAAGTGAGTAGCACACTGAAGATGCTCAGGAAATGACTGATAAGAACAAGCGATCTGAACCTTCGTTTACGTGTCGTAAAGGGTGCGGAGCGAGAGCTACCCTTCGGCTCCAGAGCCAAGATGGCACAGATGAGCAGGTCGGTGAGTATTGACGGCGAGCCGACACATCCGATGTCCCATCCGGCACACAGAAGGGTTCTAAGTCGGTCTGTAAATGTAGCGGAACGTGGTAAGCCGGTATGGCACCTCAAGGTGGTGCAATGCGTAAGCTCTTGAGTAGCCCAATCGTAAGAACGGGAGAAGGCGATACCGGTAAGAGAGACGGGAAAAAGCGAATGCCGTCCGGTAACGGGGCGGGTAGGGATTCGAACTGTGCCCCACCCGCAAGGGAGCTGACTTCCTCTGTAGCGTGCAGTGCGCTCGTCGGTGTTGCATCACGAGAAACCTGAACAAACCTGAACAGTAAGCATGTTTACAACGGGCAATTTCATATTGCAAGCGGTTACTCGCCCAAGCGAATGGCATTCCATAAACTGGAGCGCTCTTTTGCGTAAGGTAAGGTCCCTACAAAGACGTATCGTCAAGGCTATTCTAGAGAGTGAGGAAGAATACGACCTCCCCCACGTCACAAGCTATTTTAGAAATTATTAAAGAACGTATGGATCATAAAGTGCCTACGCTGAAACAGCGTACTTGATGAAATCCAAAAAGAATAAGGAAAGGCTAGATCAAGCAATCAGGGATATTAGGAATTGTATCTTTGAAGAAAAAGAGTTAAAAAATGATTAGTTGGCACCAGAAAGCGTGAGATGATTATTTGTACTGGCAGAAAAACGATAAGCGTGTACTGAAGCGCGTTAATGCTTTGATAAAGGATTAGAACGGAACCCTTTTGATGGCATAGGAAAACCAGAGAAATTAAAACACGAATGGTCTGGATTTTGGAGTAGGCGTATTAATGATGAGCATCGGCTTGTAGTAATTGATTAGCGACCCAGGATTGCCGGAGGGCTAGGCGTGATTAGTGAGATACGGATGTGATCTTGTAAAGCGAACCCAAAGAAGCCGGGACGGAAACCCGGCGAGGGTAAGTTCAGCCGCCGCGATCTACCAACCGAAGAAGAAATCACGCACGAGTCCAAGTCTCCCTGGAGGTGCGCAAGTGCCGCAATCGCGGGCGCACGCTACGCGGGCAACCACTCAAAGCGGGATCCAGCAAGACGCCATGCGCCGCAACCAAGCAGAGGTTGGGGAGGAATCCCAGCAGTTGCGCACCAGAATGAAAGACGCCAAGCGGGGGTTTACCGACGACACCGGCTGGCGCATCAATGGCGAGTCGGCTTCCATGATGGGCTCCGACACCGATGAGGCAACGGTCTACAAATCCGTTTTACGTCATCGCAACCAGGAGGTCCGCGAGCTCATCCCATCGGATCAGGGCGGCGTGATGCATACCGACCGCGCGCTGACGAAAGATGCCATCGCGCTGTAGTAGCGCTATCATGCCGGGGGAGTAGACGACTACACCCGCGAAGCACAGAACATCACGCAGGCCATTGATCGACATCTCAAGCCACGGTCCTTGGACGACCCCGACAACCA
>Ga0209144_1000346_pt1 | contig 9921 bp, 14 predicted proteins | sample WorMettrBAHAMAS1_FD_187392 | JGI IMG/M metagenome (GOLD analysis project Ga0209144, IMG submission 187392) | Marine gutless worms symbiont microbial communities from Max Planck institute for Marine Microbiology, Germany - Inanidrilus... | ecosystem: Host-associated > Annelida > Digestive system >...
GACAAGGAAATGTACAAATGGCGCCACCTCATCGAAAACTATTTCGCCAAAATCAAGGAATTCAGAGGCATCGCAACACCCTACGACAAAACAGATAAAAGCTATGCCGCAAACTTAAACCTCGTCACCGCCATCATACGCCATCATAAACGCGCGATAAATGTCAACAGACCCTAGTGAAAGCGATTATGAAACAACTGGATCTGGAGGATTAATTGATGCGCAAGCTGGAATATCCCTGCCAACTGATCCCGGATGAAGAACGCGGGTTTTCCGTTTCCTTCCCGGACGTGCCCGAGGCGCTCACCTATGGAGGAGATCGTCACGAGGCCCTTGAAATGGCCGAGGACGCTCTTTCGGTCGCGCTGACGTTCTATCTCGAAAACGGCGAACCGGTTCCCGTTCCAGGAAGCCGTCGCGCCGGACAGGTCTCCGTCTCTCCGAACCTGCAAATTGCTCTGAAAATTGCTTTGGCCGACGCCTTGCGGGAATCCAGGAAACGTCCAGCGGATTTGGCGCGATTGATTGGAACCGACTTTAAGTCCGTAAAACGGTTACTTGATCCGAACCATTCATCGAGAATACCAGCCCTGGAAAAGGCACTGGCCTGTTTAGGGAAACGCGTCGCGATCACGACCGAGGATAAAGTCGCCTAAGGCGATCAACGCCGAGCGGCGTGGACTTTGCGGCGCTGATCAAGATTTACGGCCGCGCACCAGACCAGAGGACCGTCGCTGCTCCAGTCCCCGGAACCGCCGCCCGCCTACTTCATCTTTGTTGGCAGGAAGGCTCGTTCGCCGAACCACCACATGCCGGCGGTGGAGGCGAGGAACACCATGGAGACGACGATGTACTCGACCAGCTCGAGGGCCTTGTCGGCGCCGAGGGCCTGGAGGGTGCCTTCGGTGCCGTCGAGCACGGCGAGCAGCTCGGCGAAGAACCAGGCGACGATGCCGAGGAGCGCGGTGGTGAGGAACGGCCGGTAGAGGGTCCGCACGGCGCCGACCCATTGCCAGCGGACGGTCTTGCCGGCGGCGATCTGGTCTTCGTAGCTGGCCCGCATGCCGGTCTCGCGGGCGGCCTCCTGGGCGATGGCGAGCTCGCTCTCGGTCTCGGCCTTGCCGCGTTCCAGCTCCATCTGGTGCAGCTCGAGGGCGCGCTGGTGCTCCTCGGCGCGGAACAGGCGTTCGGCCTTGGCTTTGCGGCTCTCGCCTCAGATCTTGATCACCGACGACACCAGCCCGAGGCCGATGCCGAGGAGGCCGCCCGAGGCGCCGCCGGTGATCAGGCTCGCAAGAAGCTCCATGTCTCTTTCCCTTTTTCGGTCCACCAGCGCCGGTGCGGGCGGTCGTCCATGTGCAGGAACGTGGCGTAGAAGCCGAAAGCATCGAAGCCCGCCTCGCGGGCGAGGGCGAACAGCCGCCGGCGCTGGCGTTCGTCCATGTCGGAGACGTCGACGTCGAGGGCGAGGCGCAGATGCCGGCTGTGGGGTGCGCCGCCGAGGCGCCGGTTGTGCACCGAGCAGCGGTGCGCCGAGTTGATCCGCAAGGGCCGGCCCATGCAGGCCCGCACCGTCTGGATGGCGTCGAAGATGCGGCTGTCGACGTAGAGCTGGCCGCAATGCCGGCAGGCGAACTCGGCCGGCCTGAAGTCGGGCCACCGCTCCTGATCCCACGGCGCGTCCCGTCAGTGGCGGTGGAAGCCGATCTCGTGGCCGAGCGGTCCCTTGCCCGCGCTGGCCGCTTCCGCGAGCCTCCCTGGGAGCGTGGTCACCGGACCGCTCTCACGCCGGCCACCACTCCCGCCACGCCGCCCGCCGGGGCGCGCGGGGCGGATCCTCGCGCCAGACCCACACCGGCGCCATCATTGGCCCTGCTCCAAGGCGTCGATGCGCCGGTCCTGGTCGCGCACGTCGCGGTCCAAGATCTCGAACCGCTGCTCGAAGATGGTGTTCCAGTTGGAGACCCGTTCCTCCAGCCGGGCGAGGCTGGAGCTCATCGCCCACAGCCCGGCGACGCCGGCGACCAGGCAGCCGGCGACGACGACGTTCACGAACCGGCCGAAGCGGCCGTTGGCGTATCCCTCGCTCATCGCCGCACCTTCGGTCCGCTGGCGTCGGGAAGGAAGATGAACTCGGTCTCGCGCTCGCCGTCGACCACCTCCTAGATGGAGAACCGCTGGCCAGGCCGGCCGAGGGCGCCCCGGTGGCGGTGCACCAGCCTGGCCGGGATCAGCCGGACCGAGACGAAGCACTGGTCCGGGGGCGTCCGGCCTTGGCGCATCCGCGCCACGGCCAGGGCGGCGGCGAGGGTGTGGCAGCCGGCCGCGTAGATCACCAGATCGCCCGGCCGCCAGGGGGTGCTGGCGGGCCGTGGATCGCCCCTGGGCGCAGCTGCCGCCGCGGGGTGCCAGACACCCGCCGACAGCAGGAGGGCCGTCAGCACAACGTGCGCGACGGCAGAAAGCCGTTTCATGGTCATGCCTCCGGTTGATGGTTGGTCGGTTCAGGCGGCCTGGTCGGCCTGGTGCACGCGGGCATCCTCGCCGACGGCGGTGATCTCGACCTGCTCACCGCGGGGCCGGACGGCGAGCACTCGGGCCTTGAGGCCCCAGTCCTCGCCCGGCCCGAAGGCGAAGTGGGTGCGCTCCTGTTCCGATCCGGTGCAGGGCTCGAAGTCGAGGTCGCGGTCGAGACGGACGGTCCTGGCGTCGTCCCCCCGGACCACCGGCCACGGCCCGCTGAGCGAGCCGTCGCGGCGGCGCAGGGCGAGGTAATGGACCGTGATTCCCCACGCCAGCGGCTCGCTGAGGATGAGCGTGCGGCCCTCGGCCCGGACCACCTCGCCGCCCTGGCCCCAGCGCGGCATGTCGTGGGTGACGGCGATGAGGTCGCCGTAGGTGGGGATCAACCCTTCGAGCTCCGTCCTGAACGTCACGATGCGCCGGCGGTAGCGGTTGGCGGCGGCCATGTAGAGGCCCTCGCGGAGCGCCTGCTCCGCGCCGGTGCAGCCGAACAGCTCGACGGTGGCGGGCTTGTCAGCGGCGCTTGGATCGCTGTCCGGCAGAGCGGCGACGACCTCGTCGGGCATCCAGGTGCGCCCGGAGAAGTAGGTGACGGTGACCGCGTCGGCGGTGTCCTCGTCCGGCATGACGTACTGGACGCGGAAGCTGCCACGGACGATGTTACGCGGCCCGAAGAGCGCCACGGGCAGCGTGCGCGCCTCGTCGCGGACGATCCTGAGCACGCCGCCCTGGAGGAACGGCAGCGCCTGGCCGCAGCGGGCAATGCGGGTGAGCGCCTCCCACACCGTGAGACCCTAGTCGAACACTCCGTCGAAGCGGTCGCCGCGGGATTCCCAGACCTGGTCGAGCGCATGCAGCGCGGCGAGATCGATGCGGGCATCCCGAAGGCCGGCGCCGTAGCGCGCCCTGGCGGCGTCGGCGAAGGCCCAGGCGATGGAGCGGGTGGCCCGGGCCCGGACCAGCCGGGAAGACCGCTGGGAGAGGTTGTCGGTGGCCCGCATCCGGACAGCGAGCAGGGTGACGTCGCCGCAATAGGGCGTCTCTTCGAGGAATGCCTTGAGGCCGGCCCAGCGGATCTCGTGGCCGCTGCGGGCATCGGTGCTCTTGTCGTTGGTACGCCGTATCCGCACCTCGTAGCGCCCGGCGGCGAGCGTGTAGCGGTAGCTCCTGCGTTGCGGCGTGTTGGTGGCGGCGTTCACGTTCTCGGAGGCAAGCGCGGTCCAGCCGCCGGCGGCGGCGCCCTCGTCGTCGACGGGACGCGCCTCGATCTCCCACTCGACGGTGCGGGAGGCGAGGCTGCCGCTGTCGGTGGCGTAGTAGAGCCCGCGCGGCATCACCACGTCGATGCCGATCTCCGTTGCCCGGGTGCCGGCCGGATTGGCGACGAAGGGGCCGATCCAGCCCTCGTCCGTCACCTCGTTGCCTTCATCATCCGTCTCGGTCTCGCGCTGGTTGGCGCCGATCAGCTCCTGGCCGGCGACCTCGGGGGCGCTGACCACGTCGGTCTCGAACAGCGTGACGGAACCGCCGGGCCCGACGATCTCGGTCTCGATCTCCTCGAAGGACGCGATGGGGGTATCCTCGATGCGGACCTGCCCGAGGTCGTATTCGCCCTGGCCGATGCAGTGCAGCTGGTGCAGATACTGGTCGTTGTCCTCGTAGGCGGCCCAGGGCGTCGCGGCGAGGTCGGGATAGACCCGGTGGCGGCGGTAGATCACCGGAATGGGCTCGAGGAGCCGGGCCTGGTTGCCCTGGGCCTGCAGCGAATACGTCGGGCTTGGCGCCGGCGCGCCGCCGAAGCCGGGGGTCACGGCGGCCGGCTTCGGCGGCGGCAGCAGCACGTTGACCAGCGCGGTGCCGATCAGCGCCACGCCGGTGGTGATCAGCGAGACGCCGATGGCCGAGGTGACGCCGACCGCGCCCGCGATGGCCGCGCCGGCATAGGGCGCGGCGACCATGACGGCGATCATGAGAACGGTCCTGAGCGGGTTCTTGCCGCCACCCTGGGGCAGCGGCATGAAGACCACCACGTCCCCTTCGCCGATCGCCGTGTCGTGCCACCGTGCCCGCAACAACGGCTCGCCATTGCGGAGACAGATGGTCGGGTGGTCGAACCAGTCTTGCCGTTTCCCTGTCCGGGCCTGGCGCTCTGCGCCCCCCTCGGGCATGCCCGTCCCCGCCTCTCGGATGCCCCGCCCGTCGAGCCAGGCGCGGATCGAGACCGGGCGCGGAACCGCGATCACCTCGCGGCTCCGATCCGGGCGGAAGGGATTGCGCAGCATGACGACGGTGCCGGTCATGGAGCGTCTCCGGTAAAGCGATAGAACCCCTCGATGCGCCAGCCGTGGCCCGCGAGACCGGCAGGGCTCTGGAACACGACGCCGATGTCGCGGGCGGCATGGAGCACGCCCCCCCGCGTCGACGGCGAGCCAGATGCCGACATGGACCGGATGGCGGGACTGGCGCATGAGCACCCCGTCGCCCTCGCGCGCGCGCCCGACCGGTGTTGGGGAGACCCTTCCGGGACGAAGCGGGACCGTCGCCCTCGCGCGCGCCCGACCGGCTTCCAGCGTTGCCACTCGGGGTGGTCGCGGAAGCCGGCGATCACCGCGCGCAAGCTCGAAGCATCGACCGGGGGACCTCCGGCACCTCGATGCCGAACCGCGTCCGCCAGCACCAGCGCACCAGGCCCCAGTAGTCGAACGCATGCGGTCCCCGGCCGCCCGCTTCCCAGGGGCGGCCGATCAACTCTTCCGCCCAATGCATCTAGCGGGTAAGTCCCGGGAACCGGGCTGCGGTGTAGAGGTCGGCGGGGAACGCCAGGTTGCCAATATCGAGCATGCGGGCGCGCCCGGTGGCGCGGAACACGTCGGCCTCGACCTCGGTCAAGGTGAGGGTGACCGGCGGGTCCATCTGCGGTCCCTCGATGTCGGTGGAGAGCCAGGGCCTGTAGGTGACCTCTATCCTTTCCAGGCTCTCGGCGGCGGCATCGAGATGGCGGACGATCTCGCGGCCGACGTTGTCGAGCGTCACCGCGATCTCGGGCACCGGCGCGGCATCGACCGGCGGCTGATCGAGCTCGAAGCCGAGCGCGATGAACGGCACCATGCGCCCGGCCTCCACGGGGGCGTCCGCCTCCAGACGGGCGACGAGACCCACCCGGCCGCGGGCGTCCTCCGGCAGGGCATCGAGCACCGCTTGCACCTCCGCGCCGCCCAGGTCCAGCCATGTCGCCTCGTCGGCGAAGTTCCGCACCACGCGGATGGCGGTGGGCTCTCCGCCGTCGCCGACGAAGGCCGGATGGCGCAGTTCCAGGGTGTGCAGGATGACGGTATCCGACGGCGCCGAGGCGTAGGCCTCGCGAATCGCCTCGTCGAGGGCCGGATCGGGCATGCGCCTACTCCGAGGCCGCTGGCGGCAGCAGATCGGGCTTGGGATGGTCGGCCTTGATCCCTTGCCAGCAGGCGATCAGCGTTTCCGTCTCGGCGGGCAGCGTCGTGCCGGCCTCGCGCATGGCGACGAGGGTCTTGAGGATGGCGTCGAGCTGATCGCCGATGGGCATCTCGCGGGCGTAGCGCTCGGCCCGCTCGTGCCTGGCCGAGGCGCGGTCGACGGCGAGGGTGTCGAGCTTGTCCGCAAGCCCGGTCTCGGTCTCGAGGTCGTGGACGACGAGATCGATGCCCGGTGCCTGCGCCCCGTAGTCGAGGGAGGCGACGCGGGCGTAGTGGCGGCCGTCCGCCTCGCAGAGCCAGGTGAACTCGCCGTCGGTCCAATCGGTCGGCGGCAGGAAGTGCGCGCCGCCGTCCGATTCCACGTAGCTGATGAGGTGCATGAACCCCCTCCGTCAGTAGGACGGTTGTAAGTTCCCAAACGCACCGTTTCGGTCGGTGGATGTCCCCTGGCCGGCCCACCAACACGAAGGACGTTTCCATGGTTGCTGAGAAGCATGATCTGATCGAAGGCGAAGATAACTGGCACGCCAAAAGCCTGCTCTTAAGGCTGGCGGTGTGCAGTGCGTGCCGAATTCCCGCCGGACGACGAACGTGAGGTCTATTTCAAGACTGGCATGTGTGGATGCTATGTAAGCGTCTTCTCTCGGCTGCCTTGATTTCCCTGGCGGATCAGGTGAGGCAGCACTTCTTGTATTTCTTGCCGGAGCCGCAGGGGCAGGGGTCGTTTCGGCCGGCCTTGGGGCGGTTCCGGCTGACGGGTCCAGCTGAGGCTCCTGCCCGGGCCAGTCTCGCCCGATGCAGGGTTTCGACGGCATCTGGAATGAGATCGGGCGCTACGCTCTCCAGTTCCGCGTCGATCTCCATAGGCTGGAAGTCATCGGGGCGGGAGGCGAACTCGCCGAGCCGTCCGAGTGCGAACAGGGCACGCTGGAGATCTTCGTCTTCTTCTTCGGCGTAGGCAAGCCAAGCTTCCGGCCGTAAGCGCGGCGCCCGCCAGAAGCCCTCGACCCAAGTTTCCCAGAGTAAGCTGCCATCGCGATCGACGTCGTAAACGGGACGATAGCGGCCCCGATCCAGGTGCCGGAGGATGTCGTTGTAATGGCCCATGATCAGATCGAGGACGGATTGCGCCTGGTCCTCGTTCTCGAACACCGGCGCCTCTTCCCCCCAGACCGCCGGCAGCCATTCGCTGGGCATGATCATGTCGGGGCAGACGATCACGCCGGCCAGGAACCCGTCGAGTTCGGCCAGGAGCATGGCGTCCTCGCCGACCACCTCGCTCAGCAGGAAGTCGTCCAATTCCAGGAGCTTTCCCGAGAGATCCCCGCTCATTGGCGCGTCAGCTTCCAGGGCAGCAGTTCGGCGATGCGGTTGACCGGGTGGTCGACGATACGGGTCAGGACCTCGGTCAGGTAGGCCTGGGGATCGAGGCCGTTCAGCTTGGCCGTCTCGATCGGGGTGGAGATCGCGGCGGCACGGTGTCCGCCCGTGTCCGAGCCGGCGAAGAGCCAGTTCTTGCGCCCCAGCACCAGGGGCCGGATGGCGCGCTCGGCGGCGTTGTTGGTCATCTCGAGGCGGCCGTCGTCCACGTAGCGGGTCAGCGCCGTCCAGCGCCCGAGGGTGTAGCGGATGGCGCCCGTCGTGCCACTCTTGCCAGGCAGCTTGCGCGAGGCGGCCTCCAAGAAGGCCTTGAGGTCGTCCAGCAGGAGACGGGCGTGGGTTTGCCGCGCCGCCCGGCGTTCATCGGGCGCCGTGCCATGGATTCCGCGCTCCAGGTCGAACAGGCCGCCCATGCGCTCCAGAACCCCGGTGGTGATGGCGGTCTTGCCGACGACGTGGATGTCGTGGAACTTCCGACGCGCATGGGCCCAACAGGCGGCCTCCACCACATGAACAGCCCCTGTCCCGTCGGGTTCGTAAATCCTGTTGAACCCGGCAAAACCGTCGGCGTGCAGCGCACCTTTGAAGCCCTTCAGGTGATCCTGCGGATGCTCCCCCTTGCGGTCCGGGGAATAGCGGTAGAATACGGCGGGAGGATCGGTGCCGCCGTGCGGCCTTTGGTCCCGCACGTAGACCCATTGCCGCCCGGTCCGCGTCCGGCCCCGGCCCGGGTCAAGCACCGGCACTGGCGTGTCGTCGCCGTGAATATGGGGGGCGGCCAGGACGTGGGCCTCGACCGCCGCGACCAGGGGGCGGAGCAGATCTGCACATTTGCCGACCCAGGAGGCCAACAGCATGCGCGGAATCTCCACCCCCTCGCGGGCGAAGATCCGCGACTGCCGGTACAAGGGCAGGTGATCGGCGTATTTGTTGATCAGCACGTGGGCCAGGAGTGCCGGAGAGGCCATGCCGCGCTCGATGGGCAGCGAGGGCATCGGCTCCTGGACCATGGTCTCGCAGACCCGGCAGCTGAGCGCCGGGCGCACATGGCGGATCCCCCGGAAGCGGCCGGGCACGTAGTCGAGGATCTCGGTTACGTCCTCGCCCACTTGGCGCATCTCGCCGCCACACGCGCGACAACTCCCATCGGGATCATGGCGCACGTCGGTGCGCGGCAGATGGCCGGGCAGCTGCCGCCGGGCCTTGTGCGGCGGCTTCGCCTCCCCGATCTCTTCCGTCGTCCCTTCGGAGTCTTCGAGAACCTCGGCCGGCGCTTCGGCCTCCAGGTCCTCCAGGACCAGTTCCAGCTGTTCGATCTGGGACGCGAGCCTCTCCGACGAGCGCCCGAAGGTCATCCGCCGCAGACGGGCCAGCTGCACCTTCAGCTTCTCGATCTCCAGCGCCTTGCTCTTCAGGCCCTCCCTGGCAGAGGCCAGCTCGGCGTCCTTGGCGGCCAGTTCGACGCCCTGGGCGGCGATCAGCGCATGCAGGGACTCGATATCACGGGGAAGTTCGGAAAAAACCTGCGACATGCCTGGAATATAGCCGGGAACCAGACAACAAGCCATTGATTTTTCAATGAATATACCCGTTCCTGCCGTTCAGCCAACGGCCTCCGGACGCCACGTGCGGACCGGGTTGCGCCAGTCCATCCCCCCCCCAGCAGCATACCCAGTTGCGCCGCCGTCAGATGGGCGACGCCGCCCCTCGCCCGCGGCTACACGAAGCGGCCGCGATCCAGGCGCTTGGTGAACAGGCAGAACCCCTGGCCGTCCCACCACAGCACCTTCACCAGATCGCCCCGCCGCCGCCGGAACACGAACAAATGCCCCGCGAACGGGTCCTTCTCCAGCACCTCCTGCACCAGCACCGACAGCCCCGGCATCCCCTTGCGCATGTCCGTGCGCCCCAGCGCCAGATACACCCGCACGCCGGAAGGCACCGTGATCATGATCGCTCCAGCGCCGCGACCAGACGCGACAGGCGACCGGGCTCGATCCCGGCCTCCGCCCGCACCACCCGCCCGTTGCCGAGCAGCACCTCGACCAGGCCCGTCGCGGGGCCGGATGGGGACACTTCCCGCATCGCGCCTTCATCGAACACGGCCACGGGCACAAATCCGGGAACCTCCGCCACAGGTCCCAGCTTCCCCTCCCGGGCAAGCCGCCGCCAGCGGAAAACCTGGTTCGGATGGAGACCGTGACACCGCGCCGTCCCCGAAACCGTCGCTCCGGGCAACGCCGCCTCGGCCACGATCGACAGCTTCTCTTCGACGCTCCAGCGACGCCGGCGCTCCGGCTCGCGAAAAACCTCGACCATGCCCATGCGGATGGTGCTTGCACCAAGGATAGAACCAGTGCCCAAGGCCCGAAACCAGCCCCTACCGGCATCATCGACGGTTCAACCCCAACCGCAAGGCAGCCGAGAGAAGACGCTTATGAGACCAGTGTGCGGATAGCGGTTTACACGGGTCATGGACTTTGATTCTCTCGTTTCTGGGATTTGAACGGGAGGCTGGAAGATGGCACGGCGGACGATTGTGCAGGAAGGTTTTTCCTTTGCGGCT
>Ga0209144_1000348_pt1 | contig 9894 bp, 11 predicted proteins | sample WorMettrBAHAMAS1_FD_187392 | JGI IMG/M metagenome (GOLD analysis project Ga0209144, IMG submission 187392) | Marine gutless worms symbiont microbial communities from Max Planck institute for Marine Microbiology, Germany - Inanidrilus... | ecosystem: Host-associated > Annelida > Digestive system >...
CTCCCAGCCACTGGACATCGACGGCGGGATCTACAAATGGCGACATCTGATCGAGAACTTCTTTTGCAAGCTCAAGGAATTCAAGCGCATCGCCATGCGAAGCGACAAAACCGACGCAAGCTTCGAGACCATGATCTACGCCGGCACCGCCATCATCAACTCAAGATGAACCTCAACAGACCCTAGAGCGCGGTCCGCGTAGCCCCCTAAGAACGGCTTCGCCGTCGGCGGCGTTGCGCAGTCTCGTCGGTGCCCCTCCTCGCATCCGCCAGGGGAAGATCGACGGTCGCAGCCAACCGCGGAAACGCGATCATGCCGTGCGGCATCGCCATGGCATCGACGAAATGGGCCTGAAAGGCGGGCTCGACCGCCGTTTCCACCTTCTCGATCCGGTGCACCAGGGCGTCGACCTCCGCCCGGGCGGCGCGATTGACCAGCGCGATACGGGCACCGGTGCCGGCGGCATTGCCGACGGCCGACACGCGGTCCAGGCGGCAATCGGGGATCATCCCCAGCACCATCGCGTGCTTGACGTCGATCTGGCTACCGAAGGCGCCGGCGAGGATGATGCGGTCGACGGTGTCGACGCTGAGACGGTCCATCAACAACCGGGCGCCGGCGAACAGGGCCGCCTTGGCCAACTGAATGGCGCGGACGTCGTTCTGGGTGACGGCAATGCGCGGTGGGCCGTCGTGGAGCACGTAGGCGAAGGCGCGGCCATCGGTAACGACGCGGGGCGTTCGCGACGCCAAGGCACTATCGATGCGGCCGTCGGGCGTGACCACGCCAGAGAGGAACAACTCGGCGATCACCTCGATGATCCCCGAGCCACAGATGCCGGTGACGCCGCTATTAGCGACAGCTTCTGTGAACCCCGGGTCATCCGACCAGGGTTCGGCGCCGATGACACGGAACCGTGGCTCCAGGGTTTCGCGGTTGATGCGCACCCGCTCGATGGCGCCCGCGGTGGCCCGCTGGCCGGCACTGATCTGGGCACCTTCGAAGGCCGGCCCAGTGGGGCTCGACGCCGCCAGCAGCCGGTCTCGGTTGCCGACGACGATCTCGGCGTTGGTGCCGACGTCGACGACGAGGGTGACGTCGCTACCGAGGTGCGGTCCTTCGGAGAGCACGACGGCGGCGGCGTCCGCGCCGACATGGCCAGCGATACACGGCAATACGAACACCCGTGCGTCGGGATGGACATGGAGGTCGAGATCGGCGGCACGGACGTCCAGGCTGCCATCGACCGCGAGCGCGAAGGGTGCACCACCCAGTTCGGTCGGATCGATACCCAGCAGCAGGTGGTGCATGATCGGATTGCCGACCACGGTGAGGTCGAGGATGTCCTCTGCGGCGATCCCCACCTCATCCGCCAGCGAAGCAATGAGGTCGTCGAGGGCGCCTCGCACGACAGCCGTTAGTTCACGCTCGCCGCCGGGATTCATCATCACGTAGGAGACCCGACTCATCAGGTCCTCGCCGAAGCGGATCTGCGGGTTCATCACGCCCGCTGCGGCAACCACCTCGCCGGTCTCGAGGTCGGTGAGGTGGGCGGCGATGGTGGTCGAACCGACATCGGCGGCTATTCCGTAAGCCTTGTCGCCATAGCCGGGCCAGATGGCGAAGATCTCAGTGCCGTTCCAGACCGCCGCCGTCGCGGTCCAGCCACCGTCGCGAAGGGTTTTCTGAATCCCTTGGACGACGCCCAAGGTGTGCGATGTCGCCTCGATCCCCCACTGGTCCAGAAGCGCTTTTTCGAGCCGCCGCAGATCGCTCGCCGGGTCGTCCATGCGCGGCTCGGCAACCTCGACGTAGTGCAGCTTGACGACCGGATCGACAGTGATGGCGCGGGCTTCCGGGCGCTTGCGGATGACCTGTTTGTGGACCTGGCTCTCGGCCGGAACGTCGACGACCAGGTCGCCCAACACCTGGGCCTGACAGGCGAGTCGTCGGTCGGTCGCGAGACCTCGGCGACCGGCGTAGGCGCGTTCCGCTTCGGAAGGCGGCGAAGCATTGGCGGCGCGCGACTCGATGCCGTGCTTGGCGAATGCGCCCTCGGCCACGACGACCTGACAGCGGCCGCAGATGGACCGCCCACCGCAGACGGAGTCGACGTCGGCGCCGAAAGAGCGGGCAGCTTCGAGAAGCGTGGTCCCGGACGGAACGCGGCCGCGCCGGCCGCTGGGCATGAAGACGACGAGAGGACCGTCCTCAGCCACGCCCCCGCCCCTCGCGCCGGCGCCGCCGGCCGCCGCGGGCCCCTTCGCCTTCCGCCGCCGGTTCGCGGAACTTGCGAATCCATGCCTGGCAGTTGGGATCGTTACCCATCACCACGTTGGCGCCCAGGACAGCCGTCATCTCTGGATCATGCAACGGGTTGGTGATTGCCGAGGTCATGCCGGCACCGATGATCATCGACAGGAACGAAGCGTTGAGCTCGTGGCGGTTGGGCAGGCCGAAACTGAAATTGGACGCGCCGCACGTGGTATTGACTTTCAGCTCTTCCCGCAGACGGCGGATCAGGTGCAGCGCCTTGACGCCGGCGTCGTTCAACGCGCCGACCGGCATGATCAGCGGATCGACGACCACGTCCTCGCGCGGGATGCCGTAGTCGGCGGCGCGTTCGACGATCTTCTTGGCCACCGCGTAGCGGACGTCCGGGTCCTCGGAGATGCCGGTTTCGTCATTGGAAATGGCGACCACCGCGGCGCCGTGCTTCTTGACCAGCGGCAGCACCGTCTCCAGGCGTTCTTCTTCTCCGGTGACCGAGTTGACCAGCGGCTTTCCCTGATAGACCGAGAGCCCGGATTCGAGGGCGGCGACGATCGACGAATCGATGGAGAGCGGTACGTCGGTCAGCGACTGCACGAGCTGTACGGCCTCGGCGAGAATTTTCGGCTCGTCGGCCATCGGAATGCCGGCGTTGACGTCGAGCATCTGCGCGCCAGCCACCACCTGCACCAGCGCGTCGGCCTCGACGCGGCTGTAGTCCCCTTTCGCCATCTCCTCAGCTAGCAGCTTGCGCCCGGTGGGATTGATGCGTTCGCCGATGATCACGAACGGCCGGTCGAAGCCGATGACCACCTCACGTGTGGCCGAACTAACGACGGTTTCGGTCATGATCGCGTTTCCCCTGGTTTTGCGGCGGTCGTTGGTCTTGTGCGGATTATGCCCTCTTGAGGATCATCGCGCTGTAGCGTTCGCGACGTTTCAGGCTCTCGCCGCGGCAGGGGCGGTCTCCGTTCGCAGCTTCTTCCATGGTTGGCGCCCGCGAAGCACTCCCGACTGTTCGATGATCTCGGCGACCATCTCTTCCTGCCGGTAGGCCATCACGTGGACGCCGGACACACCTGGGATCTCCATCACTTGCTGGATGATCTCGATGCAGAGTTTCTTACCTTCCTCCGTTTGATCTTGGGCACCGTCCAAGCGGGTGATGACCGAATCCGGGATGTGGACCCCCGGCACGTGGTTGACGATCCATCGGGCCGCCGCGGCCGAGCCCAACGGCCCGACGCCGACCAGGATGAAACACTTCTCGTCCAGTCCGAGGTCGCGAACCCGCTCCATGTAGGTCTTCAACATGGGAACGTCGTAGCAGTATTGAGTCTGCACGAACTGAGCGCCAGCGGCGATCTTCTTGGCCAGCCGCAGCGGCCGGAAGTCATAGGGCGGCGCGAACGGGTTTGCCGCCGCACCGATGAACACCTTTGGCGGCGAGGTGATCTTGCGGCCCGAGAGGAACCGGGACTCGTCGCGCATGATGCGGATGGTTTCCAAGAGCGACATGCAGTCGAGATCGAACACCGGCTTCGCCCCCGGCTGATCGCCGGCCTGCACGCCGTCGCCGGTTAGACACAGCATGTTGCCAACGCCCATTGCCGCGGCGCCGAGCACGTTGCCCTGAATGGCGACGCGATTGTGGTCGCGACACGAGATCTGCATCACCGGCGAGTACCCGACCCGGGTCAGCAACGCGCAGATGCCAACGCTGGACATGTGGCAGTTGGCGCCCGAGCCATCGGTGGCATTGATCGCATCGACCCAGCCGTCGAATACGCTGGCCCGCTCGAGTACCTCGTTGGGATCGGCGGAGTCCGGCGGGTTCAGTTCCGCCGTCACCGCGAACTCGCCGGCCCGAAGGACGCGCTCGAGGCGGCCGCGCGAGGAATGGCCCGGCAGTTCCGGCAACGGCAAGCTGGGATCGACGAATTCGTGGTCCTTCATGACGACGCATTCCCGGAGTCCTGATCCTTTCGCACCGCCCGTTCGGCGGCCGACCGAGCCGTGGCGCGCAGCCAAGCCGACGTTCCGCGCAGGCTGTGATCGAGGGGCCGCTGGACGACGTTGATCAGGTCGCCCTGCTGCATGGTCCGACTGCCCTTCCACGCCTCGACCCAGACGCACGGCATATCGGGTTCGACCTCGCAATGGCCGTCGGCGCGGACCCCGCCGCAGGGACCGTTGCGCAGGCCTTTGGGGCAGTTCATCGGGCACGACATGCCGGTCGATGTCAGCAGGCACTCTCCGCACATCCGGCAATCGAACATGAAGGCCTTGATGGTGTGCTCGACAGGGATCATCGGCTTTTCGACGCGGGCGTAGCCGAGCAACGACCACAGCGGATGCAGCCGCAGCAGGACATCGGCGAGGACGCGATAGATGCCTTCAAGGAATCGGGAGTGCCGCACCGACCAGCGCCGGACGGTGAACCGTGCACGGCTGCGGCGGACGACGTTGGTACCGGCGGGCTGGTAGGCGGCCGGCGTCGGCATCTCAGGACTCCTGCCGGCCGCCAGCAGCGACCAACTGGGCGAGGCGGGCATCGTCGTAGTCCCGTTCCAACGCGGCTGCCAATGCCTCGATCTCCGCCGCGACGTCGCCGTTGCACGGGGAAGGCTCGCCGCGCCGCCAGTCCGCCAGATAAGCATCGGTGCCGTGAGCACCGGCGCGTATTGCGGCGCGGTCAATGGCTTCTTGAAAACGGTCCGAGAGTTGGCGCCGGGTGGCCGTGCGCCCTGAGCCCGCGATCACCTGCGCGGGGATGTCACGCCAGTAGACGACGGTCAGGTCGGTCATCGCCCGCATCCACTGTCGAAGGCGCGGCCAGGAACTCCGTCAATCCGCCGAGTCCCGTGGCCCGACGTTCGCAGGAAAGGCCGAGGCGCAGCGCCGCATCCTTCGCCGCGACATCGAGGGCCGGATCGTCGGTCTGCGCGAGATGCACGAGCCGGTGATAGTGGCCGAAGTAGTCGGGAAGGAGCTGGGGGTAGCGGTCGAGACCCAATCCCCGGATCACCAGCCGGTCGAAATGGCGGACAAGGTAGTCGGTGAGGAAGAAGGTTCCCGGCTCCTCTTCCATCATTGCTTCGAAATCGGCTTCGCCAGCATAGAAGGCATAGCAGTGGGGTCCGGGTATCCGCTCCACACCCTCCTCCGCGAGCACCGCATCCAGCGCACCGCCGGTGCCGCAGTCGCCGTAGAGGACGAGGATGTCATCGAATTCGTCCCGCGCGGCGCGGATCTTCGTGCGGACTGCCTCCGGGATACGCTGGGGGTGGTTGTGCAGCTTCGCCGGCAGGCAGGTCACCGCCATGTTCGACCAACCGTGGGCGCCGACCACGGCGGTGACCTCGCGCCCCAGCGCCCCACAGGCAATGATCAGGGTGCTCGGCGGCATGTCCGATTTCAGCCGGCAGCAGCAGCGGCAACGCCGGCAGCCGATCCCTGGCGCCGCGCCATGAATGCTTTGGCCGTCTCGACGGCAACGGCGGCGTCGCGGCAATAGGCGTCGGCGCCGATGCTCTCGCCGAAGGCCTCGTTCAGCGGCGCGCCGCCGACCAGCACAACGTAGTCGGAGCGGATGCCTTTCTCGACCAGCGCGTCGATGACGACCTTCATGTAGGGCATGGTCGTGGTCAGCAGGGCCGACATGCCAAGGATGTCCGGCTGATGTTCTTCCAACGCGGCGAGGTAGTTCTCCACCGGGTTGTTGATGCCGATGTCGATGACCTCGAAGCCGGCGCCCTCCATCATCATCGAGACGAGGTTCTTGCCGATGTCGTGGATGTCGCCCTTGACCGTGCCGATGACCATCTTTCCGACCTTGGGTGCGCCCGTCTCGGCCAGCAGCGGCCGGAGGATGGCCATCCCCGCCTTCATCGAATTGGCGGCGAGCAGGACCTCGGGGACGAACAGGATGCCGTCGCGGAAATCGATGCCGACGATTCGCATGCCCTCGACCAGGGCCTCGGTCAGAACCTTGTACGGTTTCCAGCCGCGGTCGAGCAGGATATGGACGCCTTCTTCGATCTCTTCGGCGAGACCGTCATAGAGGTCGTCATGCATCTGCTTAACGAGCTCGTCATCATCCAGCGATGCCAGATCTACGTCGTCGTCTAGGTCGTCGCTCATCTCAGGGCTCCCGGCCGACGTGGCGCCATTCCACCCGCGTTAGATGACAAGGTATCTTTGTTCTCAATCGCATCTGTCGTGATTCGGACACGGAATTTGCCGAACACGACGTTTGCCGCCGGGCGCGGAGAGGCGTGGTCTCCTCGCCGTGCCCGGCGCCCATTCAGCGGCGTGGTTCGGCCACCAACCCCTTGACCAAGGCAATGCATCCCAAGAGCAGGACTGCGGCGAACGGGAGCCCGGTCGATACCGACGCCGCCTGCAACGCTCCGAGCCCGCCGCCGAGCAGCAGCGCGATCGCGACCAGGCCCTCGAAGCAGGCCCAGAAGATACGTTGCGAGACTGGCGCGTCGACCTTGCCGCCGGCGGTGATGGTGTCGATCACCAGCGAACCGGAGTCGGACGAGGTGACAAAGAACACGATCACCAGGACGATGCCGATGAACGAGGTGAGTCCGGCCAGCGGCAGGTTGTCGAGCATGGCGAAGAGCTTCAGTTCCAGGGACGCATCGGCGACCGCCTGATAGCCGTCGTTCAGCATGCTGACAGCGGTGCCACCGAACGACGTCATCCAAAGTACGGAGACAAGCGACGGGATCAGAAGCACCGAGATGATGAATTCGCGCACCGACCGGCCACGGCTGACGCGGGCAATAAACATGCCGACGAAGGGCGACCAGGAAATCCACCAGGCCCAGTAGAACGACGTCCAACCCTGGCTGAAATTGGCATCGTCGCGTCCGAACGGATTGGACAACGGTACCAGGTACTCGGCATAGGCGGCCAGGTTCGAGAAGAACCCGCTGGCGATGGCGAGGGTCGGGCCGGCGAAGATGACGAACAGCAACAGCAACGTGGCCAGCACCATGTTGATCTCTGAGAGCCGTTTAACGCCGGCGTCCAACCCGGCAACCACCGAAACAAGCGCGATCGCGGTGATGCCGGTGATCAGCAGCACCTTCGAGACGTCGCTGACCGGAATGCCGAACAGGAACTCGAGGCCGGCGTTCGCCTGCTCGGCGCCGATTCCCAGAGACGTCGCGAGACCGAACAAGGTCGCGAACACCGCCAGGGTGTCGATGATGTGGCCGGTCCAGCCCCAGACCTTCTCACCGAAGATCGGATAGAACATCGAGCGGATGCTGAGCGGCAGGGCCTTGTTGTAGGCGAACAGCCCCAGCGACAAGCCGACGATGGCGTAGATCGCCCAAGGGTGCAGGCCCCAGTGGAAGATGGTGGCGGCCATACCGAGACGGCGCGCCTCTTCCGGATCGCCGGCGGCCCCGGCCAACGGTGCCCAGCTGTCCGGCGACCCCGCACCCTCGGCGACCGATGACGAGAAGTGCGAAATCGGTTCGGAAACACCGAAGAACATCAGCCCGATGCCCATACCGGCGGCGAACAGCATGGCGAACCAGCCGGGATAGGAGTAGTCGGGCTTGGCGTCGACGCCGCCCAGCCGCACCTTGCCCAGCGGCGAGAAGATCAGGAAAAGGCACAATAGGACGAAGATGTTGGCGCCGAGCAGGAAGAACCAGTCGAAGGTCGATGTCGCGGCCGGGCGCAGCCAGCCGAACAACGCGCCTGCCTGCTCGGGGAGCGCCAGAGCGAAGAACACGAACGCGACGATAGTCAGCCCCGAGATCACGAACACCGGGTTGTGGATATCGAGGCCGAACGGCCCGAGCTTCGGTTGAATATTGTCCTGCCCGATCTTGTAATCAGTATCGATCAGGGCGACCGGACCGTCCGCGGCCCGTTCCGTTCTGTTGGACATGGGTGCCTCCTTCGTTTTCGTTTCGCCCGCTCCGGCGCCGCCGGGCCTTGGGCTCTGTCGGTCGCTGGCGGAGCCGGCGACTTGCTTTGATCGGCCGCCGCTAGCGGACCACGAACACCGACACCTCGGCATGGGACGCCACGGCGCCGGCATTGGACGCAAAGATGTGCTCCGGAAACCCCGGTATGTGGGACGCCATGACGACGAGATCGCTTCGGGTCTCGCCGATGGCGGCGATCAGCTTGTCGTGAAGATCGACGGCCGGGTCGTGGCTGACGTAGGCGGCGATCGCCACCTTGATGTCGTGCTTGTCCGCCTGTTCGGCGCCGAACTCCTTGAGCTTTCGGGTGTATTCCTCGGGTGTATGCGCCGCCTCGGTGGGCAGTTCCGGCGTCACGCCAACGAAGCACACCGGCGCATCATAGTGTTTCGCCATGTCCGCCGCCGTCGCCAGCGCCTTGGTCAGGCGATCGAGGTGCGCCAGATCCACCGGCACCATGATCCTGTGGTACATGACGTCTCTCCCCAATTTCGTTCGGTTCTCCCCAATTTCGTTCGGTCGTTTCGTTGTTGGGCATGCCACGGGCCGGGCGGTTTCCACCTCCGCCACCGGACGGCTCGGACACAAAGCGACACCGAGCGCGCCGAACCGGCACACGCCTCCTTCTCGGCAGTTGCCTAAGGCCATATTCGTTCTAGGGGAAAGGCTAACGCCCGAACCATCACCGAAGTTTCTCAGTCCGGTCGCAAATTGTTCTTATTCCGACGCCGGACGGGAAACCGGCGGTCCCGAATCACGGCGCCTTTCGGTTCATGAAACTCTCTGGCGGCCTCCAGGTGTCGGGGATGAAGCGGTTGGCCCAACGGCACATTTCCTGGAGCACCGACAGCAGCGCCTCCCCCTTTTCGGAGAGTTCGTACTCGTATCGAAGTGGGCGACTCTGATAGGGCGTTTTGACCACCAGACCCGCGCGGACCAACATCTCGAGCCGGTCCGTGAGTACGTTGGTGGTGATCCTTTCGGGCGAGGCGAGGAACTCCGAGAACCGCTTCTTGCCGACCACCATATCGCGGAGGATGACCAGGGACCACCGGTCGCCGACGATCTCCAGCGTGGTCGCGATCGGACATCCGGAACGCGCGCCGTCAGCCATTTCGGTGCCGCTTTATCGGCCAGTAACTTGTAACTTGCAATTCACAAGTTACGAATCTAGGCTATCGCCCAAAACAAGTCAAACCCAAGGGAGGGCACAATGTCCGAGGGATTCTCAAGCGGCTGCCTTTGCGGTGCCGTCCGTTACGAAAGCTCTGTCGCCCCGCAACTGGTCGGTCATTGCCACTGCGTGGATTGCCGCAAGTCGAGCGGCACCGGACACTGCACCCACGTCGTCATCCCCGAGTCCGCGTTCTCGGTTACCGGTACGGTGACGTTCTACGACCGCCCGGCCGACAGCGGCAACATGGTCAGCCGCGGGTTCTGCCCCACCTGCGGATGCGCGGTCTATTCGCGGAACTCATACCAGCGGGACGAATTTCTGACTCTCCGGTAACGCTCTGTTTAGGTTCTGTTGACGAACCTATTGCAATCATATGATGACACTGATGAAATGCAGGAACGACAAGGATCGCGCGGAAAGCTTATCGAAGCGAGAAAAGGCCCTGCGGAAATGCTTGATCTTACCGATGAAGCATTCGACGAGATG
>Ga0209144_1000350_pt1 | contig 9878 bp, 13 predicted proteins | sample WorMettrBAHAMAS1_FD_187392 | JGI IMG/M metagenome (GOLD analysis project Ga0209144, IMG submission 187392) | Marine gutless worms symbiont microbial communities from Max Planck institute for Marine Microbiology, Germany - Inanidrilus... | ecosystem: Host-associated > Annelida > Digestive system >...
CGAGTGCATGGTTCTCGACGCCACCTGGGCGCGCCACGAGTTCGATGACCTTGTCGAATGGCTCGATTGGCAGCGACCGGTGGTCGAGCGGCCGGTGCCGGGCGAGGCCGCGCCGGAGGCGCAAGACAACAATCCCTACCTCGCCGCCGCCAAGCGCTCAGGTCTAAAGCCGCCGGTCGATGTCGAACGGGCATTGGCCGCCATGACCTACCTGGGCGAGGGCGAGACCAGCATTCACCAGACGCAGCTGCGGGTTTCCGCCTCGCTGGCCTCACAGGATGTCGACGAGGACGAGATCGTCGCCCTGCTGCTCGACGCCACCCGCGCCGCCGCCGGTCGCCATGGCGCGACCTGGAACTGGAAGCGCGAGGAGGGCGCGATCCGCCGGATGATCGCCTCGGCCCGGGAGAAATTCGGAAACAAGGCCCAGGAGCGCGTCGTCAGCCTGGCCAAGGCCCGCGAGAAACGCGCCGCCGGGAAGGCCGCCGCGGGCGACGGCGCCGCCAAACCGGAGCCCGCCAAGAAGGCCAAGGCCGCCAAGGAACACCTGATCGCCCAGGTCGGCGAGGCCGCCATCGCCCATTGGGTCGATCATCGTGGCCGACTGATGCTGACCCAGGGGCAGGCCTGGACCTACGCCGACGGTTTCTGGCGGCTCTTCGACGACGAGCTCGATCACATCATGCGGGTCACCACCCAGGGCGTGGTCCGGGCCATGGGCCGGAAGACCGCGCCGCAGCTGCTGAATGCCGCCTGGCGCTACGTGATGGAGCACCCGGGCCTGCTCCGCGAGGGGATCGCGTGGGACGCCGCCGGCGTCATCGTCTGCCGCAATAGCGTCATCGATCCCCGGACCCGGAAGATCCGCGGCCACGCGGAGACGGACTACGCCACCTGCCGGGTCGAGGCGGACATCGATGCGGCGGCGACCTGCCCGATCTGGATCGCCTTTCTGGAAACCGCCTTCGCCAATATCGAGGAGGACGAGCGCCGGGCCGTTACAGGGACGCTCGCCGAGTGGTTCGGCTCGGCCCTGGTGCGCGGCAAGAGCCGCGAGATAACCAAGGGCCTCATCGTCTATGGCCCGTCCAGGACCGGCAAGACCCAGCTGGCGCAGGTGCTGCGCGCCCTGATCGGCGGCCGCGCCACGGGCATGCGGGCCAGGGACCTGGAGGAGCATTTCGGGATGCAGCCGCTGATCCGGGCCTCGGCCTGGATCGCCGACGACGCGGTCTCGAGCGGCGAGTTCCTCGACGCCGAGCGCTACAAGGTCATCGTCACCGGCGAGCCGGTCAGCATTCCGCGCAAGAACAAGGACAACCGGGAGGGCGGCCTCGATATCGCGGTCTGCCTCACCGCCAACCATCTGCCCCGGGTCAAGGACCAGTCCCACGCGGTCTACAACCGCTCCATCGTGCTGCCCATGACCGTCGAGCATGACGAGACGGCGGCCGAGGAGAAATCGATCTCCGAACGGGTGATCGAGAGCGAATTGGGCGGTGTCCTCAACTGGGCACTGGAGGGCTACGCCCGGCTGGCCGCGCGGCGCTACTTCGATCCGCCGAAGGTGATGCGCGACGCCGTCGGCATGTTCGAGCACGACAACAATCCCATCGGTGCCTGGCTCGCCACGGCGGTTGTGCCGTCGGACGGCATGATGGTCGATCGCCGCGACCTGCTGGCTTCCCTCAACGGCTGGATGATCTCGGAGTTCGGCCAGGACGCCAAGCCCTTCGGCGGGCGCACCGTGTTCCCGGCCATCCGCCGCGCCATGCCGGGGACCGGCGATCACAAGATTGGCAATCGCCGCTACGTCACCGGCCTGAAACTGACCGACGAAGGCATCGGGCATATCCACGACGACGCCGACAACAATTACGGCAAGCAGGCGGGCTCCGGCGAGGCCGACAACTTCATCAACAAGTCCTTCCAGGACCCGACGGCGGGCCGGCGCCAGGGCAAGGAACCGAGGTTCTGATGGACATGACGGCAACAAAAATCCGGGTCCGAAGTGCCGCATCTTGGTGGTGGGGTCGTGGTGAGCGCGGCGTCGCCGGGGGGCGTTTTGCGCAGGGTCGGCGAGCCGCTGATCCCCCGCGTCATGGCCCAGGTCGCCGAGGCCGCCCAAGCCTTCGAGAGCCGCTGGACACTGGCCGCCCTCAAACGCGTCGATGCCGACCTGCACCGGCTCTTCAACGAACAGCAGGACCTCTACCACGAGGCCCTCATTACCGGCAGCGACCACGAGGTTGAGGAACAGGCCGCCGCCATGTGCCGGGGCTGGGCGGCGATCACCCGGGCCATGGAGGCGGCGGGGGCCGAGGACGACGCCTGTCTGCTCGGCTTCCACGGCGCGACCGGAACCAGGGTCGCCATCGGCGAGCAGAAGCACGCCATCGCCCGGGTGCGGGAGCTGCACGGCGACAAGGTCATCTGGATCACGCCCGACGAGGTGGCGGCGCTGGTCGGCGGCATGGAGCTGCTCAAGGCCGCGAAGGGCGTATTTCCCGACGCCGAGGTCATCAATCTCTACCCGAACGAACCGGCGCAAGGCGATGGGTGAACTCCATCACCAAGGCTGAAGGAGGCCAGCGATCATGAACCATGAACAACAAAAAATCCTCGGCGTCGATCCGGGACTGGGCGGCGCGCTGGCGTTCCTGCATATCGGCGGCGCTCTCGAGATCTTCGACATGCCGGTGCACCGGCTGAAGCGAGGCGGAAAGGCCAAGCGCGAGATCGACCGCTACGAGCTGGCGCGCCTCGTCGACGCCCACGGTCCCGTCGCCCACGCCTTCGTCGAGCAGGTCGGCGCCATGCCCGGACAGGGCGTAACCAGCATGTTCCAGTTCGGAAGGTCGCTCGGCATCGTTGAGGGCGTGCTGTCCGCCGGGTTCATTCCGACCGATGACGTGGCGCCGCGCAAATGGCGTTCCGGCCTCGGCGTGCGCGCCGGCAAGGACGGCAGCCGGGCACGGGCTTCCGCCTTGATGCCCGGGCATGCCGGTTTGTGGACGCGAGTGAAGGACAACGGACGGGCCGAGGCGGCGTTGATCGCGCTTTACGGCCAGCGGCACCTGGCGACGGGGTTCGGAGTGACCGTGGCCCCGGTGGGGCCGCGTAAGCACGGAGAACGGCAATGAACTCGGAAATGATGCTCAAGCACGCCGCCGGCGTGGTCGAGAACCGGCGACGGCAATACGGCGAGGCCACGGCGCTGTTCGATCACATCGCCAAGCGATGGTCTCTGGTGCTGGGCGCCAAGGTCACGGCGGCCCAGGTGGCGCTCTGCCTGATCGATCTCAAGATGGCCCGCCTTGCCCACGACCCGAAGCATCTGGACAGCATCGTTGATGTGGCCGGCTACGCGGCATGTCTCAGGGAGGTGCAGCGATGAGATGGCATCCGAAGGGCTATGGCGGCGAGCGGCGGCCCGTCGATGACGTCAAGCGGGACGGCTGGCGCGAACAGGGGTTACTCGCCGTGTCGGTCGAGGACGATCGCCTGACCTGGCCGGAGCGGGAGCTGGTCCGGCAACTCGGTGAGAAGCTCTATGGCAAGCGGGAAGCCGAGGGGGCAGCCCATGACTGACGGGCGGTGGACGGCGAGCATGGTCGAGGAGCGCATGGCGGAGGCTGCCCAGGTCATGCGATGCCTGCCGGAACAGCGGGTCCAGGGTTACTACTCGACCTGGCCAGAAGTGGTGCGGGATTTCTGGGACGCGTTTGGCTGGCATGATGCCGTCCTTCGTCCGGCCCGGCCATCACCGGCGGCGATCAGCCGGATGGACGAGGCCATGACGTGGCTGCGCTGGCTCGATCCCGTCGACGCCAAGATCGTCTGGGAACGCGCGGCGAATACCCGGTGGAAGCCGATCTGCTATCGGTTCGGCATGGCCCGCTCGACGGCGTGGTGGCACTGGGTGGCGGGCCTCGCTCTCATCGCGGCGCGGCTCAACGGCAAGCCGCGGCTCCACACGGGAAGCCATGTCCGCCGGTATGCGGAACGGGTTCGCGCCGACGCCGAGAGGAAGTATTGAGCGTCAATCCGACATGAAACACTTTTCTCCCGGACGAAACCGGCCGAATTCGCTATGGTCGGCGCTATCCTCGGGAGAGGCGCGCGCGGAGCGCTACGGGCCCCAGGGCCCACCCGGCGACCACGAGATCGGATCTGCGGCCGATCCGCTCGCAAGGTGGACGGCGGGCATGAGAAAGTCGTGCAAAGCAGCGATGGTTTCGCCAAATTCTCCCGGTTGCTGATTCAGAACATTCCGGGTCGTAAAGAACCCCCAGCGTCGGATCGCGTCGGCGTCGGTCGCAAACCCCTCGCTCAATCCGACGGGAATATCGTCGGGCAGTGGGGTGTTCCGACGGGCGAATGTCGCGGTAATTGCCTTTGCCAATGTTGACCCGTCGAACTCAAAGTGTCGGGACATCATCCAGAGATCATAGAAATCCTTCATCCGGCCGTTGGCTGCGCCGAGAGCAACGATCGCCTGGAGTTTTTCGGCGACGACCGCTTCCTTGGGGTAGGCGCGAATCCGTGGGACGGGTGAATCGAGAAGGACCGGATATTCGATCTCGGTAGCGTCTGGGATCACGGTGTGGCCGAAGCCAAGGTCAATTTGGATTTTGATCCGTGCGCCTGCAAGATGCGCTGTCGATTCCAGCCGAAGGCCGCCGTAATCGGTTTCCTGGCGGATAGGCTCGACAGAAAGACTATCGAGATCGAATGCGATGCCATCGTCGCTATCGATGGAAAGGATTTCGTGGAATATGGCTTTGACGTTCTCCGCTTCGCTGTCGCCATGAGCGAGGAGATCGAGGTCGCGGGTTGGCCGAAAGGGATCGTCGAGCCACACCGTTTGTAGCATTGCGCCTTTCAGGACAAAGCGGTCTCGGTACTTCGATTGACCGAGACGGTAGAGTAGGCGCTCAAGCGCATAGCGGACCAGGTAGAGCTCCAGATTAATTCCCTTGGCCCGAGCGAGCGCGCCGAGGCGCGCGCGGACACTGGCACCCTTTGCCGCGGCGTCACGTTTCATCGGTCGTCATCGCCTCGAGGTATGGTTGGACGACGCTTGCGATGCCGAGCGACCGCGCTAGCTCGATGATCTCATCGGGTGTGCAGCGACGTTTGCGAAGAGCCTCGCGCATTGCCGAGATGGCGATATCAACGCCAATCTTGTTGCGGAACCTGAAGCAGTCGACGATCGTCTTGGCGGGACTGGTGATCTTGACGGTGACTCCTTCGATCACGTGCTCCTCGATCCCCTGGGTCAGGGCCTTCTTGCCGAAGCGCACGAAACGCATCGGCGGGTAGCGATGGCTGGGCTGGCGGGTGTGAACATCAATCGCGACCCACACGAACGGCGGCATCTGCAGGGTGAGTTCATGATAGGCGAGCGCCGAGATCAAGCAGACGACCCCCTTGGGGACGAGCTTGGCGACTTCGGCAAGCGTATGGCTGGTTTGGAGGTCCGCATCTGGCAGTTGATAGAGACCGCGGGCGAGCCGAACGACACGGCCGGCGCGGGTCAGCCTTGAGACAACGACCTCAGGGATGCCTGCGGCCTTGAGTTCACGCAGCCGGACGATGCCGCCTTTCGAAATGAGTTCGATGGCCTTGTCGGCGGCGGTAGTGGTCTTATCTGCCTGGAGCGACGATTTCGGCATGTTATAAAACGGCTGTAGTTACGACTAATTACAGCCGTTTTATAACAATCCGTGCGAAAAGGCAACAACCCGCTTCGAGCGGACTTGGAGAGCAGGAGCGATTGTGACGGTGATCATCATCATGATCATCGTCGGCATGGCGATCATGATCATGATAGGCTGCCGGCATATCCGAATATCCATCCAATTACATCCGTTTTCCTGCTAAGTCTTTGATATCACGGGTCCTTCCTGGCGCCAATCGTATGCTGGCGGGCGTGGCGCGGAAGTTCGCCAGCGACAGCCCGAAAATCTGAGTTACCACCCAGGGCCGGTTACCGGCCCCAACAGGCGCGTGAAGCCAAGGCTTCCGCGCCTTTCGCGTTTCAAAGGGTGGTAACCGCCACCTGGTAACCTGCCAACCCGGTTACCACCCGACCAAGGTTACCACCATCGATGACCATGAACCTGCCCGACGCGGTCGAGCGCTGGCCGATCGACCGCCTGGAGCCCTATGCGCGCAACGCAAGGACGCATGGGGACGACCAGGTGGCGCGGATCGCCACCAGCATGGTCGAGTTCGGTTGGACCGCGCCGGTGCTGGTCGACGGCGACGGCGGTGTCATTGCCGGGCACGGGCGGTTGCTGGCTGCCCACAGGCTCGGCCTCGATAGCGTGCCGGTGATCCGCCTGGAACATCTGACCGAGGCGCAGGCGCGGGCGTTCCGTATCGCCGACAACCAATTGGCCCTCAACGCCGGCTGGGACGAGGATCTGCTGCGGACGGAACTGCAGGAACTGAACGAGGACGGTGTCGACCTGGAGCTTCTTGGCTTCGCCGAACGCGAACTCGCGGAACTCCTCGGCGGTCTTGGTGCCGGGGCCGGTGGAGCGGAAAGCGACATCGGGGACGACGCGGCGCCCGAGCCGCCGGAAAAGCCCCTCTCTCGCTTGGGCGACCTGTGGCTGCTCGGCGAGCATCGCCTTCTCTGCGGTGACAGCACCAAGGCGGAGGATGTCAGCCGGCTGATGGGCGGCGAGACGGCGGCGCTGTTCGCAACCGATCCGCCCTACCTGGTCGACTACACCGACGCCGACCGCCCCAACGGCGGGCACGACTGGAGCGACCTCTACCGCGAGGTCGACATCAAGGACGCCGAGGGATTTCTGTGGGCCGTGTTCACCCAGTCGCTCGCGGTATGCCGGAACGACGCGGCTTGGTACTGCTGGCACGCCCACAAGCGCGCCGCGCTGATCGAACAAATCTGGTCGGAGTTGGGCGTTCTCAATCACCAGCAGATCGTCTGGGTGAAACCGGCGGCCATCCCGACCCACAGCTACTACCCCTGGCGGCACGAGCCCTGCCTGATGGGCTGGAAACAGGGACACAAGCCGCCGCACAGCGGCGACAACAGCCATGCGGTGACCAGCGTTTGGGAACTGGACTGGGAGGGTAACGCGCGTCCAGCGGGCGCCGAGCACCCGACCCAGAAACCGATTGAAGTATTCGCCATCCCGATGCGCCGACACACCCGGTCAGGCGAGGTCTGCTACGAGCCGTTCAGCGGTTCGGGTTCGCAGATCATCGCCGGCGAGCGACTGGGGCGCCGCGTCCATGCCATGGAACTGCAGCCGGCCTTCGTCGACGTCGCGCTACGGCGCTGGCAGGCGGCGACGGGACAGACCGCGTCCCTTGATGGCGACGGGTGCACGTTTGACGAGATCGCCCAGGAGCGCGAGGCATGAGGCAGTCGCGCCGCATGTCGTTCGTCGAGGCCATCGCCAACGTCGCCGTCGGCTACGGGGTCGCCGTGACAACGCAGCTACTGGTATTCCCGGTGTTCGGGCTGCAAGCGAGCCTTGGCGACAACCTGCTGATCGGGGCCGTCTTCACGGTCGTCTCGATCGGCAGGAGCTACATGCTGCGGCGCGTGTTCGAGTGGCTGCGGTTTGCTCAGATTGGCACGGGTTACCAGCGTTGAGGCTTACGGAGTTTCTTACCGGGGATCGGATTTGGCAGTTGAGACCGTTGCAGGGCGCCACTTCGAATGTGTCGCGAAAAATCCGCGTGAGCCATGAGCTGACGCGAGGGATGACTGCTGCCCGGCGTAACGAGGCCGATCCGTTTGTTGTTATGTACTTTGACCAAGCGCATCGCTTCGGCGATGTCGCTGTCGTTTGTGACGACAATTGCGCAATCATAGGCGTTCAGCCAGCCGTCGTTCAGCAAATGCACCGCGAGGTTGACGTCCGAACCCTTTTCCTCCGTCTTGATGATGTCGACCGTGCGTTGCCCCCTTCCCGGATTTGCAAGGGGAGCCTTAACCGTATGGCTGAGGAAATGACCGAAGTAGACTTCCACCTCCGGCCTGTGGTGCTGGATGGCGCGAAGGTAAACGTCTTGCCGTTGTGGTTTTGAGGGGTCGTTGGGAGTGGCCGACACCCGAGCCGTGAAGTACTTGATTTTCAGGATGTCGTGATGCGGCTGAAGCACCGTTTGGAACAAGGTTAACAGGTCGAGCCACTTCCAGGACGAACGCCTGAGTGCTCGATAGTAGAGATTGAAGCCGTCGATGTAGACGTAGGTGCGCATTCATACCCGCAAAAAAGCAAGGGCCTCCGAAGAGGCCCCGCGCCCTGCGGTCGAAACCACAAGGGGTGTTGATGATCATGTACTCCTTCCGGCCCAAAAGGTCAAGATTTTGGGGGTGATTCTGTTCGATGAGGGTAGGAGTGGCAGGGTTCCCGGCCGTACGGCCCTTGAACGGAACACCGCCGCCCCGGGAGGGACGGCGGCATCCGAAGCCGCGACTGGTGTCAATGGTTGGGCCGGCCGTGGTACGCGTGAAGCATCCGCTGGACGGTGTCGTCGTCGGTTTCGCCCGGCAGACGCGCGTCCCGAATCCGCTCGTATGTGTCGTCTTCGACCGGAACCAGCCAGTCGCCGTCCGCCAGACGGTCGCCCGTCGAACGGAACGGCAGGATGGCGGCGTCGGCGATGGCGCGATAGGTGGCGTCGCTGACCTTGATGGTTTTCATCGGCTTACCCCCGCTTCTCGTCGATGCGATCGACGGCGGTGACGTAGGCGTCGCCCTGGTTCCAGGAGCCGTCGTCGAGCCGCCATTCGGCATCGGTGCTGTTCGAGAGCTTTTCGAAGGCCAGGTTCTCGGCCTCCTCCGGGGTGTCGGCTTCGACCTCGACGATCGTGCTCTCGGTGACGTCGCGGGTGATGATCACGGTGTAGGTGGCCATCGTCGCCTCCGTCATTGCTCGATCCGGTAGACCCGGCCCCGGCCATCGACCTTTTCGGAGACGACGGTGAGCCCGAGCTTCTTGCGGAGCGCGCCGCTGATGGCGCCCCGCACGGTATGGGCCAGCCAACCGGTGGCCTCGACCATCTGCTCCATGGTCGCGCCGCCGTCGCGCTGGAGCATGTCGATCAGCACCTGTTGCTTGGTTTCGCGGGGCTTGCGGGCCGGTTTCGGCGGCGGTGAGGGGTCGGCGATGCCGAGACCAGAAACCGCCTCGCCATCGGGTGTCAGCGCCTCGATACCGGCCGCCCGGAGCACGTCGTGAACCTTGAGGTTGCGCTCGTTCATCAGCGCGGCCAGTCGGTTGAGCGCCTTGGTCTTGTAGTTGAAGGATTTGGCGCCGACGGCTTCGCTCGTGATCGTGCCGATGGCGGTGGCGATCTGGGCGACGGTGAGCTTCTCGAGGGTAGCGGGCAGGGTTTGCGCGCCTTCGTCGGGATCGGCGTTGATTGCCTCAAGGCCCCGGCGAGTGATGGCAAACGGCGTCTGCCCGATGGGGTCGCCTTCCTTTGGTGCCGCCTCGGCGATCAGGCCCGCCTTGAGGAGCGCGTGGACCACCTTGGTGACGGCGCCGCCCTTGAGGTTGTCGGGCAGCGGATGGATGGAACCGTCGTCGCGGGCCGCGGCGGCGGAAAGCACGATGAGTTGGGTATCGGTGAGTTTGGTCATGGGACCCTCTTCGGTGAGTGAGGCGCGGCGATCGCGCCTCTTCCACCACCCCGAGCCCCGCCGGGAACCCGGTCGGGGCCGGAAAGGGCCGAAGGCCGTCTATTCGGCGAACTCGCCTTCCTGGAAGGCGGCGTCGGTGATCCGTTTCAGGAGCTCGGCGTAGTGGGCCAGCGTTCCGACGTGGCCCCAGTCGATCTCGTCGGGGCTCCAGTTGAAGTGCTCGTCGCTGAGCGCTTTCAG
>Ga0209144_1000351_pt1 | contig 9877 bp, 13 predicted proteins | sample WorMettrBAHAMAS1_FD_187392 | JGI IMG/M metagenome (GOLD analysis project Ga0209144, IMG submission 187392) | Marine gutless worms symbiont microbial communities from Max Planck institute for Marine Microbiology, Germany - Inanidrilus... | ecosystem: Host-associated > Annelida > Digestive system >...
ACCGGTATCTTGTACTTCAGGTAGGCTTATTCTCCTAGATGAGAACCTCGTATGTTCAACTCGCTACCGACATTTTTAACGAATTCACTAATACTAAACATGTCTAACTTGTTAGTGAATCGTTCCTTGGCAATGGCTAGGTCTTGCTCATAGACCTGACACGCCGCGGGCAGATTGCCCTCCGCCACCAGCACGTCGCCGAGGCCACCGAGACCCACAACCACTTCGCGCTCGTCACCGGCCTTGCGGGTGAGTACGATATACCGACGATAGGCGGTTTTCGCCTCTTCCAGGGTAGAGGTGGCCTAGGCCACCTCGCCCAATCCCAACCAGCCTTCCCGGTTGTCTGGATCCAGCTGGGTCGCTTCGCGGTACCAGCGTAGGCCCTCCGCGGCATTTTCCACGAACAGGGTAGCGGCGAGGTTACGAGCGGCCTCGGCCTGCTCCTTGCTTGCCTCGTCCCGTCGGCGCTTGCGGTCTTCGCAGATCTGGCGCCAGATCCCCTGGGCCACATGCAGGTTGCCTTTTTCCGCCTGTTCGACCGCGTTCTCGAAGCTCGGATCACCGCGCAATTCTCGCAGCACCTGCATGAATCGCTCGATCTGCTTCGGCGTGAGCTCGGGGTGCTTGAGGCGCAGGGCGTGCTCGGTCTGTTGGACGCTGGCCGTTTGCAGGGGGTCCAATGGAAAGAAGACCGCTTGGATACCTTTGAGCCCGATAACCGCAACCAAGACCAGGACCGCGAGGCGGAGTGTGATGGGTATCCAGGTATTGGGCTTGGAGCGCGACACCGGCGGCAGCGATGGGGTCTCCAGCCCAGCGTCGCCGGACTCGGCGGGTCGCTCCCCTTTGCCGATGTTGGCCGTGAGAAAATCACGTGTCCTGCTATAGAGCAGCGCACCCTTGTCCGCCGGCTTGCAGATTTCGATGTGGTCGGCCTCGACCGGTATCGGGACCACACCCGGCAACCCGGCGTCCGCACTGCCGGGGTCTACGATCCTACCCACGCTGGTGGCGTGGGTCTCGTAGAAGATCTTGTGGGCGATGTCTTACCGCCAGTTGCGGTACCAGAGGTTCAATTCACGCAGGGCGGGGGCGTTTTTGATCAGGTCTTGGGCCGCCAGCGACGGCCAGACCACCAGGCGCAGACGATCGAGCCAGGTGGCTTGGATCGTGCCGGTATGGGGGGTGGCGATGAACACCACGGCCTTGACCCGATAGCTCCGATATGATTTTCGATCTTCTTAGAAAAGGATAGCGTTTTTCTTACTAACCGAGAAATTCGCTGTCTTAATGTAAGATTGAACCTTTCAATGTGGTTCGTTTTTCCGCTTTCTTTACCAACTTCTCGATGTCTGTTTTGGGGAAGAACCTGCTCATATGCAGACCAAAAATCAGTGTAACAAACGGTGCATTAACGGTAGACTAGTGGCAATGATTTCCATAATTCCTCAGCACTGGCACGATCGCGATTCTCAACATGCATCCCGATAATCTCTCTGGAATCGCTGTCAATTGCCAACCAAATCCATTGCTTGTTGCGCTTGAGTCCGATAAAAGACCACATTTCATCGCACTCTACCGTTAAGCACCCCTCTTTTTCGAGATATCAATTTGTTGGGGTACATGCTTATGCTTCTGATTGATATACTGCTGCAGCCAAGGTTCTGAAATCTCGGTCACTCTTGAAATTCCAGCGATTGGGATCTTCTCCAAAAGTAACTTGTCTACCCTATCCCATAACTGTTGCGGGGTTCTTTTATTCTAAGGATTTTCGATAAATTGTCTGCCACAGTCTTTGCACACATATTTTTGTTTCCTATTGTGAATGGATCCATTTTTTGTGGTATGCTTTCCTCAACTGTTAACTCGTGCTCATTCATGGCCCCTGAATTATAACTCATAACCTGACATGTTAATAGCTAATGTATGCATATGATAGCCTCACACTACCCGCTCTGCGGGTAGATTGAAGAAAAAATGGTTCAGCAAAAATTTATCACTACATGTTAAGCACTACCCCAACAGCATCCCCGCCTCTGGCCGGTGTGCCTGTTGGTCGTTTGCTGCCCGCAGGACCTGCTTGACCACCAAGCCACCGAGGCTATGACACACGAAGGTCACAGGTGCGGTGGTCAACTCCGTCTCGACGAGTAATCGCTCCAGAACCGTGACGGCCCGATTCTGTAACGCCAGGGCGTTGCCGATCCAGTTGGTGGGCGGGGAGGCATAGCTCAGTGTCCAAACGCTGAGGCCGGGGATGTCACGGGCGAGCTAGATGGGCCAGAATCTATCGTCGGCGTTACCCCGATGCCAGGTGTCGTAAGGGTGTCTGCCCAGGCCGTGCACGAAGATTACATGACCACGTGGCGTGCCCGGCCAATTCGCAATCTTAATGAGTCGTGTCATGTTCCGGCGATTATTCGTCATCAGCTTCCAACATGGCAAAATCCTGCGGCCGGAAGGCATCGTCATTGCGCAGAGTGACGAGCCCTTCACGACCCAGGGTCAGTACGAACAACCCCTGGCGATAGGCATACCGATCCGCCTCTTCCTGGACAGCCAGGGTAGTAACCGCTCCGAACCGGCGATAGTCTCGGTATTCGAGGAAGAAGTTCACAAGCGTCTTCAAGTCCTCGATAAAGAGGAAAAACTACAAATCACGCGAATTCTCGCGGAACCATCGTCCCGAACCGAAGGGAGAGATCTTATTCGCGCCGATTCGCGTGATTTGTAGTTTTCTCTTACCAAATCGGCTGTCGGGCAAGAGCGCGGTCAGACTGGTTTGTATATCTCGACGCCGGGGCACGCACCTAACCCGACATCTGACTCAATGGCATTGCGTTTGAACCGGCTGGTGCGTTCAATCGTCCGCATGTCGGAGCTGTTAAAAAAACTGGATCGCAACCTCGGGTACATGCCCATGGCCATCATGCAGCTACGAAAGCCGGCCTCAAGCACTCCAGACTTTGTGGAGTCGTTGCCGGGCCCGTTCATAGGCCTGCGCTGTCTCGTCGAGGCGCTTTTTCAGTGTCTCCAGAGATTTGCCCCGATCCTGCGGCGGCTTATTGCGGGCGCCGGAAGCTACCCGACCGGTGGCCACCGACCACTCCCGCTCGGCCACCTGCCAATCGTAAAACGCTCTCCGCTCGGCGCTGTACAATTCAAGAGCGATATTCGGTTCCGCTAGCCAATCCCAATTGGCCGCTGCTCGGGTGTTGTTTTTCATGGTTTTCTCCACCTCATGCGTGGCTGAAACGCTATCTCCTTAACCTCCGTCGCAAGCGAGAAGAAAGTGAAGCCAACCCGAAGGCACACGCTCGACGGTGAATTCCACCAAGACGGCGTTCCCCGGTAGGCATTGGGCTAATTCGATGGTTGAACCACCTCATCGTATTCGAGCTCGAAGCGGAGTTTATGCTTGGCTTCTTCCTGGGCCAGCGAAAGCAGGGTTGTCTTCACTTCCGGGTCAGTGGTCTTTTCCGCCAAGTCGCTGTAAAGCCTGAATGCCGCTTTTTCCCGCTTCATGGCCAAGATCAGGGCGTCCTGATAGCCTAACTCGGAATCCGCTGCCGGCTCGACGAGATAGTCGGTCATCTTCATATCCACGGTCCGCTCACCTGCTGGCTGCAGCAGCTTGTCGGTCTTGATGGTCATCAATTTCAGCTTGTGACCTTCCTCTTCGTGGGCAAACCCCTCATACAATTGCCGCATTCCGGGCTTTTTCGTCCGGGCAGCCAACCGCCGATACAGGTCTGCCGCCTCTTCTTCCTGGTTGATGGCGTAGCCTAAAACATCATCGACACAATTCCAGGTTTCCACCGTTTTCCTCCTCGCAGCTTGCGTAGACTGAAATGGGCATAAAAAAACCACGGCCCCGCCGGTGCTGTCTGTAGCCTGGTACAGCAGTACCGATAACGTGGGAATCATTTTTTTGCCGCAAATGAACACCAATAAACGCAAATCGCTCGCAAAAGATCACATGATCTTTTTCGTCTACAGATTCCCGCAGATTGTTTCGTTTTTTAATCTGTGAAAATCGGTGCCATCCGTGGATCGATCGAAGCGACTGGATATTTTTCCTGCCTACTCAATCCGAACCTCACCGGCTCCGCTTGTTACCGCAAATAAATGTCAACAGCCCCCAGGGGGCGTTCTCAATTAAGCCAAATCCACGTAGCGCAGGCGAGACGTTCGCGCTGCGTTCTTGGTTTTTGCGCTGATCCGGCTTAATTGAGAACGCCCCCTAGTACTGCTGAGCAGAGAGCGTTCGGCGACACGGTTGCCTGTGCGCACGAGCCAACGCCGCCGCCAGTTGCGAACCGCTGTGCGGGCGATGCCCAGGCGCGTGGCACCCGGCTGAATGCCAACGCCTTCGCTGGCAAGCAGCACGATCCGGGCGCGCAGCGCCACGTGTTGGGTGCAGGCCTGCTGACGGACCAACGCTTCGAGGTCGCGGCGCTCGCCTTCGCTCGGATAAATCGGATTGGCTTCGTGAGCGGGCATGGCTGCTCCAGTCAATAACAACAAATTTCTAAGGTTAGCAGATATACTACAACTTATGTATTAGGATTTTCGCTCAGACGTACTGGTAGACCATTTCATCCGATTTTGCTGGTTGTCATTTCGAGCGTAGCGAGAAATCCTGGGCGCCGAGGACTTTTGCCAAGCCGAAGATCCCTCGCTATGCTCGGGATGACAGGGATGGTTTTAACAGCAAATTTTGATGAAACGGGGTACTAGAATCCTTGAGTGATCGAATTTTGTGCAAATGAGTCAAATTTCGCAACTGTCTACCCCCCCCCCCTCGTTGTCGTCATCGTGGTCGTAATCGAAGTCGCCGTAGGAGAGACAGCATTCTTTCGCGGTTGGTGGTTTCTATACGTCCCGGCTAGGTGCCGGGTCGAAACCCGTAGAGATCAGGTTTTTCGTGCCCGCTTGGCCTTGCGTCTCCGATTACGATTACGACCACGACCACGGCTCCACTTTCGATCGCGAGGCAGAGCCCTACTAGAGCATGGGACGCTTCGTGAAAACGTTATGACTGTGTTTTGCCTCACAGGCCAGCAGATCCACATCCGGTACGTACAGCTTCCCCCCCTTCAGCTCCAGGAGGTTACCGTTGCGCAAGGATTTGAGGGTCCGATTCACATGAATCTGAGTCAAGCCACAGACATCCGCGATCAATTCCTGGGTCAAGGGCAAATCCACTACCTGGACCCCTTCCGGATTCCGTTGGCGCAATCGCAACCGGTGGAAGAGATCCAATAATAGGTAGGCAACCCGCTCGCGGGCTGTCCTCCGACCCAGGCTCACGACCTGCTCATAGGCGACTGCCTCGTCATGGGCCGTCATCCAGATCAGCCGAACCCCCAAATCCACATGCTCTCTGACCATCTTCAGGATGTTGGCGGTGGGGAACACGCACAAAGCCACGGAGGTCAAGGCCTGTGCGGAATAGATACGCACACCGTCCCCCATATCGACCTGGAAGCCGAAAAAATCCCCCGGCAGAATCAGCCGGAGGATCTGCCGCCCCCCGTCCACGAGGTTCTGATACAGGTAGGCCCAGCCCCCGTGCAGGGTATAAACCTCCCTGATGTCCTCACCCTGCCGAAAGATGGCGCTTCCCGGCTTCAGGCGACGAAAGTCGGTACGAAACGCCTCGGCGATGGACACTTCTTCCGGATCCAGGGGTTGGAACAAAGCCAGCCGGCGCACCGGACATTCCGAGCAGTGGATCGGCACCGCCATATCAGAACCGGAATGTTCGTTCACGAGGAAATTTACCTCCGGCTGGGTGCTGGACCTCGCGTCTATACTTTCGGTATCCCCTCAGGTCCCGCCGACCCTACTTCCGGCAAGTCTGCTACCTGAGGCGAACAAGCGGCCCGAACCCTGCGATTAGTTTGGTGTTTTACGGCTAATACCGAGATTTTCCGGAAGCAAACCTGTAATCTTCTCTCCGAGCCTATCGGATAAAGACCGGAAAATTCAACCGTCTACCAAAAATCGCAGTAGTCGCGCAGCCATGGTAGCCTTCTCTTTAATGACTGCAAAGGACATCATCAGCCGCGCCATGCTCAAGCGGCTTACCACCGATCCGGCGCGTCGCCTCCTCGAAATCGATGGCATCGCCTCGACAACCGACGACGGTAGTGGTGATTTTTGAAGTGATAGAGTAGATGGATTCATCGGTAATCATTCCGATTGCCACCGTTTTTCTCGTTACCTGATTCCAGATTTTAGCTCTCTCTTCTGGAAGAATACGCTGGTCTGAACGATTGCGTTCATTGATAAAACGAACCGAAGAGTTTTCAATTATGATTATCGAGACTAAAGTATACAGCTGTCGCAAATGTCAGAGCGAAGACCTCGTTAAAAAGTGCAATAAAGATTCCTGTGCTGGATGTGGATGAGTTGTAGTCCTTTGTCTTTCGTAGCAAAGACAAAGTTTGGGTCTGGATTGCCATGAATAGAGAGACCCGAGAAATCGTCGCCTCTGCCTGCGGTGATCGCAGCGAAAACACCTGTCGGATACTCTGGGGTCGCGTACCGTCTGCTTATAAAGAAACCATCGTTTTCAGTGATTATTGGAGCGCGTATCGAGCCGTCATTCCGAGCGAGTAACAGCGCCCTATGGGTAAAGAAACGGGGGAAACGGCTCATATTGAGCGTTGGAATAATATCTTACGGTAACAGTTGGCATGCTTCCTACGTAAGACGTTGTATTTTTCCAAATGTGTTAAAATGCATGAGATTTGTTTAAAACTCTTCATACACCGCTATAATACCGAATTATCGCCGATTGTTGGCTAGATATTACTTCAAAAATCACCACTACCCCGACGACGATAAGTGGGAACGCGACCAGCATCGAGGGTGGGAAAAGTGATCCGGTAGCCCCAATCTACTTAAGTTATCCGCAGAGTACCCCGAATTCCAAGCAGGTCTGAACATGCATTGCCGGGCACGCTGTTTCTCGCTTGCGGTCATCTCCGGGTTGAGCATGGCACAGATGATCGCTGCCTGCGGTCAAAAAGGGCCTCTATACCTCCCAGAACCGGAGCCCGTGCAGCAGACGAAGTCCAACACCGGGAGCAACCCGGTACCACAGGTTGCAACCGACGACGAGTCGGCGTCGGAAGCAAAGTCCGGGGCTGCTTCGAAGGCTGGGCAACCGGGGCAGGAATAGGTCGATGGACTACTTTCAGTACCGCGGTGCCGAACTGTACGCCGAAGATCTGCCGGTCGCCGCCATCGCAGAACGCTTCGGTACTCCCTGCTACGTCTATTCCCGCACCACTCTCGAACGTCATTGGCACGCCTTCAATGATGCCTTCGGGGATCAACCGCACCTGATCTGCTTTGCCGTCAAGGCCAATTCCAACCTTGCGGTATTGAACGTCCTGGCGCGTCTGGGTTCTGGTTTCGAAATCGTCTCCCTGGGCGAGCTCATGCGGGTGCTGGCCGCCGGCGGAGCTGCCTCGAAGGTGGTCTTCTCCGGCGTCGGCAAACGCGGCGACGAAATCTGTCGGGCACTGGAGCTGAACATCCGTTGCTTCAACCTCGAATCGGAGCAGGAACTGGAGCGCCTCGATGCCATCGCTGGAGAGCTGGGCATCCAGGCCCCCGTTGCCGTGCGGGTCAACCCGGACGTGGACGCCCGTACCCATCCCTACATCACTACGGGTCTCAAGGAGAACAAGTTCGGCATCGACATCCACACGGCGGAGGCCGTCTACCAGCGGGCGGCGGCGTTACCCAATCTGCTGGTGACTGGCATCGACTGCCACATCGGCTCTCAGCTTACGGAGCTTGCGCCTTTCGTCGCCGCCCTGGAACGGGTCTTGGCGTTGGCGGACCGGCTGGAGCGATCCGGTATCCCCATCACCCATCTGGACCTGGGCGGGGGACTCGGCATCCGCTATACCGACGAACAACCGCCGGAGCCGGATGCTTACGTCCGGGCCCTCGGCCACCTCCTGAAAGGATGCCGCTATGAGCTCATCCTGGAACCGGGGCGGGCCATCGCTGGCAATGCGGGGATATTGTTGACTCGGGTGGAATACCTCAAGGCCACCGAACGCCGGCACTTCGCCATCGTCGATGCGGCAATGAACGACCTGCTGCGTCCGGCCCTCTACCAGGCGCAGCAGCAGGTCGTGCCCGCACTGCGTGACCACACCGGAGTACATACCCGTTACGACCTGGTAGGTCCGATCTGCGAGACGGGGGACCTTCTCGCCAAGGACCAGGACCTGACCTTGACACCGGGTGACCTGCTGGCGGTACGTTCCAGCGGTGCCTACGGTTTCACCATGAGCTCCAACTACAACAGCCGCCCGCGGGTCGCGGAGGTCATGGTAGATGGTTCCGCAGCCCATCTGGTGAGGCGCCGCGAAACCCTCACCGACCTTTACCAGGGCGAATCGGTCCTGCCCGGATAACCCGATGAAACGTCGATTAGAGCCCGAATTGATGGTCGAGGCCGATCAGGTCTTCGCCTACGCCCAGGCCGACTTCTCCGAGCCCGATATGCTCTTTCTCCGGTTGCTCGACGCGCTGGAACCGGGAGAGCTCAGAGGGGCCCGCGCCCTGGACCTGGGCTGCGGAGCGGCCGCTCTTACCCTGCGCTTCCTCAAGGCATACCCTCAGGCCGAATGCGATGCGTTGGACGGTTCGGCTGCCATGCTGGAGAAGGCCCGCCTGGCACTGGACGAGTTGCCGGGCCTAGCCAGGCGCTGCCGGCTGGTCCAAGATGTCCTGCCGTCCGCGCAGATCCTCAAATCCTCTTACGATCTGGTGCTCTCCGACAGCCTTCTCCACCACTTGCACGACCCCCAGGTCCTATGGCAAAGCATCCGCGCGGCCGCCAAGCCGGGTACCATCGTACTCGTCATGGATCTGATGCGCCCCCCCTCGGCCATGTGGGCCGAGTCCCTGGTGGCTGCCTATGCGGCAGATGCCCCGGAGGTGTTGCGCCGGGACTTTCGCCACTCCCTCTTCTCCGCCTTCGAGCCCCAAGAGGTGGTCGCGCAGCTCAAGGCGTCCGGACTCTCCGAACTCGATGTACGCGTCGTCAGCGACCGCCACCTGGCGGTACAGGGGCGGCTCTGAATGATGAATGGAGCATAACAATGCGTTTATGCACCATAAGTACAATGGAAAACCCCTCCTATTTTACTTCATTGCACCTCAAATCTAATTTTTTAATCGATGACTTTTCCCCTTCGGGAGTGAGCCAACGCTGTGCAGATGTAAATTTACATTTCCGTAGATCCAAATAAATCCACAATTTTTCGTTCTAGTAACCCTGAGATAATTCAATATTTAATTCTATCCCGTGTTCTACTTTCGAGCTTTCGCTTTCAAGAGACAATTTGGCGGTGACCCCGGAACATGGACCGATTGTTTTGAAGACCGAGAGTTGATCGATAGGAAAAATAGTAGATTTCTTGTCCCGAGTGGCAACAAGTTTTGTCAATTTTCCTTTTGGACATTCTATTTGGTTGCTCGCAATGGTTTCGGGCCAAAATTAATAAACTGTTTGATCTAGATAACTGTTAGAGTGGGTTTTCTTTCAGTAGAGTAAGTATTCTATCAGAGAGATCTTCCTCTCGGTGATGAAATCTGAATTCACATTCCTTGATGTGTAAAAGGAACGTTTGTCGGGGAACAGCATTGAACTTTGCAAGCCTCCGTTTGGCATATGACCAGAATGACTCAATGCCATTGATATGGCAATTGCCGCGGGCAAACTCATGCTCGCCATGATGCACCCGGAAATGCTTTTTGTAGCCCATGTCCACCAGCCCATTGTAGCCTCTCCAGCCGTCCGGGTGGATGATGCTTCCAGAGCTGCCTGACCCCGGAT
>Ga0209144_1000355_pt1 | contig 9822 bp, 5 predicted proteins | sample WorMettrBAHAMAS1_FD_187392 | JGI IMG/M metagenome (GOLD analysis project Ga0209144, IMG submission 187392) | Marine gutless worms symbiont microbial communities from Max Planck institute for Marine Microbiology, Germany - Inanidrilus... | ecosystem: Host-associated > Annelida > Digestive system >...
TTTACACTATCATTTGGTTTTGGGCACTTACTTTTATCATTATATGTTAGAAGGCATTTGCGAGAGTGTTTATTGGGTTGACAGATGGTTTTGTCATTTATATCACGCGTTTGAGCGTGATTTTGATTGTCCGTAATTTCACGGTTTTGCACTTTTCCATTACTTATTATATATTAAGTGCATATTGAATCATGCACCTTATAGTTTCCTTAGAATTCTCTTATCTGGTTACATGCTAGGGCCACCCCATTTGGGGGCCAACTCTTACATATTGTCTGTAGTAAAATTGATGAAAATGTACACTAAACTTGAACTTGAATATTTAGATATGTAGATTTTTGATGTTAACTCTTCATTCCATTGTTCTATATACTAGATTACCTGTAGAAACCTGATTACCCTGTTTTGTGCCATTGTTGGCATCATTTTTGAACTAGACGTCTAGTTTCCATGGTGTAACTGTAAACAGCACACGTCACCGCCTGACGAAGCCTTACGGCGAAACGCGTCGCGACTCTGCATCCACATCTGCAACTGACGTGCCTGCAACAACAACACCACCCTCCTCCACACCACCTGATTGTCACGAACTTTCTACATCATAGAACATTCATCCGTGTTAGAGTTCTGGTATAAACGTCCTTATAACTTATTGTACTACTGATTGTATCACTGATTGTGACCTTGCTTTTACATAAAGTATTGCATTGATACAGTTGTTATTTGTCATGTATTCTATAGGAGCTAGGACAGGCCGGGGTTCTAGGAGAGTGTTTTTTAATAACAGCAGACCATACCGTGAAAGAGATGACCACAGATACAGAACAGAGAGAGAAAATCATAACACTAGAAGTGTTAAGGATGATATGGATCTAAAAACGATGTCGAAATCTCTTGATCAGGTCACAGACTTGTTACAAGCTGTTACTAAAAGACTGGACAACTTGGAAAACCCAAATAGAACCTCACGGCCTAGAGGACGACGTCCTAGGTACAATTCTACTAGAGAGAGCTCCTACAGTAGAGATAGTAGAGCCTCTACAACAGTTACATCTAGAACCAGCTCACCTACCAAAGGGGTAGACCCCCTCCCTCAACAACTCAGGAATATCCTGAATTTCACTAGAGTGATCCACCACGCGGACAACTGGAAAGACTGCCCTAATGGCATTGCAAACGTGATAGACAAATTGATCCGCAATATTCATCCCCCCCTCCCCAGTGAGGATGTGAGAACTAAATTACAACAACTGGGTGAGGACTTCAAGACTCAAATTCGGGAAGTGATTTTGGATCATCTAGACTCTAGAGCTGGGACGTTAATGGATTCCATTGAACCCCTCTCAGATAGAGACGTCAGAATTTTCACTCAAGACGTACTCACCGAAATAAAAAGAGGGAAATCCAGAATCAGAGAGGACACGGTCACTTCAGCGTTTGATAGACTGATTCAGATCAAACCTAAACCTAGCACTTCTAGCACTACAGATATAGTACCTGAAACACCAATCAAAAAACGCGGCCGGAACACTAGCGACGAGGACAATTTGTCCCGCACTAGAAAAACTAAAGCCGCTGATATTGAACCAGACGAAACACCCGATTTGTCTGAAATTTCAGAGGGTGAAGAAGCTGAAAGAAATTTGACTGCTCTAGCAGACGCTGCAACTAAATGTCTCCCGAATATCAAGTTTTTCAAATGGGACAAAAGACTAGGCAGGCGAAGCACCAAATGGAACCTCTATGATGTCAACACTGATTGTGAAACCCTAATTTTAACAGGGTCTAACGGAAAACACTTCGAGAAATTCGATATACCAGATAAGACTCAAGTTCTCTGTATCCCAGGGCTTAACCTGGAGAAGACAGTAGACATGCTTCAGAGAGCTAAAGTACACCCCCCGGCACTTAAAGTCTTCGTGTTTTGCGTGGGGTTCAATGACAGAAAGATTAATGACCAAACACAGTTCACCTCCTGGCTGAAAGATCTTGAACAATGGTGTACTAGGCTCAAAATTCAGCCAGTATTTTCAGGTATCTCACATGCCCAGACCTTACCTGCTCAGGAAAAAATTAACATTGGACTGATAAACGTTTTGATGAAGGATATCATCCAACCTCACTACATCCCTCCCCTTTTAGAAGAGGAGGTTGTCATTGAGAAAGATGACTGGCATGCCATCCATTTTGATCGAAACACTGCCAAACTATGGTTCGACAAGATCATGGCCTTTTTAAACGATATTCCGGCCTAGTGTGTGCCGAGATAAATAGACAAATGTTCATATCAGACTTTATTATTAATTTGTCACAGTATAAACTCAATGAGTCTGAAATCTCACTCCTGAATAAGGGGCTTTCTTTCATCCCTACGGTTAAATTGATACCATTGGGACACATTACCCAATGTAAACAGAGAAACCTTAGAGGTATAAAACTTAAGGACTTTTTTCAGTCTAAACAAGACAGGCACTATGACCCAGATGAATTCATCAACAAATTTAACCGCCCTAGTAAATGGGAACCTAATTTTGACAAATTGCAGCCAGCTACTAAGAGAGTCATACTTGATATCACCAGTTATACATCTCAAATGTTTAGGAATTCATTAACAGATAAAAGAGCTAAACAAGGCCGACTGGTGGCATGCTGTGGTCATAGTGCACAAGAAGACAATTTAACACCTAGTGAAAGAAAATCTCTTCACGATTTGGCTAACAATAAAGACATTATCATTAAGCCTGCTGATAAGGGCGGTTCTGTAGTAGTACTTGACAGTGAAAGATACAGGCAAGAAGGTTTAAGGCAACTTTTGAACCCTGTATACTATAAAGAACTTGAACATTTTGATACCAAACCTATCGTAGATAAAATTAATAGAATTATTACAGTCCTTTATGGCAAGGGCCACATTACTGAGAAACAGGCATTATACTTTTACACTGATATACCTGCCAAACACAGACCCTTCTATTTGTTACCTAAGGTACATAAACCTTTGAATAAGTGGCCACACCCTGCTGGGCCAGAAGGTAGGCCTATCTGCTCGGATTGTGGATCTGAAACACAAAAAATTTGTGAACTCATTGAATATTTTATACAGCCACTATCTCAAACCAGCCCGGCGTACATTAAAGATACCTACGATTTTATTGAGGCTATCTCGGATAAAAGTATCCCAACAGAAGCTGTACTTATTTCAGCAGATGTCACAGCGTTATATACAAATATGAGGATAGACCTTATCTTGAAATCGGTCAAAGATATCATGGAAGAATTCCCTAGACCCTCCCGACCAGACCTGGAGATTTTGATGTTACTTGAAATTGTGTTATTGAATAATGTATTTGAGTTTGACAACCGTCTCTTTCTCCAGGTACTTGGAACAGCTATGGGCAAAGGTTGTGCTGTTAGCCTATCTGGTATTTACCTACGGAAATTGGACCTAGCCGCACTCCAAAAAGGAGGCGAATCCTTGGAACTATTTTTCCGGTTCATAGACGACATATTTGCAGTCTGGTCCGGATCACAAACTCAACTATTAGAATTCCAGGACCATCTAAATAATTTGATACCAGGCATTTCAATCACTTTCCAAATTAAACACAGAGTTATTGAATTTTTGGACACACTTGTATACACAGTACCAGATCCCATGGACCCCACCTCTAAATTACTAAAAGCTCGAATATACTTTAAACCTACGGATACTCACCAACTGTTACATGGCGATTCATATCACCCTAAACACACTACTAAGGGGATATTGAAATCACAGTTACTTAGATTTAAACGTATTTCCCATTGTTATGCAGACTATAATAGTGCTTGTTGTACATTATATAACGTTCTAAAACATAGAGGTTATCACAGAACAACTTTTAGAGTGTTGAAATTTTATGTGTGGTTTAAATGTTCTGTGCTCAAAAGAAACCTAAATCAGGACCAGAAAGAGATTTGGCCTGTTGTGAATTATTATGATTCAATAGGAACTCATATTGCTAGGTACACTTGTCGGCGCATTCAAAGCCTCAAATTTGCTGAGAAATTTCGCATCATTTCGGCATTTAAGAGACACCGAAATCTAAAAGAAATTCTCTGCAAAAGCAGATTTGGTTTAATCGAGGCATAACTTTTTGGAGCCTCTTCTATTCTGCTTACCAAATCACTGGAGTTTTTGATGAGTTCCTATGTAGACAGATGTAAAGCTTGAACCTGACCGCTATCACGTTGCCAGTGCTCTTTTCTTCCGCCTAACCCTATTAGCCAGTGCCGGATATGTCAATCAAGATTTACACCTAGCCTACTATGGATTTGACACACAGACCTACCTCATAATGTGCATACAGTTGTCTGTAGGGGATGTTTCTGGCTGACCACAGACCGGATCCCTACCACGATGCCAGTACTTCTTCCTTCTGCCACCCTAACCCTCAGCCAGTGCCGGGTATATCCACTGATGGCCTTCTAGTACATCACCTACAGACAACAACAAACTGTCTCATACGGTTGTATCACATAGTATTATTTGTCCTGACTTGTTCTTCTATGTTTAGTTATTATTGTTCACTCGGTTGTACTATTCTATTTGGATATACGCATATAGTAGATGCTATACACTATGATGTATTTTATAACCGAGTATTTGGCATATTTTGCCCATATAGTCTGTCTTAGCCCACAGTTTGTTGGTATTATTTTTTCCTACACCTTGTAGCCAATATATAATTTATTCCTAGGTTTACAATGTTCTCATATGCAGTACCGTACTGGTTTATTATTGTACAGCCACCTGCAGGCTCTATATGGTTGTTTATTCTTAACATACGTGTTTCAAAGGTCCTACTAAATATTTCAGTTTTAATCTTGTCTTATTGGATGTACAGCCCAAATTCACCTTGTGGAACACTTACATGATGTTTTGGTACTCGTATATAGATCCTCCAGTCTTCTCTGGACGGCTCCATCAAATTTCCACCCCTATTCAACTCAGATTACCCTTGGGCAAGAGTTTATACCTTTACAGCATGTACATCCCCATATATGGGATTCATTTGCATATTGTTTGCATGGTACATCTCGATTTGTGATTATTTATATCCAGTTTCGTATGTTTTTGCCTGATTGGCGCTATCTACTGACGTCACGGAATCCTCTTTTGCATACACTATTTTTAGTCCGCTTTAAGCCTACGAGCCTAGACCTACCTTTCTGCTGATTGGTTGCGCTGTACAATACAGGCGGTTGCATCGCTGAGGCCCGTGACGTCACACGAACGCGCTATATATAGTTCGGTCCACTCCTATCGTGACCACGCCCATCCTCCGTCAACTTGTCCATAGTTATTAACCGGATGGATACGGACATTATTTTCCGACTTTAACTATGGTCTAACATATTTCTATCCTATATCCTATTGTTCGATTCTCTTATACTACACTTTAACACGAGTTTCTACACATACCTTTTGGATTCACCGGCTTCTGTCCACGGCCACGCCCACCTCCCGTTAACTTTCCCGTTACAAAGGATCGGGTGGTCATGAACCTTATTTTTTGAGTTCAACTATTATGAAATACAGTATTTACGAAACCAAAATGATATATCTATACATACCGTACACTTTAAACGAGTTTTTGCACGTCCTTCCGTAGTTATTTTCCATCGTGGGGACCCCCAGGAATTCCGGAAATGACCTCATACCATATACCCGCGTTAAATAAGTAAATGGAGCGCGACCGTTAGCAACCAGCGCACCTGTCATTTTAATCGGGTCAACACGGAATCTGGGTCATTAAGTATTTTGGTTTTATCATGGTCACATCTCCGGGCTTTTAAATTTGGTTTGTATTATTTATTTAACTTATAACTACTATTAACCTTATACAATGGACACTTAACATGGTTACACGTTAATATACACTGTTTCTACCATATTTTTCACCTGTGTTTTGCAGATTTTACTTATCCTTTCGCACTTGGCGTGCCACCGCCGCCTTCTTATGATGTTTTGGCCAAATAGAAATGTGAGTTACTGCAATTTATATTACATTTACTACAATATACAGCATTTGGTGCTGCTTTCTTAGGTTATATAGACCTATACGTTCATCTATACATCATTGGTTCGGTATATAGATTGACTCAGACCCAGATAGACGCCCACCATGGCTTCCTATTAATATTTCTATGACGCATATCGTGTGTTTCGTCATACAATATACTGTTCAAACTGTTCAGAGTGTGTTCCTAACGAGATATTATGTGTTTGGTTTCTTTACAGTGATTTTTCCTATGATGTATTCACTGATTGATGGTTCTGATGTCTTCATTCTTGTTAAAAACTGATACTTTCTAAAGGTATATCTATTGTCTTACTATGGTTACATTCCATATTGGTTTGGTTTAATCTTATTTGCTTGGTTCTTTACTAATTATGAATGCTAAAATGTGATGTAACATTGTATTTAACCTATACAGTATTTTTTATAGTTACAGGGAGGCCTCCAAAAAATTACACTCGGGGCGCCCTTGTCCTAATGCTCTTACTGATGAAGCATGCAGATACATTCACGCAGTTTCCACAGTTTCCACAGTTTCCACTACTACTTACTACAAACAAGAATGTTTCACGGTATTTATTACTACACCTAACCGACAACCTGAACCCTAACCGACACAGGGGCGCCCAAAAACTACCCGAATTCTAAACACACCTTACAAGGCTTTGTTGTTCACGAGAGTTACACATTTCTGTTTTATTTAAATATTACTACTACTAACCTTACTACTAAGCCCTAACCGACACAGGAGGGCCCCTAGGTGCCCATGCATATAATACGGCTTCCTATTAGTATCTTATTGGTTATACAATGACATATGCAATATATCTGTATCTGACGAGTTCTATACCTATATATTATGGTGTTTGTATTTTTCACAGCGATTCTGGTTGTACTCTCTTTGGTTTCTGATGTTTCTCACGTTCTTTCAAGCCTAACACCCTACTATAGGTATATATGTATTTTTATTGTGTCTACTTATTACATGGGCTGGATCCCATTATTCATAAGCCTGTACCTCATATTATGGAACTTGCAACTGTATTTTTTACAGAATTTCTCGTTTACTCTATATAGGAGGTACCAGAAAAAACTATATTGGCTTTTTCTTTCGAGATCATTACTTCCCATAATATATTTTTCTCCCGATAATTGTCTAAAGTTAGCTCCCTAGTTATCATTTGGACTATAGCTATATTATCACTACACCAAAATTGTAGACTGAACCCTAACCGATACAGGAGGGGCATGAAATTTACTTATTTTCACTATTGTATTGACACATGATGTGGCCACTCTAACTGGAGTACTAACCTCACGGAGTCTCCAGGTTGATAGTTTGAAACTGGACCACTGAATTTATTGGAATAATATAGGCTAACATCGCTGATGAGCGTGTGATTTTGAGCGTGTGATGATTGCGCAGTTCGGTACTCTACCTGACTGAGTACGGCCGCCAGTAGTCTACACCTATCTGATGTTTGAGTGGAAGAACCACTACACCGCGTACCACTCTACCCCCAGTGCTTCTACACCTAGATCCATCCCAGATCTCGGTACCCTCATACTGTTTATATAATTACAGTTATGAGCACATATATAGGGGGCAGGACTTGATTTATTGGATTGATATTATTTTTGGCTGGACTTTGATACATGTTAACTTTACCCCTCCCCAGTAATTCATACTGGAGGAGTGGGCGTTACCCATCTTCTTATGGGTTATGATAGCACTGTAAATATGAGCATTGTTATACGAGAGGCTTTTGCAGTTGGACCCCCCTCTCGATGTTCATTTACACTATCATTTGGTTTTGGGCACTTACTTTTATCATTATATGTTAGAAGGCATTTGCGAGAGTGTTTATTGGGTTGACAGATGGTTTTGTCATTTATATCACGCGTTTGAGCGTGATTTTGATCGTCCGTAATTTCACGGTTTTGCACTTTTGCATTACTTATTATACATTAAGTGCATATTGAATCATGCACCTTATAGTTTCCTTAGGATTTTCTTATCTGGTTATATGCTAGGGCCACCCCATTTGGGGGCCAACTCTTACATATTGTCTATAGTAAAATTGATGAAAATTTACACTAAACCTGAACTTGAATATTTGGATATGTAGATTTTTGATGTTAACTCTTTATTCCATTGTTCTATATACTAGATTACTTGTAGAAACCTGACTACCCTGTTTTGTGCCACTGTTGGCATCATTTTTGAACTAGACGTCTAGTTTCCATGGTGTAACTGTATACAGCACACGTCACCGCCTGACGAAGCCTTTCGGCGAAACGCGTCGCGACTCTGCATCCACATCTGCAACTGACGTGCCTGCAACAACAATACCACCCTCCTCCACACCACCTGATTGTCACGAACTTTCTACACCATAGAACATTCATCCGTGTTAGAGTTCTGGTATAAACGTCCTTATAACTTATTGTACTTCTGATTGTATCACTGATTGTGGCCTTGCTTTTACATAAAGTATTGCATTGATACAGTTGTCATTGGTCATGTATTCTATTGGAGCTAGGACAGGCCGGGGTTCTAAGAGAGTGTTTTTTAATAACAGCAGACCATACCGAGAAAGAGATGACCACAGATATAGAACAGAGAGAGAGAATTATAATACTAGAAATGTCAAGGGTGATATGGACCTTAAAACGATGTCCAAATCTCTTGATCAGGTCACTGATTTGTTACAAGCTGTTACTAAACGATTAGACAATCTGGAAAACCCAAATAGAAGCTCAAGGCCTGGAGGACGACGTCCTAGGTATAATTCTACTAGAGAGAGCTCCTACAGTAGAGATAGTAGAGCCTCTACAACAGCCACATCTAGAACCAGCTCACCTATCAAAGGGGTAGATCCCCTTCCTAAACAACTCAGGAATATTTTGAATTTCACTAGAGTGATCCATCATGCGGACAACTGGAAAGATTGCCCTAATGGCATCGCGAATGGGATAGACAAATTGATCCGCAATATTCATCCCCCCCTCCCCAGTGAGGATGTGAGAACCAAATTACAACAACTGGGAGAGGATTTCAAGACTCAAATTCGGGAAGTGATTTTGGATCATCTAGACTCTAGAGCTGGGACGTTAATGGATTCCATTGAACCCCTCTCAGACAGAGACGTCAGAATTTTCACTCAAGACGTGCTCACTGAAATAAAAAGAGGGAAATCCAGAATCAGAGAGGACACGGTCACTTCAGCGTTTGATAGATTGATTCATATCAAACCTAAACCTAGCACCTCCAGCACTACAGATATAGTGCCTGAAACACCAATCAAAAAACGCGGCCGGAATACTAGTGACGAGGACAATTCGTCCCGCACTAGAAAAACTAAAGTCGCTGATATTGAACCAGACCTAACACCCGATTTGTCTGAAATTTCAGAGGGTGAGGAAGCCGAAAGAAATTTGACTGCTCTAACAGACGCTGCAACTAAATGTCTCCCGAATACCAAGTTCTTTAAATGGGACAAAAGACTAGGGAGACGAAGCACCAAATGGAACCTCTATGATGTAGACACCGATTGTGAAACCCTTATTTTAACAGGGTCAAACGGAAAACACTTCGAGAAATTCGATATACCAGATAAGACTCAAGTTCTCTGTATTCCAGGCATCAACCTAGAGAAGACAGTAGACATGCTTCAGAGAGCTAAAGTACACCCCCCGGCACTTAAAGTTTTCGTGTTTTGTGTGGGGCTTAATGACAGAAAGATTAATGACCAAACAC
>Ga0209144_1000358_pt1 | contig 9695 bp, 9 predicted proteins | sample WorMettrBAHAMAS1_FD_187392 | JGI IMG/M metagenome (GOLD analysis project Ga0209144, IMG submission 187392) | Marine gutless worms symbiont microbial communities from Max Planck institute for Marine Microbiology, Germany - Inanidrilus... | ecosystem: Host-associated > Annelida > Digestive system >...
CACCCTTGCGTTCGTAAAGCGCGCGGTTCTCGACTGTCCACATCGGGCATCCCTCCACAAAAACCAGAAGATCCCCTCTTCAATCATACCCTATTCTAAAAAATCGTTAACTTCCCGGACAGACACTCAGATGTCAATAAAGATATCAACCTTAATCTAGGACATTCCGAATAACTTTCCTCATCCTGAGCAGCGGCGCAGTCGCGTGTCGAAGGATGTCGGGATGAGTCGCGAGCTCCGCAGTTCGGTATGAGTTACGGATCGGCGGATCGGACGAACACCGTCATTGCGAGCCGGAGGCGAAGCAATCCAAGTGCGCTGGATTGCCGCGGCGCTTCGCGCCTCGCAATGATGGGCCTCCCGGAGTTGCGTCTCCTGGATGGTGAGCGGCGGTCTCAGCCCTCGCCATCCGTGTAGACCGCGTCCGCCAGCCATTCGCCGACGCCGTCGGGCCAGCGTTCGAGCCAGTCGGCCGCTCGCGTCTCGCCCTCTTTGCGCAGCTTCTCGATGAACGACGGCGCGCGGTCGAACTTGGAGGCGACGTCCAGCTCGTCTCTGACTTCCTTGCCCATCTTGATGGTGCGGACGGTGATCTGCTTGCGGTCACACTGCATCTCGGGGAAGCGGGCGCACCAGCCGTTGACGGTCCGGATGAACGCCAGCTCCTGGTTCATCGACAGGTTGCCCGCCAGCTCGTTGCGGCGGTCCTCGATGTCCTCGAAGCTCTCCGGCCCGTCGTCGTGCTCCTGGGGATTGATGCGCACCACCCAGATCTCGTCGGGGCGCTTGTCGAGGGCTGTGCGGCTGACGAATTCGCGGATCGGCGGGTTCTGCGAGAACAGCCCGTCCCAGAAGTAGCCGTCGCGGCAGACCCCGTCGACGCAGGTCACGCCGTCGATCCGTTCGGCCTTGCGCACCTCCGGCAGGGTCCCCGAGGCGCGCACCGCGGCGGGGCTGATGCCGCGCTTAGAACCCGGCTCGGCCGCCGAATCGAACGCGACGAAACTGCCGCTCAGCACCTCGACGGCGCCGATCAGCAGCCGCGGCGTGGCGGCGGCCTGGTCAATGGCCTCGAAATCGGGAGCGCAGGCTTCCAGAAGCGCGCCGAAGTCGAAGAACTCCGGCCGGAGGCCGAAGCGGTCGAGCCGGCTCATCACCATGTCCAGGGCGGCGTTGTAGGGGCTCACCCGCGCCGCCGGCAGGCCGCGGGACTGGGCACGCAGCATGCCGACCGCCATGGTGTTGAAGGCGATCTCGGCCGGCGTCCGCGCGGCGAAGGTCTCTCAGAGATTGTCGAGGGCTGCGATCGCCGCCTCGGGGCTGCCGGCCTGCCGCGAGGCCGTACCAAGTCATGAACGCGCACAACGCCCCCGCCGAGGTGCCGCTGAGGCCGCAGATGTCGAAGGGCTGGCCGTCGCCGCCGGCGTCCCGAGCCGTCTTCTCAGCGAGGACCGTGCGCAGGACCCCCCAGGTGAACGCCGCGTTGATCCCGCCGCCCTGGCAGGCGATGGCAATGCGTTTGGCCGCCATGTGGCAACGCCCTCCGATCGGTGCCCCTGACCCCGTATCGGTAGCGATACAGGTGCCGATAATCAACCGCGTCGTCGAGGGACAGGGGCCGCGCTTGACGGGTGGCGGGTCGCGGGGCGAAGGTTCCGGGTTTGCCATGGCTTCGGAACCGGGCTGGAACGGATAGATCTGCTTGAAAGTTTGACCCTGGCGCTTGGCGCATCGTGGGCCAGCGGGCTCAATCTCTATGCGACGGCGCTGATCCTCGGCGGCCTGGATGCCCTGGGGCTGGTTACGCTGCCGGCGGGCCTGGAGATGCTCGGCGATCCGACGGTGCTTGCGGTGGCGGCGGCGATGTACGCGATCGAGTTCTTCGCCGACAAGATCCCCGGCGTCGATACCGTCTGGGACGTGATCCACACCTTCATCTGCATCCCGGCGGGCGCGCTGATGGCGGCGGGCGCCATGGGCGACCAGGGAGAACTGGCCTTCGTCGGCGCGCTGCTGGCTGGCGGCGCCATCACCGGCGGCACCCACGCGGCGAAGGCGGGAAGCCGGGCGCTGATCAATACGTCGCCGGAGCCGTTCACCAACTGGGCGGCATCGATCGCTGAGGACGTTGCCGCCATCGGCGGGATCCTGCTTGCCATCGTTGCGCCGACGGCGTTTCTCGTCGGCTTCGGCATTTTCGTTTTGCTGCTGGTCTGGCTACTGCCGAAGGTGTGGCGCGGCATCCGTTGGTTCGTCTCAAGGCTGACCAAACCGCCCGCCGAAACCCGGCGCGAAACGGCGAACGGACTCCCGGCTCTGCGTGGCGCGCCTGCGGCCGGTGACGATGGCGACGCTGCGTTCCGGTGAACGGACCGATGACACAAACGTGACAGAAGTCATGGTTTCGGCCCGATGACGATGGTAAACGAGAGGCAATTAACCATAAGCAAGGCTGTGCAGGGAGGCGGGCGCCGTGGAGAGCTATGATCTGACGCGCCTTGACGTCATCGTCAGCGACCACCACGAATTCATGCGCGATCTGATCTGCGACGTCCTCAGGGCGCTGGGGATCCGCAAGGTGCGCGCCGCGCCCGATCCATGGACCGCGGCGCAGATGTTCAACGACCGGCCGGCGGACCTGGTGTTCACCGACTGGTCGCCCGGTTTCGACGGCATCGGTTTCCTGCGCCTCGTGCGCGACATGGAGGGCCGCGCCGATCCGTTCGTGCCGATCATCATCGTCACCGCGCACACCGAACTGCGCCATGTGTGCGTCGCCCGCGACGCAGGCGCCACCGATTTCATCGCCAAGCCGGTCGCTGCGAAGCGCCTTTACGCCCGCATCTGCGCGGCCATCGAGCAGCACCGGGCGTTCGTCCGCACCCGCGGGTTCTTCGGCCCCGACCGGCGCAAGGCCGCGGACGATGCCGCAGCGGTCGTTGCGCCGTGCACTCCGCGGAAATCCCCGTGCGAACCGGCATCAGGAAGTATCGCCTGACCGGGGCAGGTCTCATGCCATGATGTGTTTGAGTATTCCGTCGGGGCATGCTTCGACACGGCGCTGACACGCCTGCTCAGCATGAGGGTGGGCGTAGCCGCAACACCTCTTTTCATGCTGAGCAACGACGCAGCCTCGTTCCCGCCCTCATCCTGAGCAGCGGCGAAGCCGCGTGTCGAAGGATGTTTGACGGGCCAATCGAGGCGCGGCTTACGGTCACTCCCCCTCGAAGAACCCCTTGACGATCATCCGCCACAGCACGGCGCCGCCGGCGACCAGGGCGAGGATGATCGAGTACTTGATGATCACCTTGACCGTCGGGTTCTCCGGCGAGGCGACGACATAGACCAGCATCGGCAGCCAGATCATCAGGCAGATGACCGCGCCGGCGATGAGGATCTTCTTGATCAGCGTCGGGGACACGGGGCGGTCGCTGTTCCAGGCATGCCGTGAGTCCCCGAACTATACCACGCCAGCCGCTCAGAGAGAGGCGAGATGCGCGGCGGCGTCGCCCAGCTTGTCGCGGGCCATGGCGGCGTCGGCGCGGCGCTCGCGGTCGGTCTCGACCACCTCCGGCGGCGCCTTGGCGAGGAAGCCCTCGTTGGCGAGCTTCTTGTCGAACCGCGCAATCTCGGCGTCGAGCCGGCCGATTTCCTTGGCTAAACGTGCCTTCTCGGCGTCGATGTCGATGACGTCGGCGATGGGCAGCACCAGCGTCGCCTCGTCCAGCACCGCCTGCACGGCACCCTTCGGCACCTCGCCGTCAAGCACCTCGGCGGACGACAGCCGGGCGAGGTCGGCGATCAGGTCGCGATGGGTGGCGAGACGCGCCGACGATGCGGTGGTGGCGTCCTTGAGCAATAACGGAATCCGCGCCCCCGCCGGCACGTTCATCTCCGCCCGGATGGCGCGGACCTGGCCGACCAGTCGCACCACCCAGTCCATCTCGATCTCGGCGTCCGGATCGCGGAGGGCGATCTCCGGCCAGGACCGGCCGATCAGCATCTCGCCGCCGCGGTCGGCCATCTGCTCGAACAGCTCCTCGGTGATGAACGGCATGATCGGGTGCAAGATGTGGAGGATCTGATCCAGCACCCAGCCGGCCGTCGCGCGGGTCTCGGCCTGGGCCGAGGCGCTGCCGCCGAGGAACACCGGCTTGGCAAACTCGATGAACCAGTCGCAGAAGGTGCCCCAGGTAAACTGATAGACGACGGCGGCCGCCTCGTTGAAGCGGTAGGCCTCGATGGAGGCGGCGGTGTGCTCGGCCGTCTCGGCGGCCTTGGCGGCGATCCAGCGGTTCAGGGTCTGGGTCGACGAAGCGGGATCGAAACCGCGCACCGGCGCGCAGCCGTTCATCTGGCAGAACCGCGCCGCGTTCCACAGCTTGGTGCAGAAGTTGCGGTAGCCCTCGACCCGGCTCTCCGACATCTTGACGTCGCGGCCCTGGGCGGCGAAGGCGGTCAGCGTGAACCTGAGCGCGTCGGCCCCGTAGGCATCGATGAGATGCAGCGGATCCATGACGTTGCCCTTGGACTTGGACATCTTCTGGCCCTTCTCGTCGCGGACCAGGGCGTGGATGTAGACGGTGTGGAACGGCACCTCGTCCATGAAGTGCAGCCCCACCATCATCATCCGCGCCACCCAAAAGAAGATGATGTCGAAGCCGGTGACCAGCACGTCTGTGGGGTAGTAACGCGCCAGCTCCGGCGTCTCCTCGGGCCAGCCGAGGGTCGAGAACGGCCACAGCGCCGACGAGAACCACGTATCGAGCACGTCCTCGTCGCGTGACAGTTCGGTCGCCTTGCCGTAGTGCGCCTCGGCGGCGGCGGCGGCCTCTTCCTCGCTGAGTTCGACGAAGATGGTGCCGTCGGGGCCGTACCACGCGGGGATTTGGTGGCCCCACCAGATCTGGCGCGAGATGCACCACGGCTGGATGTTGCGCATCCACTCGTAATAGGTCTTGGTCCACTGCTCGGACACGAAGCGGGTGCGGCCGTCTTCGACGGCACGGATCGCTGGGGCGGCGAGGGTGGCAGCATCGACGAACCACTGCTCCAAAAGCCACGGCTCGATGACCACGCCGGAGCGGTCGCCGTAGGGCATCATGATGGTCGCGTCCTCGATCTTTTCGAGGAGACCCAGGCCCTCTATCTCCTTGACGATGGCGTCGCGCGCCTCGTAGCGGTCGAGGCCGCGGTAGCGGTCCGGCACGTTCTCGTTCATGCACGCCGCGTGGTCGAGCACGTTGATCATCTCTAGCCCGTGGCGCTGACCCACTTCGAAGTCGTTGAAGTCGTGGGCCGGCGTGATCTTCACCGCGCCGGTGCCTTTCTCCGGATCGGCGTACGAGTCGGCGATGATCGGCATCGGCCGGTCCATGATCGGCAGGATGCACGTGGCGCCCAAGATGTCGCGGTAGCGGTCGTCGTCCGGATGGACGGCGACGGCGGTGTCGCCGAGCATGGTTTCCGGACGGGTCGTCGCGACGGTGACGAAACGTCCCGGCTGCCCCTCGATCGGGTACTTGAAGTGCCAGAGGTGGCCCTGGATCTCGCGCTGCTCCACTTCGAGGTCGGAGATCGCCGTGTGCAACAGCGGATCCCAGTTGACCAGCCGCTTGTCGCGGTAGATCAGGTCCTGCTTGTAGAGATCGACGAACACCTTGCGCACCGCCGCCGACAGCCCGTCGTCCATGGTGAAGCGCTCGCGCGACCAGTCGCACGAGGCGCCGAGGCGGCGGAGCTGGTCGGTGATGGTGCCGCCGGACTCGGCCTTCCACGTCCACACCTTCTCGATGAAGGCATCGCGGCCAAGGTCGTGGCGGGTGACGTTGTCGGCGGCGAGCTGGCGTTCGACGACCATTTGGGTGGCGATGCCGGCGTGGTCGGTGCCGGGCTGCCACAACGCATCGCGGCCACGCATACGCATGTAACGGATGAGGATGTCCTGCAGGGTGTTGTTGAGGGCATGGCCCATGTGCAGGCTGCCGGTGACGTTGGGCGGCGGAATGACGATCGTGTAGGTGTCGGCGTCGGGCCGGTGGCCGGCCGCGAAGGCGCTGGCGCGTTCCCACGCGGTGTAATGCTTCTGCTCGACCTCGTCGGGCCGATAGGTCTTTTCGAGCGTCACGGCTCGTCCCTTTCGTAGAGCGTTGCGCCGGTCCCTGTCGGGGCCGGGTCGGCAGCGAAATCCGGCGGGTGTGTTAACCGCAGAGCCGCGGGGGCGTCAATCCTCGAGCCGCTCGGCGCGGTTGATCATCGTGTCGATTTCCTTCTTGACCAACCGTTCGATGAGGTAGGGCAGATTGCGGTCTAGCCACTCCTTGAGCAACGGGCGCAGCATCTCGCGGACCATGCTCTCCAGGGTGACGTCTCGGGCGCCGATGGACATGTCGCGCCGGTCGAGGATCGCCTTCGCCAATTCCGACAGCACGTCGGTGGACAACAGCGCCGTAGGCGGCGAGACGACCTGCAGCTCCGGCGGCGCCTTCATCTGCGGCGTCAGTTCGAGAACGTCCTCCGGTTCCGGCGCGGTGAATACCGGCGGCGGTGGTGGCGGCGGTGGAGGAGGCGCGGGCTCCGGCTCGGGTTCGGGCTCGAAGATCGGTTCCGGTTCGGGTTCCGGCTCGGGCTCTGGCTCGGGTTCTGGTTCCGGTTCGGGCTCCGGCTCTGGTTCAGGTTCCGGTTCAGGCTCTGGCTCCGCCGCGGCAGCGGGCTCCGCCGCCGGCTCGACTTCGGCGCCTTCCTCTTCGCCTTCTTCCGAGAGAATTCTGCGGATGGAGGCGAGGATGTCCTCCATCGACGGCTCTTGTTGGCCGGCTTCAGCGTTTTCGTCGTCGGTCATCGATCGCACATTTCGCTCGGATCTCCCCCCCCCCCAAGCTCAGACTAATTCACGCCGGTTCGAAAAGCCAAGGGCTACCTGCGTCTTGGCCTGGGCGGGGGAATTCAGTCGGTGGGCGCCCCACCACCGCCGGAGGTATCCACTTGGCCACGCTGGAGCCGCCGAACCATTTGCCGCGCACCTCCTGGTAATGGGCGTCCGCATCGTAGAGGTCGACGCCCAGGCCGAGGCGGGCCGCGGTCATCGTGCCGAGCGCCGTCTTCAATTCGAACGCCGCGACCAAGGCGTCGCGTTCGGCGCGCACCAGACTGACCTGCGCGTCGAGCAATTCCTGTTCTGCATCAAGGATATCGAGGACGGTTCGGGCACCGACGGCGGCTTCGCGCTCGACCCCTTCGAGGGCCACCTGATTGGCTTCGACCTCGGTGGTAAAGGACTGAATCTGCGCCCGCGCCGTCTCCAGGTCGTGCCACGCGCGGGTCGCCGATTCGATGGCGTCGCGCTGCTCCTGCTCCAAGGCCCGCCGGGCCTTGGCGGCCAGCTGGCGCGCTTCGCGCAGCCGGGAATAGACGGCACCGGACTGGTACAACGGCACCGTCAGGTTTACCGTCGCCTCAACATTGTCGATGCGGGACGTCTCGCTGGCCGAATCGAAGCTACGGCTGGCCAAGCCGTTGAGGCTGATGGTCGGCAGCAGCTCGCCGCGAACCTCGTCGACGTTGTCGATCGCCGCCCGTTCGTCGAACTCGGCGGCCGCGACGGACGGATTGTCCTTGGCCGCAGCGTCGACGGCGGTGTCAAAGCCGTCGGGGATGTCGGTGGGCATCGCCGGCTGCGGCAGCACGCCCGGAGCGGCGCCGACGGCATTGCTGTAGGCCGCGCGCGAGGCCTCCAGGGTGCTTTCGGCCTGGATGCGGTCGGCCGTGGCGCGGGCCAGACGGGCTTCCGCCTGAAACACGTCGGTGCGGGTGATCTCGCCGACCTCGAAGCGGTCCCGAGTGGCTTCCAGTTGACGCCGCAACCGTTGTTCGTTGGCGATGTTGAGGCGCAGCACCGCCTGGTCGCGGAAAACGTTGGCGAACGAGGTCGTCGCGTCCAGCAGCACGGTCTGCCCCACCGCGGCCAACCGGGCACGGGCGGCGCGCACCGCGTTCTCGGCTTCGCGCGTCGCCGCCAGCGTCCGCCCGCCGCGATAGAGCGGCTGCTCGACGCCCAGCGCCACGCTGCGCGGATCGCGGTGCTGACCCCGTGCGGTGCCCGTCGCGGCGCTGTTGTTGATCGCTTGCGTGCCAGCCTCACCCTCCGCCGTCAGCGTCGGGCGCCAGTTCGACAGCGCTTGCGGCACCTGCTCGTCCGTGGCCCGCAGGCTCGCCCGCTGCGCGGCTAGTGTCGGGTTGCCCAGGTACGCTTCGATCATCGCCTGCTCGAGGGTCTGAGCCCGAGCGGGGGCGGTGCCGGCAATGACGCCAGCCGCCACGACGGCGCACATCCAAACCAACGACCGTGAAGTCATTTCTACACCAATGAATGGTTCGGTCGGCACCTCTCGCCGATATCGCCGGCAGGGGACCAGATACGCGGTGTCAGGTCAAGGGCCGGGGCGCCGCGCCGCGCGCTCAGAAGACGAACGAAGGCACCTTTTCGAAGCCGACCAGGATCGGCGTTCCGGCGTCGAAAACGGCGCGTCCCGACACGATGCCGGCCCGGCGGACGAAAAGAGTGCCACGACCGACGTCGCCGTCGCTGACCACCGCCACCATGCGGCCACCCTCGGCAAGCTGCTCGGTGATGCCGTCGGGGACCTCCGCGACCGCGCCGCCGAAGACGATGACGTCGTAGGGGCCTTGGCGCGCATAGCCCTCGGCCAGCGGACCGGTGACCACGGCGACGTTGGTGACGTCCAGATCGGCGAGGGCCCGCTCGGCGACTCCCGCCAGCTCGCCATCCGATTCGAGGGCGACGACGGTCGCCGCCATGCGGGCGATCGCCGCGGCGCCGTAACCGGTCGCCGAGCCGACCTCCAGCACGATGTCGTCGGGGCCGATCTCCGCCGCTTGAAGCAAGAGGGCGAGCACCAGGGGCTCCATCAGGTAGCGACCGTTGCCGAGCGCCAGATCCTCATCGACGTAAGCGATTCCCTGAAGGCGCTCGGGCACGAAGGCCTCGCGCGGCAACTCCGCCAAGGCGTCGATGACCAGCGGGTCGGTGACCCTGTTGGTGCGGATCTGGTTTTCCACCATGTTATGGCGGGCGGCAGCGTGGTCCATGGTGTCTCCGGCGTCTCGGCGAACCTGCAGCGACGCTATATAGCGGTTTGCGGGAATTCCAACCATATCGAATTGAAATCCGCCGCCCGGCGCGGCGGCGGAGCCTTCGCCTCTATCCGGCGCCACGGCGGTGCAATCCAGGGCTTTCGGCGCCTTGACCGGCGGTTTTCAAGCGTCTAACTTCCGACGCCCGGCGCATCGGAACCGATTCCGCTTGCGGCAAGTGCCGGCAGGCTTTCCCGGCTGGCGCGGTGGCGGAGTGGCTACGCAGCGGCCTGCAAAGCCGTGTACACCGGTTCGATTCCGGTCCGCGCCTCCAACCGATCCGGAGTAGCTCAGCGGTAGAGCGGTCGGCTGTTAACCGATTGGTCGGGGGTTCGAATCCCTCCTCCGGAGCCATATTTCCGACCGCCAACTTAGGTTCTGTTGACGAATCTATTGCAATCATATGATGACACTGATGAAATGCAGGAACGACAAGGATCGCGCGGAAAGCTTATCGAAGCGAGAAAAGGCCCTGCGGAAATGCTTGATCTTACCGATGAAGCATTCGACGAGATGGCGTTCCTTGTAGAGCGTGAAGTCGC